>JACCDU010770040.1_pt1 | contig 12328 bp, 6 predicted proteins | sample 7446081 | NCBI WGS metagenome assembly JACCDU01 (sample SAMN15323447, study PRJNA562643) | freshwater metagenome | isolation source: river surface water | place: USA:Blue River Watershed | collected 2017-08-17 | reverse complement strand
TGAAAAAGAAGCTGTTGAGCATATCTACAGACAATTGCGTAACGCAGAACCGCCTGATGAAGAAACTGCTCGAGGCATTATCGATAAATTGTTCTTCTCTGACCAACGTTACAACTTAGGTGAAGTAGGTCGTTACAGAATGAACAAAAAACTTGGTTTGGATATCCCAATGGAAAAGCAAGTGCTTACCAAAGAAGATATCATTACCATTGTTAAATATTTGATCGAATTGATCAACTCTAAAGCAGAGATTGATGATATTGATCACTTATCAAACCGTCGTGTTAGAACAGTTGGTGAACAATTGTCTCAACAATTTGGTGTTGGTTTAGCTCGTATGGCTAGAACTATTAGAGAGCGAATGAACGTTAGAGATAACGAGGTGTTTACACCTATTGATTTGATTAATGCTAAAACATTATCATCAGTAATCAACTCTTTCTTTGGTACAAACCAATTGTCTCAATTTATGGATCAAACGAATCCATTAGCTGAGATCACACACAAAAGAAGATTATCTGCCCTAGGACCAGGTGGACTTTCAAGAGAAAGAGCTGGTTTTGAGGTGCGTGACGTTCACTATACACACTACGGACGTTTATGTCCAATTGAAACTCCTGAGGGACCAAACATTGGTTTGATTTCATCTCTTGGGGTGTATGCAAAAGTGAATGGTATGGGATTCATTGAAACTCCGTACCGTAAAGTAACTAATGGTGTTGTTGATTTAGAGTCGACTCCTGTTTACTTAAGCGCTGAAGAAGAAGAAGGAATGATGATAGCGCAAGCTAACATTCAAATGGATAATTCAGGAAAAATTACTGCCGATAACGTAATTGCACGTCAAGAAGGTGATTTCCCTGTAATTGAACCATCTAATGTTCATTATACTGACGTTGCACCAAATCAAATTGCATCGATTTCAGCTTCACTGATTCCTTTCTTGGAACATGATGATGCGAACCGTGCGTTGATGGGGTCAAACATGATGCGTCAAGCTGTACCATTGATTCGCCCAGAAGCTCCAATTGTTGGAACTGGTTTAGAGCGTCAAGTGGCTTCGGATTCTAGAGTATTAATAAATGCTGAAGGACACGGAACAATTGAATACGTTGATGCCAATATCATTACTATCAAATACGACCGTTCTGAAGAAGAAAGAATGGTAAGTTTTGATACCGATGAGAAAACGTACAACTTAATTAAATTTAGAAAAACCAACCAAGGAACAAGTATTAACTTGAAACCAATCGTAAGAAAAGGGGATAGAGTAGTTCCAGGTCAAGTTTTATCTGAAGGATATGCTACTCAAAATGGAGAGTTGGCTTTGGGTAGAAACCTAAAAGTAGCCTTCATGCCTTGGAAAGGGTACAACTTTGAGGATGCGATTGTAATTTCTGAGAAAGTAGTTCGTGACGATATCTTTACCTCTATTCACGTGGATGATTACTCATTAGAAGTAAGAGACACTAAATTAGGTAACGAAGAGTTAACGAATGATATTCCAAACGTTTCTGAAGAAGCTACTAAAGATTTGGACGAAAACGGTATGATTAGAATTGGAGCCGAGGTAAAACCGGGTGACATTTTGATCGGAAAAATTACACCAAAAGGAGAATCAGATCCTACTCCAGAAGAGAAATTGCTTCGTGCAATCTTCGGGGATAAAGCAGGTGATGTTAAAGATGCGTCATTAAAAGCATCTCCATCTTTACACGGTGTGGTTTTAGATAAAAAATTATTCGCAAGAGCGGTAAAAGATAAACGTAAGAGAACACAAGATAAAGATGCTTTAACAGCTCTTGAATTGGAATTCGAAACTAAATTTGTGGAATTAAAAGACAAATTAGTAGAGAAATTGTTCGTAATCGTAAACGGTAAAACATCGCAAGGTGTAATGAACGATTTGGGTGAAGAAGTATTACCAAAAGGTAAAAAATACACTCAAAAAATGTTGTATGCCGTTGAAGATTTTGCTCACTTAAGTAAAGGTCAATGGGTAGCTGATGAAGCGACTAATAAAATGGTGAATGATTTAATTCATAACTATAAAATTAAATTGAACGACTTGCAAGGAGCGTTACGTAGAGAAAAATTCACGATTACTGTGGGTGATGAATTGCCAGCAGGAATCTTGAAATTAGCGAAAGTATATATCGCTAAAAAACGTAAGTTGAAAGTAGGGGATAAAATGGCGGGTCGTCACGGTAACAAAGGTATTGTTGCTCGTATCGTTCGTCATGAAGATATGCCTTTCTTGGAAGACGGAACACCAGTAGATATCGTATTGAATCCACTTGGGGTACCATCTCGTATGAACATTGGTCAGATCTATGAAACTGTTTTAGGATGGGCTGGAATGAACTTGGGTAGAAAATTTGCTACTCCAATTTTTGATGGTGCTTCTTTAGACGAAATCAATGCCTTGACAGATGAAGCAGGTGTACCACGTTTTGGACATACCCATCTTTATGATGGTGGTACTGGAGAACGTTTCCACCAAGCAGCTACAGTGGGTGTAATCTATATGTTGAAATTAGGACACATGGTAGATGATAAAATGCACGCACGTTCTATCGGACCATACTCGTTGATTACACAACAACCATTGGGTGGTAAAGCTCAATTTGGAGGACAACGTTTTGGAGAGATGGAGGTTTGGGCACTTGAAGCGTATGGCGCATCAAGTACTTTGAGAGAAATCTTGACTGTTAAATCTGATGATGTAATTGGTAGAGCTAAATCTTACGAAGCTATCGTTAAAGGTGAATCAATGCCAGAACCAGGGTTGCCAGAATCATTCAATGTATTAATGCATGAATTGAAAGGTCTTGGTTTAGATATCAGATTAGAAGAATAAAAAAGAATGCTGTATTCAGTTCCAATTTTTTGGAACTGAATACTTATTTATAATAAGTTTTTAAGGATTTATACCCGTAAACCGTTCCGATTTTTTATTGAAACCTACCGGTTTTTATAATTAGCACTTCAAAGAAAGTTTGAAGTTTAGAGAAGTAATTCGAGGTATTAGCTGAATGGTTTGTTTTGAAAAGTGCAATCACTAATTGGAACAAGTCATAAATCTAAATCAATTTTTTAATTGCAATTAAATCAATAGTAAAAACTATGATGAATAATAGAAATAATAACAAAGATAAGAACCCGGTTAAAAGGTTCAATAAAATTTCAATAGGACTTGCTTCTCCTGAATCGATTTTAAAAGAATCAAGAGGTGAAGTATTGAAGCCTGAAACTATCAACTACAGAACGCACAAACCAGAGCGTGACGGACTTTTCTGCGAAAGAATTTTTGGACCTGTTAAGGATTTCGAATGTGCTTGTGGAAAATACAAAAGAATCCGATATAAAGGAATCATTTGTGACCGTTGTGGTGTAGAAGTTACTGAGAAAAAAGTACGTAGAGATAGAGTAGGACACATCAACCTTGTTGTGCCAATTGCTCATATCTGGTATTTCCGTTCACTTCCAAACAAAATTGGATACATCCTTGGATTGCCATCTAAGAAATTAGATATGATAATTTACTACGAAAGATACGTAGTAATCCAAGCTGGTATTGCTCAAAATGCTGAGGGTGAACCATTACAAAGATTAGATTTCTTGACAGAAGAAGAGTATTTGAATATTTTAGATACCCTTCCAGCTGACAACCAATATTTAGACGATTTTGATCCAAATAAATTTGTTGCCAAAATGGGAGCAGAGTGTATTATGGATTTATTAGCACGTATCGACTTAGATGAATTATCTTACAGTTTGCGTCACAGTGCGAATAACGAAACGTCTAAACAACGTAAAACAGAAGCATTAAAAAGATTACAAGTAGTGGAGTCTTTCCGTGAATCTAACTTGAATCGTGAGAATCGTCCGGAATGGATGATTATGAAAGTAGTTCCAGTTATTCCACCAGAATTACGTCCATTGGTGCCACTTGATGGAGGTCGTTTTGCTACTTCTGATTTAAATGACTTATACCGTCGTGTAATTATACGTAACAACCGTTTGAAAAGATTGATGGAGATTAAAGCTCCAGAAGTAATCTTGAGAAACGAAAAACGTATGTTGCAAGAATCTGTAGATTCACTTTTCGATAATACTCGTAAAGCATCTGCAGTAAAAACAGAATCAAACAGACCATTAAAATCATTATCAGATTCATTAAAAGGGAAACAAGGACGTTTCCGTCAAAACTTACTTGGAAAACGTGTAGATTATTCTGCTCGTTCGGTAATTGTTGTTGGACCTGAGTTGAAATTATTCGAATGTGGTATCCCAAAAGATATGGCATCTGAATTATACAAACCCTTTGTAATCCGTAAATTGATTGAAAGAGGTATTGTTAAAACGGTAAAATCAGCTAAAAAAATAATTGACAAAAAAGAGCCTGTAGTTTGGGACATCCTTGAAAATGTAATCAAAGGACACCCAGTATTACTGAATCGTGCTCCTACTTTGCACCGTTTAGGAATCCAAGCGTTCCAACCTAAGTTAATTGAAGGTAAAGCAATCCAATTGCACCCTTTAGTGTGTACGGCGTTCAACGCGGATTTTGATGGTGACCAGATGGCAGTTCACTTGCCATTAGGACCAGAAGCAATTTTGGAAGCACAATTATTAATGTTGGCTTCTCATAATATCTTGAACCCTGCGAATGGAGCACCGATCACGGTACCTTCTCAGGACATGGTTTTGGGTCTATATTATATGACCAAAGAGCGTTTATCAACTCCTGAGCATAAAATTTTAGGTCAAGATTTGACTTTCTATTCTGCTGAAGAGGTAAACATTGCATTAAACGAAGGACAATTAGAATTGAATGCTCGTGTGAAAATTAGAGCAAAAGATTTTAACGAAAATGGAGAGTTGGTTTACAAAATAATCCAAACTACTGCAGGTCGTGTCTTGTTTAATGAAGTAGTTCCTGAAGCTGCTGGATATATCAATGATGTATTAACTAAGAAAAACTTAAGAGATATTATCGGTCACATTTTAAGTGTAACTGATGTACCTACCACAGCTGCTTTCTTGGATAATATGAAAGATATGGGGTATAAATTTGCCTTCAAAGGTGGATTGTCATTCTCATTAGGGGATATTAGAATTCCAGAGCAAAAAACTAAATTAATTGCAGATGCTAGAGAGCAAGTTGAAGGTATTTCTGCTAACTATAACATGGGTCTTATCACTAATAACGAACGTTACAACCAAGTTATTGATGTGTGGACTTCTACCAATGCTCAATTGACAGAAGCAGCAATGAAAAACATTAGAGAAGACCAACAAGGTTTCAACTCTGTGTATATGATGCTTGACTCTGGAGCAAGGGGATCTAAAGAACAAATTCGTCAGTTAACTGGTATGCGTGGTTTGATGGCTAAGCCTAAAAAATCGACTGCTGGTGGTGGTGAAATTATTGAAAATCCGATTTTGTCTAACTTTAAAGAAGGTCTTTCTATCCTTGAGTACTTTATTTCTACTCACGGTGCTCGTAAAGGTCTTGCGGATACGGCTCTTAAAACTGCCGATGCAGGTTACTTAACTAGAAGATTACATGACGTTTCTCAAGACGTTATTGTAAATATCGATGATTGTGGTACATTAAGAGGTGTTGAAGTTTCTGCTTTGAAGAAAAACGAAGAAATCGTAGAATCTTTAGGAGAAAGAATCCTCGGTCGTGTAGCATTGCAAGATGTTATCAATCCTTTGAATAACGAAGTTTTAGTGGCATCTGGACAACAAATTACGGAAGCAATTGTGAAAGCTATCGATGCTTCGCCAATTGAAAAAGTAGAAGTTCGTTCTCCATTAACTTGTGAAGCGTTAAAAGGAATTTGTGCTAAATGTTACGGTAGAAACTTAGCTACTGGAAAAATGACTCAAAGAGGAGAGGCAGTTGGTGTTATCGCTGCTCAATCTATTGGAGAGCCTGGTACACAGTTGACACTTCGTACGTTCCACGTTGGAGGGGTTGCAGGAGGTATTTCTGAAGAATCAAGCATTGTTGCGCGTTTCCCAGGAAAATTAGAAATCGAAGATTTAAAAACAGTTAAAGGAGAAGATAGCGAAGGAAACGCTGTGGATATCGTTGTTTCTCGTTCTACTGAATTGAAATTAATCGATGAAAAAACAGGTATTTTATTAAGTACAAATAACATCCCTTACGGTTCTAGTATTTTTGTAAAAGACGGCCAGTCTGTTGGAAAAGGAGAAGTAATCTGTAAATGGGATCCATATAATGGAGTTATTGTTTCTGAATTTACTGGTAAAATTGCTTACGAAGATTTAGAGCAAGGACAATCGTTCATGGTTGAAATTGATGAGCAAACTGGTTTCCAAGAAAAAGTAATTTCTGAAGCAAGAAACAAAAAATTAATTCCAACTTTATTGGTTTACGGTAAAGACAATGAATTAATCCGTTCGTATAACTTACCAGTAGGAGCCCACTTGATGGTTGACAATGGTGAGAAAATTAAAGCAGGTAAAGTATTGGTAAAAATCCCTCGTCGTTCTTCTAAATCAGGAGATATTACAGGAGGTTTACCAAGAATTACAGAGTTGTTAGAAGCTCGTAATCCTTCAAACCCAGCAGTAGTTTCAGAAATCGACGGTGTAGTTTCTTTCGGAAAAATCAAACGTGGTAATCGTGAAATCATCATCGAATCTAAATTCGGTGAAGTGAAGAAATACTTAGTAAAATTATCAAGTCAAATCTTAGTTCAAGAAAATGACTTTGTAAGAGCGGGTGTTCCTTTGTCAGATGGTGCAATTACTCCAGACGATATCCTAAGAATTCAAGGTCCAGCTGCTGTTCAACAGTACTTGGTGAATGAAATTCAAGAGGTATATCGTTTACAAGGTGTAAAAATCAATGACAAACACTTCGAGGTAGTGATTCGTCAAATGATGCGTAAAGTAAGAGTTCAAGATCCAGGAGATACTTTATTCTTAGAAGATCAATTGATTCATACCAAAGATTTCATCTTAGAAAATGACAAGTTATACGGAATGAAAGTGGTTGAAGATGCAGGAGATTCTGATGTCTTGAAACCAGGTCAAATCATTACGCCTCGTCAATTACGTGATGAAAATTCATTGTTGAAACGTACGGATAAAAACTTAGTTGTAGCTCGTGATGTAATCACAGCAACTGCTACTCCAGTACTTCAAGGTATTACTAGAGCATCTCTTCAAACGAAATCATTCATTTCAGCAGCCTCTTTCCAAGAGACTACTAAAGTATTAAACGAAGCTGCTGTAGCAGGTAAAGTAGACTACTTAGAAGGCTTGAAAGAAAATGTTATTGTAGGTCACAGAATTCCTGCTGGTACAGGTATGAGAGAATACGATCACACGATTGTAGGATCTAAAGAAGACTACAACGAAATGATGGCTAACAAAGAAGAATATATTTATTAATTCAAATATAAAAAATCAAAGTCTGTAGCAATACAGACTTTGATTTTTTTACTCTTTTTATTATGATAGAGCAACAAGACCAAATTAATATTGAGTTGGATGAGCAAACAGCCGAAGGGATTTATTCTAATTTGGCCATTATCAATCATTCTTCTTCTGAGTTTGTTTTAGATTTTGTAAGCATTATGCCGGGCATTCCTAAAGCAAAAGTAAAATCAAGAATTGTTTTGACGCCTCAACATGCAAAGAGATTGTTGAAAGCCATTGGAGAAAATATTCATCGTTTTGAAGTAGCTCATGGCGAAATAAAAGACACTGAACAAGCTCCAATTCCATTGAATTTTGGTCCTGCGGGACAAGCTTAATACCAAAGAGGCTCCAGAAATGGAGCCTCTTTTTTTTAATGTAGTTTGTGGACTACTTCGTTTTTGATTTCCTCTAAAACGAAGGTGCTTTGTACATTGGAAATCCCCTCAATGACAGACAATTTTTCTACTGCAAATTGTTGGTATTCATTCATGTCTTTTACGGCAATTTTCAACAAAAAATCATAGTTTCCAGAAACATGGTAACACCCCATAACATCATGTAATTTTGCAATTTGCTTTTTGAAATTGTCAATTACTTCCTTGGAATGAATCGATAAGGTGACTTGGCAAAAAACCTGAATTGATTTTCCAATTTTTACTTCGTCCAAAAGAGCAACATATTTTTTGATGTACCCCAATTGTTCTAGTTTCTTAATTCTAGCAAAGGTAGGCGAGACCGACAAGCCCGATTTTTCAGCAATCATTTTGATGTTGGCTTTGGCATCGTTTTGCAAAACCATCAGAATTCGTTTGTCAATGGCATCCATTTTAAAATATTTTTATTGTTTTGATAATTTGTAATTCATGTTTCAGTATAATAGTTCTGCTAATATATCTATTTTTAGAATTATAATATTGATTATTTTTATTATTTAGAAAATTTTGAAAATAAATCTACATTTACAAAAAAAACAATGGAATTACATTCAGCCTTTCTTACCGATACAGACAAACAACGAATACTAGATTTAGAACAATTAATCGACCTTTCTAACGAGAATTCTATTGGGTATCCAGTATCAAAAGATTTTGATTTTTCGGAGATCATGCCATTTTTGAAATACCCAATTAATAATGTGGGTGACCCCTTTGAAAATTCCATTAATAAAGTAAAAACCCACGAACTCGAGAGAGAAGTAGTTGGATTCTTTGCCAAGTTGTTTAGAGCCGATCCAAACGATTATTGGGGCTACGTTACCAATGGAGGTTCTGAAAGTAATTTGTACGGCTTGTATTTGGCTAGAGAGCTGTATCCTAAAGGAATGGTGTATTATTCAGAATCGACGCATTACAGTATTCGTAAGAACATTCATTTGTTAAACATTCCGAGTATTGTGATTCGTTCTCAAGAAAATGGAGAAATTGATTATACTGATTTAGAAAACACTTTGCGAATCAATCGGGATAAACCCGCCATTGTGTTGGCGAATTATGGTACTACGATGAAAGAAGCCAAGGACGATGTGGCTAAAATCAAATCCATTCTAAAAAGTTTAGCCATTCAAGATAGTTATATTCATTGCGATGCCGCCCTAGCAGGAAGTTACGGGGCCTTTGTAGAACCTAGAGTACCTTTTGATTTTAAAGACGGTGCCGATAGTGTGGCTATTAGTGGTCACAAGTTTATTGGTTCGCCAATCCCTTCGGGGGTTATTATTACCAAAAAATCGAATCGCGATAGAATTGCCAAAGGAGTTTCGTATATCGGTTCGTTTGATACTACGATTACTGGTTCAAGAAACGGTCACAGTCCGTTGTTTTTGTGGTATGCTTTGAAAAGAATGGGAGTGGAAGGATTGAGACAACGATTCCAAAATAGTCTTGAAGTGGCTGCTTATTGCGAAAAGCGATTGAATGCAATTGGGATTCCTGCTTGGAGAAATCCCAATGCGATTACTATAGTATTTCCAAAAGTACACGATTCCATAATTTCCAAATGGCAATTGGCTACACAAGAGACAATTTCTCATATTATTTGTATGCCCAATGTAACCAAAGAGCAAATTGATAATCTGATTCTAGACCTTCAAAACTGCGAAGAAGTCGTTGAAAACGAATACGAATTCAGTTTCTAATTATTCAAACTCCGAAGTGAAAAACAATTTCACATTTGGGTATTTGCTTTGCGTCATTTGAATCGTAAAATCCGAATCGGCTAAGAAAACCAATTGTCCGTATTTGTCGTGTGCCAAAAACTTTTGTTTGATGCGTTTGAATTCTTTGAATTCTTCACTTTTAGCATCATCGGGTTTTACCCAACACGCCTTATGGACAGGGAAGTTTTCATAGGTACATTTAGCACCATATTCGTGTTCTAAACGGTATTGAATTACCTCGTATTGAAGCGCTCCAACAGTTCCAATAATTTTACGGTTGTTCATTTCTAGGGTAAACAACTGCGCTACCCCTTCGTCCATCAATTGATCTACTCCTTTGTCTAGTTGTTTTGCTTTTAATGGGTCGGCATTATTGATATAACGGAAATGCTCTGGAGAGAAACTTGGAATTCCTTTAAAGCTCATTACTTCGCCTTCGGTCAAGGTATCGCCAATTTTGAAGTTCCCCGTATCGTGTAAACCTACAATATCACCCGGATACGAAATATCTACAATCTCTTTCTTCTCAGCAAAAAAGGCATTCGGACTAGAGAATTTTAAATTCTTTTTTTGACGCACGTGGAAATACGGTTTGTTGCGTTCAAAAGTTCCCGAAACAATTTTGATAAACGCCAAACGGTCTCGGTGTTTTGGATCCATATTCGCGTGAATTTTGAACACAAAGCCCGACATTTTTTCTTCTTTTGGATCAACCAAACGCGTTTCTGAATCTTTTGGTCGAGGCGAAGGTGCAATGGCTACAAAGCAATCCAACAATTCTCGTACCCCAAAATTATTCAAAGCCGAACCAAAAAACACGGGTTGTAATTTTCCGTCCAAATAGTCTTGTCGGTCAAATTTCGGATAGACTTCGTCAATCAATTCTAATTCTTCACGCAATTTATCGGCTGGTTTTTGACCAATTATTTTTTCTAATTCAGGATTTTGTACATCCGAAAAAGCAATCGTTTCTTCAATATTTTTACGGCTATCTCCGCTAAACAAGTTGATGTTTTGCTCCCATAAATTATAAATACCTTGGAAATCATACCCCATTCCAATTGGAAAACTCAAAGGCGTAACCATTAAGCCCAATTTTTGTTCCACTTCGTCCATCAAGTCAAAAGCATCTTTTCCTTCACGGTCTAATTTATTGATGAAAACAATAATCGGAATGTTTCGCATTCTACACACCGAAACTAATTTTTCAGTTTGTTCCTCGACCCCTTTGGCAACGTCAATCACTACAATTACGCTATCCACGGCGGTTAAAGTTCGAAACGTATCCTCGGCAAAATCCTTGTGACCGGGTGTGTCAAGAATGTTGATTTTTTTCTCTTTGTAATTGAATGCCAAAACCGAAGTCGAAACCGAAATTCCTCTTTGACGCTCAATTTCCATGAAGTCAGACGTAGCGCCTTTCTTGATTTTATTATTTTTTACCGCACCCGCTTCCTGAATTGCCCCTCCAAAAAGAAGTAATTTCTCGGTTAGTGTCGTCTTACCTGCATCGGGATGCGAGATAATTCCAAAGGTTCTCCTGCGTTGTATTTCTTCTAAAAAACTCATAATTGCTATAATGGATTGCAAAAATACTATTTACTTCACTAAATAACTAATCTCTGCCCCATTTCTAGGATTTTCGTTTTCAACACCAGCTTTTGGAATATAATAATCGCTTTTGTTAATTAGTACAACATTTTTTATATTTTTGAGTTACTAAAAAAGTCATATTTATCATAGATATAAATGATTTGTATGATATTATTAGCTGTACATCTTTAGGGAAATTAAAAAAGTTAAATAAGTATGCGAAAATTATTATTAGTGTCAATAATTACTTTGACAACATTTTCGGTTTTTGGTCAAAGTACATCTGATACTCCTCAACAGAATATTTCCACGGATGGCAATGTTGAGTATCGACTATTTGCTACAAGAAATATGTATACATTTATTAAATTGAACACTAGAAATGGTCAAATGTGGCAAGTTCAATGGAGTACAGAAAGCCAATATCGATTTGAGACTTTATTATCAGATGTTTCTAGGGTTAATAAAGAAGACGAGAAGAATGGTAGATTCTTTCTATATCCAACAACTAACATCTATAATTTTATTTTGTTTGATCAAATTGACGGTAGGACTTGGCAGGTACAATGGGGAAAAGAAGCAGAACGGGCTGTAATTCGGATATATTAAGTTTTCAAATTTGTAAATACACATTGTTTGTGTTTATTAATACAATAACAGTGTGGTTTTTCAATATATAAAAAATTAAATAATCCAATAAGAACTACAATTCTAAAAAGTTGTAGTTTTTTTTTAATCTAGCCTAATAATTTTTTGTTAATAGTACTCAGTTCACTTGCATTCTCTAATTGAATTGTTATTTTTGTTGGCAATAATACATTTCGGCTTCTATAGTTAGTATTAGAATACTAAAAAATAAAAATTAAACAATGATATTTCAATTACCATCGATTTCCTCTTTTGTTACTAAGAAAGCACTTTCTTTATTCTTGGTTCTTTTTTCTGTAGTGACTTTAACTGCCCAAGAGGTGATTAAAGACCAACCCACAAAAGAAGCACCAAAAACGGACTCGTCAAAAAAAATGAAAGTAGATGGTGTTATCGCTACCGTTGGAGATTACATTATTTTGGATTCGGATATTGACAAAGCTTATTTGGAGATTGCAAGTCAAG
>JACCDU010036226.1_pt1 | contig 12328 bp, 11 predicted proteins | sample 7446081 | NCBI WGS metagenome assembly JACCDU01 (sample SAMN15323447, study PRJNA562643) | freshwater metagenome | isolation source: river surface water | place: USA:Blue River Watershed | collected 2017-08-17 | reverse complement strand
TTATGGCTCCAACTATTCCCACTGTTGCGCAATACGTGATCAATCGCCTTGCTGATTTAGGTATTGATCGAGTTTTTGGAGTCCCAGGTGATTATGCCTTTCCATTTGATGATGCCATTGAAGCCTGTGATCGTTTGCAATGGATTAGTTGTGCAAATGAGTTGAATGCGGCGTATGCCGCTGATGGGTATGCAAGAGTCTATGGTGCATCCATTCTCTCAACGACTTATGGTGTAGGTGAGCTAAGTGCAATTAATGGCGTCATGGGCTCTAAGTCGCAACGCTTGCCCGTATTCTTTATTGTGGGATCACCTAGCACCCAAATTCAGCGTCAAGGCTTAGTAACGCACCATACTCTGGGTGATGGTATTTATAACAATTTTCAGTCCATCTCTAGTGCTGCATGTTGCGTTTCAACCAATCTGACACCGGATAATGTGATTGACGAAATGGAGCGAGTCATTCGTGAAGCCCTTCATCAAAGTGCACCCGCTTACATTATTGTTCCCATGGATTATGCGCTCATGCCTATTAATGGAAAGCCAATCAAAGGATCACCCATAACCGATATCAAGCGGTCGAAAAGTGACCCAGCGAGCTTGGAGGCAGCGTTAACCTTTGTCATGGGCAAAATAAATGCTGCCAAAAGTGTTGTTGCCCTTCCATCCAATTTGATAGCCAGCTATGGTTTGGTCAATCAGTTACTTGAATTTCTTAATCAATCGAATATAGCTTTTGCAACTTCGCCAATGGCAAAGGGCCTCATATCGGAATCCCATCCAAATTATTTGGGCATCTACTGTGGCTTGACATCGGCGCCTGAAGGCTTAAATACCGCGATTGAGGATGCCGATTTAGTTTTGGACATTGGCGGCTTAATTCCCGAGGATATCAATACTGGTAACTGGACTAACCACCTTGCTTCTGAAAAAACAATCGTTCTGGGCGATCACTTTGTAAAACTCGGCGGTACTATTTTTACTGGGGTCAGTCTTGAAGATATGTTGGTCGGCTTAGCCAAGCGCACTAACCGCCTTGAAAAACTTCAAGCCCCAAAGAAGCTTGCGAAACTCCCATTGGTTGGCAGTCCGGCTGATGCAACCAACTCAGCCAATTTTTACCCTCGTTTACAAAACATGCTTAGACCCGGCGATATTTTGGTGGCTGAAACCGGTACTTGCATGATGAATATGACTCCAATGTTATTGCCAGAGGGCGTAGGCTTTCAGATGCAGGCATTGTGGGGCTCAATTGGTTGGGCAACCCCTGCCGCCGAAGGTATTTGCATGGCTAATAAACAGGGTCGAACAATTGTTGTAACCGGTGATGGATCCCATCAATTAACGGCCAATGAGATTGGGGTCATGGGTCGTTATGGCATTAAGCCAATTATCTTTGTCCTCAATAATGCGATCTATGGTGTTGAAATCGTGGTCAGCGAGCTAGGTCACAAGTATGACGATCTCCAAAATTGGAATTACTCTCAGTTACCGGCCGTCATGGGTTGTCATGACTGGTTTTGCACTAAAGTGACAACCGTTGCAGAACTCGATCAAGCAATTGAAAGGATCAATTCGTTTGATGGTGCCTCGTATATCGAGGTAATGATTCCTGCATCAGAGAGTCAGCCAGTTCCAATCGCATTACAAAATCATGTTTACAAAGCAAATATTCCTGCTTAACTTTTATCGATTGAATTTACTAAAGGTACTTATGAATAAAAAACTTTTAACCATCCTTGCGGGCTTAATTTGTGGACTCAATATTGGCATCGTGCGCGCCGACCCCCCAATGCAACCTTTTTATGCTGATGTCATGAAGATGACGCCTCAGGGTAAATTAGGGCAAGTGATTAAACAAGAGTCAATTGCAACCTCTGTAAAGGGTGCGCAGGCTTGGAGAATTGCTTATATCTCGTCCGACATTGCGGGACGAAAGACGATTTCTACTGGTCTGGTAGTGGCGCCAGTGGGACAAGCTCCAGCCGGTGGACGCCCAGTGATGTCCTGGGCACACGGCACAACCGGTTCAGCACAAAACTGTGGTCCATCGCAAGTCATTAATCCGGCCGCTCCATTAAACGAATATTTTTTAGTGGGTGGTAACTCATGGACCGATTATGGAATTCCTGCAGTAGAGGAATTCATTAAAGAAGGCTATGTATTGGTTGCTACCGATTACCAAGGTTTAGGCGGTGGAGGCAGACATCAGTACAGCGTTGCTGCAACGAATGCGATGGACACACTCAATGCTGCTCGCGCTGCGATCTCGATGAAGGAAACAGGCGCCGGTAAGAAAACTCTCGTTTATGGATGGTCGCAAGGTGGGGGAGCAACAATTGCTTTAGCGGGCATGCCTGAATACATTAAGCAAACCGGTACGGTTGCAGACAATATCGATATTATTGGTTTTGTTGCCTTAGCACCTCAAGATATTTCGATTCTTGCGCCAGCAGGAAAACTGGATCAAGCGGCGGCAGATAAATACTTCCAAAGCTCTCAAAAAATGTTCTTAGATAATGTCTTCAATTTCACTCATGCAACGATGTACTATTGGGGAACTCAAGCGGCCTTTCCTAATTTAAAGTTATCTGACATCTTTACGGATGAAGGCGTAAAGGTTGCCAATGAGATCTATACCAACAAGTGCATGCATGCAGCTAGCGATACCTTTAACTTCAACTATGGTACGAGCTATGCAAGCTTATTAAAGCAAACGCCCGCCAATACCGTGGCATGGGCGCAGGCGATGCAAAAGGGAGGCGTTCCTGTTGTTAAACCCGTCGCCCCCGTTCAGATCTACTTTGGATCAAAAGATACAGCCGTCCCACCAATGATGCACAAGCTTTATCAAGAGCAAATGTGTAAGTTGGGTGGTAACGTGGGAAGAATGCAGTTACCTGGTGAGCAATCGCACTTCACTACCCCCGGGTCTTCTAAATCGTTTTATCTATCATGGGTGAAGGATCGCGTGGCCGGTAAGCCGCTTACGAATGCCTGCCCACAAAATTAAGACTCTGTTGATCTAGTTCACAAAAGCTGCGATTGCGTAGCTTTTGTGAACCTCAATTAACACATCAATCATTACTAGGAAGTGTTCCTGCCCCCTCTATAAAGTCGCTCAGGATTATTGAAGGGGAGCTTAGAATGTTAATAGAACGGGATAATACCTGACTATTTAAGTAACAACTTCTAATTTCTAATCTCCAAGATCCATTAAAAATCTCTACTATTCAATCGGTTAGCCAGAATTTCAAACCCACATGAAAATCGTTCTTTCGTTCCTATTCTCCTCACTAGCCTGTATTGCATTTGCCAATACAGAGAGACCTAAAGTGCAAGTAGAAACTGGGGCTCTCCAAGGTGCCACTGAATTCAACATGAATGTATTTAAGGGCATTCCTTATGCAGCTCCCCCCGTTGGTGATTTACGTTGGCGCCCACCTCAACCCGCAATGTCATGGACCGGTACTCGTGACGCATCAAAATTCGGTGATTCCTGTCCGCAAATGTATGTAAAAAATTTAAGTACGGGCCTTGGCTTGCCAGGAAATGAGGATTGCTTAAAACTGAATGTTTTTGCTCCACAAAAACCAGGTAAAGAGTTGCCAGTGATGGTGTGGATCCATGGGGGTGCCTTACAGACCGATGGTGCTAAGGATCCTTTATATGCACCTATTAATTTAGTAAAAAATGGTGTCATTGTGGTGACATTTGATTACCGCTTGGGCTCACTGGGGTTTTTTGCTAGCAAGGAATTAATCGAGGAAGCAAAAGCAAAAGGTGAGCCTGTTGGTAATTACGGCACCATGGATCAAATCGCCGTTCTCAAATGGGTTAAGCGCAATATTGCAGCTTTTGGTGGCAATCCCAATAATGTGACCATTTTTGGTGAATCTGCTGGTGCTAGAAGCGTTACCTGGCTAATGGTATCGGATGCTGCTAAAGGTTTATTTCACAGAGCGATTGCCCAAAGTGCTCAGCAAAGCCCATTACGCGGCCTCAATGAAAAACGTCTCGGTTTGGTTCCTGCAACTGAGATTGCCAATAAATATATGGCGACGCTAGGGGCGAAGTCTTTAAAAGAACTGCGAAGTTTGCCTACTCAAAAATTGGTGTTTACCGCCAGCAATTTGAAAGAAGGAGAATTTGCTAGCTCGATGATTGATGGGCAGATTATCAAAGGCGACCCGATTCCTCTTTTTGCATCGGGCCAGCAGGCTAAGGTGCCATTCATGATTGGCACTAATTCTTGGGATGCCAGTCTTTTCATATTTAATCAACCCCCTCTGGAAGCCATTGCAAAGGCATATCGCGAAGACCCAAAAATACTAGGTCAGTTGTACGGAAATATTTCTGATAAGTGCTCGGTCTCAGCCGATCTGATGGGTGATATGTTGTTCCGTGCGAGTACAAAATTTTTAGCAGATAGTATGAACGGTATTGCACCGGGATATGCATACTACTTTGATTATTTAACTAAGAATATTCGCTCAGCCTATCCTGGCGTACCGCACGCATTTGATATCAGCTATGTATTTGGTAGTTATGGCCTAATCCCTCAAGCTACCAAATATGTAGAGACTTCTACAAACCGTTGTGCTCTCATTGAGGCGGCGATTGCTGAAAACAAAAAGGGTGTTTGGCCCATGTATTTTTATCCAAGCACTAATCAAAATGATCCACAAGATATCGCGATATCTGAAAGAATGGCTGCTAGTTGGGCACAGTTTGCAAAAACCGGCAATCCAAATATAGAAGGGCAAGCTAATTGGCCCATCTACAGTCTAAAAGATGATGTCATGAGAAACTTTTCTCCAGATGCCGAGACAATCAAAGGGATGTTGAAGGAACGAGTGGATTATCAGTTACTTCATCTAAAAAAACTGTACACGCCCCAATAAACCTTAAGTATTTAAAGTTGCTCTCCGCGCTGGGTGAAAAAACTGATAATGCTGTAAGTGTTCTAAACAGGTTTTTATATAAATCAATCGCTACACAAGGTCCATCATTGCCAATGTGGCTTTAATAATTTGATTGTTAGCATTGGTAAACAACAATGGCATTTGGTAGTGGTTGTGATTAGCCACCCGGTATGACCCTGCAAGACGGCTATGGGATCTTAATTTCTTTGCCCATATCTCAGATTGCAATTGCATATAGGGACTCTCTGACGCTCCATAAGCAACAATAACAGGGCAGCTTACATTTTGAGCATAATCAACTGGACTGAATTCTTTTATGTCGTTGGGTGTGAGTTTCAAGTACTTTTGTCTAATAGAGACTGAGTCTGGGTATAAATTTGTCCACCCGCTAAGAACTACGCCGCCCTTAAAGAGGTTAGCAGGCAATCCTTGTTTTTGCCATTCGGTGACCAGCATCATGCTGGTTAAATGCCCGCCCGAAGAGTGGCCAGATACGTAAATATGATTGGGATCTGCCCCAATTTGTTTGGCATTCTTGTAAACCCATGTGACAGCCCTGCGAACTTGCCCCACTAATCCAGAAATCGTATTTGGTGGAATGTTGTCAAAACCAAGTACTACGCAAATGGCATTTGATTGAATAAACGGCAATGCCAGTGAAGAGTAAGCATCTTTTGAGCCAACCCGCCATTCACCACCGTGAATAAAGATCATGACGGGTAAATCTTTTGCATTTGTAGGTGCAAATACATCTAATTTTTCGTTTACTGAAGACCCATAAGCAAAGGTCTTGGGTGGGTACTGCGCTCTGACTTTTGCGCTGTTTGCAGAAAAATCCTTCACGAACTGATTCAGCTCAGAGGCGGAAGGTAAGTATGGGCCTTGGTCTAACTGATCATTGAGTTGGTCATAAGTCCAGCCCATGAAGACTTTCTTATCTTGAGCCATCAGGCCAAGGGTTGGCATCGTAGCAAGCGCTGAGCCTGCCATTAAGAATTTTCTGCGGAAAGTACGCTCGGTCGTCATAAATACTCTTGTGCTGTTTTCAGTTAAATCAAATTCATCAATGCTAATGTTGCTTTGATTACCTGGTTATTGGTGTCATTAAACAGGAATGGTGTTGTGAAATGAACATAACCTGACATCCGATATGCGCCCGCAAGGCGATTGTAGGCTTGTAATTTTGTCGCCCAATCGCCGGATTGCATTTGCATATATAGACTCTCATTCCCACCACAAGTAATAATGACTGGGCACTTTACATTCTGGGGGAAGTTCACTGGACTGAAGTCTTTTACCTCTTGAGGAGTTAACTTCAAGAACTGTTGTCGCATAGAAAGTGATACTGGATAGAGATCTGTCCAGCCGCTCAGAATTGAGCCTCCTTTAAATAGATTGGCTGGTAAACCCTGTTTTGTCCAATCCGTAACAAGCATCATATTTGCTAAGTGACCACCCGAAGAGTGGCCGGATACGAACAGCTTATTGGGGTCGCCCCCAATTTGTTTGGCATTTTTATAAACCCAGGCAACCGCTTTACGGCATTGGGCTACCAATCCAGTCATGGTGTTTGGTGGGATGTTATCAAAGCCAACAGAGATATAGATCGCGTTATTGAGCAAGAAGGGAACTGCTTGTGATGAATAATTATTCTTGTTATCAAAGTCCCATGATCCCCCATGAAAGAAAATCATGATTGGTAAGCCGGATGCGTATGCGGGGGCAAAGACATCTAATTTTTCAGCATCTGAAGATCCGTATGAAAAAGTTTTAGGCGGATACTGGGCTCTGACCTTTTCGCTATTCGTAGTGAAGGAATCGGCAATTTTCTTCACTTCTGGTGGGGGCGGTAAATAGGGTCCCTGATTTAGTTGGTCATTTAACTGACTAACGGTCCAACCCCTAAAAACAACTTTTTCTTCTTGTGCCATTAGACCAAAGGTAGGCATAGCCGCAAGAGCTGATCCAGACATTAAGAATTTTCTACGTGAAATACCGTTACTGCTCATGGATACTCCTTTGAATGAGCTCTCATTTTATATATCTTTAGCATGGTCCTCGGGGTAGTTACAGATTGCGCTAATTGATTGCTCGATTTAATTATCAGCATGTAGTTAGTAAAAGTTGATTGAGATTAATCGTCGTTTTAAACGACAAAGCCAACCTCAAACCCACGATTTTCTCTAGAAGATCCATCAGAATAAGTCTGCAGATGAAGCATATCATCCAAAAATTGGCAATTTGCTACAATTCACAGTTCGGCGAATTAGCTCAGCTGGTTAGAGCGACGGAATCATAAGCTCGAAGTTTCTCGAAAATCCTCAATCGTTTCAAAGACATAACGCCACCATAACTTTTGGTGTGCGCACATTGTGTGTCACACTCCACTACACACAGCTTGGAAGCCTTATGGAATAAGGCTGGCGGGTTAGGCTCACGGAGTTCAATAGAAAGTATACAGTGAATGCGTGAAAAATCTACCCAGTTCAAGCCGTGTCGTTTAAAACGACATTTCTTAGAATTAGTTTTTATGTTTTCCCTAAATTCTTTAAGGGTTCTTTGGTTGAACCTGATAAATGATTTGAACTAGTTCATTATCGCGTTTGCGAGGCCAAAATGAACAATCCTTCTACCGTCCAAATCATTGCTACCGCCCTATTTGGTATTGCAGTTTTGCATACCTTTTGTGCTTTTTATTTTGAACGATTAGCGCAACGTTCCAAGCATCACTCTGGTTTATTTCACTTGCTCGGTGAGGTAGAGGCTGTATTTGGATTTTGGGCTATGGTATTAATTATTTTTATGGCGCTCATCTTGGGAGGATCGAAGCCGGCCATTGATTACCTTGAGTCACGCAATTACACCGAGCCTTTGTTCGTCTTTGCCATTATGGTGATTGCTGCTAGCAAACCCATACTTTATGTCGCTAAATTAATTGTGCTGAGCCTCTCCAAATTACTGGAAAGAATCCTCAAATTACCTGCTGCCACAGCAAACTATTTTGTAACTCTTAGCGCAGTCCCCATCTTGGGTTCTTTTATTACTGAGCCGGCTGCCATGACGCTGGCTGCATTTCTTTTGCGCGACACGATCTTTTCGCAAACGAAGTCCGCTAAATTGATGTACCTCACGATTGGCACTCTCTTTGTCAATATCTCGATTGGCGGGGCTCTCACCAGCTTTGCTGCTCCTCCCATTTTGATGGTTACTTCTGCTTGGAATTGGGATACCGCTTATGTCTTTCAAACTTTTGGTATTAAGGCAACGATTGCTGTTTTAATTAATGCCTTCATCCTCACGCTGGTGGTGCATAAAGAACTTCCCGAAGTTAAGCCTTCACACGGCGATGAACGCATGCCCTCTTGGGTGGCCTTTACCCACCTTCTGTTCCTTTTGGCTGTGGTTGTCTTTGCCCACCATCCAGTTGTATTCATGGGATTTTTGCTCTTTTTCTTGGGCTACACCCATGCTTATAGTGCTTATCAGTCTCGCCTGATCTTAAAAGAGGCACTCATGGTGGCGTTCTTTCTGGCCGGACTGGTGATATTAGGTGGATTACAGCAGTGGTGGTTGCAACCACTACTGAGCGGCATGAGCAATACTGCCGTGTTCTATGGTGCAACTGCGTTAACGGCAATTACAGATAATGCAGCCCTAACTTATCTTGGCTCACTTGTTGAGGGGACTAGTGAAGAGTTCCGTTATGCATTAGTTGCAGGTGCATTAGCAGGTGGTGGCCTTACTGTAATTGCAAACGCCCCCAACCCCGCCGGTCTAGCGATCTTGAAAGACTACTTCCCACAAAAGGCCGTATCCGCTCTTAAATTGCTGTTAGCCGCCCTGCCGTCAACGGTAGTTGCGGTTATTGCTTTTCAAAGGCTTTGAATTTTACAGACACGTCATGCCCAACTAGAACATAAAATACTCGTCATAATTAAATAAATTAATATCCATTATTGAGAAAGCTACCTTAAAGAGAATATGTACGTAGCTCAGAGATTATTTTGGTAAATCATTAAAAATTACATCAAATTGTTTTTGTAAAGATTCATTTAATTTAAATCTTTTTTGATTGGCTGCACCAATAGTTAAATCCTTTGAAATTAGTCCATCATAGACCTTATCTATTTCTGCATAAAATTGAATGTAGGCTTCCACTAATTCTCTTAGTGGCATTTGAAAATAATAGAACCGACATTGCTTTCGAACATCAATATAATTTTTGAGAAATTCAACTTGTTCATCGGATAAGGTATCTTCAGAATCAAACAGATATTGATATCTAGTAATTTTTCCTAAAGGAGCAAGGATTTGCTCATGGATGACTAAATTATTTTGAGGCGATTCAAGCTGCCTAATACAGCTCGATGTAGCTTTTTTAACAATAAAAAATTGCTCCCTTATGATTTTTTGATCTAGGTTATTTAGATTCGAGGTAGCAAAACTAGAAGTTGTTATTAGTAAGCTCACAGAAAAAAACAGTAGTCGTTTCATAGTCATCTTTAGAATAAATAGCCCCCTCAATGAAGAGGGGGCGAAATACTACCGGTAAACAATATCGGCTCGCCTATTTTCTTGCCACGCTTTTTCGCCGGTACCCGTGTTTTTTGGCTTTTCCTCACCAAAACTTACGGCTTCGATTTGATTACTATTCACGCCAAGCGCAATAAGTGCCTTTTTTACGGCCTCTGAGCGCCGCTGACCCAGTGCGAGGTTGTACTCCGATGTGCCTCGGTCATCGGTATTGCCCTCAATCACAATTCGGGATTGATTGGTTTTCAAATAGTCGGCATTGGCCTTAAGGAGTGGCTGGTATGAGCCCTTCACTGTGTATTCATCAAAATCGAAATAAATCGACCCCTTTTGATACAACGGTGATTTTGGGTCGCTAATGGGGTCGTATTTTGCCGACTGGGAACCAACAGTAAGCGGTATTACGCCATCTGTTTTCTCATCAAGCTTTGTCGAACTACATGCCGCCAAGTAACAAGTAACAAAAACTAAAAAAGTTTTTTTAATGATTGACATATCAACTCCTTTCAATTGAGTGGTGAGCGTTGCATTCGGATTCGTTTTGCCAAAAAAATGATCTGCCGTACGCCCGCATTTTCGAGCTGCACTTTGGACACGAGTATCGTTTCCAGATCGATAAATAACCTGTCTTAGAGCAATAATTACAAACCAATGACTGCTTTGTAGGATAGCCATCCTTATCAAATTTAGTATCGATATAGTTCGATAGGTTTTGACATGCAGAGCAAATCATTGGACTCACACTAAATCGTGGCGTGATCTCGCGGACAACACAACAGGCTACCTTGTAATCACACTGACTACAATGAAAACAGTCATTGTGTGGCATTGCTTATCCTCGTGGAATTCTCGATTGCATGCCATTTAATGAATGTCTCCTCAAGTAACTTCATTTTTTTCTGATTGGCCTCACCAATCGTTATTTTCTTTTCAAGAAGATCGTCATATATTTGATCAACTTGCTGATAATATTTTTGATATATCTCAACCATACTGGGCAACGGGAATTGGCTTGACAAACTTCGGCAACGATTTATAGCCAATCGAAATGTATTCAAAACCTTTATCTGGCCATCATTGAGAATAGCCTTCGATTGAAGTAACCGATTCATATTTTCATTATTAAATCGCAAGAAAATAATTTCTCGATCAACAATTTGCTGATCAATTAAGTCAGCCTTGTGAGAACACTGAAGGATTTGTTGCTGTACTTTGTTAGCCAGCTCCAAAGTCTCTTTAGCCCCATTTTTTATGGCTTGAGCCCCAGCTCCAAGCGGCAGCATGGTAAAGCACCAGATGACAAAATAGCAAATACGATTTTTCATAAACTCCCCAAATTCAAGACGCGCTAAAAATGGCGTCTGTTAAAACAACAATCGTTTAGGAGATTGTTGTTTTTGGGGGCTTATAGATGAAGCGGGCTAAACGTTGCGCCACGAAATAGTTTGGTCTGGTATTAAAGTCGTGGCTACGAACGGAATCCAATTGAAAAGCTGTCTCCTCCACGGGATAACCGAGCACATGCGCCATCAAGTGAAAACTCTTAACAAACTCGCCAAGTAATTTACTTTTTTGATCGACGCACTTTTCAAGAGCTACCTTACTCAACTGTTGTTCAAACTGTGCAAACTTGATGCCATTCGTAATGTAAGTATTTGCAGCCATGACCTTAAAGGCAAATACAAATAAGCAGCACAGAACAACAATGGATTTGGAATGAATTTTCACCATTTGATTCTAACGAACATTACTGCGTTTGGCATTCATTTTTCATCGGTAGAAAATCAATTAATAATAAAAATATTAATGAATTCAGTGGTTTATAAAAACCACTTTGTTAGCATAGTTTTATTTTTTAAGATAAGTGCCTCGCTGCTTAAAAGGAAAAACTATGCAAACCAATCGTCGTCAATTTCTCCTATTGTCCGCCACTGGTGCAGCTACTTTATCCCTCCCAAGCCTAGTCCAAGCGCAAGCCATGGTAGCGGAGACGGATCCTCAAGCCCAAGCCTTGGGATATAAAGCCGATACAACCAAAGTAGATGCCAAGAAATTTCCAAAGCACACGAATGATCAAAAATGCAGTAACTGTGCTCTATTTCAAGCCAAAGGTGGCAATGCTGGTGGTTGTAGTTTGTTTGCTGGTAAGCAAGTGGCTGCTGCCGGTTGGTGCTCCGCCTGGGCGAAGAAAGCCTAATTACTCATAAAAAAATTTAAAGGTTAGCAATGTCAACCGTTCAAGAGTGTCTAGATCAGAAACCAAAGCGAATTATTTCTGTTTCATCAACGGACTCTGTATTCAAAGCTCTTGAGCTGATGAAAACTAATCGAGTGCGCGCCATCTTGGTGATGGATCAAGAACGATTGGTGGGAATTGTGTCTCAAGGAGATTGTGCGATTCGCGCTTACTTACGAGGGCTCAATATCAACAGCACCCCAGTTACTGACATCATGACTAAAGAGCCATTGACCGTAAAACCCACTGATTCCATGGATCACTGCATGGCGATCATCTCCTCAAGGGGTATTCGTCACATACCTGTATTGGATCAGAACCAAGTAATCGGCATTGTTTCTGTGGGTGATGTGGTGAAAGAGACCATGAGCCAACTTAGTCAAAACGCTTCGTTCTTGGAAACATACATCAAGGGGCATAGCGCTTAGTACTTGTTCTAGCCTAGTAGAAGCATATGTCGTTTAAAACGACAAATCCATAACCTCACGGATGGGATATCCTCGGCTTATCTCTCAGTGGCTCTCAAGGCCTTTTACCCTTATAATTCACAGTTCGGCGAATTAGCTCAGCTGGTTAGAGCGACGGAATCATAAGCTCGAAGTTTCAGAAAAATCCTCAATCGTTTCAAAGACATA
>JACCDU010690996.1_pt1 | contig 12332 bp, 8 predicted proteins | sample 7446081 | NCBI WGS metagenome assembly JACCDU01 (sample SAMN15323447, study PRJNA562643) | freshwater metagenome | isolation source: river surface water | place: USA:Blue River Watershed | collected 2017-08-17 | reverse complement strand
TCGGCGTTGCCCGCCGTCTCGCCGTCTTCGTCATACACATAAATCAGGTCGATGTCGCTGGACACATTGAGTTCACGCGCCCCCAGCTTGCCCATGCCCACGATCCACAGCTCGGCACGCTGGCCAGAGGCCGTCAACGGTGCACCGTGGATGCTGTCCAGGTCGGCCTGCGCTTGACTGCAGGCAATGTCCAGGCTGACTTCGGCCAACCAGGTCATGCCGTGGGTGATGGTTTGCAAGGGGGCCTGCTGAGCGCAATCGAGCTGGGCCAGACGCTCCAGGGTCAGCTGACGAAGCACGCGCAGGGCGGCGCTGGTGTCCAGGCCTTTGGCACGCAGGGCGGCACAGGCGTCACTCAGGCTGCTGCGGGTGGGTGCCCCTGGAGCCAGCAAGGACATCCAGTCGGCATAACGGCGTTGCAGACGCTGCACAAAACGTGAATACACCGCCCAATCCGCCGAAGCCTGTCCATTTGGGGTTTGAGCGTCGTTCAAAGGCTCACTGCGGGTCATAATTCCTGCCAACTTTCTGAATCCAACGTTTGTGCTGTCCATCCCCCGTTTCCCACGCCTGAGCCAATGGCTCAACCACGCCATCCACGGCCTGAGCTGGGTGCTGCTGGTGCTGGGTTTGTTGCTGGGCTTGGCCTGGGGCATCCTGCATTTGTGGATTGTGCCGCGAATCGCCGATTACCGCCCCGCACTGGAACGCTTGGCCCAACAGACCACGGGGGTGCCCGTGCGCATCGGCGCCTTGTCGGCCCAATCGACCGGCTGGGTGCCTTCATTTGAATTGCGCCAGATCGAGTTGCTGGATGCCCAGGGACGCCCCGGCCTGAGCCTGCCGCGGGTCGTGCTGGCCATCAGTCTGCGCTCGGTGTTGCGCCTGCGTTTGGAGCAATTGGTGCTGGACGCACCCGAGCTCGACATCCGGCTGACGACCAATGGACAGTGGCAAATTGCCGGCCTGGAATTACCCCAGAACCCCCGGGGTGACAGCGCTGCCGCCGACTGGCTGTTTTCGCAAAATGAAGTGGTCATCCGCAGCGGGACAGTACGCTGGACCAACGAGCGGGCCCAACAGCCGCTGCAAGTCATGGGCCAAACCGCCCCCTTGCCCGGTACAGCCACCACCGAAACACTGGCCCTGCGCGAAGTGGACCTGATCTTGCGCAATTCAGTGCGTCACCACGACATGCGCTTGGACGCAACGCCCCCGGAAAGCTGGGGCACACGCTTTGTCAGCATGGGGCGCTTCAAGCGCGGCCTCTTGTCCACGCATGCAGCGCAATTCTCGGACTGGTCGGGGCAGGTGTATGCCTATTTCCCGCAGGTCGATGTGGCCCAGCTGCGCCGGCATGTGCAGCTGGGTGCGGACATCCAGTCAGGCCAAGGGGCTTTGCGTCTATGGAGCGATTTTGAAAAAGGCCTGTGGGCAGGCGGTGCCGCCGACACCGACCTGAAAGACCTGAATCTCCGCTTCAACACGTCCAACCCACCGCTGGCGTTCGAGCGCCTGTCCGGTCGGCTGGCGGCCCAAGTACACGCCACCCGTTTTGAAGTGGCGCTGCGTGACCTGTCCTTTGTCAGTGCAGAAGGGCTACACTGGCCCGGTGGCAACTTGAGCCTGGCCTACACCCACGAGCAGACTCCAACACGCCAACCCGCTCAAGGCCTGCTCAAAGCCGAACGCATCGACCTGCAGGCCCTGCGGGACCTGTCTTTGCGTATGCCCTTGCCCGAAGCAGTCCATCAACAATTACAAGCACAAAACATCAGCGGCCAAGTCGATTCCCTGAAATGGCAATGGGTCGGCCCGTGGCAACATCCGCAAAGCTACGATGCGCAGGCCCAAGTGCGCCAGCTGAACCTGCCCGCCCATGAAACAGGCTGGCCAGGCCTGCAGAGCGCACAGGTGCAGCTCAAGATGAACCAGGCTGGTGGCGATATCCAGCTCGACATGGAAGAGGGTGCCGCCGTTTTGCTGCCGGGCATTCTGGAGGACGCGAGTGTGCCCATTCAAAGCCTGCACGCCCAAGCCCGCTGGCAACAAAAAGACGGCCTGTGGAATATCCCGCAATGGTCCTTGCAACTGAGCAACGCCGACCTGCAAGGCCAATGGCAAGGACAGTGGCATGCCCGCCCCCACGGCCCGGGTCTGCTCGACTTGCAAGGCACCGTCCGCCAGGCCCAGGCCGCCCGTGTTCACCGTTACCTGCCCCTGAGCCTGCCTGAGTCGGTACGCCACTATGTGCGCGATGCCGTGGTCAAAGGCCGCTACAACGACGTGCAGATCAAGGTCAAAGGCGACCTGGCACGGTTGCCATTTGCCAACCCCAAAGATGGCGAGTTCCGCTTTGCCGGACGCTTGAGCGATGTGGAGTTCGACTATTTGCCGACGTCGCTGCTGCCGCGCAACAGCCTGCCCTGGCCGCGCCTGCAGGGCCTGTCAGGGCAACTCGTGTTTGACCGTCTGGGCATGAAACTCAGCGACGCATCGGCCCGCAGTGGCGATGTCAAAACCGGCTTGCAGCTGAACCATCTCCAGGCCCAAATTCCAAACATGGCCGAGAACGCCACGCTGGAGCTGTCTGCCGACCACAAAGGGTCTGCCAGTCAGGTGCTGGCCCTGGTGCAAAAATCTCCCATCGACAAATTGCTGGGCTCGGCTTTGCACGACACACAAGCCACCGGCAATGTGCAAACCCGCTTCAAGCTGAACATCCCTTTGTTGGCGGCACAGAACACCAAGGTGCAAGGCAGCGTGGTCCTGAGCGGCAACGACCTGCGCATCACCTCGGCCTTGCCACCGATCGAGAGAGCCCAGGGCACCATCCAGTTCAGCGAAGCGGGGTTCAGCTTAAGCGGTGTACAGGCCCGCTTGCTGGGCGGACCTGTGCGGCTGGAAGGCGGCATGCGCCCCGTCAGCGGCAACAGCGATGCTCCCCTCTTGCTGCGCGCCCAGGGTGAAATCAGTGCCGATGGTCTGCGCAAAGCCCGCGAGTTCCAGCCCCTGGATGTGCTGGCCCAGCACATCAACGGCAACACCACGTACACGGCCAGCCTGGGTTGGCGACAGGGCCAGCCCGAGCTGTCCATCCAAAGCCAGCTCGAAGGCCTGACCCTGAAACTGCCCGCGCCACTGGGCAAGGCCGCGCAAGTGCCGATGCCGCTGAACATCCGCAGCCGGGTGCAGGGCACTGGGGCCAGCCTGCAAGACCAGATCCAGATCGACCTGGGACGCATCGCCTCGGTGCAATATGTGCGCGACCTGTCCGGGCCGCTGCCGCGCGTGCTGCGAGGCAGCATGGCTTTGGGCAACAACAGCAACATGCCGCCCATGCCCGATGCAGGGGTGGCAGCCACCATTGCACTGGACGAGTTCTCGGTCGACGACTGGCAGGCCCTGTGGCCTGCAAAACCCGGCGGCGAGGCAACTGCCGACGATAACAGCCGTTTGCAAAGCTACCTGCCCACGCGCATGGGGCTGCAAGCCAACACCCTGACAGCCGAAGGTCGCACCCTGCACCAAGTGGTGGCTGGTGGCTCACGCGAAGGTTTGACCTGGCGCGCCAATGTGGACGCGCGTGAACTCAGTGGCCATCTGGTATTTCGCCAGGCCAGCAATGAACAACCTGGTCAGCTGTTTGCCCGTCTGGCTCGACTGAATCTGCCGCCATCGACCGTCGCCGATGTGGAAAGTTTGCTCGAAGCACCACCGGCTCAATTGCCCGCGCTGGACATCGTGATCGAACAACTCGAATTGCGCGGCAAGAAGCTGGGGCGCATCGAGATCGAAGCGGTCAACAATACACGGTCACCATCACGCGCCCAGTCTGGCCACGAATGGCAACTCAACAAGTTCAACATCGTCTTGCCAGAAGCCAGCTTACGCAGCACAGGGCGCTGGCTGCCTGCCAACGAAGGCAGCACGCAGCGCAAAACTGAAATGAACTTCCACCTGACGGTCAACGACGCAGGCGATTTGCTCACCCGCTTGGGCACACCGGGCGCCTTGCGCGGCGGCAGCGGGCATCTCGATGGCCAGATCAGCTGGAACGGCTCGCCGCTGGCCCTGCATTACCCCAGCATGAACGGGCAATTCGACGTGAAGATGGGTCGAGGTCAATTCCTCAAAGCCGATGCCGGGGCCGCCAAGCTGCTGGGCGTGCTCAGCCTGCAAGCCCTGCCACGGCGCTTTTTGCTGGATTTTCGCGATGTGTTCTACGAAGGCTTTGCCTTTGACTCGGTGGCAGGCCACGTCAACATCGCCCAAGGCACGGCCACCACACGCAACCTGCAAATCAAGGGCATCAATGCGGTGGTGCAACTCGACGGCTCGGCCGACATTGCCAAAGAAACCCAGCAATTGCGCGTGGTGATCCTGCCCGAGCTGGACACCGGTACGGCTTCACTCGTCGCGGCCATCGCGGTCAATCCCGTGGTGGGCCTGAGCACCTTCCTGGCGCAGCTGTTTTTGCAAACCCCACTCACGCAGGCCAACACCCAGGAATTCATCATCGACGGCAGCTGGGCTGCGCCACGGGTCACGCACGTTGAGCACGATGCGACCAAAACGCCCGGCAAAACAAACACCGCCCCATGAGTGCCGACCAAGCCTCCACCGACCTTGCAACACCCGCCCAGCGTGCACGTGCCTGGGTCAACACCCTGGACGAGCGCGCGCCCAAAGTATCGGGACGCCGTGCACTGTGGGCGGCGCTCATGGCTCTGGTGGTGGCGGTGTTGGTCACCCTGGTGTGGCTGGCCGGGCGCTATGAGCTGAGCCAGCTGCAAACCGAGCTGGAGCGCGACACCGCCGATGCGGTGAGCGACATCCGCAGCGGCCTGTCGCGCGATGTGCAGGCCTTGCAAGCCCTGCAGGCCCAGCACACCCACGCCCAAACATGGATCGCCCAAGCCCAGCTCATGCTGCGGGACAACCGCCAAATGCTGCGCCTGGAGCGGCGCGACAACAATTTGCATCTGGTGTCCGCCGTCGACTCGCCCCTGCGCACCTCGGTCTTCACCCACGCCAATCGAGCCAACAACCTCAACGAAACCGTCCAGTCCTGCCTGCGTGCACGGCGCTTCAATGGCCCGGCCTATTCCACGAGCTATTACGTGCCGCAAGCCGATGGCCTGGGCATGGAGGTGATGGAGTTGTGCTTGCCTCTGACGCAAGCCGGTGAACTGGTGGGCTACACGGTGGTGACCTACGGTCTGCAAGCTCTGCTGGTGGAACGCCTGGGCAACACCTTTGGCCGCCGCAACGAAGTGTCATTCACCGAAGCCGATGGCACGCGCCTGGCCATAGCGGGTAGCCAGCGCCGGGGCCTGCGCCTGTTCACTGCGCAGCAGTTGGTGGACTTGCCCGGCAACACGCTGGTGCTGCGCATGGACAGCCGCCGGGGCGAGCCCCACTTGTTCCCCAATGTGCTGACCGCGCTGGTCACCGCCATGTCGATCGCACTGATCACGGTGATGGCCCTGCTGGTCAAGGACTCCCGCCGACGCCTGAAAGCCGAACACGCGCTGGCCGATGCTCTCGCCTTTCGCAAAGCGATGGAAGACTCCCTGGTCACCGGTTTGCGCGCCCGCGATCTGGAAGGGCGCATCACCTACGTCAACCCGGCGTTTTGCGACATGGTCGGGCTGCAGGCCCAGGCCCTGATCGGGCACAACGCGCCCATGCCTTATTGGCCACCCGAGATGGTGGACGAATACAAACAGCGTCAGGCCATCCGGCTGGCTGGAAATGTGCCGCCCCGCGAAGGTTTTGAATCGGTCTTCATGCGCCAGGACGGCACGCGCTTTCCGGTGCTGATCATTGAAGCACCCCTCATCAACACCCAAGGCGAACAAACCGGCTGGATGGGCGCGGTCATCGACATCAGCGAACAGCGCCGCATCGAAGAGCTGTCACGCGCCAGCCAGGAGCGCCTGCAAGCCACGGCCCGCCTGGCCACCGTGGGCGAGATGGCCTCACTCTTGAGCCACGAGTTGAACCAGCCCTTGGCCGCGATTGCCAGCTACGCCAATGGCTCGCTCAACCTGCTCAAAGACCCCGAAGCCCTTCCGCAGACCCTGGACGATGTGCACATGGCTCTGCGCCGCATTGCCGAACAGGCCGGACGAGCCGGGCGCGTGATCAACAGCGTGCACGACTTCGTGCGCCGCCGCGACCAGGCCCGCGAGGCGGTGGCCCCCCATGCCCTGTTTGACGCCATCTTGCCGCTGGTCAATTTGCAGGCCCGCAAGCTGCAGGTACGCGTGCTCACGCGCATCGAGCCGCGTTTGCCCGCCGTCTGGTGCGACCGCACCATGGTCGAGCAGGTGCTGCTCAACCTGGCACGCAACGGCATGCAGGCCATGGACCGTCCGGAATGCCAAGACCGTGTGCTGGTGCTGCAAGCCAAACGTGCCGCCTCCAATGCCGAACACAGCTGGGTCGAACTGGCCGTCACCGATGTGGGCGCAGGCATTGAGCCCGACGTGGCCGAACAATTGTTCACACCGTTTTTCACCACCAAGGCCGAGGGCATGGGTCTGGGCTTGAGCCTGTGCCGCACGGTGGTCGAGCAGCATGGTGGTCACTTGGCGTTTGAATCGCAGTCGCCCAAGGGCACAGTATTTCGCTTCACCCTGCCCACAGCGCCTGGCGCAACGATGCAGCCCAGCATCGGCAAAGCCTAAAATCCGGCCATGCATTCACCCCAAGACAGCACGGTTTACATCGTTGACGACGACGTCAGTGTGCGCGAAGGCATGGCCTGGTTGCTGCGCACACGTCGTTTGCTCAGCGAATCGTTTGAGAGTGCCGAAGCCTTTTTGGCCATGCTCGACCAAGGCCCCAGCCCCCACACCCAGGCGGGCTGCATCTTGCTGGATGTGCGCATGCCCGGCATGAGTGGGCTGGCCTTGTTTGAACAACTGCTGGACAAGGGGATTGCTCAGGCCTGGCCCGTGATTTTTTTGACCGGTCACGCCGATGTACCAACCGCCGTGGACAGCGTCAAACGCGGGGCCTTTGATTTTTGTGAAAAGCCGTTTTCCGACAATGCCCTGGTCGACCGGATCGAGCAAGCCCTGAACTTGTCGCACGAACGCCTGAGCGCACGGCAACAACAAAACCAATTGCAATCGCAACTGGCAGAACTGACCGAGCGCGAACGCGATGTGATGCGCCTGGTGGTCGAGGGCCTGCCCAACAAACTGATCGCGGACCAGCTGGACATCAGCGTGCGCACGGTGGAAGTTCACCGTGCCCGCGTGTTCGACAAGATGCAGGTCAAGTCGGCGGTGGAGCTGGCCAATTTGTTGCGGTCTTTGTCATGAACCCATGCCGAACCTGCAAAAGCCGGACCCTGTGCGCGGTCCACACGCTCCCGATCATGCAGTCTGTACCGCGCAGCAGGACATGACGATGGCCCCCCCTCTGGTGCTCATTCAACGACGGGTTGGGGCTACAGTTGTAGCGGCCTTGCTGGCTGCGTGCTCAAGCCCTGCGCCCTACCCAACCCATCAAACCATCCCCGCCGTACCCGCCACGTCGGCCAAGGCCAGCACCCGCAACGATGTGGCGCTGTACGCCATGTCCTTGCTGGACACGCGTTACGCCTGGGGAGGCCGGGGCCCCGCCATGGGGTTTGATTGCTCCGGGCTGGTGGCCCATGTCTACAAGGAGGCGGCCGGCATGAAACTGCGCGGCTCATCAGCCGATTTGGGTCGCCTGTCGCGGCCCGTGGACACCGCACGTCTGCAAGCCGGAGATCTGGTTTTTTTCAACACACTCGGCGCACGCCACTCGCATGTGGGCGTGTATGTCGGGGATGGCCGTTTTGTCCATGCCAGCAACGAGCGCACAGGCGTACGCATCGACCACCTGAACAACCGCTACTATGCCAAACGCTTTGAAGGCGGACAGACTTTACTCGACTGAAAGCGAGGGGCAGCGACCACCTCAGGGCTTGTCCTCGTCGGCAGATTCCGGCGGCGCAGACAATTCACCTTTGGAGCGGCCCGCAAACATGGTCCACCACACAATGCCGAGCAACACGACCAAGGCCAACAAGGCTTCCAGCAAAATCAACCACATGAGCAAGTTCCCGTTTATTGCATGGCCATCGGCCGGGGCCGCATGGGTATTGGCCGCGATTGTAGGCAGTCTCGCTGGTTGTTCGGTCACCCCCACCCAGCAAGGGTCTTGGCCTGACACGCGCACGTCCAGCGACGCGGGTCCCTTGCCTGAGCCGATCGTGCAAACCCAAAGCCGCTGGGTGGCGGTGCCCTGGTCCCACATCCCGGGGCTGGACAACGACAACCTGCAAGACGCCTGGCCGGCCTGGCAACAAAGCTGCCTGCGCCCAACGCCCGCCTGGAAAACGCTGTGCACCGAAGTGCAGCAACTGGCCCAGGCCCCGGCCCACACGCAGCGCCAATGGATGCGCCAGAAGCTGCAGCCCTACCGCGTCGAGTCCCTGGACCAACGCCCAGACGGTCTGCTCACCGCCTATTACGAGCCCGTGCTGAGCGGCTCACGCCAGGCGCGAGCAGCCTTCAACGTACCCTTGTATGCGCCGCCAGCAGGACTGGCCCAGCGCAAGCCCTGGTACACCCGCCAGGAGATGGAAACCCTGCCCACCGCACGCGCAGCCTTGCGCGGCAAAGAACTCTTGTACCTGGCCGACCCGGTCGATGCGATGGTCCTGCACATCCAGGGCTCGGGCCTGGTCAACGTGACCGAGTCCGATGGCCGCCAGCGCCTGGTGCGCATGGCCTTTGCGGGCACCAATGACCAACCCTACAAAAGCATTGGCCGCTGGTTGCTCGATCAAGGCCTGATCCGCGATGCCTCATGGCCGGGCATCAAGGACTGGATCGCACGCAACCCCAGCCGCGTGAACGAATTGCTCTGGCAAAACCCCCGCGTGGTGTTTTTCAAAGAAGAAGCCTTGGCACCCGGCAGCACGCCACCCGGACCCAAAGGCGCACAAGGCGTGCCCCTGACTGCTGGCCGCTCGATCGCGGTGGACCGCGGCAGCATTCCCTACGGCACGCCCGTTTGGCTGCGCTCACAAGGACCGGTCACGTCCCTGGACAAACTGGTGCTGGCCCAGGACACCGGCACCGCCATCGTGGGCGCGGTGCGGGCGGACTATTACGCGGGCTCAGGCACCGCGGCGGGCGAGCTGGCCGGGCGCATGAAGCAACCTTTGCAGCTGTGGGTCTTGTGGCCCAAATGAAAGCTTTGACATGAAGGCCGTGTCTTGCCGCGCAGGCTGCGCGGCTTGCTGCATCGCACCGTCCATCTCCTCGGCCATCCCTGGCATGCCCCAAGGCAAACCGGCGGGCGTGCCCTGCGTACAACTGGACGAGCAGCTGCGCTGCAAAATTTTTGACCAAGCCGGTCGTCCTGCGGTGTGCGGCCAGTTGCAGGCGTCACTGGAGATGTGCGGCCCTGACGATGACGGCGGGCACTACGCGCGGATGTACCTGAAGCAACTGGAAGCGCAAACCCGACCAGACTGATGGTGCGACAAGTCACCTAGAGGTCTGCCCACAGCCGCGCTTGTGGTTAAGCTGAACGCCTTGTTCTGACTCACCCCCGCAGGAGCTATGCCATGGCGTTTGAAATCCCCTCCCTGAAAGACAGCGTTCATCCCGACGAGTGGCAGCTGCGCGTCGATCTGGCCGCTTGCTACCGGCTGGTGGCGCTGTACGGCTGGAGCGATCTGGTGTTCACCCACATCAGCGCCAAGCTGCCCGAGTCGGTCACCGGCGGACAAGAACAATTTTTGATCAACCCTTACGGCCTGATGTTCGACGAGATCACCGCCTCGAGTCTGGTGAAAGTGGACATGCAGTGCAACAAACTGCACGACAGCCCCTTCCCGGTCAACCCGGCGGGCTTTGTGATCCACAGCGCCGTACACGAGGTGCGGCACGATGCCGGGTGTGTGCTGCACACCCACACCCGCGCGGGCGTGGCCGTGAGCGCACAACAGCATGGCGTGCTGCCCATCAGCCAGCAAAGCACTTTTGTGCTGGCCTCGCTGGCCTACCACGGCTACGAAGGCGTGGCGATCCGCGACGACGAGAAAACTCGCCTGCAAGCGGACCTGGGCGAAGCCAACTTTTTGATGCTGCGCAACCACGGCCTGCTCACCGTGGGCAAAACGATTGCCGACGCCTTTTTGTCGATGTACACCTTTGAAAACACCTGCCGCATCCAGGTGGACGCGCTGGCCGGACAAGCCGGCCCACAAGACCTGACGGCGGTGAACCCGAAAATTCTGGACGGCGTGGCCCATGCTTCGCGCGTGCAAACCGGTGGTCTGGGTGGGGCTTTTGTCTGGCCCTCACTGCTGCGCAAACTCCAGCGTGAAAATCCGGGCTTTGACGTCTGATTTCCTTGAGGCATTAACTTTTACGCAACATCCCATCCGCAGGCCCTCGCGCACAGGGTCTGCCCCTGCCCACAAGCACCACACACCCACCATGACCTCCCTGTTTGAACCCTGCCAAGTTGGCGACCTGTCTTTGTCCACCCGCATCGTGATGGCCCCGCTCACGCGCAACCGCGCACCCGGTGGTCTGGCCAATGCCCGCATGGCCAGCTATTACCGCCAACGCGCCAACCCTGCCACCGGCGCGGGCCTGATCATCACCGAGGCCACGGGCATCAGCCACCAAGGCCAAGGCTATGCCGATGTGCCCGGCATCTGGAGTGCCGAACAGGTGGCTTCATGGAAGCAAGTGACCGATGCGGTGCACGCCGAAGGCGGCCAAATCGTCATGCAGCTGTGGCATGTGGGCCGCATCTCGCACACCAGCTTGCAGCCCAATGGCCAAGCACCTGTGGCCCCGTCGGCCATCACCGCCAAAGGCAAAACGGTTTTGCTGGTCGATGGCAAGGCCCAATTTGTGGACGTGTCAGCGCCCCGCGCACTCGACGCCACCGAATTGCCCGGCATCGTGCAGGACTACCGCCGGGCCGCTGCCAATGCGGTGGCGGCGGGATTTGATGGCGTGGAAGTGCACGCCGCCAATGGCTATTTGATCGATCAGTTTTTGCGCTCGGGCAGCAACCAACGCACCGATGCCTATGGCGGCTCGGTTGAAAACCGCGCCCGCTTTTTGCAAGAAGTCATGCAAGGCGTGGTGGCCGAAATCGGCGGTGGGCGCACGGGCATCCGCCTCTCGCCGGTGACTCCGGCCAACGATGCCAGCGATGACTTGCCCCAACCTTTGTTCGAACATGTGGCGCGGCAACTGGCACCGCTGGGCCTGGCCTATGTGCACATCATCGAAGGATCGACCGGTGGCCCCCGTGATCACCAGCAAGGGCCTGCCCCCTTCGATTACGCAGCGCTGAAAAACGCTTACCGCCAAAGCGGCGGACAAGGCGCGTGGATGGTGAACAACGGCTATGACCTGCCCTTGGCAGAACAGTCCTTGCGTGAAGGCGCTGATCTGATTGCCTTTGGCCGCCCCTTCATCGCCAACCCCGATCTGGGCGCACGACTGAAGCAAGGCGGACCGTTCAACACCCTGGACCGCGCCACCTTGTACAGCGGTGGCGATGCGGGTTATCTGGATTACCCGACCTTGGGCTGAAGCGCCAGCCGCAGACTGACCTGCAGGCCCTCTCCCGATGCGGGGCAACTCATGGACAACTGCGCCCCCATGATGCGGGCGTAGTCAGCAACGATGGCCAGGCCCAGGCCCGAGCCTTGTTTGAGCGCCTCGCCCGCGCTGCCCTGAGCCCAGCGCTGCAAAAGTTGTTGGCGCTGCGCATCGGTGATGCCAGGGCCGTTGTCGATGACCGACAAGCACACCACGCCCGCTTCAGGCTGGGTCAATGCCACTGTGACATGGCGCGGCCCTGCGTCAGCGGGCACGCCATAGCGCAAGGCGTTGTCGATGAGATTGTCCAATACGCCTTCCAGCAAAGCACGTTGCGCCAGCACCCAGACGGGCGTGTCCAGGCCCTGCGCAAAGTCCACCCCCAAATCCACACCCAACGCATCGGCGCGGTGGAGGTGGCGCATCAGGCTGTCGCGCACCACCTCGTCCAGGGCCAAAGGCTGCGGCTGCAAAACCTGTTGCGCCTCCTGTGCCAGAGCCAAGGCCAACAACTGATCGATCAAATGGCTGGCCCGCTCCTGGCTTTGCGCAATGCTACGCAGCTGTTCTCGCCAGACTTGCGGATCAGCCTGGGCCAGGCCGTATTCGGCCAGCGCCCGAATGCCCGACAAGGGCGTGCGCAATTCGTGCGCCACGTTGCCTGCAAATTCCTTTTGCCCGCGCACGCTTTGGTCGATGCGGTGG
>JACCDU010372351.1_pt1 | contig 12332 bp, 13 predicted proteins | sample 7446081 | NCBI WGS metagenome assembly JACCDU01 (sample SAMN15323447, study PRJNA562643) | freshwater metagenome | isolation source: river surface water | place: USA:Blue River Watershed | collected 2017-08-17 | reverse complement strand
AAAAATCGCACCCAGACCAATTATTATTTTATTTTTTTATTTTAAACATTTTTGCCTACTAATATATACCCCGATGGAAAACCAAAAACGCGCATACACTAGAAAAAATCCTATCCCGCCATGTCAATATATTAGGACAAAAGGCAAACATAAAGGAACTCCTTGCAACAGAAGTTGTTTGCATACTTTTACTATTAACAACGCTGTAGAATCGCGTTGCTCGTATCATACTCCAACAAGAATAGAGGCAAGCAGGATACTCGCAAACAATAAATACGTTCCTAACAGGAAACCAACGCACGTCAACTAATCAATCGCATTTATTTTTTTCGTGATAATTTATTTATTTATTTTTTTTCATTTAGAAAATATCCGACCCAATATATACATTATATACCTGCCATCGTATATGACAACATCCGCGTCGAAACTGAGAAAAATACAACGAGATATTGAGGTACTCGAAGTAGAAAAACGAAAAGCCTCAAGATTTTTAGAATATACCCCGCGTCAGATGACTGAGGTAACAAAAAGATTCCTAAAGGATAACCCTGATATCAAAAGGAGAATCGATAGCATAAGATATGCGCCAGACCGCAAACGTGCCCTCGATAAAATAAAACCTACCCGCGAATCGCTCATGCGGGATGAAATTAATTCTATACAGCAAAGAATTAACAGACTAGCAGCCAGCGCGCAAGCTCTAAAAAAACCAGCAACTAGCAGATCTACTATACAACGAGCACAGCCGACAACAGTAACCGGATTTATTGAACCAAAAAGATTCACCGCATCGGCTTCCGTCGTAAATATACCGGGAGTAGACAATAATGGCAAGGTTCTGACTGAGAAAGTAACAAAAACTAAGATCAGAAACCCGAACAAAAATATATACGTCGCCGGAGATAAATCCGCGAAACAAATAAATTTCTCCGCATATAGGAGTAAGATGAATGAGAAATTGCCAAAGGATTACCCTTATTTCGTGCAGTCAAAATTTAACGTCTATACAGTCAGGGCACCGGAAGGCAAAGAGGCATTAACTAAAAGTACGGAGGTTCGTTATGAGCCGCGAGTAACGGTAGTTAGAGACGATAAGACACGCAGCAACTACATAGACAACCTAATAGACCGCGTATTTACATATAACTTTGTTTCCGAGCCGACTCCAATGCTCCGCGGTTACGTGCAAGACATAGATTTCAAGATTTACCGCGACAATGGAGCCCAGAAACTAATAAAGGTATCCAAATACTATATGGGCAACTGCTTGGTTAACATCATCAAGGACCACCCAAAGGTAAACGACATATTCGAAAAACTCCCGCACCTTATACCGACAGAAGATATAAAGAATCCAGAGATTTCGGAGGAGGATATAACCGTTATATCTAGAGTTCTTAAGGCGCATTTTACCATATACTCCAAACTGGGGTCGAAGACATACCAGCCCTGGAGAACTTTCGGTACAAAGGGTAAGGGCCGCCAATACCATATAGTTTTCAGCAACGGACATGCTACGATGATGGAACGCAAAATTAAAATTGATTCCATCGTTTACGGCCCTTTAGACGACCCGGAATCGTTTACGGATGTTGTTGATTCAGGTTACGAACCAGCAACATCATCAGATTGCCCTATCCCATTGTATTACGTGAGATACACCAACGGTAAATTTATCATGTACAAGACGTTCCGCCCATCGTCGTTTACCCTTAATCCAGACGATGACAAAGATATAAATTTGGCGTATACTACCAACAAAATACAAGTTGCCAGCAGACTTTTCAAAAAGGAGTACCTTAATCCTGTTCCATCTAGCATAAAGGACATAGTAAAAGCCGCCGAACATTTTATACCTCGCAGACTTTTCACTAAACCGACCGACAAAACCAAGTTGATAGACGCGAACAAATGTTTCGTTAGCTACAAGACTAACCCGTTTTATACTGGATTTCCAACTAACGACCTATACCCTACCATAAACGATCACCCGGATGCTAGATTTTCAGTCGTCAGCATCAAAAACGTACCCAAGGCATTCCAAATGCTGACAATGTATAAAGATGGTGATATTACTCTACCAACGCCAGTCGTTAGGTATTTGCAAACCATATGCGACGTAGAAGTAAGATACTCGCTAATCGGAAATTCTCAAGATATAGACGTCGTAGAATTCGCAGACAAGTACAAAAACGTATTAGATGAAAGCGAGATCAAGAGGTTTCGTAACAATATCATAGGTTATTCTATAGCCGGGGGTATGCAGGAGACCAAAAAACTTAGATGCGCGTATTCTACACAACAGGAGTTAGATCAGCTAGTACACGAATGCGGCAATAATAAATTCACCTTCTCAATCGATGAAACATGTAACGTCGTCACAGTAGATTATAAGAATATCACAAACGGAGCGTTTCATTTCCATTCTTATATCCTTGGCTACGCGCTCATCCACATGTCGACAATGCTATCGCATTTGTTGGACTTAAATTTGGAAATCGTGGGCTACAACGTCGACGCTATTCTATACAACAATCCACATAAAAAACAAATAAGTTATTCCCAGGATGCAATTGGTGGCTGGAAAGTCGAAAGCATCCAAGATAAGCACGATCAACTAAAATCCAAGACGTATTATTTCGATTACCCGCTATCAACTGATATCCCGCGCACCTATACCGGAATAGATATAAAAATGCCAAACAGACCGCTCGGTAACATTTTAATTACTGGAGCTGCCGGAGTATCAAAATCATATCCATACGTCGCAGATCCTCATTTTGATCAGGTGTTGCTAACATTTACCAAACGTCTTATGAAGCGCCACACTCAGACGGCAAATGACCTGGGTAACAAAAATCCAAAGATATTCACAGCGGCCAAGTATTTCCAGTTCGGAACAACTGAACGCCCTACCAAGGACAAAAATTGGTATGCAATGCGTGCGTGTGGTATTGCCCCGGCACGTCATAAGGTAATAGTTGTAGACGAATTTACCATGTTCTCGAAATTTCAATGGGATATCATGATAAGACGCGCGCAAGCCGATGGGTCATTTATCATTACTCTTGGCGACCCGGAACAGATATCTAATAACATAGAAGGTTCGTCCGTCAACATTGACTATTTCCGCAACCGGAATTTTACAATCATAGATAAACCTCGCCTGCAGGAAGAGGAACAGTATCATCGCCACAATTTTGCAGACGGTTCGATATTAGATTCTCTACGTGGCGGGTCCGATATGTATAAATTAGATGTAATGACAACCCATTGCAAAACTCAGTCGCTAAAAGACATCCAATTTACAAACTCCATGTTCATCACGGACAACCACAAGATGGCTAACATGGTAAACAAGCTAGCTAAGGAGTATTTTGCAAAAAATAACTTGCCATTCCCAGTCAAGAACCGCAAGGGAGAAATAAGATATAAGCAAGCTGACGACAAAAAAATTTGGTGGGACAAAATAAAGATGTGTGCCGCTAGTGATTTCCCCAAAGAGTTTTCATATGAGCCGGCATATGCCGTTACCGCGGATTCCGTTCAGGGAGAAACGACGGACAAAACGGTATACGTCGACACGTCGATGAAACGCCAGGGAGCATTTTACACAGCCGTAACCCGTACATATACGGATCGGGCAAACTCGATATCGGCACTGGACAAGGTTATATTAATCAGCGAACCAGAAAACAACAAAGAAGATGAATGCCATGACTACGAATACGAGGAAGACGATGGTATCAGCGCATTAGAAGATGAATGCGGTGACGACTGCGAGTAATCAAGCACATAAAAAAAGTTTTTAGAGTTGACTACAGCCAGCCCTAAAATTCGCACTTATCGGCGGTTTTTTCGGCGTTTGCGTTTTGGAGGCGGAGGCATTGTACGTTCTTCCTCGTATTCAAGTTCTTCCTCTTCTACTTGCCTACTGCCAGGCGATGGTATGAGTTCGGTGCCCGGTGCTCTTAATGGTACTGCATTAGCCCGCACGGATTCAATGTCCGCCCTCAGCGGCATCCCGCGACCTCTCCATATCGGTAGGTAGTCGCTGGCGTGTCTACCATTACGTATCTTTCGCGATTCAATTTCGTACTGCAGATCGGCCAGTTTTTTCCTATTCGATAACTCCATTTCAAATTCTTCCTGTTTGCGCTTCCTCTCCATATCTAGTTCTTCCCGCTGGCGCCTGCGTTCTTCCTCCAACTTGCTCGCCTCTGCTCGCTCAGCTTCCCGCTTTTGTTCTGCCGCGCTTATGCCTTCGGCTACTTGCTTAGAAACGTCTTGGGCTCCTTGTCCGCTCAACGCTCTGCCAACTTCACCTATTGCGCCGGCTATATCGCCAGACCCTAATTTGCCGACAACCTTGCCGACTGTCGACACTACTCCGGGTAGTATGCCTCCTAATGCTGGTAATAATCCCGCTAAAAATGACATTGTATAAATTCAGCCGCTGGATTTGTGATTGTAATTATATAAATTACTCGAAAAAAAAATCGCGCAATTATAATATAATGACAACGAATACCGCTAGCTTAGGAAATGTGTACGACCTCCAGAAGGTTGTATTAAGTCCGATAATGGACGACCAGAGCGGAACGCTTGATAACAATTTAGAGCCGCCATTTGTGAGAGTGCGCGCATCTAACGCGTCGATCGTTCACATAGATACGTTCGACAAGAAATATAGAATAAATAGCTCCAGTTACCTAGTGCAGCAACCTAATATAATCCCGCACCGAGCCAAACGTATAGCGTTCGAATACTATAGTGCAGCGCTAACAACCCCTAATATAAACCCGCGCAACAATACCATAATCTTTACCACTTCCTCCGGAACCTTCAACACGACTATACCGGAAGGTTTCTACAATAGAACGCAGGCGATAGCTGCGTTAGTTGCGGCGCTAAACTCCGTACCAGGTACAGGGGTTGTTTGGAGCATGCCAAATCAGTTCGCCAATTTGGATACTTATGCAGTTCTCACCGGCACCGGGCCATTCAGAATACAAGGCGGGACTTTCGTAACGGGCGGAGGTCCGTTTTGGGGGTTTCTACCCGGCGATGATAGATTAACTCCAACGTCGCCATTTGTGACAACCTTGCCATTAGGTCCGATAACTACGCTATATACCAGGTACTACGATCTAACAAGCCAATACCTGCTAAGATATACAAAAATAAGAAACTCAGGCAATAAGCTTCCAGGCAATCATTTGTTTAGAGTATATGCAGATGCTGAGCTACTTACATTGTCTCCAAATTCACCATTATCGGAGGCTTTTGAGCTAAACACTAATGCCGCCTACAACTTGGACGCATCGAGTAGTCTAGCTACCATAGATCTGCAGATAGTAGACGAGTTTAACCAACCATTTTACTTCCCTAACGGCGATTATAACGGGTCATGGGTGGCAATAGCCATGTGCGCGGAAATCTAGACCAAAAAATTGGCAGCCGACATTTCGCGGCCAAGTTTTCCAGGGGAAAACATCAAATGTTAATTATACAAGTAGCTTGCATACCGATACCTTTCCGATTGATGGGACTACATGGAAAAATCCATGGTCTGCGGTAATCGCATGAAACACCGGCACCATCATGGCGGGCGGCACATTATTTTTTTTCATCCAAGACGTCAGGTAAACGCGTACGCATTGTTCAGCCGCCTCGTCCGTATTCTGGCCAAATAGTAGAGCGTTGTTAACGTTGCTACGTGTAGATTTTGACATTGTGTTGACGTATTGCAGTGATATAACTGTACTGATGTTTGAGTTGCGCAGAGTCAAAATAAGGTCATCCATCGTCATCGAGTGTTTCAGATTTATGAAATCATCTATAAAGTTAGTGAAATCGGCGGGGGCATCTCTATACTTGTTAATTCCACGCTGTGCAGCTATAACATCCGCGTCGAACTTGTCGGTAACTATTGTATATTTGGGCAGCGCAGATTTATAAACTGGCGCCCCCGAGCAATGCGCCATTAGAAAATTTATGCTTTCTGAGTAGTATTTATTGGCTATGTACATCAGTGCCGTAGTCTTGCCGCGCTTCGAGCTACCTATAATAGCCGTCGTGTTGCCGGTACCCCTGTCCAAATGTAAATTCAGTTCTTCGTATTTAACCATCTGGCCGCCGTTATTTGTATTAGCCATTTGGCCGCCAAATGTTGTATTAAAAATTCGGCTCATTATGCTGTCGACTGTCATCCGCGTCGGTACTGCCGTAGATAGGTTGGTCTTGTATGTGCGGCCGAATTTGTTCGTATATTCCAAGTTTTTGGCCTTTTGCGCTTCTTTTAAGGCTGCTATTTCTTTGTCTATCTCAGTTTTATCCCTGGGCGCGCCATCAACCATTAGGGCTATTTTATGGGTAACGCGGCCGTCATCGTAGCGGCCCGACTTTGATCCCTCTTCTCGCTTCTCGTAGTCTGTTAGGTGAACGTATTTAAAGTTTTTCGTTGTCATGACGATTTTATCGTTTTTATCGTTTTGCGGCAAAACGTTTCTAGAAAATTTCGTAGCTATATATAAGTATATATAATTACGCAACAAATTTTTACAGCCATGTCGATGAATATTGGACGCAATTACGACGCAAACAAATCAACACCTGGCGGCCAAATGATCAATGCAACATTCCGCAGCGAAATGATCAATGCAACACCTGGCGGCCAGATGATCAATGCAAAAAATAATGGCTATGTGCCGGCCGCCAAGTTTTCCCCTGGAAAACATCAAACGATAATTCCGCCTACGCGAACCAATGCGGCAATATATAAAGAGGTGGCCGAGTTATCGACCGAGGAAATTTATGAATGGTTCCGTGAATGGATAGACGATGATAGTGAATCAAGCGAGTAATCAAAAATCGGCGGCCGATTTCTAATACAGAATCCTAGACTCGCCGTTCTGAATGTCCGCAATGGCGTTATAGTGGTATGTAACATAGCAAATACAGCTACCCGTTGTTACAGGAGTAAACTGCAGCGAGAGCGTGTTATTACCGATGCGCCACACGTTAGCGTATTCAGTTCCAAAACATGCATCCCTACAGCGAGAGAAATCTATATGCCTGACATAAGTGTCTACGGGCGAAGATGTGTACGGCGCAACTGCTCCGGGCGCGATTACTGAATTGTGAAAGTATGGAGCGCCATCGATCATATAAGCGGCAACGAGTTTGTCGGCATTTCCAGGCGACTCCCATACGACGTTACCGTTGTAGGTTAATTGAATATCTTCAATATTTTGGTAGTTGAATGGATTTGGCGAATTGTTAGATACAGGAGTTAGATCAGATGTTAAAACAACTCCGAACGATAAGCCGATTAGATCGGCATTTAGGATTGACTGCAAATTAAAACTTAATGGCTGCCCGGCCGTTCCCTGGAGAACACTGGATTGGTACGATTGATTATGTATAAATGGGTAGCCATAGATCAGCGACGGGTTGCGCTTTATCATAGGCGCTAGTGACAAATCTTTGTTGGAAAAATCTCCTTGCCTGAGGTAAATGGTTGCTTTTGTAAATGAGATTGGTTTTATTCCAGAGCCGCCGATAAATGAATTTGCTTGATTGAATGCCACATTTAAGAACAGAGGAGAATTTAACATCGCGGAATCAAATGGCAACTTCTGATCTCTTCCGCATGCCGTAGACCACGGGAATGGTAGAAATACGTCCGCTCTTACGACTCCTTGCGTTGTGTTGGTTACTTCTTCTCCTCCCAGTCTATAAATCTCGCTCATTTTCTCTTCTGACCCGGCTTGCTGATTGATGATCTGTAAAACTGATTGGCCGGTAATTTGTTGCTGATTGGCGTTAGAACTTCCTAGCTGGTAATTTATTGATTGAATAGCAGCGTAACCCCAACCCCGCGGGAGCGTTACATTAGGTTGATTTGCCAAATTCATTTCTAGATGCAAGAAGACCCCACCGAGTAGCGACGAGTTGTTTATTACAATCTGCCCCTGCGTTCCAAAAGCGAGAGAGCTGAGGGACGACTTGTATCGACCAAATACGTAGCTGACTTCTGCCGCTTCCACCGTAGAGTTTACGGAAGAGTAGTAAACGTCATGCAATTTCATACCTGGGCTATTTAGCAATGCTGGTTTTGTTGTTAAGTATTGCGCCGCAAGTGGCGCCATACCTTCCATTGTTGTTTCGGAATCCGTCATTAGGTAGTATATTGAGGAGAACATAAAAAAATAATAATTGTAAATTTACATATTTGATTTTACTAGCTGCTGCCACCGCGTTTTTGTTTTCATACTCTCCGGGAGCTTATCGTATTGTTTTTTCGCTTTTTGGCTCGCTTTGACTAGTTTAGATCTAGCTTTTTGCTGTTTTTTAGTTGTTTTTTGCTTTCGTCTATCCATGCGCGCACGCTACCAATTTTTGAGTGTGTATATTAACACCCAAAAATTATTAATAATAAATATACGTCGTACCATACCATATCAAGGTAACCCCTGCGACTCCTGTTACTAGTGTGCTAACATTTGTTCCGGCAGCTAAATGGGTAAGAGTAGACGCGGCCAGTGCGGGAACTTCGTTTCCTCCAATTTGCTGATAATCTGCCACCCACACGGCGGAGCCAGATGAGGTATTTACTAGACTAGATGTTTGGCGGGATAACGTGGAGTTGACGTTTGGCCCTGCAGTTTGAACAGCTTGGCACAAGCTACGTAAAGTTATAGGCGTTCCGATAGAAACGGCTGTCGTCGAAGATGCGGGAGATGTTCCGACTGTAGTTAAAGTCCAGCTATAGAAATACACTTTTGGATTGTGACCTAATATATCGACTGTGGGCGCGTAGGTACACATGAATCCAGGAGTGCTAATTAAATCGTATCTGCTTGTCGAATCTAGCGTTTTGTTTGACAGTGTTTGGAGACTGGTGGTCGTTACTGCATTAGCTGGTAGATCAGCAGGATATTTTTCTATTTGATTTTTGTAAACTTGGTTGCTCATCTTCGGTTGAGTTGACGTAAGTATACATATAGTATTTTTTTTATTGCAAATTTATTAATTTACCAGGTGACCAATGTAGAACGTTTCCATGTATTTACATCAGTGCATACATAAATATAGTTGGCATCGTGGCATACTTCCCCGGATGTCCCTGTTGCGGATGAGCTCGTCGGAGTTCTCTGTTGCGATAATCTGAGAGTTGTACCGACAATCTCCACGAATGAAGAAGTCGAGTCACTCGGCGCATAATTTGATGAAAATGTTCCGTCTGCCGTGTAGCTGGTTGATAGTGACATGATCTATATATATTTGTGGACAGATTTTTTTATTAATTTACCATCTTCTAGAAAATGTTTGATAGATTTGGCCGCCAAATCTTTACTGATAGGTTACCGCAATGTCACCAGTCCAATTTATGGTATCGGAAGCAATCCCAGTTACGTTGATGTTTATTGTAGTACCTGATAGTTGTGCCGCTAGGATCGCCCCGCTGAAACCTCCCGATCTACTACTATTTGACATTATCGTACCGAGTGCCGGAGTTCCTGCATTGTTGGCGCCGACAAATGACGAATTATATGCAACGTACTTGCCAATGTCGGGACCGACTGTACAAAAACCAGTTACACGACAATCTATGCTAATTGCGGTATTTACTGGTATACTCACCGATAGTAACGTATTTGTAACGCCCCCTACGGTTGTCCTTGTTACGTAGTTGTGCAGCAATTTGCCATTGAACAGCGAAATAGCGTTGCCTGTAGATGTAAGATCTTGAATAGTCTTGTTCGTAAGTGTTTGGGACGCATCAGTTAGAACGGCTTTTAATCCCGGACTCAGTACTATATTACCGCCTCCGAATGGTGCCAAAGTTGGTACTATAAAATCTATGTTGCCGCTAGATATTCCGTTAAATATAGCTTGCCCATTGGTGGACACAAAGCTAGCTAATACCGGACATACTAATCCTGGGGCACTTCTTACATCATTTATTAACGTACCCGGCAAAGTTGGCACGGTGATAGTAGCCCCAGCATTTGTAAATGACGACATAATGGGGTTTATTAATGTTTTGTTAGATAAAGATACTGGGTTATTTTGGGTTACAACGCTATCGGTGTACTTCACATTATTACCGGATAAGGTCAGGATTTTGGTTGGCGCACTGTCTAGCTGGGATCCTATTAGCGTCAATGAATTTGTTTGCACGCTCGGAGAATTTACGTTACCAACTGTTTGGTACTGCTCCGAAGAATTCGCATAAATTTGGTTGCTCATATATAGTATGGTTGAAATAATTTCTCTGATTGTCGGAATTATCGGAGCCGTAGGAGCCGCCGCATCATTAATAATACAAGCATTGGGCGGCTGCAATATGCGCGGATCCGCTTGCTGTGCATTTGTGAGTAGGCAAACGACTGACGTGCATGATAATGAGATAATGATAAAGAAAATGGAAAATGGGCCTCCTCCTGCCTTGTAGATGCTTAATTTTTATCTTTGCTTTTAAGCAAGACTAATTTTTTTGAGGTCTGTTTTTGCAGCCCCTAAAAATTCTACTATTGTATGGCCGCGTTCTCCGACTTGCGCAACATGTACACATACATCCGGCCGAAATATGTTTAGGGGGCGGATTTTTCTCAAGAAACTCATCCTCAGAGTTGAAGACCGCGCGTAGGTTCTTTTCTTGTGCGGCACTTAGTTGGCAAAACCACAACGACGGCGAGATGAACCGCGCGCACATGATGCGATATGTTTCGCAATCTCGTTTCATTATCCTTTGCAAAACAAGTTTATTGGCGATGACTGGAACGAGATGCGCGCGGGGAGGATTCCAAGCAACATGGTTATTTATCTCTGCCCACATCTCGGGCGGTAACAGGGAAGGAAATGCTTCCTGCAACATAGATACGCGATAGTCGAGGGCCATATATTATAGGTGAAAAAATTGTATCGGTAATATATGAGGTACGTTTATCCTAAACTGCGGGAGGCGCGACGAAAAGCCGCAAAGATTGCGCCGGGAATTACAATTAATAGCAGCGATAGATTCCCATACAAGTTGGTGGCGGATCTCGGCGACAAGCGCGTTCACTTTGGTGATCGCCGTTACGAAGATTTTCTAATACATAAAGACAGAGAGCGGCGGGCAAGATACAGGAAACGACACGCCGGCGACAGAATCAACGATATGCGCTACCCGGGATTTTGGTCGTGGAATATTTTATGGTGATCGTTATATAGGTACAAATTTGTAAATGTTCATTGTTAGCGAGTTGTGTGTTGCTAATAGCGAGGTGGTTATTGTTGCGGTAATATATAATAAGCTCGACGCGATATCGATTATGAATTCGTCGGCAGGCAAGCATTCGGAAAAAAATACAAGCGGAAAGTCGTTCGAAACAATGCTAGTCAGCGAGTGCCGCGCGGAAGTCTATTCGCGCAACAATGGTTGGCTGTCGTCGTATAAAGTGTTAGACTTCGTGTATGAAATTAATGAGTTCGTGAAGGAGGCGCACCATTCAGGTGCTAGGCCCGGAGAGGCCGCGAAGGTTGAGCCAAAGGTTGTCAGCGAGCTATAAAATATGTGCTCGAACTTGCGAGCACAAAAAAATAAATACCTTGCAAGGTATTAGTTCCATTCATACGGGGGGGTATCAATATATTTCAATAGTGATTCCAACATGTCAAGCCCACGTTTATATTTTTTCTTTACTTCTTGCGGCGTGGGGGTTTTTCTATGAATTTTGGCCCGCTCATAGCGAATACACTCACGACCATGGGAATGCATCAATCCGCAACCCTTAGCGCATGCATAAATGCAAATCTTAGTTGGCGAAAATACTCCGCAATCAAAAGTATACAAGTCCTTGTATTCTGGATAGTTTTGGAATATAACATATTCGTCGTATACTCGGATCGGTGAAAACTTGTAGGTATGCGAGTATAGGCTATTTACTTCGGTTATTAGATAGGTATCATATGCACCCGGTGGCGCCCCTATCTTTAATTCGTTGCCGTTTAATTTGCGGGTGTATTGCAAGAAGTCATTTCCAGCGGGTTCTATTTTCTCACTGAAATTAAAATGGCTTTTATATTCATCGATGCGGCTTTTATCCAATGTGCGCGCAAATGCCGGGACGGTCAACATTCCGCAGTATGCGGCTGGCGATGATTGAGCGATCAAATGCAATAGTTCGATCGGGAGTTGGAAAAATAAGTCTTGACATGGCGGGATAGGATTTTTTCTAGTGTATGCGCGTTTTTGGTTTTCCATCGGGGTATATATTAGTAGGCAAAAATGTTTAAAATAAAAAAATAAAATAATAATTGGTCTGGGTGCGATTTTT
>JACCDU010586070.1_pt1 | contig 12333 bp, 14 predicted proteins | sample 7446081 | NCBI WGS metagenome assembly JACCDU01 (sample SAMN15323447, study PRJNA562643) | freshwater metagenome | isolation source: river surface water | place: USA:Blue River Watershed | collected 2017-08-17 | reverse complement strand
TCATCACCTTCCAGCAACTTAACACCGTTAAGATAAACGTCAACGTCTCCAACGCTATACCCTTGTGTCAGAGTAAATGTTGTTTGACCGTTTACTGCTGTAAAGTTAGTTCTATCTACGCTCTTATAAGCAGATGTAGAGCCAGATAATAAACCCATTAGTTCACCTCTAGTACTGATACGATAACGTCAACTGTTACAGTAGAAGTTACCTTTAGAATGTCGCCAGCCTGCATAACTAGCTTCTGGTCACCACCGTATAAAACTAAAGCATCTGACGCTGGGACAGTTGCATTTTTAATAACGTGATAATCAGATCCGCTTCTAGTCATAACAACTGTAACTGACGCAGCGCCAGAAGCAGTGTTTGCTAAAGAAAGACCGATTAAGGTAGTTTGCGTACCAGCTGCAGCAGTTAAAACTGAAGTTTGAGAAGTAACGCTGGAAGCGACGTAAGATTTAAATGTATTAGCCATAACTTTATTTATTATCCTAATGCGATAGCCATGGCAACAGATGCGCCAGCGACACTATCTAGAGTGGTTTGAAGGTCAGTGATTGATGCGATACTATGTTGATTCGCTAAGTTTCTATCAGACAGAGCATCGTGGGAAATAGTATCAAAACCATTTGATCTAGCGTTTTGCTTACCAAACAGTTCTCTAACAGCAACAATCTGAACACGTGCTAAGTTTTGAGTATAAGAACTTCTAGTCTTTAAGATAATCTTATACATTGGAGCAATTTCTGGCATAGGTAAACCATAAGGCTCAAAGTTTTCTGTCTCAGCTTCGCCATATGTATTCCAAGCATTACGACCCATAACTAGCTTAATCGCAGATCTGGTATCATTAGTGGCAACCATCCAATAAACAATATACTTGTCATCGGCAGCAGCTGGAACCAACGAACCAACACCATCTAAGACATAGTTATAATATGCTCTAGTTGTCGATGGATACCATGGTAGGGTTGTACTTGCAGTGCTTGTGTATGACGTACCACTCAAGTAGATAATTGGGAAAGCGCCAATACCAGTCTGATTACTTAAAAGTTGTTGTTCGTAAGCAACTGCTGGATTATCAGAGTTAGTGACTGTATGTTCTAGATCTTCGTCTGCTATTACGATTGGGTGCGATACGCCAATGGTGACGTTATTACCATTGTTTAGAGTGGCAGTAATATCTCCACCAGATTTCCAAATAGCTCCAACCGTTGTATGTTCATGATAGTGCCAAGTCTTATCATTAGAAACTGAGTGTCGTTCATCTGAGAAGAAAATGGCTGTTGATGTGCTAGTGTCCCAGTAGATATATGCTACTAGCAACTGATCTCTAAAGTTTGGGGAAGACCCAACATCAACCAATCTATTTAAAGTGTAATCCCAGTGAATCCAATGAGAGCCAGCTGAGTTAGCAATAGTGATAGTTTTAGGCGCATCAATTAGAACAGCTTTACCTTTATAATAGATGGTAAAGTTTGCGCCAGTTGGGGCTAGTGTCAGGACTCTAGAGGCATCATTGAATGTGATGGTGTTATTTGTACGACTAGAAAAACCAGTCGTATCTCCAGATAACGTCAATGCGTTATTTAAATTGATAAAGTTCTGATCAATTTCAGCGTTGGTTAACGGTGCACCTTTTGTTGTTGCATCAGTTGCAGCGGTGACACGAGTGGTAATTAAAGGCATTTATCTGATCCTAAAAGATACATTCTTAGATATTTATATTATTTATTCGTTCGCAAAAACAAATCTACAGGAATTGCTATCCTGATATTACTCTGATACGTTGTAACAAAATGGTATAAAAACGATGGAAATACAACGATATCTCCGCTCTTTGGAGTCATAATCTTATGCTTGAACCAAGGTACAAACGATGCGTCGTAGCCACGGTTAGCATTCATCCGAGGGTCTGTAAAGGTTATGGCTCCACCCTTATCCTGTTCTTCACATAGTATGTAGAAAACGGCTGAAATCTGAGCACCACGATGATTATGAAAGTCTAAACTATAATCCCTGGAAGTACCAGCTAACCATCCATGCATGCGGTGAGACTGCCAATCGCTGACCTTCTTGCCGATACTCTCACTCAGAAAATTATCAAACGCTGGTCGGATAACTTTATTCTTGAAATCCCTAAACTCTTCAGACTTATTATCTAGAACGTTTTGGGTACCAAAATCGCTAGGTGGTTTACTGAAGTCATAATCCGTGAAGATCCTAGTTAACAAAGATTCCCTGATATCATCTGGCATCTGCGTTTTAAGAAATGGTGTTGGCCAGAGGTTTTCAATCATAACATAAATTCCTGTTTAAAGTATTCTTTGACGTCTGGACATAGACCAGCGGTTTCATCAAAATCCCAACCGATCACGTTCAAAATAGAATGATACGTTTCAGGGTCTCTACTATACTCGCAAAAATAAGGGTCATTACCGTATAGCAAATCTGGGTCATCCAAATAGTCTAGAGGGTCTCCGCCAAATTCTTCGGAAAGCCATCTAGCATAACATATACCAACCATATAACTTTTAGCTGGGTAAACCCACCCGATATCCCTTGAAGTGAAATATCTTATAGCGTCTTCAACCACAGTTTCGGTAATATGAACTTCAAAGTTTTTCAAGTCATCATCGTGTTCCGTATTAAGGCGATGAAAGACTTCTTGCCTAACTTTCCAATCTTGCATTACTATACCAATCAATCAAATGTTTAAAACCATTACAACTTTTATCAAGAGTTTTAACCTCTCTGAGATGTTCCGACAAACAGCGTCCAAAATACTCACAGTTCGAACAGTATTTATTCTTATTAACTCTATCCTTTTCTTTTTGGCACCACGTGAAGTATTCATCCAACGTATCATATTCCAAGAAGAACTCGTTATCGTTTAGGTCAAATTCCAAGACTGCATACTTACCGTTCGGCGTTATGTAGATATGGTCGTCTGAAAAACTATTTCTTTGCCTTGTAACTACTGAGTCTAACAGTTCTTTGTTTACAAGATTAAACTTCTTATTTTCATACATCAAAAAAGATTTGACTTTTTCTTCAAAGTCAGTATAATACACTGTGTGGGTGTTTGATTGGTTTGTACTATACGGTTTTATCTCTACTGATTGTAGGTTGGGAAGTAGGTTAAGAGATTCAATCATTTCAGCTGTATCTAGTTCTAAGAACTTTGGAGATGCTAGCATAAGGATTGAAAATGGTTTATCAAGAAGTGCCATGTTTCGGTAAACTCTTTCATGGTCTTCTCTTGCAGAGAAATCATAACTAACAGAAGTTAGAACTCTTGGGTCAGTAGTTATTTCATTAATGGCTGACAAGTTTGTAACTAGATTAATATCATAGATACCATACACTTGTATAACGCTAATCAAGTCATCCCAGTAATCTCTACCAAGTAGAGATACCTCTCCACCGTAGATGTCCACCATATCTACTTCATATTGAGATGTCACCTCAGCTAACATAACTGCCAGCCTCTCTAAAGAAAGTTTCTTCCTATCAGAAAGTTGTTGCTCTGTTAAGTAACAAAAGTCGCATCTAAAGTTACAATAGTATGTTGGATTAATTGATAGTATCATATTCGTTCACGTATTCAGTAACTTCTAAATTTAGGTCATTTGCTTTGATGATGTCTGGCGCCAGAGTTTTCATCTTACGACAGTGAGCTTCTACCATACCGTGCGATTTCAAATCCTTGATAGTTTTCTTGCACCCGTTACAAATCTGAAACATTGGGCAAGAGAAACATGATTGTTTCAAAGACTGTAACTCTGGTTCAAACTTAATAGGGAAAACCTTTTCACCTTTCATTTCTTTATGAAAGTCTATTGGGTATTCCTTATCATCCCCGAAAGCACCACACGAGTAATAATCCCCTGACGGTTGTAGAGTTCGTATGGCAGAATCACAGTCTCTGTTTTGAGGGCAAGTAGTTGAGTCACCACGCAAACGTTTGACCATTTGCTTCGTGTTATATTCCCATTCAGTTAATCCACGTTTCCAAATGTCAACATATATTTCATATATGTCTGCGAGCATGTAAGGTTTACCTTGTTGACCCATGGTAATACCTTTAAACTTTACAGGTGGTCCAGAAGAAAAAGCATAATTTAGTTTACACTCCACGCCCATTCGTTTTGCTAATTCCACATTCTTAATAGCAAGGTGTTGATTTTCTTCTGTTATTACTGAAATGAAATCTGGACGATAACCAACATGTTCTAACATAGCGTCAGATACTTTCCAGAAGTCTTCTTCGCTGAACTCAGTTAGGTCGCCTTTTAATCTACCGCCACCATACTGGAATGAAGTACCAACACCCATTCTTGGATGGTTGAATAGTTCTTTCCATTTGTTTGGATTCTTATAAAATGGCCACAGGTTACTGGTAAAGGATATTGAAGCCTTAGAACCGATCTCATCGAGGTGGTTGATAATTTTCCAATAATACTCTGGCGACATCATAAGTGGATCGCCACCGTTTACGATTATGGTGTTAGTTTCTGGGAAACGTCGTAAGAAATCAAAGATATACTGATGATCTAACTCCGCAGTTTTATCGTCAGTGATATGGGTACTTGAACAGAACGTACATTTAAAGTTACATCGTTCTGTTGGTTTGATAATTAAATCCATCACACGCTCTCATAACTATTTAATATTTCTGTTTAAAACTTCCAAGTGTAGTGGAAGATAAACGTGTATATGTTCTTATCTTTATACTTCAGGTCTCGGATACCGTGTTTGAAAATAGGGGCTGAGTTATTAACGCATACCATTGTTCCATCAATAGGTAAGATGAGCTTAGTGTGATAGAACTTACCACCAACCTCTTTAAGCATATTGATATAACCACCCCACTCTTCATCCCAACCTTCTTCATCAGTTAGATATAAGAATATCATTAGGTCTGTACCATCCACACCGTCGTTGTGGTGTGGACTGTTTTCGCTACCGTTCCAAAAGTGTACACATTTTACTTCTGGGATTGGTGGGCGGAACATCTTGATGTAATCAAACATTGGGTCTTTGATCAAATCTTCGGCGATCTCAATCAGGTCTGGTGGGGTGTTAGTAAACACTTCTTTGGCAAACAACTTTTCATAAGTTGGTCTATCCATCATAGTGGGATCCATGTAATGTTTTTCATTCTCATGATACCAGTCTGGACGCTTCTTATATGTACTTCTAGTGGCATCAACCCACTTAGTTTTATGAACTTGTTCCCATAAACGAGGGTAGATATTCTCAGGAATTGTTGTGTGGATAAATCCTTTATCAAAGTAGTCTTCCATCATGTCAAGGTATGGAGTTCTTTTCTTACTAGTTCCTGCATTGCTAACAATCAAACTACCAAGAACATCAATCTCTTCAATTTGCTCGGGTTTCAGAGATCTCTCGTTGTCAATAACTTGAGAGTGTGTACCCAACACTGGAGTGACAACTTCATTTTTGGAGATACTCTTGATTAGAGAGATTGTATAGTTAATAGCTTCGATGCTTTCTTGGTTTTGTTCTTTGAAAAACAAGAAAGAACTCTTATAACGGTTTAGGTTGTAGTAACCAGACTTTGTGTCTTCATCCGCGAAGGTGATTGGTGAAACATACCCTTCAACCTCAAGGTCTCCGCAGATAATGTCACAAATCATGTGCACGTCTCTTCTGAAGAACTCTTTGTTGAATTCATATCCTGGATTATTTTTTACGAAGTACTGGTGCACTTCATCGGCTAAGAAGTCCTTATTTTCTTCAATAATAGACAGCTTCTTTACATTAGACATTTCACCCTCTTTTCGTATCAACGTAGTCATAAACTTGCTTCAACCAGCATTCTTCTTGAGTTCTCATATCCTTGACGTGATTACTCATAAAACACCCCATTGAACATCTTTGAAAATGTTCGCATTCAAAACAATTATAACTATCAAACCACTGTTGCTCAGTGATAACCTTAATCGGTATAACTTTCTCGAGGTGTTCAAAGTGACCGCAGCCACCCCACTCACCCGTAGGCATAACCGTTATTGTGTCCATACAGGACATTTTATTTTTACCTTTGTTATCAAAGGTTTTGAATGGATGACAGTTTTTCCAATTGTCATACATATACTTCATGAACTCTGTTAGCTCATAATCCTTAGCTAAAAGGAATTCGTGATTCTTACCAGGACCATAGTAATCAAAATATATAGGGAAGTTTTCGTACAGGTAATCGAAGAATGGTACTTGCCCTTTTAAGAACTTATCTATGTTTGGTTTAGTCATAATGACATTAACGCTAGAAACGTGTTCTTTAAATTCTTGTATATTTGATTTGTAAACCTCAAACGTTTTAACGTTGAATCTACCAGAAGGGTCATAACTAGTCATGAGTTTGATGTTGTTCTCGTTCAAGAACTTTTTAACTCTTTCCTTGTTTTCCCAAACGAAGTTAGTTACGAAAGAAACTTCCAGAGGCACATTTAGCTGCTTACCATATTCTACTAATTTATTGGTAAGCTCGATGTAATCTTTGAATACTTTATCTTCTATCTTATCGGAGAATAACTCTCCACCCATCATATGAACGGCGACTTCAGTCTTACCCTTTTTGAGTAGCTGGTCGATAGATAATTTAATCTCATCAAACTTTGAAACGATATTATCAATACCAACATAACTATTGTGGTCTTGATTACAGAATAGACAATTCAAATCGCAATATTCAAAAAGGGTTACGATTATCTCTGCTGTTTCTGGTCGCTTATTGTGTATGGTTATTGCGTGTTCAGCTATCATGTTAAAACCAGTTATATATGAAGGAGAATGTGTATCTATTTATGTCGTTGTTTTTCAGTTTTTCAACTTTATGGTAGACCAATGGATTAGCGTTGTTGATGACTAACATCGTTGCGTTATTTGGTAAGATTTTATTCTCATATACAACATTGCCATTTACTTGCTTCTTCATAGTTATTGAACCACCCCATTCAGCTTTCCATTCTCTATCCGTTAGGTAGATTAACACTAAAGTATCACACCCATTTATTGTATCAAAATGGTATGGTATATCCTCTGATCCATTCCATAGATCTATGTATTTTAGTTGTGGGGTTTTGTAATACTTCTTGAAGAAGTCAAACTGTACAGTTTGAATAAGGCTGTACCCGACGTCGATGAGAGTGCTTGGGGTTTTGGAGAAGATATCTTCTCCAATTAACCTCTCGTATTCTGCTCGATCGGAGCCGTCTTTTTGTAGTGGATATTTCTTTGACGCTTCATACCACGTTGGTATTTCTTTATAGATATACTCCACGTCATCTTTTTTCCATTCAGTGGAGTATATCTCGTTCCATAATATCTTCTCAATATTTTCATCTAACTTCGAACAAAAATATCCTTGATCATAATATAAGGTTTCGTTCATCGCAATTCGTATGGTTTCAAGTCTTCAGGTTTAGTTGCTAGAATTTTATCAAGAAGAATAGTGTTAAATTTTTCATCATCAATAGCTGAGTATAATCTAATATTTGACTTAGAAGTTTTTTCCATATTCAACAGATAGTCTAATTCTTCTTTGTTAACCCCACCCTTTGCAATACTGATCAGGTTAACTCTTTCAATTACAGGGGATGTTTCTTGGAAACCTTCCCATTCAACATACACTTGTTTTGCAATTTTCTTGAAAGTTTCGATATCTTTATCTGATGCATTCTTTATTTCAATATATGATGAAGAACCAACATTACCAAGATTTTCTGTTGTATAGATGGAAGAATCTTGGAAGAACTTAATATCATAGTCAATATCAAAAATAGGTTTGAACTGATTCTTATATACTGTATGTTTTATTTCTAAAAGAATTTCCTGAACAGATCTAGACAGGATATTTTCAACATTCAAACACAACTCAGTTTCATTAGAGCCGTTGTACAAGTATGATGCAGCTAACAACTCAAAGCTAAAACCAGATTTGATTCTACCAAATACTTCATCAACTTCTTCTGGGTTTTCAGCAGCATCAAATAGTTCTTTAAATGAACTTAAAGAAACTGCCTCAAACATATTATGAATCATTGATGAGCTATTATGTCTCCAACTTTGTTGGCGTTTTTGTTTTGTGATATAACAATCAACGATATTCCAAGCTGAATTTACATCAATATCTTTGAATAAACGCTTGAACCATCTAGATACAAAATCTAAAAAGTTTTGATCGTCACAATAGACTATTAGCATCTTACCCGAAGTTGTGGAAAACTGTTCCAAAACTCGGACTAGTTCGTCAAACCCTTTAAGGTTGTAATTAGTAATTGCCGAATTGACTGAGTCAGCGTGTAGAATCAACTCGCCTTGGCAAACTTTATCTAATGCGATGTACATTGGTACACCGTATTCTTTTGAAATCACGGCTCTATCGTGATTGATATCTATGTTACGGTCAGAACATAGATATACTTTATTGAACAGATGAAACATCTTGTAACTCCTGGTATGTTTGTTTTACTGTTTCAGAATATGATTCACCAGTTATTAAACCTTCTGATATACCAAAAGTCAATAGAAATAATTTGTTATTGTCATTAGCCCAATAACTGAATAGGTTCTTACCTTTGAACATATACTCATTGAAATATGCCTTAAAGTAAGTTGGCGTTCCAAAATATAACTGAGACAGTTCTTCGTGTTTGATTAAGTTAACGAAGTTTACTCCAACAAGAGTATTTGTATCGCAAGTCTCATGAGACTCTACAAACTTAGTTAACTCTGGTTGTCCCAAAATGTAAATATTATATAACGGAAGGCTTTGAATTCGCTCTAACCACTGATCTAAGATCTCAGTGTTAGCTTCAATGAACTCAGAATATTGACTCTTACCGTTAACTCCAGCGTGCTCTAATAACACATTGAGTGTTAACACTTCTAGAGTTTTTAGATTACACAACATCTCGCAATGTAGGTATTCTTTTAATAACTCAGTCTTTTCTTCTAAGGTACATGTTGATAAATCAACGTCCGCTGGGATCTCCAAGTTAGAAAAGTAAGTTAAAAACTTTTGACCTTTTAACTTCGATTCCTTATAATCAACTGAGTAGAACGTAGTCTTATCTTGGAAATACTGTTTTAAGTGGTCGATTGAAATTGGCGCAATAGTGTTAATCATAATTTATCTCCTAGATCTAGACCCATGACAAGAACTGTGACAAGAGGCGTGACAAACGCTAACAGTCCATGTACCAGCGCTCACACCTCGCGCTGAGTTGTAAGAAGCTCTCATATTAGTAAACATAGCTTCCAAACCAGCAGCAGTGGCAACATTACCAGAAGAAACGTTATCTACACCTGCAGTAACTGTTTGTAGATAACTATCACTCATATGAGCTGGGTGGGTTTGATCAAACACATTGCCTGGTGTTGGTCTAGTTCCTGTATTACCACCGCCACCACCAACAGATAAAATAGCTCTCATGTTTCTAATCTTAGTGTAACGGTTAGTCTCAGCGATCAGAGTATCATAGATATTTTGAGCAGTGATCTCATTGTTTGCGTTTGTGCCAATGCTGTCGCCTGTGATCTGTATAGCTTTACCCGTAGTTGGTCCTCCGAAGATGCCAGCATATCCAGAAAACTCTGGAAATGGATATGCGTTTGTACCCCAATAGATACCACTGTTTGCGGTTGCTTGTACATAATCCGCAAATCTATTAACTACGTTCTGTTTATTAATGGGGTTTGTTAATTCAGCCATTATAGTTCCTTAATCATCCAAACTTTTTTCATACTACTTAATTGTTTCATTAAACTTTTAGGTGCACCGCAAATATCATCATTCCATGATAGCTGGTGACAATCACCTCCACAATGTTGGAAGACCTCACAGTTATAACAAAGAGGGTTCCTACTTCTTTCGCATGTTATATTTTGTATCCTAACTGGATTATTTATAAGCTCGGATATATCCATATTTATGTGACCGAACTGAGCTTCTGGTGCCGAGTTCGGGCATCCAGCAATTGTACCGTCTGCGTTTAGGGTGAAGATCTTTTCTTCACAGTCTCTACAGAAAGTACCACCTTTTGTAAACCCTGTTTCAAATTTAGAATAAATTGTTTCTAAAAATTCGTTTTCAAACCATCCCCTCGCATTATACTTTTCAGATTGCTGATGCATCTTTAAAAACCATGCGTCTTGGTCTTTATTTTTAGGGAAGATTTCGGGGTGTTTATTGGCAGAACCATTACCAGTTAGACGTTCAAAGGAAACCTCTTGAACACCTAATCTACGAATCCAACGAAGTAGGACGATAGGCTCTATGTCGATAGTATCTTGAGTTACGCTGATGTTTAATTTAACCGTTACACCACGTCTTAATAATTCTTTGACGTTGCTACGCCATAATTCATATTGTTTGTGATTCGCGAATCGAATCTTAGGATCCCATGAAGTACCGATACGGTTTTGGAAGACATCTTTTACCAAACTAAAATGTTGTTCGTACATTTTAAAAACGAGGTTGGATGTTGCACCCCAAGAAACGTTTGGTAGCTTATCCTTTGTGTAGAACCATACGTCTCGCATCTCGCTAGTACCAACTAGGAATGGTTCTCCACCGTGAAACTCACAATGAACTGTATCTTCTTTACTGGCGTGTTTAGAGAACTTATTCAACCAATCAATAACTGCAGTTTTGTTCCAATATATTTTTGGACCACTAGTTCCATTTGTGAAACAGTGCTTACAGTTAAGGTTGCAAGTCTCCGTTGTTTTCAGGTATAATATCCAGTTCATAATCTTTCGCTTTGTCAATTAAGTATCGTTCTAATCCAATACTTAGCATCGTAGACGCATGTTCGTTTAACGCTCGGTGTGGTGTGTTGGCTGGAATCCAAACAGATTCGCCAACTTCCAAAGTGATATGTTGTCCATTGATGTCCATGGATTTCCTTCCATCGCAACAGTAGATAATAACATCATCTGGATCAGTGTGCATAGGAAAACTTGGAGAGCCTTCTTGAGCAATAAATGCGTGACATGTTACTGGACCAACAAAACTATGTAGGTATCTGAAATGTTGGCATAGCTCGTACACTTCTTTGGAGAATCTCTCCATACCTTCCACCTTTATAGTCTTAGGTTCGTCAGTATACAATTGACTAAATGATAAAAGGGGGATTTGTTCCCCCTTTTTGTTTATCAGCGAAACCAACTTCTGTTCATACGCTAACTCATTATGAAGGAACTGAATGATTTCAGATGAGTCTATCACTTAATAACACACTCCACAAGTTTAACGCCAGCGTCTAGGTTAGTTTCTAACGCTTGACCGAAACTGTACATGGTGTCACCAGCTTGAGCTTTACCGTCTGGTGTAGAAACAATTGCTTGCCCTTTACGGATTGGACCAACAATCTTAACAGGTAAACGACCAGTCAAACCAATAGCTTGCCCAGAAGTGCCGTCATTCATAACGTGAGCTGGATTTGTAGAAACGACGCCAAGTACACGTTGATCGTGTTTGAAACTTTGAGTTGCTTCAGAATCACCACCTTCAGCTACAACAATAACTGTTCCTGGTTCATACTCTTGATCGGTTGTATAACGTTCTGCCAAGTCAGCGTATTGAGCTGAAGTAGATTTACCGTAGATAACGTTAAAGCGATTGTCAGTTTGTCCAATATCACCAGTTCCATTAGTACCAGATTTTGTAACGCTGGAAACTGTTGGGTTTAGAGCCAAACCGATTGTTACATCACCACCAGCTGCTGTTGGGTTTGTAATCTCAATAGAGTTACCTTGTACAAACTTACGAACTACTGCTGAGATTGTAGTAGTTCTTACCAACAAACCTTCACCAGAAGTTGCAGAGATACCAGCCAATGTGGCAGCATATGCTTGTACGTCTGAGCCAATAACCAAACCAAGGTTTGCTCTAGCACCTTCCTTAGATGAAGCGCCAGTACCACCATCTTCAACAGCTAGGTCTTGAATACCAGTAATTGTACCACCAGTAATATCAACGCTGCTTTTCGCTTGAATAGCAATATTACCAAGCCCTAAGTTGTTTCTAGCAGTGGCTGGAGTTGTACCACCAGTACCACCGTGTTCAATCTGAACAACACCGTCAACGTTGGTAGCATTACCACTAACAGTTCCAATCAAATTACCAGTAACGTTACCAAGAACAGAACCAATGTGTGTACCATAAAACTGGTTAGCATATACGTTAGAAAGAGCGTCTCTAACAACAACAGTATTAGGTTGAGAAGTTTTACTTGGAAGATAACCTTGCAACTTCTTAGCGTCCACTGTAGAAGCTGCACCTTGAATTGGCTCAAGAAG
>JACCDU010124315.1_pt1 | contig 12337 bp, 11 predicted proteins | sample 7446081 | NCBI WGS metagenome assembly JACCDU01 (sample SAMN15323447, study PRJNA562643) | freshwater metagenome | isolation source: river surface water | place: USA:Blue River Watershed | collected 2017-08-17 | reverse complement strand
TGGCGGATGCCGATGGCTTCGTGAACCACCTTGACGACGGGGGCCAGGCAGTTGGTCGTGCACGAGGCCGCCGTGACGATGCGGTGGCGGGCCGGGTCGTACAGGTGGTGGTTCACGCCCACCACGACGTTCAGCACGTCGCCCACCTTCACCGGCGCGGCGACGACCACCCGCTTGGCGCCGCGGTCCAGGTGGCCCTGCAGCGTCTCGGGCGTGAGGAACTTGCCGGTGCACTCCAGCACCACGTCCACGCCCAGGTCGCCCCAGGGGATCTCGGCGGCGGTGGGGTGCGCGCTGAAGGACAGGCGGCGTTCGCCGATGCGGATGGCGTCCTCGCCCTCGGCGGCGATGTCGGCCTTCCAGCGGCCCTGTACCGAGTCGAAGGCCAGCAGGTGGGCCGTGGCGGCGGCGCCGCCCTTGATCTCGTTGAGGTGCACCACCTCCAGGCGGTTGCCGGCACGCGGGTCGCCGTCGGGGCGCTCGATGGCGCCGAACGCGGCGCGCAGGGCCAGGCGCCCCATCCGGCCCATGCCGTTGATACCGACTTTCATTGCTTGGTTTCCTGTTTATTCAATGATCGTTGAATTGTTTCGATGCCCTGTGACAGGACGATGACACGGGCATGAGACCCGACGCCTCACTCGCAGCCGTCGCAGGCAGTCCCGCAGTCCGCCGCACCGCGAGGGGCGGGCGTGCAGGCCTGGCCGTGGCAGCAGTGGTCCACCAGGTACCCCACCAGGTGGTTCATATGGGCGATGTCCGGCCGGTAGAACAACTGCCGGCCCTCCCGTTCGACCGTGACCAGGCCGGCGTTCGCCAGCTCCTTGAGGTGGAAGGACAGGTTGGGGCCCGTCAGCCCCAGCATCGCCGCCAGCGCGGTCGGCGTCAGACCCTGCGGGCCGGTGCCGACCAGGGCGCGGAAGATGCGTAGGCGGGCCCCATGCGCCAGGGCTGTGAGGGCTGAAACGGCATTTTGTTCATCCATATTTCAAGCATAATTGAAATATGGATGAACCTGCATCTGCGGTGCCCGCCATGACCGACCTGTCCCATGAATTCCCGGCCTGCGAGGCCGCCTGCGTGCAGCGGCCGGTGGAGGGCCTCAACCAGGACTGCCAGTGCGTGACGCTGGACCCGGCGGCGCTGGCCTGCGCCCTGGATGCCGAGTTCGGGCAGGCCGGCCTGTTGGAGCGGGTTCGCGAGCGCGCCCCCTGGCTGTTCGCGCCGCAGCCTGTGTTCGTCACGGAATCCGCGGTGCGGCGGATCGCCGAGGTGGTCCAGGCCATCGAGTCGGTCGCGGCCCTGCCCGCGTACCGGCAGGCGGTGCTGGCCGCCGCGCCCGAGGCGGCGCGCATCGACCCCCGGGGCGCGCGCGGGGTGTGCTTCGGCTATGACTTCCACGTGCAGGGCGATGACGTCCACCTGATCGAGGTCAACACCAACGCCGGCGGCGCCCTGCTCAATGCGGCACTGGCACGGGCCCAGAGAAGCTGTTGCGCGGACACGGACCTGCTGGTGCCGGCCGCGGCCGAGGTGGCGCAGTTCGAGCGGCAGCTGGTGGCGATGTTCCGCCACGAGTGGGCGCTGGCCGGGAACGTGCGACCGCTGCAGTCGGTCGCCATCGTGGACACGGCGCCGGCGGACCAGTTCCTGTATCCGGAGTTCCTCCTGTTCCAGCAGCTGTTCGTACGCCACGGGATACAGGCCGTCATCGCTGACCCGCGCGAGCTCGTGTGGCGCGACGGCCGGCTGCAGGCGGGCGGCCTGCCGGTCGACCTGGTCTACAACCGCCTGACGGACTTCTACCTGGAGGCGCCGGAGCACGCGACCCTGCGGGAAGCCTGGCACCAGCAGGCTGTGGTGCTGACCCCGCATCCGCAGGCCCATGCGCTGTATGCCGACAAGGCGCTGCTGGCCGTGTACAGCGATGACGCGCAACTGCGCGAGTGGGGCGTTTCTCCCCAGGCGCGCGAGGTCCTGGCGCAGTGCGTGCCGGCGACCGAGCGTGTCACCCCGCAGGCGGCCGACCGCCTCTGGGCCCGGCGCCGCGAGCTGTTCTTCAAGCCGGTGGCCGGCTACGGCAGCCGTGCCGCCTACCGGGGCGACAAGCTCACGCGCGGCGTCTGGCAGGCCATCCTGGCCGGCGATTACGTGGCCCAGGCACTGGTGCGGCCCGGCGAGCGGCAACTGGCGCCCGGCGAGGCACCGCCCATGAAGTACGACCTGCGCGCCTACGCCTACGACGGCCGGGTGCAGTGGCTTGCTGCCCGCCTGTACCAGGGGCAGACCACCAACATGCGCACACCGGGCGGCGGGTTCGCGCCGGTGTTCAGCCCGGTGGATGCCTCGGGCCAGCGGCGGCTTGCCTCGCCGCACGGGGCTGTGGCCGCCCTCGCGTCACCGGACTGACACACGCCTGCCACGCGCGCGTCACGGAGGCTGCCCACACTGCAGGGCATCAACTCCAGGAGAAGCGTCGTGAAAGAACTGCCTACCCCCACGTTGCCGCTGTCGCCGGTGTCGCTGCCTCGGGGGTCGCTTCACCGAAGCTCTCAACTCGACGTTCAACAACCTGCTCAAGTCGCCCCTGGCGCGATTTCCGTGGCCTGGGCGCGGCACCAGGACGAAGTCCGCGAGGCGCAGCGCCTGAGGTTCGACGTGTTCGCCGGCGAGATGGGCGCGCGCCTGACCTCGCCGCTGGCGGGCCATGACATCGACCTGTTCGACGACTACTGCGAGCACCTGCTGGTGCGCGACGAGGCCAGTGGCCAGGTGGTGGGCACCTACCGCGTGCTGACCCCGGTGCAGGCCCGCCGCGTCGGCGGCTTCTACAGCGAGACTGAGTTCGACCTGACCCGCCTGCGCGGCCTGCGCGGGCGCATGGTGGAACTGGGCCGCAGCTGCGTGCACCCGGGCCACCGCCACGGCGGCGTGATCCTGGCCCTGTGGGGTGCGCTGGCCGAGTTCATGGTGCGCAACGACCTGGACACCATGATCGGCTGCGCCAGCATCCCCATGCTGCACGAGGGCGTGGTCAGCGGCGACATCGCGGCCAGCATCTGGAGGCAGGTGGAGAGGACCCACCTGGCCCCCATCGAGTACCACGTGCGTCCCCGCCTGCCGCTGCCCGTCGAGGAACTCGACACCGGCCTCGCGGTGGAGCCGCCAGCCCTGATCAAGGGCTACCTGCGCCTGGGCGCCAAGGTGCTGGGCGCGCCGGCCTGGGACCCGGACTTCAACACGGCGGACCTGCCGATGCTGATGCGCATCGCCGACCTGCCGGCCCGCTACCGCAAGCACTTCCTCGGACGCTGACCGCATGCGCGCTGCCTTCGACGCCTTCTCCAGCATTGCAGGAGGCGCCGCCTCCGCAGCGCACGAGCCGGATTCCCCCGACTCCCCCGACTCCGGCAAACGGCGCTTTCGCGCCGTTTTCATTTCCGACGTCCACCTCGGCACCCCCGGCTGCCAGGCGGACGCGCTGCTGGATTTCCTCAGGCACCACACCAGTGAGCACCTGTACCTGGTGGGCGACATCATCGACGGCTGGCAGCTGCGCCGCCGCTGGTACTGGCCCCAGGCCCACAACGACGTGGTGCAGAAGGTCCTGCGCAGCGCCCGCAAGGGCACGCGGGTGGTCTACGTGCCCGGCAACCACGACGATTTCGCACGCCAGTTCGCCGGCCACCCGTTCGGCGGCATCGAGCTGGTGGAGGAGGCTGTGCACGTGACGGCCGACGGCAGGCGGCTGTGGGTGATCCACGGCGACTACTTCGACGGCGTGATCCAGTGCGCCAGGTGGCTGGCCTACGTGGGCGACAACCTGTACGAGTTCACGCTCAAGCTCAATCGCCACCTGAACTCGCTGCGCGCCCGCCTGGGGCTGTCCTACTGGTCGCTCTCGGCCTACCTCAAGCTCAAGGTCAAGAAGGCGGTCAACTTCATCAGCGATTTCGAGGAGGCCGTGGCCCAGGAGGCCCGCAGGCGCGGCCACCACGGGGTGGTGTGCGGCCACATCCACCATGCCGAGATGCGTGACATCGGCGGCATCCTGTACTGCAACGACGGCGACTGGGTGGAAAGCCGCTCCGCGCTGGTGGAACACCACGACGGCCGGCTGGAGATCATCCACTGGATGCACGGCGACCGGCAACCGGCGCGGGCCGGGCAGGGCGGGTTCGAAATCCATCCGATGGAGGTCCACCCATGAAGATCGCCCTGGTGACCGATGCCTGGCTGCCCCAGGTCAATGGCGTGGTGACCACGCTGGTGGAACTGGTCAAGGAGCTGGAGGCGCTGGGCCATGTGGTACGGGTGATCGAGCCCGGTCAGTTCCGCACGCGGCCCTGCCCGGGCTACGCGGGCATCGACCTGGCCATCGCCCCCGGCCCGGCGCTGGCGCGCCAGCTCGACGCGTTCCAGCCCGATGCCATCCACCTGGCCACAGAGGGCCCGCTGGGGTGGGCCGGCCGCCGCCAATGCCTGCGCCGAGGACTGGCCTTCACCACGGCGTTCCACACCAAGTTCCCGGAGATCCTGCACGCCGCGCTGAAGGTGCCGCTGTCCTGGGGCTATGCGCTGTTGCGGCATTTCCACCGGCCGTCGTCCGGGGTGATGGTGCCGACGCAGGGCGTGCTTCAGATGCTGGAGGCACGGGGCTTTCGCAACCTGCGGTCCTGGACCCATGGGGTGGACACCGGTCTGTTCCGTTACCACGACCAGCCCGGTCGCTTCGAGCCCCTGGGCGCGCTGGAGCGGCCGGTCCAACTGTTCGTCGGGCGCGTGTCCTACGAGAAGAACATCCAGGCCTTCCTGGACATGGACCTGCCTGGCACCAAGGTCGTGGCGGGCGTGGGCCCGCTGGAGGCCTCGCTCAAGGAAAGCTATCCCGGCGTGCGCTGGGTGGGCCTGCTGCCGCGGGAGGAACTGGCCCGCCTATACGGCGCGGCCGACCTGTTCGTGTTTCCCAGCCGGGCGGACACCTTCGGGCTGGTGATGGCCGAGGCCATGGCCGCCGGCACGCCAGTCGCCGCCTACCCTGTCGACGGCCCCAACGAAGTGCTGGCAGCCCGCCACACCAGCGGACGCAGCCTGGGCGGCGCCATGCACGAGGACCTGCGCGAGGCCTGCCGGCAGGCGCTGCGGGTGTCCCGGGGCGAGGCGCGGGCCCGCGCCATGGCATTCAGCTGGCAGCATGCGACCCGGCTGTTCCTCCAGTACCTGGTGCCTGCCCTGGGCGTGCAGCCGGTGGAGGATGTCGAACTTGTCACGAAGCTGTCACGCCCGGACTGAATAGTGTCACGGTCGAGTCATCGTTTCGTCATCAAAATGAATTCCGTTTCCCCGGCAACCCGGGACCCCGGCCTGTCGCTCCTGGACCGCGACCACAGCATCCTGGCCTTCAACGAGCGGGTGCTGGACTGGGCCCACCGCCCGGACGTGCCGCTGCTGGAGCGGCTTCGCTACCTGTGCATCGTCTCTTCCAACCTCGACGAGTTCTTCGAGGTGCGCAGCGCGCCGCACCTGGATGCGCTGATGGCCGGCGACAGCAAGGGCACCTACAGCATCGAGTCCTTCGCCGCCCTGTCCGAGGCCGCGCACCGGCTGGTGTCACGCCAGTACGCCTTGTACAACGACGAGCTGATGCCCGCCTTTGCCCGGGAGGGCATTGCCATCGTCTCGCACGGCGAGCGCGACGCGGCGCAGCGACGCTGGGTCGACGAGTACTTCCACCGCGAGGTGCGCCCGCTGCTGATCCCGGTGGGGCTGGACCCCGCCCATCCCTTCCCGCAGGTGGCCAACAAGTCGCTGAACTTCATCGTGCGCCTGGGCGGCCAGGACGCCTTTGGCCGCGAGAACGACATCGCCATCGTCAAGGTGCCCCGAGTGCTGCCGCGCCTGATCCGCATGCCCACGCGCGTTTCCGGCGGCCAGGCCCTGTTCGTGCTCCTGTCCAGCGTGATCCGCGCCCACCTGCAGGACCTGTTCCCCGGCCGCGAGGTGCTGCAGTTCTCGCAGTTCCGCCTGACCCGGCACTCGGACCTGGCGGTGGACGAGGAGGAGGTGGCCAACCTGCGCACCGCCCTGCGCAAGGGCCTGCAGCAGCGCCACTACGGGCAGGCCGTGCGGCTGGAGGTGTCGGCCGGCTGCTCCGACTACCTGGCCGACACGCTGCGCGCACAGTTCAACCTGCCCGAACAGGCGCTGTACCGCGTGCCGGGGCCTGTGAACCTGGTGCGCCTGCAGCAGATGATCGACCTGGTCGAGGCGCCGCACCTGCTGTTTCCCCCCTATAAGGCCTCCTTTCCCCGCCAGCTGGCGGCGGGCCAGTCGATCTTCGACCGCCTGCGCCAGGGCGACGTGATGATCCACCAGCCCTTCGAGAGCTTCGACGGCGTGCTCGAGTTCCTGCGCGAGGCGGTGGAAGACCCGCAGGTGCTGGCGATCAAGCAGACCATCTACCGAACGGGCTCGGACTCCAAGATGATGGAGCTGCTGCGCGAAGGGGTGCGCCGCGGCAAGGAGGTGACGGCCGTGGTGGAGCTCAAGGCCCGCTTCGACGAGGAGGCCAACATCAACTGGGCCGAACAGCTGGAGTCCATCGGCGCGCAGGTGGTGTACGGGGTGGTGGGCTTGAAGACCCACGCCAAGATGCTGCTGGTCACCCGCCGCGAGGGCCGGCGCCTGGCCCGCTACGGCCACCTGTCCACCGGCAACTACAACCCCCGCACGGCGCGCCTGTACACGGACGTGAGCCACCTCACGGGCGATGCGCAGCTGACCGCCGACATGGACAGCGTGTTCACCCACCTGGCCAGCCAGGTGCGGGTGCCGCGGCTGCACAAGATGCTGCTGGCGCCCTTCCACCTGCACCGCCGGATGATCGAGAAGGTGGACGCGCTCGCGGCCGTCGCCTCGGCCGGCGCCGACTGCCGCATCGTCCTGAAGATGAACGCGCTGACCGACGAGCCCATGATCCGCGCCCTGGTGCGCGCCGGCCAGGCCGGCGTGAAGATCGACCTGGTGGTGCGCGGCGCCTGCATGCTGCCGCCCCGCCGGGACGGCGAGACGGACAACATCCGGGTGCGCTCGGTGATCGGGCGCTTCCTCGAGCATTCCCGGGTGTTCTACTTCCGCTGCCGGGACGACGACGAGCTGTACCTGTCCAGCGCCGACTGGATGAACCGCAACATGCTGCGTCGCGTGGAACTCGCATGGCCGGTCACGGATCCATCCCTCCGGCAGCGGATCATCGACGAGTGCCTGGTGGCCTACCTGCACGACGACCGCGATGCCTGGGAGCTGATGCCCGACGGCCACTACCGGCGCGCTCCCGGCGCCGGCAAGCCCGGCAGCCATGGGGCACAGGACGCGCTTATGGCGCGGTATGCGGCGCCTGACAGCGTGGCCGGCCGGATCGCCCGCCTTGGAGGATGACGATGGATCTGATTCTCTGGCGTCACGCCGAGGCCGAGGAACTGGCGGCCGATGGCACCGACCTGTCGCGCGCGCTGACGCCGCGCGGCGAGAAGGAGGCCGCCCGCATGGGGGCGTGGCTGGACGGCAAGCTCCCGGACACGGCACGCATCCTGTGCAGCCCGGCGCTGCGCTGCGAGCAGACCGCCCAGGCACTGGGCCGCAAGTTCAGGATCCGGTCCGAGCTGGCGCCGGATGCGACCGCCCAGGCCCTGCTGGAGGCCGCCCAGTGGCCGAACGCGCGTCAGGCCGTGGTGCTGGTGGGGCACCAGCCTACCCTGGGCCGCGTCATCGCGCAGCTGCTGGGGCTGAAGGCGGGGGAATGCGCGGTGCGCAAGGGCGCGGCCTGGTGGTTGCGCGCCCGCGAGCGCGACGGGGTGCTGCAGACCGTCGTGGTGACGGTGCGGCCGCCCGACTTCGCCTGAAGTGGCGTCCCGGGCGGGTTCCGGCCCGCGTCAGGCCTTGGCCGGACGCCCGGTCTTGATCGACGGCACGGCCTTGACGGCCGCCAGCAGGGCGGCGTCGTTCATCGCGGCCAGTGCCTTGATGCCGGCACGCAGCAACTCGCTCTTCTTGGCCGGGGATCCGGCCTTGGCCACGCGCTGCTTGAGGGCGTCGATGACCTCGTACTCGGCTTTCGGGATGGTGAAGCTGTCACGCACCAGCTTGGGCTTCCTGGGCTTGTCCTGCTTTTCGGCCTTGGGCGCTTTGGCGGCCTTCGCCGGCTTGGCAGCGGCCTTGGCGGCCGGCTTCGCAACGGTCTTCGCCACGGCCTTGGCGGTCGGCTTGCGCGCCACCTTGGCGGCTTCGGTCTTGGTGGTCTCGGGCTTGGGAGCGGTGGCCATGGATCGAGGTACTCGGGAAATAAACGATATATACAGTTTATACCGTTGATGAGGCCGCGCGCAAGCTCCAGGCCTCATGGCCCCGGGGCCAGCGCCGTGGCCCGTGCCCTGGCCGGCCGCGACTTATTCGTCGACCCGCAAGGTCCAGGGCGTCTTCTGCCAGGCCACGGCTTCCTCCCGCAGCAGGTGCGCGGACTGGGGATAGGCCGCCGTCCAGCCCGCAGGCAGGGCCAGGGCCACGCCCTGGCCGCGCCCTTGGACCTGCAGCGCCTTGAGCTGGGGCTCGCGCCGTGCATGGCACAGGATCACCGCCAGGCGCAGGCACAGCAGTTGGTGGATGAAGACGTCGTCCTCGAAATCGACGTCGAGCTTGCGCAGCTTGCCCTTGTGGCCCAACACCAGCAGGCTCAGGTGGTGCAGTTCCGTCTGCGCGAAGCCGGGTGCATCGGCGTTGTCGAGGATGTAGGCCCCGTGCTTGTGGGCGTCGCTGTGCGAGATCACGCTGCCGATTTCGTGCAGCTGCGCCGCCCAGCCCAGCTCGCGCTGGCGGCGGGCCCGGTCGTCGGCGTCGTCGTCCGCGCGCAGCTGCTTGAACAGGTGCCCGGCGACCTGCGCCACGCGCCGGGCCTGGCCGGCATCCACGCCAAAACGCGCGGCCAGCCGCTGCACGGTGGCCGAACGCAGGTCGCCCTCGAAATGCTCGCGATCGAGCAGGTCGTACAGCACGCCGTGGCGCAGGGCGCCCTGGGCGGCATGCATCTCGTCGATCTGCAGCAGGTCGAACACCGCCAGCAGCACGCTCAGGCCGCCGCCGATCACGGGGCGGCGGTCCTCCTTGAGGCCCTCGAGCTGCACGCGGTCGGCGCGGCGGGCGGCCAGCAGGCGGTCGCGCAGCCACTCCAGGGCCTCGCGGGTGACCCGGCCCCGGTCCCAGCCGGCCAGTTCCAGCACGTCGGACACGGCGCCGATGGTGCCCGAGGACCCGTAGGCCTGGTCCCAGGCGTCCCGCGGGTAGGTGGTGAGGGCCTCGTCCAGGACGGCCTTGGCGGCGACTTCCGCGCGCTCGAAGGCCGCCAGCGTGAACTCCCCCTGGGGAAAGTGCTTGAGCGACCAGGCCACGCTGCCCACGCGAAAGCTCTCCATCACCCGGGCGTCGTAGCCCTGGCCCAGGATCAGCTCGGTGGAGCGGCCGCCAATGTCCACCACCAGGCGGCGCTCGTCGGACTGCGGCAGCAGGTGGGCCACGCCCTGGTAGATGAGGCGGGCTTCTTCCCGGCCGGCGATGACGTCGATGGGAAAGCCCAGGAGGGGGTGGGCGCCGGCCAGGAACTCGCCGGCGTTGCGCGCCTCGCGCAGGGTCTGCGTGGCCACGGCCCGCACCTGCCGGGGCTTGAAGCCGGCCAGGCGCTCGCCAAAGCGCGCCAGGCAGTCCCACCCACGCTGCAGGGCCTCGGGCGTGAGGTTGCGGGCCTCGTCCAGGCCGCCGCCCTGGCGCACCGTTTCCTTGAGGTACTCGACGCGGCGGATCTGCCCGTCCTCGTAGCGGCCGATTTCCAGGCGGAAACTGTTGGAGCCAAGGTCGATGGCGGCCAGGAGGGTTCCGTTGTCCATAATGATTTGTTATTAATTTCCGGGCCGGATGAGGGCGCAAGGCCCTCTATTGGAAGGCATCCATGTGACAAGTCTATGGCGGCCCCGTGACATCGTCCGGCGCCGGGCGCAAGCTCACGCATTGTCACAAGTCTGTCACGCAGGTTTCCTAGACTGGCCTCGGTCAGCCGGAAACGGCCCCTTTCCTCCCTACCCCAAGGACTGCCACATGAACCTGACTCGTCGCACCGCCGCCATCGGCCTCATTTCCCTGTCCTTCTGCGGCCTGGCCTTCGCCCAGGACGTCACGGGCGCGGGCGCCTCCTTCCCGGCGCCGCTGTACGCCAAGTGGGCCTCCGACTACAACAAGGCCACCGGCGTCAAGATCAACTACCAGTCCGTGGGCTCCGGCGCCGGCATCAAGCAGATCGACGCCAAGACCGTGGCCTTCGGCGCCTCCGACATGCCCCTGACCGACGAGGAACTGGCCAAGAAGGGTCAGATCCAGTTCCCCACCGTGATCGGTGGCGTGATCCCGGTCGTGAACATCCAGGGCGTGGCTGCCGGCCAGCTGCGCCTGTCCGGCCCCGTGCTGGCCGACATCTACCTGGGCAAGATCACCAAGTGGAACGATGCCGCCATCAAGGCCCTGAACCCCAGCCTGAACCTGCCCGACGCCGCCATCGCCCCGGTGCGCCGTGCTGACGGCTCCGGCACCAGCTTCATCTTCACCAACTACCTGTCCAAGGTCAGCCCCGAGTGGAAGGCCAAGGTCGGTGAGGGCACCGCCGTGAACTGGCCCACCGGCACGGGCGGCAAGGGCAACGAGGGCGTGGCCGCCTTCGTGGGCCGCCTGCCCAACTCCATCGGCTACGTGGAGTACGCCTACGTGAAGCAGAACAAGATGAACTTCGCCCAGATGCAGAACGCCGCGGGCAAGTTCGTCAACCCCGACGACACCGCTTTCAAGGCCGCCGCCGCCGGCGCCAACTGGGCCAAGAGCTTCTACCAGATCCTGACCCACCAGCCCGGCGACGGCTCCTGGCCCATGACCGGCGCCACCTTCATCCTGATGCACAAGGCCCAGGACAAGCCCCAGCAGGCCGCCGCCGCCCTGAAGTTCTTCGACTGGGCCTACAAGAACGGCGACAAGACCGCCGACGACCTGGACTACGTGCCCATGCCCGCCGCCGTGAAGCAGCAGATCGAGAAGCTGTGGACCGCCGAGATCAAGGACGCCGCGGGCAAGCCGGTCGCCTTCCGCTGACCGGCCCCGCCCTGTCAAGCTGATATCCGAGTGCACGAGCGACGCCACGACAAGCACGCCTCATGTCTTCTACACTCCCCGCCCATGAGGCTAACTTCGACCTGACCGCCGTGCGCCCGGTACCCGAACGCAAGGCAACTCCCCCGGCCCCCCGGTCGTCCGCCAGCGCGCCTGTCCTGGACAGGTTGTTCGGCTGGGCGGCCAAGGGCGCCGCCGTCCTGACCCTGTCGCTGCTGGTGGCCATCCTGGGCTCGCTGGTGGTGGGCGCCTGGCCCGCCATCCAGGCCTACGGGCTGGGCTTCCTGACCACCAGCACCTGGGACCCGGTGACCGACCAGTACGGCGGCCTGGTGATGGTGTACGGCACCCTGGCCACGTCCATCATCGCGCTGCTGATCGCCGTTCCCGTGAGCTTCGGCATCGCGCTGTTCCTGACCGAGCTGTCGCCCGCCTGGCTCAAGCGCCCCCTGGGCACCGCCATCGAGCTGCTCGCCGCCGTGCCGTCCATCGTGTACGGCATGTGGGGCCTGCTGGTGTTCGGCCCCATCCTGGCGACCTGGGTGCAGCAGCCGCTGCAGAAGCTGCTGGCCGGCGTGCCGTACCTCGGCGCGCTGGTGTCCGGCCCCCCCGTGGGCATCGGCGTGCTGTCGGCCGGCATCATCCTGGCCATCATGATCATCCCCTTCATCGCCGCCGTGATGCGCGACGTGTTCGAGGTGACGCCCGCGCTCCTGAAGGAATCCGCCTACGGCCTGGGCTGCACCACCTGGGAGGTGATGTTCAAGGTCGTGCTGCCCTACACCAAGGGTGGCGTGATCGGCGGCATCATGCTGGGCCTGGGCCGCGCCCTGGGCGAGACCATGGCCGTCACCTTCGTGATCGGCAACTTCAACCAGCTCGATTCCCTGAGCCTGTTCGCGCCTGCCAACAGCATCACGTCCGCGCTGGCCAACGAATTCGCGGAGGCCGCCTCCGAGATGCACCAGGCCGCCCTGATCTACCTGGGCCTGGTGCCGTTCTTCATCACCTTCGTCGTGCTGGCGCTGTCCAATCTGCTGCTGGCGCAACTGAAGAAAGGCGAGGGCAAGAAAGCATGAGCGCCGCTGCCAACGACCTCCGCCTCGCCAAGTTCAACCGCCGCAAGCTCGTCAACCGCATC
>JACCDU010008909.1_pt1 | contig 12345 bp, 10 predicted proteins | sample 7446081 | NCBI WGS metagenome assembly JACCDU01 (sample SAMN15323447, study PRJNA562643) | freshwater metagenome | isolation source: river surface water | place: USA:Blue River Watershed | collected 2017-08-17 | reverse complement strand
GACTATAGTTGCCAACAAACACTTTAAAAATATGGGGCTTGTCTTAGAGCAGGTTGTTTTTGATGCGTATAGTTGAGTTTCGTGCCAAAAATTGATCTGGTTGCAGTTTCTTGGGTTATGTCATATGCGTGAATTGCCCCCATTCGTCAGTGGGGCACTTCGTCGTTGCCTTCTGTTGAAGAGGTAGCTTGTTTCACTCGTATCCGTGAAGTGAGGCAACTTAAAAATCACAAGTTAAATTCAACGGGGCTAAGCTAGCAGTCACCCTGAAAACTATTTAGCTTTTGTCTGTGTTGGGTTGGTAAAAGAAAAAGGGCTTAGATTTCTCTAAGCCCTTGATTTCATTCAAGTTTTTGGCTCCTCAACCTGGGCTCGAACCAGGGACCTACAGATTAACAGGGCCACTTTTCTTTTCTGCTGTTTCTGACGGTTATCAGGAGTTTAAAACAGTTCATGGTTGTTGACAACCAAATCATCTTTAAACGTAATTTATGCACACAAAAGAATGTTGATTTTTTATTCTTTTGCATAGAGACCTCTCGTGCTTCCTGGCTGCGAGAACTGGAATCTGAGAACACCAAGCTCATGCAACTGTTAGCCGAAGCTCATTTGAATGTTCATCAATTCATTAGCGCTTTCGGCGTAAAGCGCTAGCCCCACAGGTCAAACGCAGAGCGATTGGTAAAGTGATCCAAAACTATGAACTGTCCGTGCGCCAAAGATTGCCGTCTTTTGGGGCCAAGCCGCGACAGCTATCGCAACCCTGCACGGTGGAGTAATTTTGCTCCGTTTTTGTTGGGGCTTCAGAAGCGAGCGGATTTCACGATTTACGCGACAGTGACGGTTACAACCAACACCCTTTCTGATTTCTATATAGCCCCCCAGCATCAGGATCTTATTGAGCGTATTTTTAGCCTGTCTAAGCTCGGTATGACTATGAAAGCGATAGCCGAGACCTTGAACGAGGAAGGCTGCACGTCTCACACAGGAAAGCCGTTCAACAGCGAGCTCGTAGGGCGTTGGTATCGAAGTACCGTAAGAAGGCTAAGGGTCGGTTTAATCAGATGAAAGTGACTCTCTGCAATCGAGGCTGAGAGGAAGGATTGCGCTTAAAAAAAAATCCAAATAGCTAAAAAAATGGGTGTTTCGAAGGTGAAAAGAAATTTACCTTTAGTAAGATGACAAGATAGTAATCAACAAAACGAAACTAGAAAAGACACGAAATGATCGACTTTCTTTCAACACACATCAAAGAGTTATTTGTGATTGCTTTGATCGTTTCGTTAAGTGCATCGTTTGTTTTGTACTTTGTTATCCCAAGCCGAAAAATCATTTCGAAACTTAATGCAGCAATAAGCAAGCTAGAGCAAACAAAGCCGAACACAAGTCCAGTCGATGTATTGAATGTTTTTGAAGACGAAAAAGTGCTGAAGGGAATTTGGCGTGAGTTTGCAAAGACGCTTCACATACAGCAACAGTTTGTAGATGGTGAGATGAAAATTTCGGCTGTTTACTCTACGGTGACTGCCGATGCATATTTCAACCCAGAGTCGGTGTTTGAGGGACGAGTAAACAGTGAGTTCTTTAAACACTTGCCTGGGATATTGACGGGTCTAGGGATTATTGGAACATTCGTTGGATTGATCTTTGGCTTGCATAGCTTTGCATCTATCGATCTAGGACAACCGGCAAAAACCCAAGAAGGCTTACAAAAATTGATGGGTGCTGTGAGTGGAGCATTCATCGTCTCGGCGACAGCGATCATTGCAGCGATGCTTGCAACATTTGTCGAAAAGCTATTCATCAAGAAGCTAACAGCGCTTGTAAAAGAGCTGGTGCAAGTAATTGATGCTTTATACGATGCAGGAGCCAGTGAAGACTATCTCGCAAGACTGGTCAAAGCATCAGAAGACTCTGCTGCACAAACAAAAATCCTAAAAGATGCGTTAGTAAAAGAGCTTGGTGACTTGCTGCGAGAGTTGACGGAGGCACAAATCAATGCAGGAGCGACCAACGCAAAACTAATGCAAGCAGGGTTGCAAGATCAAGGTAAAGAGTTGGGAGCAGGGCTAGCAAATCAATCTCAAGAAATCGGTGCGGCAGTAAGCACAAGTATCAAGGAAGGATTGAAGGATCCATTAGAACGAATCGCAGCTGCAGTAGCCCAAGCAAGTGGGGAGCAAAGCGGTGCAGCAACAAAAATGCTGCAAGAGGTAATGGCAAGCTTTAGCCAGAAGCTAAGTGATCTATTTGGTGGGCAAATATCTGAAATTAACAGGCTGAATCAAGAAGCAGCGTTGAGCATTAAACAAGCTGTGGAAGGCATTCAGAGCTTGATGAAATCCTTGCAAGATTCGGGACAAAGAACTGCAGATGAGATGTCGCAAAAGATGTTAGATGCGATTGAGCGAATGGCTGCGCGACAAGATCAGATCAATGCACATTCTTCAGCGTTCGTTGAAGAATTAAAAAAACTTATTGCCGAAGGGCAATCTGAGACTCAGGCAAAACTGTTAGAGACGATTTCGGCTATGCATGAACAAATGCAAAAAATTACCGAGAGCATGACTGGGGCTCAAAAAGAAGTCTTTGAAGGGAACAGAGAGCGCGAAAAAGCTATGGCAGACAGGGCAACACAGGTGGTGGATGGCATGTCTGATAGCGTTAAAACAGCGGTGGAAGAAATAGCAAAAGCTTCAAAAACGATCTCGGAAAGTGTTGATGCACTTGGTAGGACAACAACCTCCGCAATTGACAAGATGAGCACGGGAGCTCACTTGATAACTGTGGCAGCAGAAGACTTTACAAAGGCTGGCACTAGTGTTGGGAATGTACTTACACAATCAACGGGGTTGGTAGAAAAAATAAACGCAACATCGCAGCATTTGTCATCAAGCGCAAGTTCGCTGCAAGACGCAATGAGTGACTATCAATTGCAGCGAAATAGCTTGACCTCAATGCTTCAAGACTTTAGGCAAGTGGTTGAGTTGGCTAAGAAAGATACGCAATTGACAGGGGATGTTTTGCAACGATTGGAGTTGGCTACAAAACAACTAGGACAAGCAGAGACAGCGGCTGAGGAGTACTTAGCGAACATTACAAAGGTGCTAGCAGAAACTCATGAGAGTTTCACGCGTGAAATGTCAAATTCCGTTGCAACAGCCAACAGAGACTTCCATAGAAATTTGAAAACCGCAGTTGATTTATTAGCTACAACTATTGGGGATTTAGAAGCGTCCCTTGGTAGTGTCATTGGTAAAAAGAATTGATAACACACCATGACAAATCAAAGATACGTGAAGAAAAGGAACAAAGAGGAGGGCGAAAAGCCTTTCTGGATTTCATTTTCTGATCTTATGACAGCGTTAATGGTCATGTTTTTGGTGGTGATGGCGGTGGCATTGTTGGCTGTGACTTCTCCAGGGGACGCACAGCAGAAAGCAATCGATGAGTGGGTAAAAAAGCTAGAGCAAAAGTTGAATTCGGAATTTCCTGGAGTTAACTATCAAAGAAATCGAAACACCATCGATTTTGGGAGTAAGGCGAATTTCAAGTTCGGTAAGTCGGAGTTCGAAGGAAGCAGTGATGAAGCAAAGAGTAAAGAGGAAGCACTTCGGAAATTTGTCCCCACGTTGCTGAGGTTGGCGAACGATGAACTAGGTCAGAAAGTTGTGAAGCGAATTGTTGTCGAGGGATATACAGATAAAAAAGGAAGCTATCTGTCTAACCTTCATCTAAGCATGTCAAGAAGCGAGAGAGTTCTTTGTATCTTGTTAGATGAAGATGGATTGAACACTTTGAGCTTTGATGAAAAGAGTCAAGTAAGAGAGCTTTTTTTGGTTGGGGGGTACTCGTTTAACAATGAAAAAAATAGTGATGAGGAAAGTCGACGTATAGAAATGCGGATTGAATTCCTAGGTGCATTTGAGGCAAGGAAAGATCTACCAAAAACAAAAGTTGATTTTGGAAAGTGTCCAATCTAATGGATCACATATCTGATCTCAGACGAGCTTTAAATAATGCGAATGAATTTGCGCTGCGTAGGGATTTTTTTCAAGTTGATCTAGAACCAAGTATTCGTAAGCTCCGAGCACAAATCGGAAGTAACCTAACTACGGCTGAGCCTATAGATAGGATTCAGAAAGCCCTGAACCTGTTCTTTGATGAGCTAGCCCTCACAGAGCTACAGCAAGCTAGATATGTTGCATTTGGTGCCCATTTGCCAGTTACTTCATCTGGGAACTCGGTGCTTGATGATCCTGCTGTGCTGTCTGCATTTCTGAGCGAAGAGAGAGGGATTGAGCAGTGGAAGAAAAAGCCTGCGTGGTATAGGCGTGTTCTGCAAGGGCTGGTGATCAGCTATTTCACATTCGATCCGTATGCGTTGTCGGTGTCTGATTCAAAACGCAAAGGCTGGACAACACTGCGTCAATACCTTTATGAAAACATTGACTACGCAACTGAGCAAAACAATCCTGAGTGGTTGCAATGTTGTGTTGACCACAAGTCAATGTTTACAGAGAAGCCTGGTCAAGACTTCGCGGAGCAGCTTCTGTTGGGAAATCGAAGCGAATTAAACAATGTTTTTGAACTTCTAAGAGCCAAAGAGTCGTGGTTTCCGCGTGAAATGGTTCTTGGGCAAATACATCATGCAGTTGAGAATTACTCAGACTCAGAATTTGAATCGATAGTTGACCAACTGCTGGATATGCTGGGGGAGCATAAAACAATTGTTGATGATGGTCTTTGCTTAATCATTAACAGATATGCAAACATGCAGAATCCTGTGATTCACAACAGGCTTAAAGAGACAGTCGTCCTTAGATGGGACAATCCATGGCTGCAGGGGTCACTAAAAAAATGGCATCCAGAAGCTTCTAAGGCTGCAAAAGATTTGGTTACGGAGTGGCTAACGGGTGAGTTCATTGAGGCATTCTTCACTAAGCTTTCAGAGGAGGCAAATAGCGATAGCCGAAGAATGAATTTTTGGATGACCTATCGAAAACAAATGAGCCATGTAAGGTTTGCTCTAGGTGCAAATTTTCTGAATTCATATGATCCTGATGTTGTGTTTCTCAGAAACAAGATGAGAGGGCTGTACACAAAAATTAGGAACAACTCCCGAAGCAACGCATTCATTATGTTCATGGGTGACTTGATTGCAGTCGAATTTAGTTCGGTTAGCAATGCTCTTTATCTGTACAGCAGCAACTCTGGTTTGCCGTTTAACTTAGACCAAGAGTTATGGGATGCGGTTAATGTGGGTAACACTCTGAAAAACCAAAGACTAGGCGAAAGGCACTCGCATCAGGATCGCATAAAAGGATATGAACGCTGGGAGCAGCGAATCGCTGATGTTTTGTTTACTGAGTTTGGGGTTCGAAACGAAAGTTGGCAGCCAACAAAATATGCCGAATCGCAAAAGATGATCGAAACTGCAGGAGGCTCGGCTGGTTTGTATTCGAGTACAGGTGGACTTTCAATGGACAAAGCTTCATCCGTACGAGATGAAGAAATTCCAGTTTTCAACAAGAGACTGCCTAGTCAATCTTCTGTAGAAAAAGTCTTAGTTGGAAAAACCTCTTGGGCTGAGTTGCTCAAACAACCGTACTCCTTAGAGCTGTTAAAAGAGACTGCAAAAGTGTTTGCTTTCACTGTTGAAGATAACAAGGCTGTTGGTGGTGCGATTTGGGTGAGAGTCGATAACGACAACCCGACTAGAAGTCGTGTGTTGAGGCACTGGGGATTTACTTACAAGACAAATAAAGGTTGGTGGAGATGAGGTCTGTCTTCAAAGTGTTCAAAAAACGGGCTAACGACAACTCTCAAGCCAAGTGGAGCATGAAGATAGAGGCTGATGGAATCAGACTAGGTCTATCAAGCAACGGGCAAGAGTTACAGCACGATATGCTGCCTGCAGTCCTGGATCAGTTGAATGACGCGACTATAGGTTTATGGACGGATGATTCATACTTCATTGCATGGGACGATCTATTCCTGCTGCAAAAAGACTCCCAACTTGCAGAGTTCTATCCTGTTTTCGAACTTCCTAAAACGACAGAGCTTCGACCATCATTAGTCAGTTTCGGATCATTGACAGATGAAGAATTTCAGATTGCAGTGGGAAATTGGCTTGATCAAAATGGCGCTTCAGTTCATGTAGAAACAAGCGGCGGATTAATAACTTACCAAGGAAAAACTGAGTGTCTAACTGCGGAGCAATGGCAGCTTCTGAAGTCTGTGAGAGCTTTTAGTAAAAGAGCTGCGAGCGAAAGGGGAGATCTTGAGCAGAGGTTGTCATGGGGAAAAATTAGAAAGCTTGCTGTCGCTGCCGATGCGAATTTAGATGCATTTCTTTTCGGGACAGTAGTTCTGACCCCTGAAAAGCTTGAAATTGAGTTGCGCAAATCTAAAGAGGTGTTAAACGACTCAGTAATTGAAGTTGTACCCTCGTTTGAGGATGCACCAGCCAACTGGGTTGAAAGATTTGATCAATCAACGCGAGTTCTTGATCGATATGACATACCCACAGCTGAAGGCATAGTTCAAGTTGTAATTCAGCCCAAGGTAAAGACTGTTCTGAATGAGATTAAACGAATGCCTGGCAGACTAGTTGCTGGCTCCAGAGCGCAGGCATTTTTGATTAATCCTTTTGCAACCCTTGGTGATGATGCCGTTGATGTCATTTCCGAGGAGAAATTCATCGATGCATGTGATGCAGCTGGAATACGATTTGAAAGATTTTTCCCTCACATAAAGCATGACTCTCAATTGTTTGAGATTGGTTTGCGAATCGAAGCTCCATCCCCAAATGGTGACCCAATTGCGACTCTTGAATTGCTGACAAATCAAGAACTAGAAAGGTTCTTAACTTCGGCAAGAGACGCAATCAAGAAAAATTTTCAATTGATTTTTTGGGATGGATACGAGCTAGAAGTAAATCAAGACACAGAGTTACATCTGCAGTGCCTTGAAGAAGCATTGTCGAAACGGCTAAATCCGCAGCCACTTGTGAGCTATGAAGATGTTCATGACTTGTCGCGTTATTCAAGTCGAATCCATGATATCGGCGTAGAAAAACCGATCCTCTCTCCATACATAGCCAAACTCAAGAAAGAGGACGGTTGGTTTCCGGAAAATTTAGTTCAATTTGTGACTTACACCCCTGAAGGAGCAGACGAGGAAAGTGCTGTTCCTGTAACAAGGGATTCCATTACTGTCATTAAAGCAGCAATTGATGCAGCTGAAAAAAGTGGAAAGCAACTGATCCGAATTTCGGGGATTGATTGCGAGATACCAGTCAAAGATGCTAAACGACTGGTCGAAACATTTAGTGACGTATGGGATGAAATCGACAAGGGAACGTTTCAACGTGACGCCGATCAAAAACCAAAAGTATCACGACAAAAGCAAGAGAAGAAAACGCTTCTATTGCACTCAAACATTGATAGTGTTGGCTACAAAGAAGTGCGAACACTGGCATTAACTAGCAATTTGCATGATGCAGAAATACCAAGGTCTAAGAGTGAATTGGTGTCGTTGTTGCCGCATCAGGTCGATGGAGTCGCTAGGTTGCAGCACTTGTACAGACTTCAAGGGGAGCACAATGTTCGTGGTGCATTGCTTGCGGACGACATGGGGCTAGGTAAGACATTTCAACTCTTGACCTTGATGGCTTGGATTCTTGAAAAAAATCCACTATCTGCGCCAATGCTAATAGTTGCTCCTGTGTCATTACTTGAGAATTGGAAAGAAGAAGCAGATAAGTTCTACCCCGGAGCATTCAAAATATTGACTGCGTATGGAGATGCGCTTAAACCCTTGAGGCTATCTAGAGAAGAGATTGATACACGGCTGAAATCCGAGGATGGACTCGTAAAGTTCTTACGTCCTGGCTGGGTGGGTTCTGCTAACGTGGTGCTGACTACATATGAAACTCTAAGAGATTTAGAGTTCTCGTTTGCAAACGTCTATTGGTCTTTGATGGTTTGTGATGAGGCGCAAAAAATTAAAAATCCTGCTGCAATGGTTACTCGTGCGGCATGGCGACAGAATGTTGGCTTCAGAATTTCATGCACAGGAACTCCAGTAGAGAACACGCTAGTAGATCTTTGGTCTCTGTTTGAGTTTTGCCAGCCTGGCTTGCTAGGTGCATTAAATGATTTTGGAAAACTGTATCGACGTCCAATTGAAATCGATGAGCGAGATGAAGAAGGTAAGCGGCGACTTGATGAGCTACGATCACTGATAGAGCCTCAGATGCTTAGGCGTACTAAGCAGGATGTTGCCCGTGACTTGCCAAAGAAAATCATTGTGGATGAATGTCGACATCTTAAGATTTCGACCTCGCAAAGATCGTTTTATGCAAAAGCACTAGACGATTTTAAGAAGCGTGACGAGCCAGGTTTTCCAGCGCCGTTCAAAAATCACCTTGGATTACTCCAATACATTCGAATAGTTTGCACAGATCCTCGTCGATATGGGCTTTCGATATTCAAGCCAGAACCACTTGAGAATTACAGAAAAGCTTCTCCTAAGCTTGACTGGTTGCTTAAGCAACTATCGGTGATCAAAGATAAAAACGAGAAGGTGATCATCTTCTGTGAGTTCAGGAATGTGCAGTGTCTATTGCAGCACTACATCAAAGAGGTTTTTGAAATCCAAGCTGACATCATTAATGGTGATACCAGCGCATCCTCGACACATTTGTCTAGTCGACAAAAGAGAATTCGAACATTTCAACAAAAAAATGGATTCAATGTCATCATTCTCTCGCCAGTTGCAGTCGGTTTTGGCGTAAACATTCAAGCTGCTAACCATGTAATTCACTACATGCGAACTTGGAATCCAGCGAAAGAAGATCAGGCGACAGATCGTTCATATCGAATTGGACAAACTAAAGATGTTTACGTTTACTACCCAGTAATTTGCGGTGGTGACTTTGTAACGTTTGACGAGCGGCTTGATCAGCTTCTGGAAGCAAAACGAGCTTTGGCTGGTGACGTATTAAATGGCGCCTCTGACATTAGCTTTGCAGACTTCCCGATTGATCAAGTTGTTCCCGACGAGTACAAAAATAAAGTGGATGACAAGGTTTCCATTGAAATGGCACTCCAGCTGGACTGGAGGCTTTTCGAAGGTCTTGCTGCAGCTCTATGGCAAAAGCAAGGGTTCAATACTGTTTATTGCACTCCCCCCTCCGGGGACAACGGCGTTGACGTAGTTGCCATCTCAGGTAATAGGGGCGTTCTCATTCAGACAAAGACATCGAGTATTGATGATTACAAGCATGGATGGGATACTGTTAAGGAGCTCATCGCAGGAAGAGCTTTTTATGAGGCAAAGCATCCTGGCGTTGAATTTAAGTTGATAGGGATGTCGAATCAGTTTTTTAACAATCATGCCATTCAGAATGCATTGTTAAACAAGGTAACCCTTATTGATCAATTGGAGCTATCTGAGCTTTTGTCAAAGCATCCGATTCAGCTTTCTGATGTCGAAAAATTTGTATGGCTTTAATCAGGTTTTCAACAACAGCAAGCAAGCTTCTTTCGCATAGCTTGATCTCGCTATTCCTGCTTTCATCTTCGGCATTTGCTTGCTCATGCAAACAGAACAACATTGGAGAAGTTGCACATTCAAAAGACATCGTTCTGACTAAGTTGAAAATCAACTCTCCATCGCTAACAGAACGAGTGCGGTCATTTTTTGAAAAGCCAAATTACTCTAAGTCTTATAGCGTCACCGTTCTTGAAGACTACAAGGGGGCATTCACTTCAAGCAAAATTACAGCCAGCACAATGAATGGCGAAACAGACTGTAGTAGACGTGTAGCTTATGGAGAAACGCTGTTTCTAATCGCATACAAAAATAGCGAGGGCTTTACATCAAACGAGGTGAATGCTTGCAACACAACTTCAGAGAAGTTTGCTGATGCAGTTAAAAAAGAGTTTGGTATTCCCCCAAATCTGTAGACACTTTTCATAGCTCATCGACTCACGTGCATGGAGTTGAGCAATAAGAGTTTTAACCACTTAGCAGTCCTACTAAACTTCGTCCGTGTGCACTAATTTCACGCCAACTAACAAAGGCCAATGGGTCAAGGAAAAGCTGGGAGTAGAGCTACCAGCAGAGTACCCAGCTGAGTCTTACCCAGGCTTTGCTGCCCCTGTGGTCGTTAAGAGCCACCAGACAGATCGAGTTGCCTGTGGATTGGCTAAGTTTGGCTTGATTCCGTCTTGGGCCAAAGACGAAAAGATTGCCCGTCACACCTATAACGCTCGAAGTGAAACAGCCGCAGAGAAACCCAGCTACCGATCTGCATGGCGTCATCGCCAGTACGGCCTTGTCCTCGCCGATAACTTCTATGAGCCCAGCTACGAATCAGGAAAGGCTGAGCGATGGAAGATTGAATTGGTCTCTAGTGAACCATTTGGTATTGCCTGCCTGTGGGATCGTTGGACCGACCCAGCTTCGGGCGAACTGGTGGTCAGCTTCTCCATGCTCACCGTTAATGCTGACGTACACCCAGTTATGCGGCATTTTCACAAGCCCGGGGACGAAAAACGCACCCCCGTGATCATTGCCCCGGAGTTGCATGACACCTGGCTTAGTGCAGCCCCTGCCAAGGCGGCAGAACTGATGACCTGGTCACACATGCCTGAGCTTAAGGCCATGGCTGCACCGGGGGCTTAATACGTTCGATTACTTTATTGCTGGATAAATATACAGTATATTTATCGGCATGTATTTAGAAGAGTTTTCGTACCCTCAGCCTGTAGTCGCACCAGAAAAGAAGGTCATGCTGAATGTGTGCCCATGGCCTGTTCATGCTGGTTTCCCTTCGCCTGCAGCAGACCACGCCCGCAAGCAGATTGATCTCAATGAGCACCTGATCCGCAACAAAGAAGCCACCTTCATCTTTCGGGTCAAGGGCGATTCGATGGTTGGAATTGGCATCTATGACGGAGATGAGTTGCTGGTTGACCGCTCGATAGAAGCCAAGCACGGCAATATCGTGTTGGCAGTCCTGAACAACGAGTTCACTGTGAAAAAACTTTACCGCCGCGGTGGTGTCGTCAAACTCCTTCCTGAGAACTTAATCTATCCGCCCATTGTGGTGAAGGATGGCGAGGAGTTGACCATTTGGGGCGTGGTCACAAGGAACCTGCACAAACTGTATTGAGTCATGCCACAGCCTGATGCACCGTCAAACACACATCAGATTGATCCAGCGTCGCTGGAGGCTTTGCCACGTACCTCGGGTGTCTACATCTTCAAAGGTGAGGGCACGTTACCGCTTTACATCGGCAAAAGCGTAGACATTCGCAGTCGAGTGTTGGCACACCTGAGGGCTGAAGATGAAGCCGAGATGATTGCCCAGTCTCGAAAAGTAGAGTTCATTGAGACAGCAGGTGAGATCGGAGCACTGCTGCTAGAAGCTCGGTTAATCAAGCTGCAAAGCCCACTGTTCAACATTCGATTGCGGCGGTTCCGAAACCTGTGTGCCATTCGTCTTGTCGACAAGTCCGACGGGAAAATACCGGAAGTTATTTCCGGTAAAGATGTTCCACTTGGGGAGACAGACGAGCTTTATGGGTTATTTGGATCAGTTCACGCGGCGCAATCTAAGTTGCGCGAGTTGGCAGATCAGCGCCGCTTGTGCCTTGGACTCTTAGGGTTAGAGAAGATCAGCAAGCGAGGTTGCTTTGGCTTGCAAGTCAAAACCTGCCTTGGTGCCTGTGTGGGGCAGGAAGATAGAAGTGCACACGACCAGCGCCTGTTCTCTGCACTTATAGACATCAAAGTAGAGGCATGGCCTTTTGCAGGCGCAGTTGATTTGGTTGAGCAACGTGGAGATTGGGTCCAGCGCCATCGAATCCAAGGATGGCGGCACATCGGAACTTGGTGCTCTCGAACCAATCAAAGCAGGGAGCTTGATCAAAAGGGTTTTGACCTTGATACCTACAAGATCCTCGTCAAGCCCATCATGTTGCAGACAGCAAAGATTGAGTTGGTATGACGACAAAGCAGATTGCGCTGGTCGATTGCAACAACTTCTACGTTTCCTGCGAACGGGTGTTTCGACCAGACCTAGTCAATGTGCCGTTGGTGGTGCTGTCCAACAATGATGGATGTGCTGTGTCCCGTTCTAATGAAGCCAAAGCACTTGGTATCAAGATGGGACAACCTTGGTTTGAGTGCAAAGCATTGGCAGAGGAGCACGGCATTCTTGCGATGAGCAGCAATTACGCGCTATATGCAGATTTGTCGAATCGGGTCATGAGTATCTTGAGCCAGTTCTCACCCAGGCATGAGGTGTATTCGATAGACGAATGCTTCGTT
>JACCDU010988370.1_pt1 | contig 12352 bp, 10 predicted proteins | sample 7446081 | NCBI WGS metagenome assembly JACCDU01 (sample SAMN15323447, study PRJNA562643) | freshwater metagenome | isolation source: river surface water | place: USA:Blue River Watershed | collected 2017-08-17 | reverse complement strand
GTCAAACGCCTGGGCATGGGCTCTTTTGAAGCCGTGGCGCAAGGCGCTGAAACCTCGTTGCGTTTCATCGTTTTGCGCTACCAAGGTGCTGCCGCAAGTGTGGCCCCGACGGTCTTGGTGGGCAAGGGCATCACCTTTGACACGGGCGGCATCTCCCTGAAACCCGGCGCGGGCATGGACGAAATGAAATTTGACATGTGTGGCGCCGCCAGCGTGCTGGGAACCTTCCGCGCCTTGGCCGATTTGCGCCCTGCGGTCAACGTTGTCGGTCTGATTCCCGCCTGCGAAAACATGCCAGATGGCCGCGCCTTGAAGCCAGGCGATGTGGTCACCAGCATGAGCGGCCAGACCATTGAAGTCCTGAACACCGACGCCGAGGGCCGTCTCATTTTGTGCGACGCCTTGACCTATGCCGAGCGCTTCAAGCCAGCCGCGGTGATCGACATCGCCACCTTGACCGGCGCTTGCGTGATTGCCTTGGGCAGCGTGCGCAGCGGCATGTTTGCCACCCAGGACGACTTGGCCCAAGCCTTGATGCTTGCCGGTGAGCAATCCCTGGATTTTTGCTGGCGCATGCCTCTGGATGACGAATACGCCGAGGGCCTGAAATCCAATTTCGCCGACGTGGCCAATGTGGGCGATCGATCAGCAGGCGCTGTCACGGCCGCCAAATTTTTACAACGCTTTGCCGGCAAATTTCCCTGGGCACACCTGGACATTGCTGGCACGGCCTGGAAGAGCGGGGGCGCCAAGGGGGCCACCGGCCGGCCTGTAGGCTTGCTGCTCAGTTACCTGCTAAGCCTGCAAGCGTCCACCACGCCCGCCAAGAAAACCGTGGCACGTCGCGCCAAGGCATGACCGAAGTCGCTTTCCATTTCAATGCCCCCGACAAGCTGGGCTATGCCTGCCGCCTGTTGCGCAAGGCCTTCAACGCCCAAGCGAAGGTGGTGGTGTTGGCCAATGCCAACGATTTGGCCACGCTGGATGCGCAGTTGTGGACCTTCTCCGCATTGGAGTTCATTCCGCACTGTCACGCGCACGCGCAAGCCGAATTGCTGCAGGCTTCCCCCATTGTGTTGACCTCCTCCTTGGAAAATTCTGCCCATTTGCCACACCATCAAGTGCTGGTGAATTTGGACATGGCCTTGCCCATTGGCTTTGAAAAATTTGAGCGCGTGGTTGAAGTGGTGACGCTGGACGAGGAAGAGCGGCAACAGGCGAGGCGGCGTTGGAAACACTACGCTGACAGGGGATATCCCATTGTCCGACATGACCTCGCTTTGAAGGACTCCGCATGACAGCCGCAATGCGTGTGCCACCGCATGTGCCCACTTTGACCGAAGTGGTGTCCTGGTCCGACAAGGCCACGCCGACCGCTTGGAGCGGGCCCGAGGCCTTGCCGCCCGACTTGGCTCGGGAAGTCGAAGCCCGTGTGTTGCACCAAATTCAGCAAATGTTGCCTTCTCTGGTGGCTCAGGCATTGAACGAGTCACTGCAAAATGCCGCGCCCAAGGCGGCAGACAATTGACTACACTTCGCTTTTTTAACCCACTCTCAGGAGTACTGCATGAACATGAAAAAGACACTGGTGGCCAACCTTGCTTGGATGGCCTGCGCTGCTTTTGCGCAGGACATGGTCGTCAAGATCGGCCATGTGGGCCCCATCAGCGGCGCCATTGCGCATTTGGGCAAAGACAATGAATATGGTGCCCGCCTGGCCGTGGAAGACCTGAACGCCAAAGGCGTGACGATTGGTGGCAAAAAGGTCAAATTTGAGTTGATTGCCGAAGACGACGCGGCCGACCCCAAGCAAGGCACGGCGGTGGCTCAAAAGCTCGTGGACCAGAAGGTCAGCGGCGTGGTGGGGCACCTGAACTCCGGCACCACCATTCCGGCCTCCAAGATCTACAGCGATGCGGGCATCCCCCAGATTTCGCCCTCGGCCACCAATCCCAAGTACACCCGTCAAGGTTACAAAACGGCCTTCCGTGTAGTGGCCGATGACGTGCATCTGGGTGGCACACTGGGGCGCTACGCCATCAAGGAACTGCAAGGCAAAGCCATTGCGGTGATTGACGATCGCACGGCTTACGGTCAGGGCGTGGCCGATGAATTTGAAAAGGCGGTCAAGGCTGGCGGTGGCAAGGTGGTGGGACGCGAGTTCACCAACGACAAGGCCACCGACTTCATGCCCATCCTGACCACCCTTAAAGGCAAGAAGCCCGATGTGATCTTCTTTGGCGGCATGGACGCCGTGGCCGGCCCCATGCTCAAGCAGATGAAGTCACTGGGCATCCAAGCCAAGTTTGTGGGCGGCGACGGCATTTGCACCACCGAGATGGCCAAGTTGGCAGGCGATGCCTTGGGCAACGGCCAAGTGGTGTGCGCTGAAGCCGGTGGCGTGGAGGGCGCTCAGAAGAAAAGCATGGACGAATTCAATGCCCGCTTCAAGAAGCGTTTCAACGAAGACGTGAAGCTTTATTCGCCCTATGTTTACGACGCGCTGAATGTGATGGTCGACGCCATGGTCAAGAGCAATTCGGCCGACCCGGCCAAGTACTTGCCCATGCTGGCCAAAACCACGGGTTACAAAGGCGTGACCGGCACCATCAGCTTTGATGAGAAGGGCGATGTGAAAAACGGCGCCTTGACACTGTTTACCTTCAAAGACGGCAAGCGCGACCAAATCGCCGTTGTCCGATAAGCCCGAAGTCACTGCGAAGAAATAAAAAATGCCCCGTGAGGGGCATTTTTGTTGGCGTCTGGCGGAGAGGGCGGGATTCGAACCCGCGGTGGGCTATTAACCCACACACGCTTTCCAGGCGTGCGACTTAAACCGCTCATCCACCTCTCCGAAGCCTGTCATTGTAACAAAGCATGAAGGGGGTACACTTCGCCTTCCTTTTTTATTCCTGCCCACGCCGGAGTGCTCGCATGAAATTTCGTTTTCCCATTGTCATCATCGATGAGGACTTCCGCTCCGAGAACACCTCGGGTCTGGGCATTCGGGCCTTGGCGCAGGCCATTGAAGGCGAGGGGTATGAAGTCATGGGGGTCACCAGTTATGGCGACCTGAGCCAGTTTGCGCAACAACAGTCGCGTGCCAGCGCTTTTATTTTGTCCATTGACGATGAAGAGTTCACGCCCGGTCCTGATCTGGACCCCGCGGTGCTCAGCTTGCGCACCTTCATTGAAGAGGTGCGCTTCAAAAACGCCGATGTGCCCATTTACATCTACGGCGAGACCAAGACCTCCCGCCATTTGCCCAACGACATCTTGCGCGAGTTGCATGGCTTCATTCACATGTTCGAAGACACGCCTGAGTTTGTGGCTCGCCACATCATTCGCGAAGCCAAGACCTATTTGGAAGGCTTGCAGCCGCCGTTCTTCAAGGCCTTGCTGGACTACGCCGAAGATGGTTCTTATTCATGGCATTGCCCGGGGCACTCGGGCGGCGTGGCGTTTTTGAAAAGCCCCGTAGGGCAAATGTTCCACCAGTTCTTTGGCGAAAACATGCTGCGCGCCGACGTCTGCAATGCCGTGGACGAGCTGGGGCAGTTGTTGGACCACACCGGACCGGTGGCGGCCTCGGAGCGCAACGCCGCGCGTATTTTCAATGCCGACCATTGCTTCTTTGTGACCAATGGCACCAGCACCAGCAACAAGATGGTGTGGCACCACACGGTGGCGCCGGGTGATGTGGTGGTGGTCGATCGCAATTGCCACAAATCGATCCTGCACGCCATCATCATGACCGGCGCGATTCCTGTCTTTTTGAAGCCCACGCGAAATCACTTTGGCATCATCGGCCCCATTCCCAAAAGCGAGTTTGAGCAGGCCAGCATTCAGGCCAAGATCAAGGCCAATCCTTTGCTGAAAGGCGTAGACTCTAAGAAAGTGAAGCCGCGCGTGATGACGCTCACGCAGTCAACCTACGACGGCGTGCTCTACAACACCGAAACCATCAAGAACATGCTCGATGGCTATGTGGCCAACCTGCACTTTGACGAGGCCTGGTTGCCGCACGCGGCCTTCCACCCGTTCTATGGTCCCTACCATGCCATGGGCAAGAAGCGCGAGCGGCCCAAGCATTCGGTGGTGTATGCGACCCAGTCGATTCACAAACTGTTGGCGGGCATCAGCCAGGCCAGCCATGTGCTGGTGCAAGACTCGCAGAACACCAAACTCGACCGTCATCTCTTCAATGAGGCCTACCTGATGCACACCAGCACCAGCCCGCAGTACGCCATCATTGCCAGCTGTGACGTGGCCGCGGCCATGATGGAGCCGCCCGGCGGCACCGCCCTGGTCGAGGAAAGCATTGCCGAGGCCCTGGACTTCCGCCGTGCCATGCGCAAAGTGGACGAGGAGTACGGCAAAGACTGGTGGTTCAAAGTCTGGGGGCCGGACAAGCTGGTGGACGAGGGCATTGGCCGCGCTGACAACTGGATCATCCAGGGCGGTGGCCGGGGCTCCAAATGGCATGGCTTTGGCGATTTGGCCGATGGCTTCAACATGCTGGACCCCATCAAGTCCACCATTGTGACCCCCGGCCTGGACCTGAATGGCAAATTTGCCAAAACCGGTATTCCAGCGAGCATCGTCACCAAGTTTTTGGCTGAACATGGCGTGATCGTCGAAAAGACGGGTTTGTACAGCTTCTTCATCATGTTCACCATTGGCATCACCAAAGGCCGCTGGAACACGCTGCTGACAGCCTTGCAACAGTTCAAGGACGACTACGCCAAGAACCAGCCGATGTGGCGCATCCTGCCGGAGTTTTGCGCCCAGCACCCGCGTTATGAAAAAATGGGCTTGCGTGACCTCTGCCAGCATGTGCACGAGCTGTATGCACGCTATGACATCGCCCGCTTGACCACCGACATGTATTTGAGCGAATTGACACCGGCCATGAAGCCCAGCGATGCCTATGCGCAAATTGCCCACCGCAACACCGAGCGCGTGGGCATTGACCACCTGGAAGGCCGCATCACCACCAGCTTGGTCACGCCTTACCCACCCGGCATTCCCTTGTTGATTCCGGGCGAGGTGTTCAACCGCAAGATCGTGGATTACTTGAAGTTCTCACGCGAGTTCAACGCGCAGTGCCCGGGCTTTGAGACCGACATCCATGGTCTGGTGGAAGAGGTGGATGCGGAAGGCCGCACCCATTATTTTGCGGATTGTGTGAAGCAATAAGCGGCGGGGGTTACTCCGCCGCCGGCTCCTCAATCCCCCCAACCACCTGGCTGAAGCCACCATCCACATAGGTGATCTCCGCCGTCACGCCAGCAGCCAGGTCGCTCAGCAGAAAAGCAGCCACATTGCCAACATCCTCGATGGTGATGTTGCGCCGGATGGGCGAGGCTTCGGCCACCACGCTCAAAATCTTGCCAAAACCCTTGATGCCGCTGGCCGCCAGGGTTTTGATGGGGCCGGCGCTGATGCCGTTGGCGCGCAGGCCACGGCCTCGACGGCCCAGGGAGTCAGCGAGGTAGCGAACCGAGGCTTCCAGCGAGGCTTTGGCCAGGCCCATGGTGTTGTAGTTGGGCACTGTGCGAATCGCGCCCAAATAGGTCAGGGTCAGCACGGCCGCGTTGTCGTTCAAGTAGGGCAGGGCCGCTTTGGTCATGGCCGGAAAACTGTAGGCGCTGATGTCATGCGCGATTTTGTAGCCCTCGCGGCTGAGTCCGTCCAGGAAGTCACCCGCAATCGCCTCACGCGGTGCATAGCCGATGCTGTGCACAAACCCATCAAAGCGTGGCCAGTGCACGGCCAGGTCGCTGAAGAGTTTTTCAATTTGCGCGTCATCGCCAACGTCACAATCAAAAATCAGCTTGGAGTCAAAGTCGGCGGCAAATTCGGTGATGCGGTCCTTGAAACGCTCGCCCACGTAACTGAAGGCCAACTCGGCACCTTGCGCATGACAGGCCTTGGCAATGCCATAGGCAATGGACCGGTTGGACAAGACGCCGGTGATCAAAAGTTTTTTTCCAGCCAAAAAGCCAGTCTTTGCGTTCATGTGTGATGCTCCATCCAAAAATCTTGCAGAATTGTCGCATGCGCATCCTGTGTTTCTGTCTGGCCATCCTGATGAGCGCTCCATGCTGGGCCGGCCATGCCTATGGCCAATTTGGCGACATCAAATACCCGGCGGGATTCAGTCATTTCGATTACGTGAACCCGCAGGCCCCCAAGGGCGGTGAAATCGCCTTGGTGGCGCCCTCGCGCGCCAGCAGTTTTGACAAGTACAACCCCTTCACCCTCAAGGGTTCCGCGCCCCCCGCCTTGAACAACCTCGTGTTCGAGACCTTGTTGGTGGGCACTTTGGACGAGCCCACCACGGCTTACGGCTTGCTGGCCGAGGACGTCACCGTGGCTGCAGACAAGCGCTCTGTGACCTTCCGATTGCGTCCTGAAGCGCGTTTTCAGGACGGCAGTCCCGTGCTGGCGGCTGACGTCAAGCATTCCTTTGACAAACTCATCAGCAAAGAGGCCGCACCACAGTTCCGCACCATTTTTGGCGAAGTGCAGGGTGCCGTGGTGTTGGCCGAACGGACCGTGCGCTTTGATTTCAAACGCGTCAATGCCGAGTTGCCCCTGATGGTGGGCGGTATGCCGGTCTTCAGCCGTGCCTGGGGCGGCGGAAAGCCCCTGGACAAAATCATCACCGATGTGCCTTTGGGGTCGGGTCCCTACAAAATTGGCAAAGTCGATTTTGGCCGAGACATTCAATACGAACGCGATCCCAACTACTGGGGCCAGGACCTCAACGTTCGCCGCGGCATGTTCAATTTTGATCGCATCGTTTACAAGCTTTACAAAGACAACACCGCCCAACTCGAGGCCTTCAAGGCGGGGGAGTTTGATTACATCCAAGCCTTCATCGCCCGTGAATGGGCCCGGGCCTACACCGGCAAGCCGTTTGACTCAGGCCGCCTCATCAAGAAGGAATTGCAGCATGGCAATGCGGGCGATTTCCAGGGCTTTTTGATGAACGCGCGTCTTGAGAAGTTCAAGGACGTGCGGGTCCGTCAGGCCATCGGCCTGGCCATGGACTACGAGTGGATGAACCGGCAATTGTTCTACAAGGCCTACACCCGCGTGCGCGGCTATTTTGTCGGCAGCGACTTCGAGGCCAAAGGCCTGCCTCAGGGGGAAGAGCTGGCCTTGCTCAAGACATTGCAAGACAAACTGTCCCCCCAAGTGCTGTCTCATGAAGTGCCCCAACCACCAGTGACACAGTTGGACCCCGCATCCGGCGCCACCTTGCGAGACCATTTGCGCCAAGCCAAGGCCTTGCTTGCGCAAGCAGGTTGGACTTACCGTGACGGTGCCTTGCGCAATGCCAAGGGTCAAGCCTTCACCCTGGAGTTTCTGGACAACTCTGGCTCCATGGGGCGAGTGGTCACGCCTTACGCCAAAAACCTGGAGAAGCTGGGCTTTCAGGTGAATTACAAGGTGGTTGACTTTGCCATCCTGCAAAAGCGTTTGGATGTCTTCGATTTTGAAATCATCAGCAACCGTTGGGTGGGCAGCGAGTCGCCGGGCACCGAGTTGCTTGAGCGATTTGGCAGCAAGTCTGCCGCCATGGAAGGCTCGGGCAACCTGATGGGTGTGCAAGATCCTGCCGTTGATGCCTTGCTGGACAAAGTTTTGTCGGCGGAAACACGCCCTCAGTTGACTGTGGCATTGCGCGCGTTGGATCGCGTACTGCGCCATGGTCACTACGTGGTGCCGCATTGGTATGGCAGCGTGCACCGCGTGGCCTGGCGTGCCGGGCGGGTTGAGCAACCCGCTGTGACCCCGCGCTATTACCAGCCGGAGTATTGGATCACCGCCACCTGGTGGGCCTCTGCGGCCAATTTGAAAGGGGAGCGCTGACATGGCGGCTTATGTCTTGAAGCGTTTGTTGCTGATGGTGCCCACCTTATTGGGCGTGCTGTTGCTGACCTTCGTGGTGATTCAGTTTGTGCCAGGCGGCCCGGTCGAGCAAATGGTGTCCCAGTTGCAGGGGCGTGACACGGGGGGCGAGGGCGCGGCTGCGGCGGGTGCAGGTTACCGGGGCCGCCAAGGCGTGGATGCGGCACGCATTGCCGAGATACGCACCCTTTATGGTTTTGACAAACCACCGCATGAGCGGTTTTGGCAAATGCTGAAACAGTTTGCCCAATTCGACCTGGGGCGCAGTTTCTTTTACCCCAAGGATGTGTGGCAATTGGTCAAAGAAAAGTTGCCCGTGTCGATCAGCTTGGGCTTGTGGACATTTTTCTTGAGTTACCTCATCTCTGTGCCCTTGGGCATTGCCAAGGCGGTGCGCGCGGGCACACGGTTTGACACCCTCACCAGCCTTTTGGTATTGACGGGTTATGCCATTCCAGGCTTCGTGTTGGGTGTGGCTTTGTTGGTGGTGTTTGGTGGCCAGCTTCAATGGTTCCCTTTGCGGGGGCTGACCTCCAGCAACTGGGAGCAGCTGAGTTGGGGCGCACGCGTGGTCGACTACCTTTGGCACATCGCCTTGCCCATCACCGCCAGCGTGTTGGGCGCGTTTGCGGTGACCACGATGCTGACCAAAAACGCCTTTCTGGAAGAAATTCGCAAACAGTATGTGTTGACGGCGCGCGCCAAAGGATTGTCGGAGCGCCGTGTGCTTTGGAAGCATGTGATGCGCAATGCCATGATTCCTTTGGTCACGGGTTTTCCGGCGGCCTTCATTGGCGCTTTTTTCACTGGCTCCTTGTTGATCGAGACCCTGTTTTCGCTGGACGGCCTGGGCTTGCTGAGTTACGAAAGCGTGATGCGCCGCGATTACCCCGTGGTCCTAGGCACGCTTTACCTGTTCACGCTGATTGGCTTGGTGACCAAGCTGGTCAGTGACCTTTGCTATGTGTGGGTCGACCCACGCGTGAAGTTCGACTGATGCGCGCCTACACCGCCTCACTTTCGCCCGGACGACGCGCCTGGCTTCGCTTTCGCCAGCACCGCCTGGGTTTTGGCAGCTTGTTGATTTTTTTGACACTTTTTGTGCTGAGCCTCGGGGCCGAGTTGGTGTCCAACGACAAGCCGCTCTTGGTGCGCTACAACGGCCAATGGCTTTCACCGATCCTGAGCAACCCGCCGGAAACCGCATTTGGGGGTGACTTTCAAACCCCCACGGATTACCTGGACCCTTTCATTCAGCAGCAATTTCAACAGCCGGGCAATTGGGCGCTTTACCCGGTCAACCCTTACCACCACAGCACGCTGAATTACTTTGCCAAAGAGCCCAACCCGGCAGCGCCGTCCAGCGACAACTGGCTGGGCACCGATGACCGAGGACGGGACGTGGTGGCCAGGCTGTTGTATGGCTTTCGGGTGTCAGTGCTGTTTGCCCTGGCCTTGACCCTGACCGGGACCATGTTGGGCGTGCTCACAGGTGCTTTGCAGGGCTTTTTTGGCGGCAAGACCGACCTGGCCTTTCAGCGCTTCATCGAGATCTGGAGCGCCATGCCAGAGCTGTACTTGCTCATCATTTTTTCGGCGGTGTTCGACCCCAGCGTCAGCCTGTTGCTGATCCTGCTCAGCCTGTTTGGCTGGATGGGCTTATCGGACTATGTGCGCGCAGAGTTTTTGCGCAACCGGCAACTGGACTATGTGCGCGCGGCCCGTGCCTTGGGCTTGAGCAATGCGGCCATCATCTGGCGCCATGTTTTGCCCAACAGCTTGACACCGGTGGTGACCTTTTTGCCCTTCCGCATGAGTGCGGCCATTTTGGCGCTGACCAGTCTGGACTTTCTGGGCCTGGGCGTTCCCCCAGGCACGCCCAGTTTGGGCGAACTCTTGGCGCAAGGCAAAAACAACATCGACGCCTGGTGGATTTCTTTGTCCACCTTTGCCGTCCTGGTGGTGACTTTGTTGTTGTTGACCTTCATGGGAGACGCTTTGCGCGACGCCCTGGATCCCCGGCGCACCGACGGGGAGGGCGCATGAGCCAGGCCTTGCTGTCGCTTGAAAAATTGTCGGTCAGCTTCCAGGGCCGGGAGGTGGTGCATGGCATCGACCTGCAGGTGGCGCGCGGCGAGCGCCTGGCCTTGGTGGGGGAATCGGGGTCTGGCAAAACCGTCACGGCCCTGAGCATTTTGCGCCTGGCCCAGGGCGCGCGCTGGGGTGGCCGTTGTGTTTTTGAAGGCCGCGATTTGTTGCAATTGCCCTTGCCCGAATTGCGAGCCGTGCGTGGCGCCGACATTGCCATGATTTTTCAGGAACCCATGACGGCCCTGAATCCCTTGTTCACCATCGGCGACCAGATTGCCGAAGTGCTTGAACTCAAGCAGGGCTTGACCCGGCAAGCGGCCTGGTCACAGGCCATTCAATTGCTGGAGGACACGGGCATTCCCGAACCGGCGCGTCGGGCGGGTTCTTTTCCGCATCAGTTGTCCGGCGGACAACGCCAACGCGCAATGATCGCCATGGCCTTGGCCTGTCGTCCCAAGCTGTTGCTGGCCGACGAGCCCACCACGGCCCTGGATGTCACCTTGCGAGGCCAGATCTTGGACTTGCTGACAGACTTGCAGCAACGCCATGGCATGGCGGTCTTGATGATTACCCACGATCTGCCCCTGGTCCGACGCTTCGCAGACCGGGTCGCTGTCATGGAAAACGGCCATTTGGTAGAAAGCGGGGCTGTGGCCCAAGTGTTGCAGTCGCCGTCGCACCCCTACACCCAAAGGCTGGTGGACAGTCTGCCCACGCGGGACGTGCGTGCAGCATCCCAAGACGACGCCGTCATTTTGTCGGCCCGCGATCTGTGCGTGGCCTATGCGCAACCCTTGCCGGGGCTGCGCGGCTGGTTCAAACAAGGCCGCTTTGTCGCGGTGGACCAAGTGGCGTTCTCGTTGCGAGCGGGCCAGACCCTGGGCGTGGTGGGGGAGTCGGGCTCAGGCAAGTCCACTTTGGCGCTGGCCGCTTTGGGTCTGCAAGCCTTCAGCGGTGACTTGCAATTAGAGGGTCAGCAATGGGGTCAAAGCGCTGCATCGGACCGTTCGTTGCGACGCGCGGTCCAGGTCGTGTTTCAAGACCCGTTCTCATCGCTGTCACCCCGCATGACCGTGGAAGCCTTGGTGGGCGAGGGCCTGCAGGTGCATGCACCGGAGTTGTCCTTGCAACAGCGACAGGCGCGCGTTCTTCAAGCTTTGCTGGACGTTGGGCTGGACGAAACCCAGTTTCCAGGCTTGCTGGACCGGTATCCGCATGAGTTTTCCGGGGGGCAACGCCAACGCCTGGCCATTGCGCGGGCGCTGATCGTGGCGCCCCGGGTGCTGGTGCTCGATGAACCCACCAGCGCCTTGGATGTCTCCATTCAGAAACAAGTTCTCACTTTGTTGCAGCGACTGCAACGGGAGCGGGGGCTGAGTTATTTGTTGATCACCCATGACATTGCCGTGATTCGGGCCATGGCCCATGAGGTGATCGTGATGAAAGCCGGACAGATTCTGGAGTCTGGCCCGGTTTCACAGGTGTTGGACCATCCGACACACCTGTATACACAGCAATTGGTGGCCGCCGCCCGCTAAGTTTTTGATAAATCCTTTGCGAATCAAGGATTTACGCGTTACAATAACCGCTTCACGACCAAACGGGCGGGTATTTACCGCCCGTTTTTTTTGGTCCATTCAAAAACACCGTGGCACTACAAGACATCGTTGATCAAACCGTCAAGGGACTGGGTTATGACCTGGTGGAGATTGAGCGCTCCGCCGGCGGTTTATTGCGCATCACCATCGACCATCCCTGGGTGGCGGGCGAGACCGAGCAATGGGTCAACGTGGAAGACTGTGAAAAGGTCAACCGCCAGTTGCAGTTCGCGCTGGAAGTCGATGGCATTGAGTACCGGCGCTTGGAAGTGTCTTCGCCGGGCATCGACCGGCCTTTGCGGCACGAAGCAGATTTTGAACGCTTCCAGGGGCAGATCATCGACCTGACCTTGAAGCAACCCATGGGCGCAGCTGCCGGCGGCTTGGTGTCGAGCCTGCGTAAAAAATTCCGCGGCACGTTGGAGCGTACCGAACAAGGCACGGGTTGGCAGATCACCTGGCGTGACGAACCGCAAGTCAAGCCTGGCCAGCGCGTGAGCAAGAAAAGAGAGCAGCCGCCTTTGCAGGCGCTGGGATTCACGTTGGACGAGCTGCGTGAGGCTCGTCTGGCACCGATTGTTGATTTCAAGGGACGTCAGTCCGTTAAGTGAGAAGAGGAGTAGTCGATCATGAACCGCGAAATGTTGATGCTGGTGGAAGCCATCTCGCGCGAGAAAAACGTCGAGCGCGATGTGGTGTTCGGCGCCGTTGAGCTCGCCCTCGCCCAAGCCACGAAAAAG
>JACCDU010830727.1_pt1 | contig 12360 bp, 7 predicted proteins | sample 7446081 | NCBI WGS metagenome assembly JACCDU01 (sample SAMN15323447, study PRJNA562643) | freshwater metagenome | isolation source: river surface water | place: USA:Blue River Watershed | collected 2017-08-17 | reverse complement strand
TCGCATGATCTATCGTACTGGTAGAGAAGGAAGGGCTCACGACGAATAATGGAGGTGTCGGAATCATTGACCACACACCCCAACACAGAAGAGAAGAAAGCAGTGCGAGAGCAATACCGATACGTATGTGCAGTGAGGTGGGGTGAACCATGGAATCCCAGTATATCAATTATGGAGTGGAGCTCGCCACGACCCTGTCCGAAAATACATCCGATGCAGGCTTACGCGAGCCATCTATGCGCAACAATCCAAAATGATCTTCATGATCATCTCGATTACCCAAATCTTGATAGGTATACCAAAACGCGGGACCAAAAGAAGGGTCAGACTCGACGAGATCTATAAACGTAGATGCCATATCTGCTTGATAGGACTCCGACACATGGTCCACGCCCACATAGAAACTTTGCGATAAGGTTGCCATGCGTCCACTTCCGCCAGTAGGAGCTCCGTACTCGGTGATCCAAATAGGGGTGGTCGTATTTCCAAATTGAGACATGACACTGCGAATGCTAGGAGAAGTGGATGAGAGTTGCATCCACATATTCCATCGCACCTCGCGATCCGCACGATACGGATATGCGTAAGGATGCACTCCGACAGCATCGAAGGCTCCCTTCACGCCATGCCGATATGCTGATTCAAGAAACTGCACGGGAGGCACACTCCCCTGTTTGCTATCGAGCGGAGAGAGTCCACCAAAAACAATAAACATGTCGGGAGACACGGCGCGGAGTGCCTCTGCAGAGGATTGCAATAATTCTGCATAGCGCGATGCATCCGGAACAGGCTTCCAAAATGTCACAATATTGGGTTCATTCCAGATCTCCCAATATCTCACGCGCCCGAGATAGCGCTCACCTGCTTGTTTGGCAAAATAAGCAAAGTCTGACGCATCTTGAGGTGCACAGGTAAACTGTGCCGTACAGGTATCCATGCGTGCCCAGCTGGGCGTATAAGTGAGAATAACAAGCGGAGTAAGGTGATGAGCCAACACCTGATCTACGGTACGATCGAGCGCAGACCAGTCCATACTCGTACTTCCTTTTTGTCCTATTCTGCTCCAATCCGCATCAAAGCGTACCCACGTAAATCCCATCTCACGTATATGCTCGAGCGCACCCTCCAGCTCTTCTCTACTCATATCGGACATCTGGTCGCCCATTGAAATACCAAATTGTGCTTCACGAGGAGAAGTAGTTGTCGTTTCGAGGTCTTCCACCAATGTTATAGGAGAACTCGAATTCACCCACGACAACTGCGAGGGAGCTTCCGCACCTAACTCCAACTGGCGCTCCCACCACAGACCGCCCAAGACGAGCAACACCGCACATCCACACAGCACCCATAGATTGCGCATCATACAAGTAAAGCTGAAGGCAAAAAGGCCTCGTCCATCTGACGAATAAAATATGCACGGAACGCTGGTGGCAATAAATGTGCGGTTGATACTAATGCCCAAGGACGATCTGCAATGGCGCGAGCAATAGCTTCTGGAGTGGCCGCTATTTCCCCTAAGTCCATCAGGACTATATTCCCATCTTTATCAAGCCCGTAATTTTCAGTGATTTGAAATGTGCGATCCACATATGAGAACTGTATGAGCGCCCGATTAAACTGCACAAATCGATCAATCAACCCCTCTCCTTCTTGCTGACTCAAACGAGGAAAGATGGTCCGAAGTGGGGATACTTTGTCTTGCGTGTAATCCATCTCTCCTTCGCGAACCGGAAATGCGAGCCATGCTCGTGAAATGGCATGTGCGTCGAGCACAGACATCGACGTCATCGCTTCTTCGCGTGCCTTATTAAAATAGTGAGACATTGAACATATGCGCCATGGTGCAGTCCACAAAAAGTCTCTCACCATGCGCATATATGCAACAGAACGGGTATTTGCCCGCTTCAAAACTCGCCCATTTCCCATGTCATAAACGGTGTACTGCCACCCCCGTCCCAATTGCTCGTGTGTATGCATATGGATGTATGTATCTTGATTGCTTTACAGTCTAACAAAAATCCTATTGAATGAAGGCGACGAGATACACAACGTGTATGTGCACCATATCTTGAGGCACACACTTTGGCAAGCACTCATGAAACACCTCACCAACCGCATACTCCATGACAGTTTATACCGCAATTCACTTCTCCTTATGCTCTCTACTGTTGCGATGGGCGGGTTTGGTTTTCTTTTTTGGCTCATTAGTGCAAAATTTGTTAGCCCAGAGGAGATCGGGCTCGCAGGAGTCCTCATTGTGAGCATGAATTTTATTGCTATGTTTAGCATGGTTGGCATGGACAATGCCGTGGTGCGTTTTTTGTCGAACTCCGCACATCAAGCCAAACATGTCAGTACAGCCATGATCACTGTGGCGATTTCCGGGTTTCTCTTTGGTTCTCTTTTTCTGTTGTTGCTCAACATCATAGCACCGAAGCTTGCTTTCGTTGGTGCGCACCCAGGTACCGCCTTTGTCTTTGTCCTCTTGTGTGTGGGCGCAGCAATCAATACGCTAATCGAGCCAATTTTTGTGGCATATCGCAAGGCAAAATATGCCCTACTGATTACGTGTGCCCTCAGTGCGGTCAAGATATTTTTACCCCTCTTCTTTTATCCATTTGGAGCCTTTGGTATCTTTGCGGCGGCTGCGCTTGCCCAGATTGTGGGAGCCATACTCGGCATTTGGGTGCTCGTGCGACGATTTCACCTTGCACTCACATGGTCGTTTGACAAAAACATGATGCGGAGTGTTTGGGGATATTCTACAGGTACATACATTGCAGGAGTGCTCAATCTTATTCCCATGACAGTGATTCCCCTTCTGATTACGGACAAGCTTGGTGCTGCTGAGGCAGGATATTTCTATGTGGTTAGCATGATTGCCAACCTCTTATACGTCATACCTCAGGCAACCGCCCGCTCCCTCTTTGCGGAAGGATCTTTTGATCTGGTGAAGCTTGGCGCACTCATACGTCAAGCCGTGCGCATGCTCCTACTGCTCTTGGTACCCGCGGGTGCATTGCTGTTTGCGCTCCGCTCTCCTGTTCTTCAAGTATTTGGTGAATCCTACAAAGATGCTGCAACATCACTCTTTGGATACTTTATTCTTGCGAGCATTGCACTCGCCATCACTGCCATCACCGCAGCGCTCCACAAGCTCCATCAATCGCTCGGGGCACTCATCGCTTTACAACTGGTTTTCACGGTCAGCACCACCTTGTTTACACTCACTTTTATAGACAGAGGGCTCACTGGTGTTGGTCTGGCATGGCTATGTGGCAACATGGTCACGGCATGTGTTGCCTGTGCACAATTAGCCTACGTGTACCGCTCCCCATCTTAACGATACACTCGCACCTCGTCGTTGGCATACACCAGATCTTTGTGTGCATCCAGAAAGCTTACGGGGTAGCGATAATCTAGCGACACGTCACTTGGGGTGATGAGCGATCGACCATGAAGCACCGTCGCCCCACCTAAAAAGACATATGAATCTGTCCTGAGTAATCCTGGAAAAATATCATCCCGCTCATGCACATACGATACAGTATGAGGTTCTTGAATGCTAAACCGTTCATTGTGGGACTCCACCTGATATCCTCCGCCTGTGACTGCGCGACGAGCCTCTACCCACGCCACTCCACTAAGCTCGGCGTCGGTCACATAGTAGCGATGATAGTAAGTCCCAGTATTATTCAAATGAAGCTGAGGATCGTATCCGCCCATCAGTGTCGTGAGTACGCCGGAAATAGCAAGCACGTAAAGCACAAACATCCCAGCAATGACCTGTATCCGCCATCCAGACACTCCTCTAAAGAGCATACTCCACCCAGACACCAAAACAGGGGCAAGTGCAAAAAGTGATTGCTGAAATGCACGCAATACACCGTACTCTTGTGAAAGCACGGGGATAAGTACTAATAAGAACAATAAACACACAGATCCAAGCGCAAACAGCGCGTGTTCTGCCACGTGCATGCTCACGGTACGCCTCATACGCCAGAGCAGTCCAATCAGCCCAATCAAGATCATCACTTGAAAAAATTTAGCAAACCCTTGTCTCGTTGTACTAATCAGGTGATATGGAGATATGCCTATTTGAGTGAGCGTCTCCCCAAAAGGTGTGAGTGGGGCCATCGTTTGACCGAGCAACTCGACCTCGAACTGTTCTTCGAGATATGCCTCTGGAGGGTAATGCACGTCGAGTCGCTCGTGGCGCAAGGGAAGGACAATCTCTCGGACATATTGGCGAAATGAGTCCGCTTGATCTGGACGTGCAAATGAAAAAAGGCTCAATCCTGTTTCCCCAGGACGGGCAGAACTACTTTCACCCCCCAGCACTCCCGCAATCGCCTTATCTACTACTCGCACAATGCTCTCACCTGCCGTCTGCGTCACCACTCCGGTCCACAGCACCGTGAGGAGAGCAAGAAGACCAATCAAAGGAAGCGTCACTGTCGATACCCCATGAGGGCGTTTCACCGCCCCGAGCGACACTAGAGTCGCAATACCGATTGCAGTAAAAGCAAAGAGGACAATGGCAATATATGTCGTGGAATAATGAGAGAGGATCATTCCAACTCCAAATAGGCACCACAATAATCGGCGATGCCACGCATCCCCCTTCCCTTCTATCATCAGATATAGCATCAAGGCCAAAAACAGGAATGCAATTTCTTGGCGAATCAACATGGGCATGTCAGTAAAGAATGTAGGAAATGTGGCACACACGAGCGCCGCCAACATGGCCAGCGTGCGAGAGGCATGCACACGTGTAGTGGCATACACCAACGGAACCACGAGTGCAAATATCGCTTGAAACACAAACTTATAGAGAAACACGCCAGAAACCTCAAACATGCGTACCAACATCGCAGGAAGAAGTGTAATACTCAGGCATGCATTATACGCATCACGAAATAATGACACGTCCCATCGATGTTCACTGAGTGCCAGCTGGAGCACAAGATATTCTCGAGCAATATCATGACCCACCACCCCACTTCCTCTCATGCTCGTCATGAGAAGGAGTGCAAGTCCAATACCATAAAGCGCGAGCCCGCTGGCACGCTCGGAGAGGTGTCGTGCACGCACAATGAGTAGTCCCATCCAGATAGCACTCATGCAGAGCATGACGAATGTCACCCTTCCAGTCATATCAGCATTGAGCCGCTGAGCACCCAAGACTGCTTGTGGTACTAGCACCACAAGCGGAAACCATGCAATCAACCAATCATGCATGCGCATGGAATACTCTTCTGATACACGGGACTCGAGTGGGCGTGCCCCCCGTCGCGCATACCACAAAAGCACGCTTATCATCATGAAGGTCACACTTGTGCGCACCGAAACAACGGACAATGGTGAGGCGAGCCACCCCAGAGCCCATAGAGTGGTCAAGCCTAAACCTAAAACCATGAGCATCATGAGCGATAGAGCTATCACCATGGCACCAGTGACCCACCACGGACGAGACGCTAATCGGAGTGATCTGACTAAGACAAATCCTGGTACGCTAAGGAGTAGCGGCAATCCAATCACCGCACCAGCAATGTGAAGCACGGATACGGAAGATGTCATCAGGAGTAACGCACTGCCCCACAATACCGCGCCCCATACTGCCAGCCTAGTCCTGCGAGACCGAGCAATGACACCGCTCGAATGGAGCTCAAGGCTGTTCTTCACGCTGGTGTAGCATGCGCGCAAGCGCTCAGTGTAGAGCGCCCAGGTATATCCACGCGCGCGCGCATGGGAGCGTTCGGCGTGTTGTGCATACATATCAGGATGTGCACTGAGGTGCTCTATCGCCGACGCTATGGATTTGGGGTATGGTGCATCGACGAGAAGCGCAATGCCTCCGAGTAAATCAGACACCCCGGATACATTTGTCGCAACAATCGGCAGTCCTGCAGCCATCGCCTCAAGCGCAACCAATGGCGTGCCCCCTTCACGTTCCGATGCCATCACAAAGATGTCATGACTTTGGTGATATGATCGCATCTGAGCATCATTGGCGGCACCAACAAAGCGCACTCCCGTGAGTCCGAGACGACGAACTTGAGCCTCGAGTGAAGCTCGATCTTCCCCATCACCTACGATAGTCAGTGTGGCTGGCACCGAAATGAGCGCCATCGCATCAATGATACGATCGACACGCTTTTGATTGGTTAAGCGCCCAATATACAGAAGCGCAAGTGGTCTGTCGGGAACAAGCTCATGTGGATGTGTGGCAAAAAAGTGTTCTCCGACGGCATTTGGAATGACAGTCATGCGCTCCTCGGGGATGCCATACTCTCGAGAGAGCATAGTGGCTTGCTCTTGGGTACAGGTAATAATACGCTCAGCATGAGCAAATACTGCGGGCCAAACAATCCACTTATACAACAAAAATAGACGACCAAAGACTCCGGAAGGTGCGACATCCAGATGAAAATGTACAATGTACGGAACCCCTCGCCATGCATGAATCAGCAAGACGAGTTCTGGTAAAAATGCATGAGCAAGATGTAAATGCATGAGTGCCTCCTTTGGTGTGCGCCATAATGCGCGCACCAGAGAAATCGAAATCGGCGTATGGGCAAACTCATAGGCATGGCACACATACCGAGTCAGAAAACCCTCCCGCGTCACCCCTGGGGGAGGTCCTCCTATGTCACTCGTCACCACCGCCACAGGCATGGTGCTTTGTGCAAGCATTTCAACTGATGCTTGAACCATACGCTCCAGCCCTCCCACATGAGGAGGATAGTACCCTGCCACGTGCACCACTTGGGGCACACAAAGACGAGCATGCTCGTAGGCAGAAATATGTCCACGCACAGAAGCCTCGTGGGTGTACCGCGCAAGAACCATCTGATAGCCCTCGTCCCCAAATTGGCGCGCTTCTTTGGGGTGAGTCAAGATTCTGAGGATAGCATTGCTCAGTTCCACAATATCTCCAGGGGGGACCAATAATCCGTTCTGTTGATGCGTAATGACTGTAGGTATACCGCCCACGCGAGAGCCAATGACTGGACGTCCTGTGGCCATTGCCTCCACCAGTGTCATGCCAAATGATTCTGCATCTGTCAGCGAAGGAAGGACCACGAGAGTAGCCCGACGATAGGCTTCGGCTAGTGCATCTCCCGTCAACACCCCAGAGATCACAACCCGATCTGCCACGCCAAGGGATTCTGCTAATGCACGGTGCTGTGAGAGTGCATCACCATCGCCGACGAGCTCTAGGGTGGCCTCGGGAATCTTCTGCGATACCCGCGCGAATGCTCGAATAAGCACATCAACCCCCTTCCAGTTTGAATGCTTATCCATACGTCCGACAAATGTGACCCGGGGGGCATCAGATTCTCGTGTCGCATAGGGAAACTGCCCGACGCGCACACTCGGGGACATAATACTTATTTTTTGTGTAAATGCCTGAAGCACCCCATCTCTCACCAGTGTCGAAACAGCAAAAATATGATGCGCACGTCGGGCAAGCCATGGCAAAATAATTGATTCATATAGTCGCACTATGGAGTCCATGAGAAAAACGCCCTTTTTCATGGAACCGGCGTGATACGTCAAAAACAGTGGGATACGACCATGGACGAATGCAGTAACTTCCGCCATAAACGGCACAGGAGCATGCACATGAATCACATCGGGATTCACCTGGCGGATCACGCGTCGAATCCGCCATGCCAGTCCAATACCGATGGGTGTATTCGAGATTTTTCTCGCATAACGCAGAGCAAACACCAGTACTCCACGATATGGTTGTGCACGAGATGGAACATCGGGAGCGCCGGTCGTCAGCACGAATACTTGATACTTCCCACTCGCCTGAACTCCTTCAGCGAGTTCGCTCACGTAGCGCTCCACTCCCCCAATCATCGGAGGGTAGTACGGACAAGCGAGCAATAAAATAGGGCGCGTGCGCTGGTGTGAAGGGAGTGCCCGATCATATGCATCCTGATATTGCTTAATGCGATCTGCCCAGCCATAAGCCTCTACGGCGCGTGCACGTGCATGTAAAGCACATTGTGCACGAAGCTCATCATCGGTGAGCAGTTGCTCAATTGCTTCCTCCAGCGCATGCGTATCCCCAGGGGGGACCAGGAGTCCATCTGTGCCATGTCGTATCAATTGGGGGATGCCTCCGGTCGTCGTCGAGACAATACCGAGCCCAGATGACATGGCCTCAATGAGCACAATCGGGGTGCTATCATTCTTGGTTGGAAGCACAAAGATATCAGCTTCTTGATATGCGCGCACGAGATCCTCTCCCATCAGTTTACCTGGAAAAAAAATGACATCTGCGAGACCCATTGCTTGGACCTGCTTCATGTAGGTGGTACGCATATCCCCCTCTCCCACAATCGACAACGTCAGCCTAGGATGACGCTTCCGTAACTGCACAAAGGTCTGCAGTAATTCCGCAACACCTTTGTACGCTTCTGCTTTTCCTAGTGCAGCAACAAAGAGGAGTTTGTCTTGCTTTTGCATAGGCACCCGGGGCACATAGCGCTCCGTGTCGACTGCAGGGGTAATCACGACAGTCTTGTCCCAATAACGTGCCAAAAAATCAGAAACAAACTGAGAGGAGCATGCAATGACCCGCGCCTTGCGCAACATGAAATGCATGCATACGTGCTCATACAACCAGATCAGCGCATCCTGTGGCTGATGATGCTTTTTCATGCTTCCTGCATGGTATGTCACCACAAGCGGAATCTCCCCTGATACCCACGCAGCCATGTCAGCCAATCCAGGCACAGGAGCGTGAACATGAATCAATGTAGGTGTTTCTCGCGAAATGATTTCACGCAATTTTCGACACCACCCAAAATCGATTGGCGTATTGGAAATCTTATACTGATATCCCAATCGGTGAACAGTCACTCCGCCTTCTTGAGTTTCATTATCTGGACCACCTTGCGCTCCAGTCGTAACGACCACCACTCGGTGGCGAGGAGACTTCGCAAGCGCATGCGCCAAATGGTAGACGTAGTTTTCTACCCCACCTGGGCAGGGAGGGTAATACGCACTAACCAAGATGATGGTCTCTTTGATAGTCATAGTTCTCCGTTTGTAACATATCGCACTCCAGGGCGTCGGCTCACATGGGCAAGCACGCGCCTCAATCGTTCTTCATTTCCTTGCGCAAGATATTCCCAGCTATGACCCCACAAGTGAAAGACACCTCCCGTACGGCACACATGATCAAAGAGGGCAATCGCCAGAACATCAAAATGTCGATAATAGCGGAAAAAGAGAAAAGGGTTCCATGTAGCAAATCGTGCAATCGATATCACATCGGACCAATGATCGTAGACATGCACGGTCGTTGGGAGCTCGAGTTTGTCCGTGCCCATATCTGTGGCAAAGGTATCCACCGTACGCCCGATACGGTAACCTGCCTCTTTGACCATCTTGACGTGCCGTTCCTCATACATCCCGCGAGGATAGCAAAAAGAGATGACGGGCTTTCCTATGAGCGTCTCCAAATATTGTTTCACTGCGGTGATCTCTCCTCGAGCTTCTTCATCGGCCAATTGTGGGAGGAGGCGATGAGTCATTGTGTGTCCACCGATTTCATGCCGAGTAGAAAGCTCTTTTACTTCTGCGTCGGACAACAATGTGCGCGCATCAAATTCCTGATTTTTTGGCGCAATATAGAATGTCCCCTTCAGACCATACTCATCCAATATATGCGAAAGCTCAACATCCTTTGTATGCCCATCATCCCAACTCGTGGTCACCACCACATCTTTGTGATGCCCCGCATATGCGTCAGCGAGAAGGCTCACATGCGCATCTCGATGAAAATGCTCCATCGCATATGCACGACTATATGCACTCATTTCCTTCATGCGCACACAATCACGCACGATCGCAATCACCTCTCGCAACAATATCTCGGGTTGAGGGATGCAAAACACCACCATATCTCGACTGAGGTCAGTATTCTTGTATCCTAAATCATCGGTTGTCACCACAGGAAGCCCGGCAGCCATCGCCTCTTGCATGGCAATGGTATACACCTCCCCCACAGCAGGAAACACAAACACATCGGCGAGATGATAGATATCAGGAAGTTCATGATTCGGACGTGATCCAAGATGAAAAATATGTGGATGAGTACTCCATGGTGCTTCCAGTGTACCTGGCCCCACCAACACCACATCGACCTCTGCTCCCGCAATACGACATACTGCATCGTACCCCTTCTTAGGAACCAGCCTGCCCACAAAGAGGGCAATGGGGCGGTCGAGAGGGAGGCCGTATTTCTTGCGTAATGCTGTCTTGTCTTCGCGAGCTATCGCGAATTGTGCTACATCAATACCATTGCGGGATTGCACCACCCGCTCGGGGGGCACACCGCGCATCAAAAGCATGTCACGCACCAAATCATTAAAGACAAAGAGACGGGATGCACGTCGAAAAATTGCATCGCCAATACATGCGTATACGAGCTTTTGCACTCCCATGACCAATCGCGAAGGATGCATGACCAGTGCAACATGCTGCGTCACATACAGTGGACGCCGTCTCAGCACGGCACACAGGGCGGCAATCCACGATGGCATATAAAAGACATCATGAAGATGCACCACATCTGCGGACCCCACCAAGCGCCATGCACGCCAGAGCATGCTTGTGCCCACAATTGGAAACGGGATGCGCAATGTGCGCTCAAAGAAATCAGATGCCCACGTGCGATACACGGTCACCTGCCCTTCCTCAGTCACCCCTTCTGCCACCCCTGAAGAAGAGGTCGTGAGCACGCTCACCCCAAAACCGCGCGTAGCAAGCCCGTCTGCCTGATGCTTGGCGACGATTTCAAGTCCCCCGAGATGGGGAGGGTAATGATGTGTCACAATTAAAATATTCATGGGCGAAATGAGTGCTGAGGTTCACGAATGTCCCACATGCGAATATCTGGTGTCCAAAACAGCGAAGCAATAAACATACGCATAATACGTAAGCCATCTCGAATAGGATGCAAATTAGATTCCCCGCGTCGCACATGATACGTAATAGGCACGGAATACATATCTACCCCCATGCGTGCCATCTTGGTAATCATTTCCATTTCAATGGCAAATCCTTCTGCACGCAGACGCGGAGCAAGTACATCGACGACATTTTTATTCCAAGCAAAGTAGCCAGTCAACACATCGGTGACCTTGGCGTGATACACCATGCGCACGAGCTGAGAATACGCCCAATTTCCAAAATGATTCATCTTCTTCATGGACCCATTCTTAATCTTTCCCGTGAGCCGAGAACCAATCACGACCTCCGCAAATCCAGAAGCAAGAGGCTCAACCATGCGCAGAATTTCTCCCGAGTCGTATGTATTATCACCATCGAGCATCACCACATAATCCGTATCGCTGGAGACAGCACCAAAACCACGCCGAATAGCATGCCCCTTGCCTTTACGGCTTTCCACTACAACGGTTGCACCCGAAGCGCGCGCGACAGCGTTCGTGTTGTCTGTAGAGGCATTGTCTACCACAATGACTTCCACATCGTACCCTTGGAGCGCAAGCGCGCGATACGGAAGCCCAAGGATAACCTCGCGAATCCCTTTCTCTTCGTTAAAACACGGTATCATCACACTAATTTTTTTGTTTTTGGTATTCATAGATTTATCGAGTGAGAGTCATAACACGCACATGAAGTTCTAGTCCACCAGTAAGCTGGACTCGGATGCGCCCTTGTCGCGGTGGATCTGCAAGAGACAGATGAATCGGCACCACCACGCGCTCTCCTGCATCGAGCACAATCGTTGTGCTCGGACCAAGTTCACGTGTTGCACTCACCTGCGCACTAGGCAGTATGGTTTCAAGCAAAACAACGTAGGTATAGGATTGCGGATGTCCAGTGTGATTCTCAATCTGAAATGAAAATTCGCTCGGCACACCGCGCTTCAGTGTGAGCGGGAGCGAGGTGGGCGTCACAAGCGAAAGAGAGGTGTATCCATTTCCCCCTAGAAAGTCGGAGGCGCTCGGCCACAACACGAATGTCAAAACAGCCGAGGCGCACATGCCAAGCAAAATCAAGACGGAAAATGCCCAATGGGATATGGTTGATACAACGTGACGCATAAAAAATAGCAAAGGCAGGGATTGAAAAAGGCCCGCCCGTGACGACGTGCCCGTATTTCACATTCAAACTGCTATCTCAAAAATAGCATATTATTTAATGTATGTCAACAGTTTGCCCACCCCACGGAGGGGGGGGTAGGCGCTATGGGGCGTGCCACTTCCACTCTCGAATTTCAGGCATATCTTCGCCATGCTTGGTGATATATTCGCGATGCTCCACCAATTTGTCTGTCGCATATTGCTTGAGATACGCTCCACGGGACCC
>JACCDU010701423.1_pt1 | contig 12363 bp, 10 predicted proteins | sample 7446081 | NCBI WGS metagenome assembly JACCDU01 (sample SAMN15323447, study PRJNA562643) | freshwater metagenome | isolation source: river surface water | place: USA:Blue River Watershed | collected 2017-08-17 | reverse complement strand
TGGTTAGCCAAGTACCACTGCACTGTTTTGCGGATGCCCGTCTCAAACGTTTCTTGCGGTTTCCAGCCTAAGTCACGTTCGATCTTGCGCGCATCAATGGCGTAGCGACGGTCGTGGCCGGGACGGTCTTTGACGTAGGTAATTTGCTCGGCATAGCGTTTGCCATCTGCACGCGGCTGCAGCTCGTCCAGCACAGCACACAAGGTGTTGACCACTTCAAGGTTCGGCTTTTCGTTCCAGCCGCCAATGTTGTAGGTCTCGCCCACTTTGCCAGCCTCTAACACGCAGGCAATGGCACGGCAGTGGTCTTCCACATACAACCAATCACGCACTTGCAGGCCATCGCCATAAATGGGCAAGGGCTTACCCGCCAAGGCGTTGAGCAGCACCAAAGGAATCAGCTTTTCTGGGAAGTGATAGGGCCCATAGTTGTTGCTGCAATTGGTGGTCAGCACCGGCAAGCCGTAGGTGTGGTGCCATGCGCGCACCAAATGATCGCTGGCGGCCTTGCTGGCTGAATACGGGCTGTTGGGCTCGTAATTCTTTGTTTCAGCAAAAGGTGGATCAGTAGGCGACAGCGTGCCATACACCTCATCCGTCGACACATGCAAAAAGCGGAATGCTTGCTTATCAGCCGCTGGCAGATCTTGCCAATAAGCACGCACGTTTTCTAGCAAATTGAATGTGCCCACCACGTTGGTTTCAATAAAGTCACCGGGGCCGTGGATAGAGCGGTCTACATGGCTTTCTGCAGCAAAATTCAACACTGCACGAGGCTTGCATTCTGACAGCAGCTTGGCAAGCAATGCCTTGTCTCCAATGTCACCTTGAACAAAAACATGGCGACGATCACCATCTAGGTTTTTGAGGTTTTCTAAATTGCCCGCGTAGGTGAGCTTATCTAAATTCACCACCGCCTCATTTGAAGAGGCCAACCATGTATGCACAAAATTACTGCCAATAAAGCCGGCACAGCCTGTTACGAGAATTGTCATTTTAAGATTTTAAGACAATCTCTCTCTCCTCAACCTTATGAATTAGGCAAACATCAACAATTCGATTGCCGTTCGCAAACTCTTTCCCTTCGATTCAAACACTCGCGACTATCGTTTCATGGTAACAATTTGAATTTATCAGGATTGATCTGCACCGATGTATTCGATCGAAAAATTCACGACCCACTAAAAGCATTTTTTCTTGATGACTGCGTCTGAGCACATCATTTCGTTTTGCAAAAAATGTTTTTCTAGAAAACCGACCCAATTGCTGTCAAAATTTTATTTTTATGATGATTGCATGTACCGTAGGCTAATAACCTACTCAGCCTCAAGCCTTAAGGTGGATGATGGACAAGTCAACTAGGGAACCGAGCACTAGCGCCCAGCAACCTGCGAACAAGCGCGCTCATAGCCAAACTGGCCCAATAACTGCAGCAGGCAAAGCCACCTCGTCTCGTAATGCCATCAAAACAGGGCTGCATGCATCTGGGTGGATTGATCATGACGAAGAGTTGGAATATCAAACACTGTTTCAGAAACTTTGTGACGAGTACAACGCACGAACTACCACATTGCTCCTTCAAATCGAACGCATGGCGAGCACGATGGTCAAAATGCGTAGACTTCAAAAAATTGAGACTGCGCTATTTCAAAAAGCCAGAAATCTTGCGCAAATGCGCGCTAAAGAAAAGCAATCTATTCCATTGCTTGCAAGCCCAACACCCGAGGAAGCAATTCTGCTGGCCCAACTTGCCGCGATGCCGGATATGGACCGACTTGCTGCTTTGCAACGCTATCAAACAAGCCTAGATAGACAACTCTCTAAAGTGATCGGTGAAATTCGGGTCTTGACAATTGGCTCCACTGGCAACTCGGCAGCCATCTCCTCAACTGATCACCGAAAAGTTCAGACCATCCGAACTATTGAAAAGAACTCTGACGGTAGTTCCAGTGCAATCACAAGACTCAGCGAATAAGCATCCGCGCATGAAGCAGCCAAAGGACCCACCGAAATATTTGGCTGTATTGCCTTCTCGGTTAATTTGCGATCCGGATGTTCAAGGTCCGCGCTTTCGTAAAGATGTCATTGAGGCCCCACCTGATTTTGCACAAAAAGACCCAAGTAACGGTAACTTAATTGGCTACAACACAGATCACGCCATTCGCTGGATTTCTAAGTTTCCATCTCTACAGCTGAAATTTGCAGGAATCGGATATCAAAGAATTGATTTTTTAGAGGCGTCACTCTGGCTTGACCAGCACCTCTCCACCGCAACGCGAAATCAATTCAAACTTGAACTAATGCAACTAGAAAGCGATGCTTTTCCCATCTGGCAAAACGCTATTCGCTCGACCAGGCAATTTGCAGGAAAACCAATTAATCAAACGCTGCGTGAATGGATGAATGAGCCGGTTGATTTGACGGAAGCGTCTTTTTTCAGACCGCATTGGCAAAATTATCCGTACGCATGCCAAGCCGCCACCGATTACCTTCAACACTTAAGCTCCAACACGCAAGCAGTTTTGCAAATTTCTCTTGAGGACTGCGTAGATATCGACTCCAAGCAAGAGTTCAAACTTTTTAAGCTGAACCAAGCGATCAAAGACATCAATAAGCAAGCGCGCTTGTTAGGTTTAAATTTTATTTTTGAAGAATTTTAGGTCGTCAGCATGGGGACCCCAAGCATGCTAATTCCCCATATCGGGCTAATTCCGCATGCCTCTTTAGCACTTCACTCACGCGCAATGAACCGTCTCCGGATTGGCTTCGTTTTGTAAATTTTCAAACGATTTTTCAGTTTTCGGTGGTTACGCTACTTACCCCTAAAGTCTTTAAAGCCTTGATCAGCTGATTGCTAGAGCGCTTTAGGTATCTCAGTGCGTTTGCCTCCTCTCGCATCTTGCTCCTTTGCGCGCGCGTACTCATCCTCAACCAAATCTTTTGCATCTTCAGCTTCTGGCCAACAATGAATTTCTGGTCACGCTTAGAAATGGATCGGTTGTTAAACCGCTCCCAATCTACATGATCGTCAAGCAAGTCAATTTCCCTGCCGAATAGTTCTCGAATACCCCGGTCAGCCTCAGCACTCGCAGGCGACTGAATGATCTGGCCCTTTATTTGTTGCGCTGCAAAGAGCACGTGCTGGTAGGCCAGATTTCTTTCGTAGTCCAAAATCTTTATCGCAAGCCCTCTGGCACTTTCCGGATGCTGACCCTCTTGCGTAATTAATTCGGTGAGTGCATTGACCAATGGGTCGAATGCATCAGCTCTAATTGGGGCCGATAGCCCATGAGTAACGGAGTTACCGGACGATCGACGCCGACCAGCAGCCGATTTAGGCCCAGTCGACCTGAGCGCGTTGCGCCTATTGGCCTGCCGCCTTTGAGGACTTGCTGGCTTGTTCATTCACGGCCTCGTTTTCGATGGCACCAAGGTCTCGCTGCATCAACGCGTTTTGCAGTCTCATACGTTCAGCATTGACCTTGCGATTGACCAGCACCTCATAGGAGGCTTGAAATCCTGCGAGGGTCTTGACCTTTAGGGCAATCATTTGATCCAGGCCCTCCAATGAAGCTTTGCAACTAGCAAGTGCTCTCTGATTTAGCGATTGCACTGTTAAGTTGTGCTCTTTTAGCAACTCATTGAATTCGTCATCTATTTGGTTCGCTTCAAGCGCCTCCATGACCCATGCTTCAAGGTCAGAGACTTGACCACTCACCCTGTTTGGATTCAGGGTGGTGGCCATGCCACGTATCACGGTTGCACGTTTTTGGTTTTCGTATCGACGCATCCACCACAGGCATTCGTAGATTTTTTCAGCTAGGTAGATCTGCAGCGGCGTTACTGCCCCTAGCTCTTGCACCGTGGCAACTAGCCCTTGTTGATAGACAGCCTCAGACTCACCAGGCAGCACCTGCGATGCGCCAACTAGTTGCGAAATAGATGTAGTGGCAACCTGTAGAGATTTTGAAGTTCTTTTCTTGGCGCTCATCGATCCAATCCTGCCAACTATTTAGTTTGTACTTGATCAGCCCGCTTGGTAAGCAGTCGAACACCAGGATGGTCTTCGGGAGTTCCAATGAACTCAACGCCGGCACGCTCAAGAGCCTCTTTGATCGCCATGATGGTACGCACCTGTCCCGCTGGAACACCATCCATCACCTCTAGTCGCTTGATCGTGGCATTACCTACACCAGATTGCTCAGATAAATTTGCAGAGCTCCATCTCAGTAAAGCTCTTGCAGCACGTATTTGCGCACTTGTTATCAAGTCAATTTGCCTTTATAATGAGCCAAATTGGCCACTTATTAATCATCGCACCATGAATCATACCGCCCAGGATACGCTGTCTGAGTTGTTAACTCACATTGATGGCGCCTACGCATCAAACACAATTAGAGCCTACAAAGCCGACATGCTTGAGTTCATTCAGTACTGCGATCAAACCAGCAGCGCCGCCTTACCTGCAAATCCTCATACAGTTTCAGGCTTCTTGCAGTCCACGACCATACAAGGAATTAAGAACTCGACCATACGCAGAAAGGCCGCCTCAGTCAGTGCAATTCACAGGCTTTTAAATTACGCAGATCCCACTAAGCATCCAGAGGTAAAGCTCACTCTTAGAAAAATATCCAGGCAACTTGGCAACAGGTTTGATCAAGCCTACCCCGTTACACGTGAGCTATTAAATAAGCTATTAGCAGCATGCAGGGACGACACCAGAGGGCTAAGAAACAAAGCGTTGTTATTGCTTGCCTATGACTCTATGCGCAGAAGGTCGGAACTGACATCACTTCAGATCGAAGACATCAGTTGGCTACCAGATCAAAATTGTTGCATCCTGCTTCGTCGCAGCAAAACAGACCAACAGGGCTCCGGCAAGTGGATTCATTTAACTGCCCAAACCACCTTAGCAATCAAGAGATGGCTTGACGCAACAAACCTATCTGAAGGACTAATCCTCAGAGGCATTAAGCCCGGCGGGCACATCACATCCAGTCTCTGTGAGAGTCGCATTCCACGGATTTATAAATCACTTGCTAGGCTGGCTACTCTCAATGAGGACGTCGTGTCTGGAATCAGCGGACACTCTATGCGCGTCGGCGCGGCACAAGATCTCTTAGGCATTGGCGCCAGTCTTCCACAAATCATGACGAAGGGTGGCTGGTCAAAAACGGACACCGTTATGAGATACGTGGAAAGATCACCTGTCAACCTTTGGCCCACGGGGATGAATATCGCAGCTCAATAAGTAGATTTGCAAACCACACTGTTAGTAAGCACCTTTACCGTGAAACACCACTTTGATTGTTTTGAACAAAATAGCGATGTCATACCAAAGCGACCAATTTTTTACGTACCAGGTATCGAGATAAACCCGAGCTTCATAACCTGAATCACTTCGTCCACTCACCTGCCAGAGTCCCGTAATACCTGGGCGCACCATTAAAAAATAATCGACATCGGCGCCATAACGTTCTAGCTCCGCCTCTATGACTGGACGTGGCCCGACAAGGCTCATATCACCTCGAATGACATTGATCAACTGGGGCAACTCATCAAGGCTTGTGCGTCGTAAAAAACGACCAATTCGTGTAATTCGTGGGTCATTTCGCAGCTTGAACTCGCGTCCCCATTCAGCGAGTAACCCCGGATCTCTTGCGAACAATAAACGCAACTGCTCTTCGGCATCCACCCTCATGGTACGAAACTTATAACAAGGAAAAAGCTTACCCGACTGCCCTACTCTCTTGTGAGCAAAGATGGCTGGCCCATCATCGCGCCGAATCAACCACACTATGAACGCAAATGGCAAAGCCAACAACACCACCAATATAGAAGCCGCAATCAGATCAACCAAGCGTTTAAGCAACCGTGCTGGCCAATAGCGCAAGTTGTTGCGCAGTCTGAGCCACGCCACTTCGTGAGAGAAAAAATAAGTAATTTCTGTACCAAACAGCGGCACCCCACGCATTGCGGGAACTACGCTCACATCTTCCACATGCCATTGTGACAACTTACGCAGCACTGAATCGTGCAAGTCACTCTGCCTAGGCTCTAGCGCCAAGATCAACTGCACGCCTGGAATCTTTGTCCACTCATGTAATGCCTTAGATCCCTCCCCCAATACGGTCGCCACATCTATAAAGCCCATCACCTCAAATCCCAACGCAGGCTCGCTTTGCAAGGCCCTCATTGCGTCTTTTGCATTCGGCCCATTACCCACTATCAGTGCTGGCCGCTGCCACACACGGATGCACCGCATAGCCTCACGAAACACTCCTCTCATCAGAGGTACGCACAACGCCGCCAATAACCAGACCAAGAGCCACCACATACGGGATGAGTTCCAGCGAGTGACACCAACAACTGCTAGGTCTAGTAAAGCCAACACCAACAACACCCATAGCACTTCTCCCAACTCCGTCCAAAAGGGCTTGCGCTCGCTATAGTGCCCAAAACGAACCAAGAACGAGCCTAGCCCCAAAGCCACTACACCCAGCCAAGCCCAGAAGCGCTGCAAATCTTGTGACATAAGCCATTGTTCATTGCGTAATTCACCGAACGCATAGACCATCACTGCAGCTAATACACCCGCCAAAGAAAAAGCCACCACATCCGACAGTAGCAAAGCCATCTTGGTCAGACGAATTTGTAAACTCGACAAGCTACGCCAACGAGTCGATTCCGTTAATTCCAACATTTCAATTCCAATATCCCTTATGCATGCTAAAAAATCGCTTTAAGCGCAGGGGTAAATGTGTCTCGCGACGGCCCAGTTTGTAGCCAATCCACTTGGCAAAAGTGCGTAAGGTCGCGTCGAGCAACCAGCTAGGCTCGTGACGCCATAAGTATTTCATCTCGGACATCAAAAAACGTAGGCCTTCGCCGCTGGCCTCACCAAAGGTCTGCAACAGCCACGAACCACGAGCGTGAAAGACGCCAGTGTCAAAGTAACGGCGAAACTCTTGTACTAGTGTGTAATTATGTGAGTGATATACGCAAGCCTCGGCCACATAAGCCACGCGCTTGCCAGCCATAAGCATACGAGCTGCGACAGACATGTCTTCGCCGAGAATTACATCAGACGGGAAGCCCCCAACTGCCAATAGGTCAGCAAGCCGATAAGCTGCAAATGAATTAGAAAAAAAGCAGGTTTTGAGACCGAGCTGCGGCTGGTCGGCCATGCTGAGCGTGCGAGAAGTGGTGGGGTAATTAAACAACCGGGCATGAGCGGCTATGGGAGTTGCATCCGTATGTGGTAGCTGGCGTCCAAATGCACAAGCAATAGACGGATCATCAAATGCCGACAGAAGTATCGGCAAAGCGTCTGAACCAGTAAGCAGCGCGTCCTGCGTCATAAATACCACTACCTCTGTGCCTGACGGGAGATGTTGCAGCGCCATGTTACGAGTGCCGCCGTGACTAAACTCTATGACGTCAATGCGCAGCCGTCTCCATCCGAGTGGCAACTCCAAAAGCTCCATACCGTCTGTAGAGGCAGAATCCACCACCAAACCTGACATTTGGTAGTGCTGCTGCCTCATCACAGACAGCCAATTTTTCCACATAGGACCAGGATTGTGGGTAGGGACTATCAGGCAAGCAGACATGGCAAGTAAAAGAACAATTTAAAAACCTAAAACAATTCGAGGAGAATTAGAGCATGCCAAAGCAACCAACTGTTCATATTCTTCTTGCCACTTACAACGGTGAACGCTTCTTGACAGAACAGCTTGAGTCGATCAGCCGACAGACCTACCATTTCTGGAAACTAACTGTAAGTGACGACGGTTCTACAGATGAAACTCTCGCCTTAATTGAACGTTTTGCAAGTCAAGTGCAGCAACCTGTTACCTTACTGCAAGGCCCCAGCAAAGGATCTTCAACAGCTAATTTTTTTCACTTAATCTCGAATGCACCAATTGATAGCGATTTAGATCTCTACGCTTTTTGTGACCAGGATGATGTCTGGCATGACGACAAATTGGAACGGGCCGTGAAATGGCATGCTCAAAATTCAGACCAGCATGTGCGACTATATTTCGGACGCACTGAATTTGTAGATGAAAATCTTCAACCCATTGGTTTAAGTCCAAGCATCAAACGCCCACCTAGTTTTAGTAATGCGCTTGTAGAAAACATTGCAAGTGGTAACACCATTGTTATGAGTCAGACAGTGCTCGTAACGCAAAGAAAAATTCTTCATGAAAACAGTGTCTGGCATGATTGGACTGCTTATCTAGTCGCTACGGCACTTGGAGGAAAGATCTGGTTTGATGAAATACCCAGTGTACTTTACAGGCAACACGCTGATAACGTAATTGGTTCCAATGTAAGTCTAACTGCTATAATATCTCAGATTCCAGCCTTACTGACAGGAAGATACAGACGCCAAGCTGAGGTAAATCTGCGCGCGATTACCAGTATAGCCAATGAGTTACATTCCGACAACGTTGATATTTTTAAATATTTCCAAAAAATGCTTTACAGCACGATATGGATTCTGCAGTTTAAATATTTTCTCCAATCTGATATCAGGCGACAAAACAGTTGCGCTAACTTTTTCTTGGGACTTGGATTGTTACTAGGCCTGTTCAAAAAAAAATCCTGAGTCAGAAAAAGTTCAATGAACGAATTTTGTCATTCCTTAGTAAAGCTAACCAATATAAGCCATAATTTTATTTGCCATATTGATTTATAGTTTTTAGTTTTAATATTTTTAGATTTCGGGGCGAATGAATAATATTTTTATTTTTTAGTAGGTACGCGAGTAATTTACATTTACTTTTTATCCGCCCCACTACCCGTAACTCTGAATTAGATGCTAGTCCGTAGTCTCAAGATTATTACAAAAATTGATGATTTATTTTACATCAGCATTTGAATTAATTCAATTCAGCTGCGCAAGTTGAGGCGGCGATATCCGACCAGAACTGCTGTGAGGCTTGACTTAGTTTAGACCCTGCGCCAATCTGCAATGCACGTCCTAGTCTTTGGCAAGGCTTGTCACGTGGGTTGGCTAAAGCCGCCGCTACGGCAAAGTTCCTTGATGGACATGCAAGCTTCAGCTTGCTTCAGGAAAGCGATGATTTGCTCATCGGTAAATCGTGTGGTCTTAATATCCGCAATTCTCCAGAATTTACGGACTTGCTTCTACTACCTTGGTATGGCTGGGAGGGGGTAGGTCAGGAGGAAGGCCATGCCCAAGCAACTGTGCTTAATTCCGGCATTTCATCCCCATTTTTCAATGCTACGGTATTAAAGCTTACAAATTAGTACACCTAGAGCGCATCAAGACAACTGAAAAGTAGCTTCCAGCAGTTACAAGCAACGACGATATCACGTCGCTGGTGGAAAGTTCCTCTAGTTAAACACGTTGCAAAGTGACCGTCGTACATTCACTTTGGCCGTATCGACCTTAGCCAATTCATCAATTAGCGCAGCCAGTCGTTCACTGCCTTTTTTGGGATCACCAATCCATGCCCCAAGCCCTTCCCCCTGCATGGCGAGTACTCGCGCGTAACCGCCAGCTGAATCAAGCGTATCCAACCAAGAGGAAAACGCGTCCCAAGTAAAAAACTTCGTGCCCGGCAGGTTTGCAAAGAGCCGACTGTAGTTGGCACTCTTCAGGCTTATGCCGGACATCAGACAAACCCGCCCGGCGGCGGCGCAGTCCAGTGAAACAGAGGAAATATTGGTAACGCATAACCACGATTTCTGGATCAATTCACCTAGTACAGCATCCTTATGCAAAGTAATGCCCGGCAAACCGGTCAGCGCCAAATAGTCTTCAAGACGGTCCGCTGGGTGAAGTTTCACATGCAGTGCTGCATTTTCACCATAACGCGCCTTCAGCATTTTTCGCAGAGTAACAATTTCAACGATCTGGTCTTGATGTGCTGCTGCGTCCTTGTAAGCAGACAGGTAATTGCTACATAAGAAAAGCACATTATTTCGATCACTTGGGGCAACAATATGATCATTAGGAAAGATCAGTGCCGGGTGTCCAGTAACAACGATGCGTCTTGTTGCAGTCCGTTTCACACGATGAATAGTTTCAAGCCATCCGATTCCATGCACTACGATGGCATCACAGCCTCCCATGCCATATGGCACCCAACCTAGGCGAGCACCGCCGACGGCAAGCCATAGCTTGCGCAACGTAAGCCGCACTGTACCGAAAAACCCTGCTGGAAACTGATAAGAGAGAAAACCGTCCTGCACAAGTAGCGTATGTATGCCTAAACTTCGGGCTGCTGAAATAACGACTCGTTCCGCGTGGCCGGTGTCATTACCCAACACGACTAGACCTGTCCCGCCATCATTCAAGAGGGCAACCATGGCACGCCTACCAGCACCTTGAGCGGAAAATATGCGCGCCATAACACCACCCCGATCGGACCGACCAAAGCCAGCATCCAAAATCACAGCTGGCAACTGCAGCTCATTAGCGCATGCCGTGACATTTCCGTGAATGCCAAGGTAGAAACGGTCCAAAGACACGATGATCGGTTGCAACCGGCCTAATGAGGCAACGCGTCGAATCGTCGGCGCGAATAGCTTCACGTGCAGCGCGCTGCTGCATATAAAGCAGACTCTTCGGGGCTTGCTCATAATGCATCCCGCTGAAATATTTCGAGTTCGCCCAGCAGCACGCCGACCGCGCTATCAGAATTGCCAGCGCACCAGGCGGAAGAAAACCGTTCAAGGCTTTGTACCGTCTCAACATCCTCCAGCGCCAGGATGTGGGCCAGCCAGTAGCGCAGGCTAGCTGCATCTGTCGCACATGGCAGGGACTCAACACCTTCAGAAAATCCGGTGAAGTCTGGGGTACCTCCAAGGTTGATGAGCAGTACCCGTCGTCCTGCCTGAGTCGCCTCCAATAAAACAGTACTGGCTTTGCCAACAATGCAACTGGAATCAGCAAGCAATTTCTCCAGCGACATATCGGCAGCTGCCAAAACACGAACATGTGGCCAGTCGGCCAGACAGCGGCGAAAATCATCCACATCGTGGCGCGGATGCGCACGAACCAGCAGTTCGGCACCTTCTGGCAAGCTGGCCGCGAGCACTTGCAGGGTGTGGTATTCCTCTTCGGTAGTCATGAGATAAGGGCAGACCATCGCATTACCACCCGTAACATAAACAATCCGTTTGACGCACCGATCGTGAAAACCTTTAGGCAATCGCTTCGCTCGATTGAATCCCATCACGCGCAAGCGCTGAGCCGGTATTCCAAAACGCTCGAGCAGTCGACAATATGCAGGCCCCCAAGCGAAGAAAATATCCGCCATCAGCTCTTTTCGAGCGCCAAGTGCTGGTACGTGGAAACCTGAGTTCGTAACCCGTCTCGGACTGATGATTCCGCCCTGAATCCCCCAGAGTTGCCCTCCATGCCTATGCAGCGCGGATGCCAGGCAGCGCCCGATATTCGAAAATGACTCGACCGAAATAACCAGCCCCACTTTTTCGCGACTGACAAAACGTTTGGCAATTGAATGGTGAAAGCGTGCGGCAGAGAGCATGCCCGGCAACATCTCGTTAAGCTTGGGACGCAAGAGTGTATAAAAACTCAGTCCTCCTGTCTCGAACAAAGCACGGAAACTCGGATCGGCATCGGATACAGCAAGCGCAGAGCGGTAAATGCAGCGCTCTCTGAAAATCGTAAAAATATCTTTAGGGGTGGCATATGCAAGCCAGGGTCGGAACGCTCCGGACAAGATCAGACGCCAAACCAAGAACGAATTTTTTAAATCTGACTTCGCGATGCGTGGTGAGTTAATGCCAACCTTCAAAATATCAGGTGCTGCCGCATCAAGCGCCTGCTCTAGATTTTCATAATAAACATCACTGACACAAAGGCGACCATGACTGTCTCGGCCAAGCCGTGCCATTTCTCCAGAGGTTCCGAGCAAAGCAATTCGGCCGTCCCTGTGACCCCCTTCCCAAAGGCCGCGCAGACGAACAAGCATATTGTGAATCAGAAGGCAATCGAAGCGTCGCCATAAGCGCATCACCGGCGACACACCCTTAACAGATATAGCCCGTACATTGTGATCCTGCCATTTAACGCACGCACGTGCGCCGAGAAACTGTTCGACGGCTACTCCTAACTGGTTATCTTTAGAGGCGAACACCTCTACAGCACCGCAAGCTGTCGTACACATCTCTTCAGCCAGAACCATATGGAAAATGGAATCGAAGATGCCACCTTTGATTTCAAACAATGCGTCGTAGCTCAGTGCCCACACCGGTAACTTAACGTCGCCAAAAAGCAACTCGGCACCGTTGTCAGCCTCGCGCGCACGGGCACCTAGATCCGCCAGCCAAGCTAGGGCGAGTTCAGCAGCCCGTTCAAAT
>JACCDU010574080.1_pt1 | contig 12367 bp, 8 predicted proteins | sample 7446081 | NCBI WGS metagenome assembly JACCDU01 (sample SAMN15323447, study PRJNA562643) | freshwater metagenome | isolation source: river surface water | place: USA:Blue River Watershed | collected 2017-08-17 | reverse complement strand
TTGCCAGTACGGGCAGCGCGCTTGGCCGCCTTGAAGGTGCCAAAACCGATCAGCTGGACGTCTTGCTTCTTGGCCACCGTTTTGACGATGGTGTCGAGCACGGCATTGAGGGCGCGGGCGGCGGCAGCCTTCGACAATTCGGTTTCTTTGACGATGGCTTCAATCAGTTCAGTCTTGTTCATTCAGTTTTTCCTTGGTATTGAATTGGGGTTTTGAAAAATCAAGCTTCAGCAGAATCGCCCAGCTTGGCGGCGACTGCGCGCTTGCCCAATTTTCTCACTGCGGCAATGGCGGCCAACTGGCTGGCTCGGGGCTTGGTTTTTCCCGTTTCCCAGTGATAGACGCTCTGGGCAGAAACGCCCAGCAGCTTGCCCATCTCGGCTGCGCTGATGTTCAGTTTTTTGCGCAGAGCAGCAAAGCCCGCCACGCGGAACCGACGTGAAGTGCCAGATTCTTCATCTGCAGTTTCTGCAGGTTTCGCACGGGCTACGCCCTTGCCCTGCTTCTTGATCTGGACTTCCAATCCAGCGACGCGACGCTTGAGCGCGGCGATTTCACTGCGGTACTGAGCAGCGGCCTTCTTCAAAGCCTGGGTTTCAGCTCGGACCTCTTTCTTGGCAAGTCGGCTGATTTCGCTTTTGAGTTGATTGGCAAAGGTGGACATAGGTGGTTTATTTGACGCGAGAGTAACTGCAGATCAAAGGGCAACTCGAAGCCGCTTGGCACGTTCTCGGAATGCTCGTTCTCCGCCTTCTAGGATAGCGCAGACCGCCAAGCGAATGTTCTGATTCTCAAGACCACCACTCTGATACGAAATTTCTGGTAATTCACCAGGTCGATGGGATCCGCACCGAGCGACGATGACCTGATCCACATCGGTATTGACTACAAGGTTCGCGTTGTGTGTGACGATTATTATCTGGCGGCGCTTCTTAGCTTCACGGAAAACGGGCACTAGCTCGTCGAAAACCGATTGAGGATCAAGGTTCTCTTCAGGCTGATCAATGATTAACGGGCGATCATCGTTGGCGTCAATAGCCAAGTAAAGAAGCAACAAAACTATCCCGCGAGTGCCAGGAGACAAGCGTTCGATATCGACACCATCGTACTGGAGTCCGTATCCCACTTGAATATGATCTGTCCCGTACAACCATGCAACCACTCTTCTAGCCCACTCACGTCGGTTAGCTTGTGCCGGCATGTGCTGCAATAACTTGTCACCGTGGGCAGCCACGAAATCACTCATGGCAGTTGCGACCTGAGCTGCCGTACCCTTACTCCATGCAGCTCCGAGAGAAGCCTCTGCTACTCGTCCGAGTTCTCCTTTCCCACGAAACGGTCCGGTTGTCCTAAGATCAAGCAACTCTTCGCCACGCTGCGTCCATGCATCCATGTTCACCGTTCGGCGAACGGAAAAAGCCAGCTTTGCTACAGCCCCAGCCCCAGTTGCAATGCTCGACTTCAATGGCTGATACAACGCCGCAAGCTCAACCTCCTCTTCAATTACGGCATCAAATATTCCTTGATAGGCTTGATTTCGCTGTACGCGCAGTGTTTTTAGGAGCTCATCTGCTTGACCCGCGCGTTCAATATCGGCTACGACCTTTGCATATCCAGCTTCCGCCTTTGTAATCTTCTCGGATAGCGCACGATAACGGCGTGCGTTCTGCTCATCCACCCCGACCAGGCTCTGCAGACGATGACGTTCGCGCTCAAGAAGGAACAGCGACTGAGACGAAAGATCAGTCTTCTCAGCTATAAGAGGAGTCGCTGGATTAGCTTCTGGGTCCTCCACTGGATCTGTTTCCAACGGGCCTTCAAGCCTTCTAAGTTCCAATTTGGCCATCCGAACGCGCTCTTTAATCAGTGCATCGATGTCACCTGTAAACTGCACTCCTAAGGAGCTCCAATCACTCTCACTCAGATCAGCAGCTGAGCGCCGCTCCTTCAAGTCAGCGACCCAATCCATCACTTGCCGCGTTCTAAAATCTTCCACATCTGAAGCAAGCCCACTTAGTGCCTGCAATCTCAGCTTTACCGCACTAATCGCGCGCTGTTTTCCCTCGACTGCAGTTGTAATCGACTCTAAACGTTTGGCACGTCCCTCCTGTCCTTTGGGGACAAGAAGTTTTCGATCTTCCTTATCCTTGTCGAGGGCTTTCTTTTTTTCATCTCGATCTTTGACCAAGGCTTTCAAGCTGTCCTTACGTAACTGTTCCGCAGTTATCGCATCTGCAGCTCGTTCCAAGGCTTTTTGTTGACGCTCCCGAGCGTCACGCGCCCGCTCAAGCCTCAACGACAACATTGCAGAAAAATCTTCCGCATCCATCCGATCAAGCTCGGGATGAGCATTGAATACGACCCTCTGAATCTCAGCAACAAGGGAGTCGTCAAGTCCCTCAGAAGAACAAAGCTGCTCAACAAACTGCTGGGAGAGATATTGCACATGTGGAGCATCAAGCAGATCCTCCGCATCTACTGCTGCAACGGAATTTTCAGTATCTTCCCCGGCTTCCCAGGTCACCTTGACATTTGATTCCGTCAGGAACTCCGCAGCTCGACGAAGAAACGAACTCTTGCTCAGTTGAGACGAGACTCCAAAAGCACCTGTAGCTATCAAATCGGCTAACGCCGTCTTTCCAGATCCTCGTGCGCCAATGATGGCAAGCATGCCAGAATTGATAGGTAGGTGCGGCGGACTCATCCACGGCGCATGTGTAACTTCCACAGAACGTATGCAATTTCCCGGCAGTGCCCCGAGACGCGGGGAAGTGCCAATGTAAACACGGCGTTCTGGTTCAAGGATGGCCTGACGCAGAGTTTCAAAAGTCAAATCTCCTTTTAACCAACAACGCCTCTGATCGTCGGGTAGTCCGACACGATCAATTTCATGTGCATCCGAACCATGCAAGCAGGGCTTGCAACCACCCCATTTGGTTTCAAGGTCTTCGAGTGTGGCAGCACCCTTTCCAAGATAGAAATCAATTGCCTTTGGATTAGCTGTGAAGATGATGTGCGCAAAAGATTCAATGTTCTTGCGAGTCGCCTCCCACTGCCCCCCATCCCCCTGCAATCCTGCAGTACCGTCTCCGCTGCTGCCAGCTACTGCAATTAGACAGTTGTCTTGAGCCCACTGACTTTTCTTCCAAGCGTCGCGTAGTGAGTCCAAACTGATTTTGAACTGCTTTACTCCCTCGCTGTAAGCAGCAACTTCATTAATTATTTGCGCGTTGTGAACACGACCGAGGCGCGTTAAATCGGCACGATTACATCTAAAAACTTCCCCCAAATATGGAAACGACAGTCCATCAAGGAAGTGCCGAATCCGCTCCACATGATCAACTGCCTCAGGCGAAAATAGCAGATGAATGTTGATTGCTGAACCTTTTTTAGTCTCGATCGAAAGACGAAATTCAACATTCGGGAATATCAATCCGACATTGGATAAACGACCACTATTGCGATGGCCGATTGTCTCGACATAGCTGTCGATGCCACAGTAATCCGTGATGCCAAGAACCCTTATGGGCGGATCACTGTTTTCGACCTTCGTAAGAAAATCGCCCCAAGGATCTTCCCCTGTGTATAGATCATTTAACGCTGTCCCAGGGGCGTGAATATGCGGGTCCCATCGATGCCACATTGAGCCTCGTGTGCTCACTATTTGGAAGTTCTCATCCATAGCGTTCAACGATCCTTACCTTATGCATTTTTACAACTATTCGATTATGCGATGGCCAAGCGTCTTTGCATCATTCCGCCCAGAAAACTAAAGCGCCATCTGTGAACCACGCTTAGACAAGCTCTCAACTGCGCGGCACATCTGAGACTCAAAGACTGTCTTCGGCAGCCGCCGAAGAAATGCAACGGATGGACGACTGTCGAATGCTTCTTGATCGACACAGCCAAAACTTCTATCAAGTCAAATCAAGAAATACTATATTTAGTACAAAAAAAACAATTTTTGATGTTCCACCCCAGAATTCTATTTTTCCAGTCAAGCATGGCAAGCAAAACTCGTATCAAACTCCATCACGCTAGCCCGCATGAATCCTAGCTCTCTCACTTGGATACGACCAAGAGAAAACAGAGAAAGAGAGGGATTTGGACAAAAAAAATGGGCCACTCCTGGTTTCTTGGTCGATCTAGGCCAAGAGACTTTTTCAGAAATGGCGCCATTACAGGGCAACAACGGGATTCATGAACGGAATAGAGAACCGTTCATATGGGATAAATGGTAGAAAAGTTAATCATGAACAGCCACCAAGTCATTAGAAGCTGGCGCCAGCCCCTATTTCATGCCGAGCATGCGCGGTAGTGAGTCAGAGGAAAAACGGCCCTCAATTTCGCCCCCCAAACAAACGCTGCTTATGCCTACGTGTCGCCAACCGCTGTCGAACCAGGTGTATTGCAGCCACCCCTAGGAAAGCGTATCATCCAGTCGTTGACCTGAATTTGAGAAATATTTTCCTTACAAATCAACATGTTAAATTGGATCCTCCTAGGAGGTAGGTGATCTAGAATTGATGCCATGAACATCACTGACCGCATCAGACGCTCCGTTCGTGGTCGTTCCGACCTCGTGTTTCGGCCTGCTGACTTCCTGGCATTTGGCAGCGAAGCATCGGTTAAGCGCGCGCTGAAGGAGCTCACCAGCATTGGTGTACTGGTGCGACTTGGCGTGGGCATCTATGCCAAGGCAAAACCAAGCGTGATTTCTGGCAAACCCATCCCTGTTCAGCCTCTCGAGGTACTTGGCCCACAAGTGTTGACCAAACTCGGCGTACGTCCGGGCCAATCGCTTCAGACTGCAGCGTACAACTCAGGCCGAACTGCCCAGGTGCCTACAGGTGTCGTCGTCAATATTGGCAAACAACGAATCAGCCGCAAAATCGGGTTCAACGGCAAGTTCCTGCAGTATGAGCGCGCATGAGAACGCTGTCGGCCGAACGCATTGAACTCATTGATGCATTGGTTGCCGAAGCGAACATCGGTGACATCACCGCAGGTTTGCTGGAAAAGGACGAGCACCTGACGGCAGCCCTGCAGGCCGTTTTCGGAATCAGCTTTGAGCACGCGGCCTTGGTCTTTTGCGGCGGCACCAGTCTGTCCAAGGCGCATGGTCTTATCGAGCGGATGTCTGAAGATGCGGACATCAAAGTTGTGCTGTCACCTGACACCGTCAATTGGTCAAAAACTCAGCTTAGACGCTACCTTGGTGACGAAGTCAGAGGGCAGGTGATCAAGGCGCTGGAGGGCAGCGGACTAGCGGAGATTGTGGATTCACGACGCTCGCTTAATGACAACCAATACGTCCACAGTCAATGGGCTTACAAACGCGCCTATGACGGCATTGCCGCGCTGCGTCCAAATTTGCAACTGGAGTTGATCGCGCGCACCCCAGTCCTACCCACGGAAACAGCATCAATAGGCACACTGGCAGACAAGCTTGCGGGACATACTGGCGTCGCATTTTCAGTGCCAGTGATTTCGGTAGCGGAAACCTTGGCCGAGAAAGTATTGTCGTTCCTGCGGAGATTCGCCCTCCATCGGTCTGGCCAAATGCAACAAAACTGGGACAAAGCGCTTGTACGTCACATTTACGATGTGCATTGCATCATGTCGCGAAAACCGGATGTGCAAGATGCCTGCGTGGCCGCCTTCTCCGCCCTGACGGCGGGCGATGTGAAAGAGTTTGGTTACCAAGACGAACAGTTCGCGGCAAATCCCGGTACTGTTCTCAAAATCGCGTTGTCTCAAATTGAAGGTGACGAACAATCGCGTGACGAGTACAACCATGTGCTCTTGCCCTTGGTGTACGGCACGGGCAAATTCTCCTTTGATGAAGCGTGGGGCAGTTTCAGAGAAATCTCCCAGCGATTGATCACTGCGCTCTAAAGTGCGTATTCCAGGGTTGTCCTTGACTGCCAGTGGCTTACTAGAGCTTACGAGACTGGATGAAGTTCAAAGCAGCCTGGGCGTACTGTCGAAGCTCGGCGTCATTGATGTCTGCACGCGGATGGCCTCCAGAGGTGTCGTGATGAAAGGATGCAGCAAAGTCATTGAAATCGCAAAGCGCAGCATGCAGCGGTTGGAGAGCTACCAACGGATTCGGGCTGATAGCGTTTTTCACGGTATCAAGCATTTGCCCGACAGTCTGCCCGTCTTTGAAGCGCTTAGGGAAAGACTTATGCATGTGCCCTTCTACCAGCGGGCGAAGGGCCTTGGCCACATCCAAGAGCTTCTCCTGGGGCACGCCTCCAGCAAGAAACTTCTCGGTCAAAACATAGTTCTTGTAGTAGTCAGAAGCGCAAAACTCATCCAACTCAAAGTTGGAGAGTAAGCTGTAGTTGTCAACGTCGCGATGGAGGCAAAGCTCTAGGGTCTCTCCGACGTTCTTGCGCCTAACTCGCTTTCGTAGCTCGCGCAGAAAGTGAGCGTCGTGCCCCAGGACGATAACTTGGGCGCACTCCTGGGCCATCTTGACTGCAGCTTCTGCTGTGTTATGCCGGCGGTGGTGATCCAAGCTGGTGAACACGTCATCAAGCACCACGGATGCATGTGCTCGGTTTGGGTCTGCAAACAGTTTAGCAAGGAAAAAAGCAAACGCCAAGGTGCGCTTATCACCTTCGCTCAAGGCTGCGTGGAAGGAAAGCTCGCCGCTCGCACCAGGGCCGATGTTAACCTTTGCGCCACGGACATTAATGACGTAGTGCCCTCGGGGATCACCGCCTGCATAAGACGTCGTTAACTTTTCGATATTGAAAGGTGCACCAAAGCGACTCAGCCAGTGGTTGATAGCCGTCTGGAAGGTTGTGAGCAGGTTAGCCATCAAGTTATCGAGATTGGTCTTAGCATCGTTCTTAGCTTTCTCCGCATTTTTGTATTCGTCTCGGGCAGTTGTCACTGCTTCCACCAAGGCCTTCACCTCAGGGCTGTGTCGAAGCTGCTGTAGCCTCAACGTCGTCCGCTTAGCCGTCAGTGTCTGCAAGTCAGTCGTGGTCAGGGTCTTCTTATGAGCGCTTATCTTTTCATTGATAGCATCGATTTCGGCGTTGAAGGTGGTCACCATCGTGGTAACGGAGATGAGGTTGGCTTCAATCTCGGCCACAAGGCTACTCTTGATGGCTTCGAGTGGGGACGCCTTTTTATGCTCAGCCGTTCTGACCAAGGACTGCTGAGCCTCTTGAATGACGTTCTCCGCTGCGGCGATGTCGATAGTCGGCAATGTGAACTGGACAACACTATTCCAACTGCTTGCAGCACCCTCATTGAAGGCTTGAATGCCTGCCCAGCTTGAGATTGAGGCCGTAGAAACTCCCCGAGTCACCAGGCCGTGTAGGGATTCGATACTTGCCAAATGGTCTTTGTATGCTTGGTTAAAGTAGGTTTTGTAGGCTTGGATGAGCGCCAGTCCTTCAGTTTTCTGACCACAAAACGGGCAGTCTGGCTCGGGTTTGTGATGCAACCCAGTGGCGACCCAGCGCTCTGTCGAAGCACCAAGGTGAGTGTCGAGGTGCTTCTTGACTAGCTCTTCAGCACCATCTTGCACTTGCTCAAACTCGCTCCCCACGATGGACTTGAACTGTGCCAGGTCGAACGCGGGTGCAGTCAGCTTCTTGAAGTCAGGCTTGACCAAGGTGGCTGCAATGTCTTGAGCGTCCGCTATTTGCTTGTCCAGGGCCTGAATTTCGGCATCAGCATTCGGGGCTTCTTGCAACGCAATGAAACGGTCCACAGTCAGGTCACTGCGGTAGCCTGTCAAAGCCCCTTCGGCCTCGCGGACCTCACCGGCCTTGGTTCGCTGCAATTCGCTATGCTTAGTGAACTCAGTTTGAGCGGTGACTGCAGCATCACCAAGAGCAAGCTCCAACAGTGAAGCACGCTGGTCGGGCGTCACTCCGGAGCTTGCGTAGACGTTACGCTCGACGAATTCTTGGTTGAAAACATGCAGGTTTGGCTTCTGGCCGTCCCAAACGTTGCCATTGAATCGGGCATTAAAGTCCCCTGCGGGGGCTTTGAATCGCAGTAAGACCTTCTGGTCGTTCTGAGTACCAATCGTCTTGCGCTTGGTCAGCTCGGGTACGTTTGCTGATGCACACGCATTTAGTAAAGCGGCAAGGGTTGATTTACCGCGTGCGTTGTCGGCGTAAATAAGCGTAACTTTTTCCAGAGTTATCGGACTCTGAACGCCGCTTTTTATGACACCGATATTGTCAATACAGATGACTTTTTCAAGCACGGCAAACCACCTATAGTTTATTTTCCTGATAACTGAAAGGATACCCGCATACAAGATGAAATGCTATCTTGATAAGTTCTTCGTCGCTTGCTCTTGTTGAGTGCGGTCAAGACAAGACATTGCAGTTGATCCGCTGTTGGTCAGGTGCTCATGCTCATCAGAACGCCTGATTGCTGAAACTGGACTTGGTGATTAGGTCGGTTTGGACTGAGTAATCACGAATGACTGGAATACACATAGAGACAGGCATACATAACCATGAAAGCTATCGCCGCTGACAACACCGCGCAAAAGAAGGCTCCCGAGCCCATACCTGCCATTGAGCAGGAGCATGACATTCGCCTGTCCCAGGTTGACCAAAAGGCATTTGCCAAAGCTTTGCTATCACCCGAGCCCCCAAATTCCGCACTAAGAAGTGCCATGGCAAAAGCCAATGAGTTTTTTGGCTAATTGATGGTCAGGGCTCACAGGCCTTTCATCTGCGCGGCGCAGGCTTCCAAGGTCCGCTGACGGGCCAATATTGCAAAAAACAGTCGCAATGTGTTGAAGGCATCCACGTCAGCGCGGTGGGCATTCCCCAAAAACTGCAGCTTGTAGCGTGCCATCGCTTTGGACAGACCCCCCTGTTGAACCTTGCCCGCCGGTGTTCGAGCCAGAGACAGCAAGGTGGCCCAGGTCTTGACGTCAATCCAGCGGCGCCCGAAGTGAGGGAACGCGACCTGCGCTTGGACAAAAGCATCTAGCAGATCAGTGGAGTCACCACCACCCCATGTGACCGGGTTGACGAAAACCGCATGTGCGTTGAGTAGCTCGCCAAGTTCAGCAGCGCATTGCGCCAGGCTCACACCGGCTCGGCAATCCTCATCGGTGATGCCTGTCAGTTGCGTGATGAACTCGCTGATGGGTTCATCCACTTTCAAGTTCCAGCACCGGACTACGTACTCTTGCTGACTTTGTGATGCGCTGCCAATGGCTACGCCGACTTGGATGATGGTGCCACTGGGCTGGTTGTACTCCAGGTCCAGTGCCACATAGGGCTGCGTGTCCATCAGGGGTTGCGGCGTGGCGGTCATGTTGGGGCTGCTTTTCATGGAAGGTACTGGCCCGCCTACGTTACCAGTTTCGTCGAGCTTCAGCCTATCAATTTCTCCACTGTAGTTGTCCCTCTCTAACGCACTGCAGATCTGGGTGCTTGCAATGCTGCCGGGCCTAGGGCGGGCTCAGGCATGAGCCTCGATCTGAGATGATTCGGGCTTATGAGCCACGAGCCGATCATTCATGTGCCCACTGCTGAGTCAGGCAACCCGCCACCGGCTATTCGGCGCTGTGCGATTTATGCGCGTGTCTCGGTCAGCAGCCAAGACGGCAACACCCAATTGACCTCGCTGCAGGCCCAAGTGCAAGCTTGTGAAAGCTACATCCACTCCCAACGCAACATGGGGTGGGAGTTGGTGGCACCGCCCTACATCGATGACGGCTACTCCGGTGGCACCCTCGATCGCCCTGCCCTAATTGAACTCACACGGGATGTTGAGGCCGGGAAGTTTGATGTGGTCATCGTGCAGCGCCTGGATCGCCTGTGCCGCAGCGTCGGAGACATCTGTGATCTGTTGCCCCTGTTCAGCATCACAAAAACATCCCTGATCAGCCTGACACAAGCGTTTGACAGTGAGACACCGACTGGCAGGCTCACCCTGCATCTGCTGAGCACATTTGGTCAATTCGAACGGGAGCTGGCTGGAGAACGGGTCCGTGACAAATTCGCCATCATACGTGCCAGCGGCCGGTGGCAGCGCAGTGGCATACCGCTTGGATACACACTCACTGATCAACAAGAACTTCAGGTCACCGCCACCGAGGCAGCTGTGGTGCGCGATATTTTTCAGCGCTTTTTGGCAGTCGACTCTATGACACAGCTTGTTGAGGAACTCAGCGGCCTGGACTACCGAACTAAGAGCCACATCAGTCGAAATGGCAATCAGCACGGTGGCAAGCACTTCGATCGAAATACGCTCAATCAGCTGCTGAGGAATCGGGCATACATCGGGGAAGTCTTTTACAAAGACGCTTGGCACCCTGGCAAGCACGAACCCATCATTGATCGCGCGCTCTGGGATCAAGTGCAGGCCATCAGAAATCAACGCGCCCGGCGCACAGGTATACCCACTGCTATTCGACAGGTAGAGCACTTCCCTCTGGCGGGTCTTGTTTTTTGGCACGACGGCAGCGCCTACACGCTGTATGAGTCCAGCAACCGCAAAGAGCTACGTTACCGTTATTACACGGCACCAAAAATCACTTCAGCTCAAACCGATGGCCCTGGTCCCGTGACGCTGCCGACACATGAACTGCACCAGGTTGTGATCCACCACCTGCGAGAACGATTTAAAGATCCGCAGTCATGGCTTGACGGTTTGCCCGATGAATGGAAAAGCTGGCCCGAATTTGATCCTGAACATGTCAAAACCAGCTTGAGCAAACTGGATCAAACATGGCGGCATTTCATCCCGCAAATGGTTGCAGATGTGATCCGGCAGTTGGTTAATCGCGTGACCATCTATCCAGATCAAGTCCAGATTTCGGTCAATGCATCGGTACTTTCTATGCTCCTGAAAGGCTTCATGCACTCTGGTTCCGTGCCGAAAAAGGCCCCAAAACCCCGCCGACGCACCCCAAACAGCATCGCAAGCGTCACGGAACATCCAGCGCCCATATCACCAAAGGACTCAAAAGAAACCTAGTCAATCATGGGGTAGCAAAATTCACATCAAACGACCGGGCTGCAACCCGCATGAATCCTAGGTTCGTCTCTTGGTACGACCAAGAGAAAACGTAGAGAGAGAGAATTTCAGGGAGAGAAAACGAGTACTTTTCCGGATTTTTGGCCATCAACGGCCAAGAGACTTTTTCAGGAATGGCGCCAATACTGGGCCTTAGCGCGATGGGCGAACGGCATAGAGAGCCGTTCGCGGATGGTGAATGGTAGGGCGTGAGTGACTTGAACACTCGACCAAAGGATTATGAGTCCTCTGCTCTAACCAACTGAGCTAACGCCCCATCCAAGCCAACATTGTAAGTCGCAGCCCCGTTATTTGTGGCTCAGCGCATTGCTCACCAGCTTGGAGGTGATGTCCACAATCTGGATCATGCGGTCGTAGTTCATGCGGGTGGGGCCGATCACGCCCAGCGTGCCCACCACCTGGCCATCGACTTCATAGGGTGAGCTCACCACCGACAGCTCTTCAAAGGGCACGATCTGACTCTCGCCGCCAATGTAAATGCGCACGCCCTCGGCCTTGACCGAGACATCGAGCAGCCGCATGAGCTGGGCTTTTTGCTCAAACAGCTCAAAGGCGCGGCGCAAATGCCCCATGTCGGCCGAAAAATCGCTGACCGACAACAGGTTGCGCTCGCCGCTGATGATCACTTCGTCCTGCGCCTGGGTCAGGGCCTCGGAGCTGACTTGCACGGCGGCTTGCATGAGCGCGGCAATTTCGCCGCGCAAGCGCTCGACCTCGCCTTGCAATTTCTCTCGCACCTGCTCCATGGCCATGCCCGAAAAATGGCTGTTGAGGTAGTTGGAGGTTTCAATGAGCTGGGCCTGGGTGTAATCCGATTCGGTGAAGATCACCCGGTTTTGCACATCGCCATCGGGCGACACGATGATCACCAGCAGGCGCCGGTCGGACAGGCGCAGGAACTCGATATGGCGAAACACTGTGCTGCGCCGAGGCGCCATCACCACACCCACAAAATGGGACAGGTTAGACAACAGGTTGGCCGCGTTGGCAATCACCTTTTGCGGCTGCTCGGGGGCCAGGCTGGGGGCATGCAGGTCTTCGTGCTTGACGGTCAGCATGGTGTCGACAAACAGCCGGTACCCCCTTGCCGTGGGAATGCGGCCCGCCGAGGTGTGGGGGCTGGCAATGAGGCCCAACTCTTCCAGGTCGGACATCACATTGCGGATGGTGGCGGGCGACAGCTCCAGCCCGGAAGCCCGGGAAAGCGTGCGCGAGCCCACCGGCTGGCCATCGGCAATGTAGCGCTCTACGAGCGCTTTGAGCAACAACTTCGCGCGATCGTCTAAATGAGTCATGGTTTCGAGGCATTTTAATGATTTAATTT
>JACCDU010045599.1_pt1 | contig 12372 bp, 11 predicted proteins | sample 7446081 | NCBI WGS metagenome assembly JACCDU01 (sample SAMN15323447, study PRJNA562643) | freshwater metagenome | isolation source: river surface water | place: USA:Blue River Watershed | collected 2017-08-17 | reverse complement strand
TTTTTCAGGCATCGCGCGCCAGCCCAGTACTGGCGCGGGTTTGCGGGCTTATCCCGCCAGCTATCCACAGCCTGGCCCACAGTCTGCGTGGGCAAGTCTGCCGTGGTTACCCCAGCCAGGCCTTGACCCGCTGCCCCAGCACCGCGCGGCTGATGCCATAGCGGTCATGCAGCGTGGGTAGCGCACCGGCGTCAAGGAAGGCATCCGGCAGGCCGGCCAGCTGGAAGCCGGCCGGCTGCACACGATGGCGCAGCAGCGTGCTGGCCACGGCCTCGCCCAGGCCGCCGACGACCGAGTGATTTTCCGCCACCACCACCAGGCGCGGCCTGGCGCCCACGGCGGCCACGATGGCGGCTTCGTCCAGGGGCTTGATGGTGGGGCAATGCAGCACCGCCACGCCCACGTTGTCCTGGGCCAGGTCCTGCGCCACTTCCAGGGCGCGCATGGTCATGATGCCGCTGGAGATCACCAGCACGTCGGCGCCCTCCCGCAGCATCTTGGCCTTGCCCAGCTCGAACTTGTAGCCCTCGATCTCGTCGAGCACCAGCGGCACGTTGCCACGCAGCAGGCGCATGTAAACCGGCCCCTTGTGCTCGGCGATCTGGGGCACGGCCTGTTCGATGTCCAACGCGTCGCAAGGATCGACGATCGTCAACCCGGGCACGCCACGCATCATGGCCAGGTCCTCGGTCGCCTGGTGGCTGGGGCCATAGCCCGTGGTCAGGCCCGGCAGCGCGCAGCAGATCTTGACGCTCAGGTTCTCCTCGGCGATCACCTGGTGGATGAAGTCGTAGGCGCGGCGCGTGCCGAACACCGCATAGGTGGTGGCGAAGGGCACCAGGCCTTCCTTGGCCAGGCCGCCCGCCGCCCCCATCAGGAGCTGCTCGGCCATCCCCATCTGCATGAAGCGTTCGGGGTAGGCCTGGGCGAACAGGTGCAGGTCGGTGTACTTGGCCAGGTCGGCCGTCAGGCCGACCACCTCGGGGCGGTCCTTGGCGTATTCCACCAGGGCCTTGCCGAAGGGCGCGGCCTTCACGCGCTGCCCCTCCGAGGCGATGGAGGCGATCATCGCCGAGGTGGTCAGGCGGGGCTTCTTGTCTGCGACGGCGGTGTTCATGCCGATGCTCCTTCAGCGGTGGGACGGTTCTGGTCGAGGATGTCGAGGGCCTGCTGCCACTCGGGCGGGTCGACACGGATGAAGTGGTTCTTGTCCCGTTGTTCCAGGAAGGGAACGCCCTTGCCCATGAGGGTGTCGAACAGGATCACGCGCGGCTTGGCGTCCTTCAGTGAACGGGCCGCGTCGAAGGCGGCGAGCACGGCGGGCAGGTCATTGCCATCCACGCGCTGCACGTGCCAGCCGAAGGCGGCCCACTTGTCGGCCAGGGGCTCGAAGCCCAGGATCTTGGTGGACGGTCCGTCGGCCTGCTGGTTGTTGATGTCCACCAGGCAGACCAGGTTGTCCAGGCGGTGGTGGGCGGCGGACATGGCCGCCTCCCAGGTGGAGCCTTCATCGAGCTCGCCGTCGGACATGGAGTTGTAGACGAACGCCGGGTTCTTCTTCTGCTTGAGGCCCAGGGCCATGCCCACGCCGATCACCAGGCCCTGGCCCAGCGAGCCGCCGGAGATTTCCATGCCGGGGGTGTAGGTGGCCATGCCGGACATGGGCAGGCGGCTGTCGTCGCTGCCATAGGTCTCGAGCTCGCTCTCGGGGATGATGCCGGCCTCGATCAGCGCCGCGTAGTGGGCGATGGCGTAGTGGCCGTGCGAGAGCAGGAAGCGGTCACGCCCTTCCCACTGGGGGTCTTCGGGTCGCAGGTTCATGGCATGGCGGTAGGCCACGGCCAGCACGTCGGACCAGCCCAGGGCCTGGCCCACATAGCCCTGGCCCTGGACCTCGCCCATGCGCACGGCATAGCGGCGGATGCGCCAGGCGGCGCAGGCCAGCGCCTCGAGCGTCGCGGAGGATGGATTCATGAAGGAACTCCTGGAAATGGAAGGGGCAGGCCGGGTTCAGCGCAGGATGCTGGCCGGCACATAGGACACCAGGGCGAGGACGCCGAAGGCCACGAGGTAGAAAGGACCCAGCTCGCGCACCGTCTGGCCCACCTTGACCTTGGCCAAGGCGCTGGTGATGAACAGCGTGGTGCCCACCGGCGGCGTGTACAGGCCGATGGCCAGGTTGACGACCATCATGATCCCCAGCTGGGTCATGTCCATGCCGATGGATTGCGCCAGGGGCACGAACACGGGCGTCAGCAGCAGCACGGCGGCGGGCAGGTCGATGAACATGCCCAGGAACAGCATCAGCAGGTTCATCAGCAGGATCACCAGCCACTTGGCGTGCACGTTGGCCTGCACCCACTGGCTCACGCCCTGGGGCATCTGGTCGAACGTGAGCAGCCAGCCGATCGCGGCCGAGGCCATGATCACCAGGAGCACCACGCCCGTCGCCAGGCCCGCGTGGACGATGGCGTCGTTCAGTCGCTTCCAGCCCAGGTCGCGGTAGATCACGGCGGACACCAGGCCGGCGTACAGCGTGGACAGCACGGCCACCTCGGTGGGCGTGGCGATGCCGAAGCGCAGGAAGATGATGATCAGCACCGGCAGCAGCACGGCCGGCGAGGCATAGGCCAGGTGCCGCAGGAAGGCCGGGCGGTCGAAGGGCGTCTGGTCACGGGGGAAATTGCGTCGACGCCCCACCCACCAGCACGCGGCCATGAAGCCGCCGCACATCAGGATGCCGGGCAGCACGCCCGCGACGAACAGCGAGGCGATGGACGCGTTCGAGCTGAGCGCGAACAGGATCATCGGGATCGACGGCGGGATCAGGATGTCGATGGTCGCCGCGGCCGCCAGGGTGGCCGCCGAGAACGCCGGGGGATAGCCCAGGCGCTTGTGCCAGGGAATCAGCAGCGAACCGATGGCGGAGGCGTCGGCCACCGCCGAGCCCGACACGCCGCCGAAGAGCGTGGACGAGAGCACGCCGACTTGCGCCGGCCCGCCATGGAAGCGGCCGATCAGCGTGGACAGCACGCCGACCAGGGCTTCTCCGAGCTTGCCGCCCATCATCAGCGTACCGGTCAGCATGAAGAAGGGAATGGCGATCAGCGGGAAGCTCTGGACCTGGGCGACCATCTGCTGCACCAGCAGGTCCAGCGGCACCTTGTCGGAGCTGGCGGCAGCGGCCATGGCCGCGACCAGCAGGCCGTGCGCGATGGGCATGGCGGCCACCGCCGTGCCCAGGAAAACGAAGAGGATCAATGCGCTCATGGGATGTCTTTCGGGGGTCGGCGGCTCACCAGTGCGCCGTGGGCACGTGGTCCTGCGCGAGATCCGCGGCCGGGGCCGGCGCCGTCCAGGCGCGCCAGGCCGATTGCAGCGCCAGCAGCGCGAGCAGCGCCATGCCGCCCATCACGCAGGCATAGGTGATGGAGCCGGGCAACTGCAGGATGGGGGACTTCTCGTCATGGACCACCTCCAGCATGCGGAAGGTGGCCAGCGTGAGCGTGGCGTACAGGCCGGCCACCACCAGCCAGCTGACCGTCGAAACGACGCGGCGCGTGCGCACGGCCACCGCCTCCATCAGGAAGGTGGTGGCGATGTGGGCGCCTTGCAGGGAGGCCAGCACCACGCCGGACATCACCAGCCAGGGGAACAGCAGCTCGGGCACCTCGTTGGCCCACTGCAGGCTGGCACCCGTGGCGTAGCGCAGCGCGGTGTTCGCCACGAGGATCAGGAAGATCACCGTGGTCGACAGCCACAGCACGACACGGCACAGGCCGGCCACGCCGCGCTCGATCACGCTGGATTCGGCGGTTTGCATGGGAATCTCTCCGGAAGGGGAAGCGGGCGCCCCACGCACGCTGCGAGGGGCCCCAGGGGACAGGCGCGGCCTGCCGGCTTACTTCGCGCGCGCGGCGGCGATGACCTTCTTCACGTAGGGGCCGATGTTGCTGGCCATCCACTTGTCGTCGACATCGGACGTGGCCTTCTCGAAGCCCGCGCGGTCCGGGGTGGTGACCTGCACGCCCTTGGACTTCAGGTCCGCCAGCAGCTTGTCGTCGGCCTCCTGCGACAGCTTGCGCTGCAGCGCCGTGGCCTCGGCGGCGGCTTCCTGCACGGCCTTCTTGTCGGCATCGGACAGGCGGTCCCAGGTGCGCTTGGACATGAGCAGGGGCGTCATCTGGAACTGGTGGCTGGTCAGGGCCAGGTGCTTCTGCACCTCGTACAGCTTGCTGGCATGGATGTTCACCAGCGGGTTCTCCTGGCCGTCGACCACGCCCTGCTGAAGGGCGACATACAGCTCGGCGAAGCGGATCTGCTGAGCCTCGGCGCCCACGGACTTCATGATGTCCACCAGCGTGGCGTCGGGCGGCACGCGCATCTTCAGGCCCTTCATGTCGTCGACCTTGGAGATCGGGCGCTTGCTGTTGGTCATGTGGCGGATGCCGTTGTCCCAGGCGCCCAGGAGCACCATGCCCTTCTCGGCGGAGCGCTCGCCCAGTTCCTTGCCCAGGGGGCCGTCCAGCAGCTTGAAGGCGGCGGCGGGCGTGGGGAACAGGAAGGGCATGCCGAAGGCGTTGTACTCGGGCACGGCGCTGGCCACCGCGCCTTGGGAGTTGGCGGACATGTCCAGCGCGCCGGTGCGCAGCGCGGTCACCATCGCGGCATCGTCGCCGAGCTGTGCGGAGGGCGCCACCTGGACCTCGATGCGGCCGCCGGTCTTGGCCTTGAGGACTTCGGCGAACCTGACCGAGGCCTCATGACGCGGGTTGCCCGGCGCGGCGCCGTGGCCCAGCGTGAGCTTGACGGCCTGGGCCTGGGCGGCCAGGGGCAGGACGGCGATGGCCGCGGCGGCCAGCAGGGTGCGGGTGAAGGTCTTGCGTTGCATGGTCTTGTCTCCGGGATGTTGTGGTTGAAGCAATGGGAGGGGATCAGTGGATCAACATGCCGCCGTTCACGTCCAGCGTGATGCCGGTGCAGTAGGCGGACAGGTCGCTGCCGAGGAACACGCAGGCGCCGGCCACGTCGTCGGCGCGGCCCAGGCGGGCCAGGGGGATGGTGTCCTCGATGTCCTTCTTGCGCTCGGGGCTGAGTTTGCCCTGGGTGATGTCCGTCTCGATCAGGCCCGGCGTGATGCAGTTCACGCGGATGCCCTCGATGCCGAACTCGCGGGCCATGGCGCGGGCCAGGCCCAGCACGCCGGCCTTGGCCGCCGAGTAGTGCGGGCCGCCGAAGATGCCGCCGCCGCGCTGGGCGGAGACGGACGAGATGCACACGATGGAGCCGCCCTGTTGCTGGCGCATGGCGGGCAGCACGGCCTGCGACATGTACAGCGTGCCGCGCAGGCTCACGTCCAGGATGCGGTCGTAATCGGCGCCGGTGATCTCCAGCGTCTTGACCGGCTGGGTGATGCCGGCGTTGTTCACGAGGATGTCGATGCGGCCGAAGGCCTTCATCACGGCGGCGGCGGCGGCCTCGCAGGCGGCCTTGTCGGTCACGTCGCCCACCAGGCCCAGGTGGCCCTCGCCCAGGCGGGCGGCGGCGCCCGCCGGGTCGGCACGCTCCAGGTCCATGATGACCACGCGGGCACCCTGCGCCGCCATCTGGCGGGCGGTGGCGAAGCCCAGGCCGTTCAGGCCGGCGCCGCCGGTGATCACGGCCACTTTGTCTTTGAGAAGCATCTGTCTTGTCTCCAATCGGGATTCGGGAACACCGGCTCGCTCCGGTGGCGTGGGGCGAATGATCGGCACGTCCTTGGATTACGACAAGCGATGAGTTTTCAGCCTAAGATGACAATCTGTCATCTGACTACAGGGTTGACCCGATGCCTGCACTACCCCCCATTGCCAGCCTCCAGGCGTTCGAGGCCGTGGCCCGCCGCCGCAGCTTCGCCCTGGCCGCTGCCGAGCTTCACCTCACCGCGTCGGCCATCAGCCACCAGATCGCCCGGCTGGAGTCGCAGCTGGACATGCGCCTGTTCGAGCGCAGCGCGCACGGTGTGCGCCTGAGCCCGGCGGGCGAACACTACTTGCTGCGTGTGGGCGCGGCGCTGTCGGCCATCGCGGCGGCGACCGACGACCTGCGCCAGGGCGTTCGCAACAGCCTCTACGTGCACTCGGCGCCCAGCATCGCATCGCTGTGGCTCATGCCCCGGCTGCGTCGGTTCGCCCAGGCCTACCCGGAGATATCGCTGAACCTCTCGGCGGCCCACACGCCCAGCGACTTCGCGCTGGGACAAGCCGACATCGACATCCGCTATGGGGTGCCGCAATGGGGCGACCTGGTGGTCGAGCCGCTGTTCGAGGAGTCCATCGTGCCCTTGGCCAGCCCTGCGTTCATCAAGGAGCACAGGCTCAAGCGGGTCGAGCAGTTGCTGGAGGTGCCATTGATCCAGAGCAACGTGAGCGTGGTGCAGTGGGCGGACTGGTTTGGCCGGTTCACGCAGCTGCGCGCCCCCGAGCGTTTCCCGGTGCGCTTCGACCGGGCGCAGATGTCGTTGGACGCCGCCACCCAGGGCCTGGGCGTAGCGCTGGAAAGCGTGGTGAACGCAGGCGGCCACCTGGCGGACGGCAAGCTCAAGCCGGTCTTCGGCATGGACCGGGCAATGCGGGTGAAGGCGCACTTCGCCGTCTACCCCGAGCGCCATGCCAAACGTCCCGCAGTGGAGGCCTTCCTGACCTGGCTGCATGCCGAGGCGGCCCGCACCTGAGGCGACGATCCCGGTCCTCGAAGGCAGCCTACCGTCAACCCGGGCCCGGGGTGTGGGCGTTCCCCCGTCGCATGGCTTCGCCAGACTCGACGCGATGCCGGGATCGCACCGCGGTGATCACTTCCGGTCCGGCGGCGCCAGTGCCTTCGTGGCATCGACCTCCAGCTTGCGCCACTGCTCCAGCACCCAGATCGTGATGTACCGGCAGACGGCTTGGATGCGTTCCAGTAGCGTCTGCCGAGCCGACGGGTGCTGGTCGGCGCATGGCAGCGATCCGAAGGGTTCGGGCGCTCCCGCGCTCCTTTTCGTGAGAGGAGGTAAGCTGCCGTATCCCCACGAAAGTCAGTCCGCTATGAATCTTCGAATCAACCGGCGCACGTTCGCCCTCGGTGGCCTCGGCCTGCTCGGCGCGCTGACCGGCCTCGCGCAGTCCCCCGCGAAGGTGGGCGTGCTGATGCTCCACGGCAAGAACCCGGGCAGCGCGCAGGACCCCAACTTCGTGCCCCTGAAGGGCGCGCTGGAGCGGCAGGGACATGAGGTCCTGCTGCCCGACATGCCCTGGTCCCGCACCCGCTACCTCGACGGCCACTGGGACCAGGCCATGGCCGAGATCGCCCGGCACGTGAAGACCCTGCGGGACAAGGGCGCGCAGAAGATCGTGCTGGTCGGCCACAGCATGGGCGTGCCGGCGGCGATGAGCCATGCCGCGCGCGGCGGCGACGTGTCCGCGCTGGTGCTGCTGGCGCCGGGCCACATCCCGCGCGGCTACTACAACTTTCCCCACCTCAAGCCGGTGCGTGACAGCATCGACGACGCGCGGGCCAAGGTGGCGGCCGGCAAGGGGGACGAGTCCGACCGGTTCCAGGACATCAACCAGGGCCGCCAGCAGACCGTGGTCGCCACCCCGCGCAACTTCCTGTCCTACTTCGACCCGCAGTCCGATGCGGACATGGGCGTCACCGCGCCGCGCATCCCCGCCGGCGTGCCGGTGCTCACGGTGATCGGCGAGAAGGACCCGCTGTTCCAGGGCGTGCGCAGCTACTACGTCGACAAGCTGCCGGCGAACCCGGCGTCCAAGTACCTGGAGGTGTCCGGCGGCCACCTGGACACCGCCCGGGTCGCGATGGACCCGATCCTGGCGTGGATCAAGGCCCTGCCCTGACCGCAGGGTCTCCCCCTTGAGCCCGGGAAAGACCGGGCGATAAACTGGCCGCGCGTTCCCGGGGAGTCGCGTGGTCTTGCGCGCGCCCCGGACCTGTCCACTGGTTGAAGGAGTCTCCCCCGATGATCGCCATCCTCAAGCGCATCGCTGCCGCCCTCACCCTCCTGCTGGCCGGCAGCGCCTTCGCGGCGTTCCCCGACAAGCCGATCCGCATCGTGATCGGCTTCCCCGCCGGTGGCCCGCTGGACCAGCACGCGCGCCTGCTGGCCGACCGCCTGGGCACCGTGCTGGGGCAGACGATCATCATCGACTACAAGGCCGGCGCGGGCGGCACCGTCGGCGCGCAGGAAGTGATGCGCGCGCCCGCGGACGGCTACACGCTGATGCTGGCCAACACTGGCGTGATGGTGATCAACCCGGCCCTGTACACCAAGCTGCCGTACCAGACCCTGCGGGACTTCACGCCCATCGCCCGCACCGCCATGCAGCCGCTCGCGCTGCTGGTCAACCCCAACGTCCCGGCCAGGACCCTGCCGGAGTTCATCGCCTACGCCAAGGCCCGGCCCGGGCAGGTCAACTACGGCTCTGCCGGCAACGGCGGCATCAGCCACCTGGTGCCCGAAATGTTCAAGACCAGCACCGGCCTGTTCATGGTGCACATTCCCTACCGGGGCAGCGCGCCCGCCTTCACCGACTTGATGGCGGGCCAGGTGCAGTTCATGGCCGAATCCATTCCCCAGGCCGCCGCGTACCACAAGCAGGGCAAGGTGCGCGCGCTCGCCGTGACCAGCCGCGAGCGCAACCCCGCCCTGCCGGACACGCCCACCGTCATGGAAAGCGGCCTCAAGGACTTCGAGGTGGTGGGCTTCTACGGCTTCCTGGCCCCGGCCAACCTGCCGAAGGACATCACTGCCAAGCTCAGTGATGCATTCCGCCAGGTCCTGGCCACGCCGGACATCCGCAACCGCATGACGTCCCAGGGGGCAGACCCGGCCTTCATGGGCAGCGAGGACTTCAGCAAGTTCCTCGCCGCCGAAATGCCCAAGTGGGCCACCGCGGTCACGAAGTCGGGCGCCAAGCTCGATTGAAGCGGCAGGCCCATGGGGTAGCCGGGACACTTTTCCCGGACGAAAGAAGCGGGATCTGCGCTGGATCAAGCCTGGACGGCACACACCCGTCCCATAATTGGCCACGATGACGACGATCGAGCAGGCTGCGCCCGTTTCCGGCGGGCGATTGATCCACGAGTTGCTCCAGGACGCCCTGGGATCGGTGCGGCGGCATCTAGGCCTGGAGATCGCCTTCATCTCGGAATTCAGCGCAGGACGCCGCTTCTTCCGGTATGTGGATGCCGCCTCGGCGGACTGTCCCGTGCGGGTCGGTGATTCGGACCCCCTGGAGCAGTCCTATTGCCAGCGGATCGTCGATGGGCGGCTGCCCGGGCTGATGAACGATGCCCGGCAGAACGCCGAGGCGCTGACCCTGCCGGTCACGACCCAGCTGCCGGTCGGTGCGCACCTGAGCGTCCCCATCCTCCTGGGCCAGGAGCTGTTCGGAACCTTCTGCTGCTTCAGCCGCGAATCCGACGCCTCGCTCGACGAGCGGCACCTGTCGATGATGCGGCTGTACGCCGATTTCGTGGGACGACTCCTCGAAAGGACGGTGCGTGACCAGCGCCAGGCCCTGGAGCGGCAGGAGCAGGTCCGCCGCGTGATCGACGAGGGGCTGTTCCACGTGGTCTACCAGCCCATCGTCCAGATTGACAGCCGCGAGGTCGTGGGCCATGAAGCCCTGACCCGCTTTACCGCCGAGCCCCGGCGCACGCCCGACCAGTGGTTTGCCCAGGCTGCCCTCGCCGGCATGACCGTGGACCTGGAGGGGGCGGTGGTGCGCAAGGCACTGGAGGATTTCCATCGCCTGCCGCCGCAGACCTACCTGTCCCTCAACGTCTCGCCCCAGGCGATCGTCGAAGGCTCGGTGCTCGGCGCGCTGCAGGCGAACCCGCCCAGCCGCCTGGTACTGGAGGTGACGGAGCACGCCAGCATCGACGACTACCAGGCCCTCGACAGCCAGCTGGCCCCGCTCAGGGCCCAGGGGCTGCAGCTCGCGGTGGACGATGCCGGCGCCGGCTACGCGAGCTTCCGGCACATCCTGAAGCTCAAGCCCGACATCATCAAGCTCGACGGCAGCCTGGTCGGCGCGATCGACAAGGACCCGGGCATCCGGGCCCTCGCGGCTGCCCTGGCCCGATTCGCCCGGGAAACCGGTGCCGCGGTGCTGGCCGAGTGCGTCGAGACCGAGCAGGAACTGCAGGCCTTGCGTGACCTGCAAGTGGACAAGGCGCAGGGCTACCTTCTGGGCCGGCCCGCGCCGCTGCCGAACTAGGCCCGGCGCGAGGCGCGCTGGTGGCCCCCCCCTCAGCGCACCAGCGCCTCCAGCGCCGGCACCCCGACCGGCGGCTGCGGCTGCCACGGCAGCACGAACAGCTGCCGGGCCAGCCCGCCCTCCCGGATGCGATCGACCTGGCGCGCCTCCCCGCCCAGCCGGGCTTGCAGCAGCGGGTCGCGCGGCCCCGCCGCCAGCAGGGACCGATTGAGCACCCAGGCATGCGGCTCCACCCCGGCGCGGCGCAGGTCGTCCTGCAGCGCGCTGGCCTGGGACACCGGCGTGGTCTCGGGCAAGGTGACGAGGACCACCTGGGTATAGCGCGGGTCCTGCAGCCGCATCAGGGGCGTGACCAGCCGCCCACCGGCCCGCGCCCCCATCCCCCGCAGCATCTGTCGGTGGTAGGCGCCCGTGGCATCCATCAGCAGCAGGGAGTGGCCCGTCGGCGCCGTATCCATCACCACGAACCCGCCCGAGGCCTGGGCCACGGCGTGCGAGAAGGCATGGAAAACCGCCACCTCCTCGGTGCAGGGGGACTGCAGGTCCTCCAGCAGGAGGGCGCGCTCGTGCGCGTCGAGGCCCTGGCCCTTGGTGGCCATCATCTTGTCGATGTAGCGCCGGGTCTCGGCCTTGGGGTCGATGCAGCTGACTTGCAGCCCCTCCACGCTGCCGCCCAGCGTCAGGCCCAGGTGGGCCGCCGGGTCGGTCGTCGTCAGGTGGACACGGTGACCCCGGGCCACCAGGCCCAGCGCCAGGGCCGCGGCGACCGTGGTCTTGCCCACGCCGCCCTTGCCCATGACCATCACCAGGCCCCGCCCCTGGCCGGCGAGCTGGTCGACCAGCCGGGCCAGGCCTGGCAGGTCCGGCGCCTGCGGCACGGCCACCGGGGCGGTGGCTTGCCAGGCACGCGCGCGCTCGTCATCGAACAAGGCCCGCAGCGCGGGCAGGCCCACCGAGTCGAAGGGACGCAGCGGCACCCTCGCCTGCGGCAAGGCGCGCAGGTCCGCCGGCATCGCGGCCAGCGCCTCCTCGCCCTGGCGGGCCACCGCGAGGGACACCGGGTCGTCCGTGACCGAGGGTCGGTAGACCGCGTTGACCACCAGCCACTGGCGGGCCAGGCCGAGCTCGCGCAGCTCGCGGGAGGTACGCTGCGCCTCGGCCAGCGCGCCGGCCTCGGCCCGGGCCACCAGCACCACGCCCGTCAGGCCGGAATCCGTGAGCGCCGCCAGGGCCTGGTTGAAGCGGGCCTCCTGCATCTTCAGCCCGGAATGCGGGCCCAGGCAGGAGGCGCCCCGGTCATTGCCCGCCAGGAAGCCGCTCCAGGCCTTGGGCAGGCTCAGCAGGCGCAGCGTGTGCCCGCTGGGCGCGGTGTCGAACACCACATGGTCGAAGCGGTCCGCCCCACCGGCCAGCAGGCCGGAAAACTCGTCGAAGGAGGCGATCTCGGTCGTGCAGGCGCCAGACAGTTGCTCGAGCACCGTCGCCCGTTCCTCGGCGCTGGCCTGCGCCATCTGATCGAGGACCCGGCTGCGGTAATGGGCGGCGGCCACCTCGGGGTCGATGTTGGCCAACGCCAGTCCCGGCACCCCGGGCACGGGCGCGGGGGTGTTGGACAGGGCCACGCCCAGCATCTCGTCCAGGTTGGAGGCCGCGTCCGTGCTGACCAGCAGGACGCGCCGGCCCGCGTCAGCCAGGGCGATGGCCGTGGCCGTGGAGATCGAGGTCTTGCCGACACCGCCCTTGCCGGTGAAGAAAAGGAATCGCGGGGGATGTTCGAGCCAGTTCATGGAAGGTCCTCCACGCGCATGGTGCCTGCGCTGCGGGTTCCCGACCTTGATCCAGGTCGTCCCCGGCCGCTCAGGTCGCCGGCCGGTCCGCCAGCGCCAGCCGGATGCCGAACACGATGAACATCACGCCGGCTACCTTGTCCAGCCAGTGCATGCCGCGCCGGACCGCCTCGCGGCGTGCCATCCAGGCTGCCAGCAAGGCCCAGCCCGCGTTGACGGGAACACTGTTCAAGACGAACAGCAAACCCAGCAGCAGGAACGCCAGCGTCTTGTCGCCCGCCTGCGGCGCGATGAACTGGGGCAGGAAGGCCAGGAAGAACAGCGCC
>JACCDU010528914.1_pt1 | contig 12377 bp, 15 predicted proteins | sample 7446081 | NCBI WGS metagenome assembly JACCDU01 (sample SAMN15323447, study PRJNA562643) | freshwater metagenome | isolation source: river surface water | place: USA:Blue River Watershed | collected 2017-08-17 | reverse complement strand
TACGGCTGCCTGTTTAATAAAGAAAGGAAAGCACCATGCGTCACGGTCACGGCCTCCGCAAACTCAACCGCACCAGCGAGCACCGCCTCGCCATGCTGCGCAACATGATGAACTCGCTCATCGAGCATGAAGTCATCAAGACCACTGTGCCCAAGGCCAAAGAACTGCGCCGTGTGATCGAGCCCATGATCACCCTGGCCAAGGAAGACTCCGTCGCCAACAAGCGCTTGGCATTCAACCGCCTGCGCAGCCGTGACAGCGTCACCAAGTTGTTCGCCGATCTGGGCCCGCGCTTTGCCAAGCGTCCTGGTGGTTACACCCGCATTCTGAAGATGGGTTTCCGTGTGGGTGACAATGCCCCCATGGCCCTGGTGGAATTGGTGGATCGTCCCGAAATTTCTGATGCTCCGGCCGCAGAATAAGGTATAATTCAAAGCTTACCGCGGGGTGGAGCAGTCTGGTAGCTCGTTGGGCTCATAACCCAAAGGTCGTTGGTTCAAATCCGGCCCCCGCAACCAACAATGCAAGTCTTGCTTGCCTTAAAGGCCCTCTATCGGAGGGCCTTTTTGTTTTGTCTCGCATATGTTCAGGCTGGCAGCAATGCGAATCTCGTTCAGGTGGCCGACAGATCGTGCTCAAGGCTCTCGATAGGGGACAGTCTGTACCCATAGCCATAAATGGTGCTGAGTGTCCAGCCGTATTCGGCCGTCAGTTGGAGTTTGGATCTCAGTCGGTAGACGTGCGTGTCCAAAGAGCGGGAGACAAATTCTTTTTCCCGAGGCCAGAGGTGGTCATAAAGGTATTGCCTTGACAGGGGGCGCTCCTGGTTCTTGAACAGCAGCAAGGCCAATTGGTATTCGCGTGGTGTCAAAGAAACCGTTACGCCATCCAAAGACAACGATTCCGCTGCAATGTCAAAGACAATGCGTCCAAACGCCAGGTGTTTGGGCGATTCGGAACTGTCGGCAAGGCGATGGCGCAGCACATTGCGCAAGCGTGCAATGAATTCTGCTGGCCTGTACGGCTTACAAATGTAATCAGACGCCCCGGCATTCAGTGCCTGCACCACATCCGACTCTGCGTTGTGGGCGGTCAGCATGATTGCAGCGGGTGGCGGTGACAAATGCTCTTGCGCCCATTGGAGGACTTGCAAACCGCTGATCTCAGGGACTTGCCAGTCTAGAATAAGTACATCGAAGGTTTCGCGTTTCAGTTGCCGTAGCAAATGGGCGCTGTCACTGAACATCTGCAGATGGGGCGTTTGCCCATCAACCGGCAGGGCCGACAACAGCGTTTCCTGTATGTGGCTCAATTCAAGAGGCTCATCGTCGAGAACGGCAATCCGCATTCACGCTACCTTGGGTTTGTGTTGATGGTGGAGGCGTATCGCTGTAGGAGCCACCGCGACAATTGTACAAATGAACATTACCAGGGCAAGCATCTGATGGGTCGGGTTCAAGCCGCATTGCGTTGCAGGTGCTGGGCAGTCTTGTGTCTGGCGCTGTGGGCTATTTGCGGGGCGGTTTGGGCTGTGCCGAAGGGCCTGGACGTGAGCGATCTGAAGGAGCGTGCCCTGGTGACTTCGCATGCCGAAATTCTGGAGGACTCGCGGCACGGGTTTTCACTTGACCAAGTGCAACACGCTACAACTTGGCGCACCGCGCCAGGTCAAGCCTTGAACTTCGGGATCACCGATTCGGTGTGGTGGATGCGCTTGCGCATGAACAACACGGGTCATGAACCGCAAGCACTGGTTTTTGATTTGGGCGCAACACAGCAGGACATCTTGGACTGGTATGTGATGGCGTCCAATGAAAAAGTGCCAGAAACATTGGGGCGTATTGGCGATTTTCAGGACTTCAGGCAGCGCCCGATACAGACCCGAACGCTGGCGGTGCCTCTATTGATCCAAGCCGGACAGACCAGAGACCTGTACATCCGTTTCCAGGCCTTGGGCACGGCTTACCCGATCATGCCGCTGGCATTGGCCAAGCAGGATGCTTTCATGCGTTATGTGGCTCAGGAAGACCTTGTCCTTTCGATCTTCCACGGCATGTTGTTGTCCTTGATTGTCTTCAGTGTCTTGCTCTATGCCGGCTACCGACACACCGCTGTGGGTTTGTATGCACTTTACCTGGTGCTGTTCCTGGTTTACAGCCTCGCCTACCGCGGGTTCGACTTGCAATACCTCTGGCCCAACAACCCCCTTTGGCACCATCGGGTCATGGTGGGGGCGGCCATGTTGTGTTTTGTGGCTGGCAATGGGTTTGCTGTGGCATTCGTGCGGCTGCACACCTTGATTCCGCGTTGGCTGTTGAGGGTCGTTTGGGGCGGCATGCTGCTCAATGTGAGTGATTTCGTCTTGCTGGCCATGGACCGCTACGCATGGGCCATGGCATGGGGCAGCATCACCGGGGTGGCTTTGACCACGTTGGTGTGGGTGATTTTGGGGTGGCAGGCGCTGCGGCGTGTGCCGCATGCCCTGGAGGTCTTTGCTGCATTTACGCTAATGGTGTTCACCCTGGCGTTGTATTCCATGCAGCTCTATGGCTTGATGCCTGCTTACTGGCAAGTTCTTTGGGGCATCCAGGCAGCCACGTTGTTAGGCTTGGTGGTGGTCGCCTTTTTGCAGGCGAGATTGGCCAGGCGCGAGGTCATGCAAAAGGAGTTGGAAAAGGCGCGGCAGGCCATGGTGCGGTATGTGTCCCATGATCTTCGTGCGCCGCAGTCGGCCATTTTGGCTTTGCTGGAAGAAGGGCAAGGCCAAGCCCTTACGGATCCGCTGCGCGATGGTATCGCGCAACAAGTCGACAAAACCCTGCGGTTGACCGATGCGTTTTTGTTGCTGTCCAGAGCGGAGTCATTGGCGTACCGTTTTGAGACGGTGTTTTTGGGCGACCTGGCGCACGAGGCCATCGACCAAGTCTGGCCCTTGGCGCAGCGCAAACGCATCCGCATTGAACGTGAAAACTTGGACGATGAACGGGCTCAAATCAGTGCAGACCGTGAATTGCTGACGCGCGCGCTCTACAACGTGTTGGAAAACGCCATCAAATACAGCGAGTCAGATACAACTATCAGGGTCGGCATGAGCATCCACAGCAGTGACACCACCCTGTCCATTCAGGATGAAGGCATCGGTATGCCGCAAGAAAGCGTTGCGCTTTTGTTTGGAGAGTACCAGCGAGGCCGAAGCGCCCGAGATGTCGCTGGGCACGGTCTGGGCTTGGCCTTGGTGGTTGCGGTCATGCGGCAACACCGGGCGCGCGTCACCTGCAACAGCAAGCCAGGAACTGGAACCACATTTGCCTTGAAGTTTCGGCGCACGCCCGGGTGAGCCCCAGCATGGGCGTCATGGTTCACGCTGCCGCTTGGGAACCCAGTCGGCGCAAGATCTCCTGCAGTGCATGGCGCACGGCGGCTTCGCGGACCATGGCGCGATCCCCGGCAAACACACGGCAGGCGCTGTCCAGCTGCTCACCAACACACCAAGCAAACCAAACGGTACCTACCGGTTTGTCGCTTGATCCCCCACTGGGGCCGGCGATGCCCGTCACGGCCACGCTGACCTGGGCGTGCGCATGCCTCACGGCGCCCATGGCCATGGCTCGGGCCACCGGTTCGCTCACGGCGCCGTGCTGTTCGATCAAGAGGGGCGGCACGCCGAGCAGTTCGGATTTGGCAGCGTTGGAGTAGGTCACAAAACCGCGCTCGAACCAGGTGCTTGAGCCGGCCAAGTCGGTGCAGCGGGCAGCGATCAGACCGCCCGTACAGCTTTCGGCGGTGGCCATCATCCAGCGGCGCGTTTGCAGGCGCAGGGCCAGTTGTTCGCACAGGCGGGTGGTGTCCATCAGATGAAGCGCCACAGCGCAATGACCAGCAAGGTGCAGAAGGCGGCCACCAGGTCGTCAAACAGGATGCCCCAGGCGCCACGCCAGCCCCAGCCCTTGAACACCTGGTCGGCCCAGGCCACCGGGCCGGGCTTGGCTGCGTCGAAGAAACGAAACAGCAGAAAGGCAGCCAGTTGCCCCCAGAAGCCGGTGGGCATGACCAGCCAGAGGATGAGCCACATGGCCACAATCTCGTCCCAGACCACATAGCCGGGGTCGGCCACGTCCAGATGGTCTACGGTACGCTTGCAGGCCCACCAACCGACCAGCAGCGACACCAGAATCAGCACGCCCTGGCCGCTGGAGGTCAGCCATGGGGCCAGCGCCAACCACGTCAGCCAGGCCCACAGGCTGGCCACGGTGCCGGGGGCTTTGGGCGACAGGCCTGAGCCTAGGCCCAGCGCGATCAGGTGCGCGGGGTGGTTCAGCATGAAGAGCGGGCTGGGGCGGTGGGACATGGTCAACTTTGTCCGAAGTGGTCAAAGGAAGCAAAGTGCGTGGTCACGCGCAGGCCCTGGGCATCCCGCAGATCAATGCCGGACTGCGCCGTCACGCTGCCGACGCGGGTGACGGGCACCTGGCAGGCCTGTGCGGCGGCGAGCACCGCTTCATGCTGGTGTGGCGGGGCCGTGAAAACCAATTCGTAATCGTCCCCACCCGACAGCACGCAGGTGCGCCACCAGGCTTCGGGCAACGAGCCTTGTGGCCGGCACGCCAGCAGGCTCAGGCAGGCATCCAGTTCCAGGCGCGCGCCCACGCCACTTTGGTGCAGGATGTGGCCCAGATCGCCCAGCAAGCCGTCGCTGATGTCCGCCGCTGCGCTGGCGATGCCGCGCAAGGCCATGCCCAGCGCCACGCGTGGTGTGGGCTGCTCCATGCGCGCGCGGCAGCTTGCGAAAACAGCTTCGGGCAGGCTCAGCGTGCCGCGGAAGGCTTCCAGCGCCAGGCGTGCATCGCCCACGGTGCCGCTCACATAAATGTGGTCGCCCGCCCTGGCGCCGCTGCGCAGCAGTGCTTGCCCGTGTGGCACGTCACCGATCACGGTGATGGCGATGTTGAGGGGACCCTGGGTGGTATCGCCGCCAATCAGTTCGCAGCCGTGGGCGTCCGCCAGGGCCAACAGGCCTTGCGAAAAGCCCTGCAGCCAGGTCTCGTCGGCCCGAGGCAGGGCCAGCGACAGCAAAAAGGCGCGCGGTTCGGCGCCGCAGGCGGCCAGATCGCTGAGGTTGACCGCCAGGCTCTTGTGGCCGAGGCAGGCAGGATCGACCGTGCTCAGGAAGTGGCGGCCTTCGACCAGCATGTCGGCGGACAGGGCCAGTTGGTGGCCGGGGCGGGGCGACAGCAGCGCGCAGTCGTCGCCAATGCCCAGATCGGCTTGCTGCGCGGGGCGGTTGAAAAAGCGGTCAATCAGGTCGAATTCACCCATGGGCCAAGAATAACCGCAAGTGCTGCACCGGTTCAGTGCAGTGTGCGGCCGGCATCCCCGGTGCTGCCCGCCTGCAGGATGAAGGCCGCGATCGGCACCTCGAAGCGGTGGCCGTCAACGGCCACAAAGAAATAGCTGCCGTGCATGATGCCATGCGAGGTCCGCAGCTGGCAGCCACTGGTGTACTGAAAGGCCTCGCCCGGTTTGAGCAGGGGCTGTTCGCCCACCACGCCCAGGCCCTTGACTTCTTCCGTGTGACCGCTGGCGTCCTCGATCAGCCAATGGCGTGAGATCAGCTGGGCAGGCACCTGGCCCGTGTTGGTGATGGTGATCGTGTAAGCGAAGGCAAACCGTCCGGCGTCTGCCGCGCTTTGCTCGGGCAGGAAGCGGGGTTCGGTGTCGATGCGGAAAGCGTAAGTGGTGTCGGGCATGGCCGCATGGTAACTGCGACAATCCAGGCATGAGCACCACTTACCGCATTGCCCCCTCCATCTTGTCGGCTGATTTCGCCCGCCTGGGTGACGAAGTCAGGAATGTCATCGCCGCCGGCGCCGATTGGATCCACTTCGACGTGATGGACAACCACTATGTGCCCAACCTCACGTTCGGCCCCATGATTTGCCAGGCCCTTAAACCCCACGCAAAAACGCCAGAGGGCGTGGCGGTGCCGATCGACGTGCATTTGATGATTTCCCCAGTCGATGCGCTGGCCGCTTCGTTTGCCGAAGCCGGTGCCGACCTGATCAGCTTTCACCCGGACGCCAGCGCCCATGTGCACCGCAGCATCCAGGCCATCAAGAGCAAAGGCGTCAAAGCTGGTTTGGTCTTCAACCCGGCCGAGCCGCTGGATGTGCTGGAGTGGACCATCGACGAGATCGACCTGATCCTCGTCATGAGCGTGAACCCCGGCTTTGGTGGCCAGAGCTTCATCGACTCTGCCTTGCGCAAGGTTGAGCTGGCACGCCAGTGGATCGAGCGCAGCGGTCGCGACATTCGTCTCGAGGTGGACGGCGGCATCAAGGCCGACAACATCCGCCGCGTGGCCGATGCCGGCGCCGACACTTTCGTGGCCGGCAGCGCCATCTTTGGCAAGCCCGACTACAAGACGGTCATCGACCAGATGCGTGTGGCGCTGGCCTGATGGGCACGCAGCGTTTTCGGGCCGCCATCGTCGACCTGGACGGGACGATGGTGGACACGCTGGGCGATTTTGAGGTCGCCCTCAACCGCACCCTGGCCGATCTGGACCTGCCCGGCGTGGAACGTGCCTTGGTCGAGCGCACCGTGGGCAAGGGTTCGGAACACCTGATCCGCTCGGTGCTCGCGCACCAAATGGCGCTGCCCGCGGCCAAAGGCTATGGCCAGGCTTGCCCAGCCTGGACGGTGGACAGCCTGTACGACCGGGCCTGGCTGCGCTACCAGCACCACTACCTGGGCATCAATGGTGACTTTTCCGAGGTCTATCCGGGCGTGGCCGATGGCCTGCAGGCTTTGCAGGAGCGGGGCTGGGCCCTGGCCTGCCTGACCAACAAGCCACTGGCGTTTGCCCGCGAGTTGCTCGTAGCCAAGGGGCTGGCAGGGTATTTCAGCCAGGTGTTCGGCGGCGACAGCTTCGAGCGCAAGAAGCCTGACCCCTTGCCGCTGCTCAAAACCTGCGAGGCCCTGGGCATCGGGCCTCAAGACACCCTCATGGTGGGCGATTCCAGCAACGACGCGCAGGCCGGCCATGCGGCGGGATGCGGCGTGGTGCTGGTGACCTATGGCTACAACCACGGAGAGCCGATCCGTCAGACCCCGGCGTTGGCCTGGGTCGATGCGCTGGCGGACATCCCGCAGGCACTGGGCCTTTGAGGCGGGGCGTCAGCGGCCTTTGCTACACTCTTTCCACCATGTTGTTCATCCACCACCCCACAAGCGCAGCCCTTGCGCCGGTCTTCACCCCTCGTGAAGGCCGGGGAGCCTGGCCCTGGCGTCAGCCTGTCTGATTGCATTTGCCTTGGCGGCGCCTGCCCGCCACCCGCGCCCGGCATCTGACCGGGCACCAGGATGAACCCGCGCACCCCACCACCTGAATCCCGGGGTGCCGAGCCCAAGAAAGCTCGCCCATGATCACCGAACTCGAATTCAAAAGCCTGGCCAGCCAAGGCTACAACCGCATCCCCTTGATGCTCGAGGCCTTTGCCGACCTCGAAACCCCGCTCTCGCTCTACCTCAAGTTGGCCCACTCCAAGGATGGCGGCAAGTACAGCTTCCTGCTTGAATCTGTGGTGGGCGGTGAGCGTTTTGGCCGTTACAGCTTCATTGGCCTGCCGGCCCGTACCCTGGTGCGCGCCAGCGGTTTTGGTGCCGAAGCCAAGACCGAAGTGGTGCGCGATGGGCAGGTGGTGGAAACCGCCACTGGCAACCCGCTGGACTTCATTGGCGAATACCAAAAGCGCTTCAAGGTGGCGCTGCGCCCGGGACTGCCGCGCTTTTGCGGCGGACTGGCGGGGTACTTTGGTTACGACGCGGTGCGCTACATCGAAAAGAAGCTCGAAGCCACCTGCCCGCCCGACACCTTGGGCACGCCAGATATTCTCTTGCTGCAGTGCGAGGAACTGGCCGTCATCGACAACCTGTCGGGCAAGCTGTACCTGATCGTCTATGCCGATCCGGCGCAGCCCGAGGCCTACGCCCATGCCAAGAAACGCCTGCGTGACCTCAAGGAGCTGCTCAAATATTCGGTGAGTGCACCCGTGGTCAAGGCCAGCCAGACCTACCCGGCCGAGCGCGACTTTGCCAAAGAGGATTACCTGAAGGCTGTCGAGCGCGCCAAGGAGTTGATTGCGGCGGGCGACTTCATGCAGGTCCAGGTTGGGCAGCGCATCAAAAAACGCTACACCGAAAGCCCTTTGTCACTGTACCGCGCCCTGCGCTCGCTCAACCCGAGCCCCTACATGTATTTCTACAACTTCGGGGATTTTCATGTGGTTGGCGCCAGTCCCGAGATTTTGGTGCGCCAAGAGCAGACGCCCGAAGGGCAGAAGGTCACCATCCGTCCGCTGGCGGGCACTCGCCCGCGTGGCGCCACACCAGAGAAAGACAAAGCCACCGAACAAGAGCTGCTGGCCGACCCGAAGGAGCGAGCCGAGCACGTGATGTTGATCGACCTGGCCCGCAACGACATCGGTCGCATCGCCAAGATCGGTTCGGTCAAGGTGTCCGAGGCTTTTGTGGTTGAGCGCTACAGCCATGTGATGCACATCGTGAGCAACGTCGAAGGCATCCTGCTGGACGGCATGACCAACATGGATGTGCTCAAGGCAACTTTCCCGGCCGGCACGCTCACGGGAGCGCCCAAGGTGCATGCGATGGAGTTGATCGACCAGTTCGAGCCGGTCAAACGCGGCATCTATGGCGGTGCTTGCGGCTACATCAGCTACGCAGGCGACATGGATGTGGCCATCGCCATCCGCACCGCTGTCATCAAGGACCAGACGCTGTATGTGCAGGCCGCAGCCGGTGTGGTGGCCGATTCTGTGCCCGAGATGGAGTGGCTCGAAACCGAGCACAAGGCCCGCGCCTTGTTGCGTGCCAGCGAATTGGTGGAAGAAGGCCTGGAGTGAACGCCATGACGAAAAAGACCAAGCTCCTCATGGTGGACAACTACGACTCGTTTACCTTCAACATCGTCCAGTACTTTGGCGAACTCGGTGCCGAGGTGGAGGTGTTTCGCAACGACGAAATCACCCTCGAAGGCATTGCGGCACGTCAACCCGACCGCCTGGTGATTTCGCCCGGCCCGTGCTCACCCGCCGAGGCGGGCATATCGGTGGCGGCCATCCAGCACTTCGCTGGCAAGTTGCCGATCCTGGGGGTCTGCCTGGGGCACCAAAGCATCGGCGCGGCTTTTGGCGGAAACATCGTGCGCGCGCAGGTGCAGATGCATGGCAAGACCAGTGTCATCACCACCACACAAGAAGGCGTGTTTGCCGGACTGCCCCAGCAATTCACCGTCAACCGCTACCACTCGCTGGCCATCGAGCGTGCCAGTTGCCCGCCGTGTCTGAAGGTGACCGCCTGGACCGACGACGGCGAGATCATGGGCGTGCGCCACACCGAACTCGACATCGAGGGCGTGCAGTTCCACCCCGAATCCATCCTGACCGAGCACGGCCACGCCATGCTCAAGAACTTTCTTGACCGCTGAGATTGGAGCGCGCCATGCCCATCACCCCACAAGAAGCGCTGCAGCGCACCATTGAGCACCGCGAAATCTTCCACGACGAAATGCTCAAGATCATGCGCATGATCATGCGCGGCGAGCTCTCGCCCGTCATGACCGCGGCCTTGATCACCGGTCTGCGTGTCAAAAAGGAAACGATTGGCGAGATCACGGCTGCCGCTCAGGTCATGCGCGAGTTCTCCACCAAGGTGAACGTGCCCGACACCCGGCACCTGGTCGACATCGTGGGCACGGGCGGCGACGGTTCGCACACCTTCAACATCTCGACCTGCTCCATGTTCGTGGCCGCAGCAGCTGGCGCCAAGACCGCCAAGCACGGCGGGCGCAGCGTCAGCAGCAAATCGGGCAGTGCCGACGTGCTCGAAGCCCTTGGCGTCAACATCAACCTGCCGCCCGAGCGCATCGCGCAATCGATCGCGCAGACCGGCATTGGTTTCATGTTCGCACCCAACCACCACCCGGCCATGAAGAACGTGGCGCCGGTGCGCAAGGAGCTGGGCGTGCGCACCATCTTCAACATCCTGGGGCCGCTGACCAACCCGGCCGGTGCACCCAACATCTTGATGGGGGTGTTTCACCCCGATCTGGTGGGCATCCAGGTGCGCGCCCTGCAGCGTCTGGGCGCCGAGCATGCGGTGGTGGTGTATGGCCGCGACGGCATGGACGAGGTCAGTCTGGGCGCATCCACGCTGGTGGGCGAGCTGCGCAACGGCGAGATCCGCGAATACGAAATCCATCCCGAAGATTTCGGCATGGCCATGGCCAGCAACCGTGCCCTGCGTGTGGAGACACCCGAGGAGTCGGTGGAGATGCTGCGTAGCGTGCTCGACAACCAGCCAGGCGCAGCCCGTGACATCGTGCTGCTCAACGCCGGCGCTGCGCTGTACGCGGCCAATGTGGTCCCGTCGATCGGCAAAGGCATCGAGCGTGCCCGCGAGGTGCTGGCCAGTGGCGAAGCCAAGGCCAAACTGGCGCAGTTCACCGCGTTCACACAGGCGGTCTGATGTCCAGCCTGTGGCGTGACGAAGGCACCTGGATTGCGCTGGGCGTTTCGGCGCTGTTCCTGGTGGCGGCTTTTGTCATGCACCGAGTTTTCGTGAAAGTGCTCCAATCCGAGTCGCCGGAGCAAGAAAGACCAACAGATGAGTGACATCCTGAACAAGATCGTGGCCGTCAAACGCGAAGAGGTCGCGGCCGGGCTGAAAAAGAAATCCCTGGCGGCCATGCGTACCGACGCCGAAAGCCGCGTGCTCACGCGCGACTTCGAAGGCGCCTTGCGCGCCAAAATCGCAGCAGGACAGGCTGCGGTGATCGCCGAAGTCAAGAAAGCCAGCCCATCCAAAGGCGTGCTGCGCGAAGACTTCATTCCGGCCGACATCGCCCAGAGTTATGCCGAACATGGTGCTGCTTGCCTCTCGGTGCTGACCGACCAGCAGTTTTTCCAGGGTTGCAACGACTACCTCAAGCAAGCCCGTGCCAGCTGCGACCTGCCGGTGCTGCGCAAGGACTTCATGGTTGACCCTTACCAGGTCTACGAGGCCCGCACCATAGGTGCTGACTGCATCTTGCTGATTGCCGCCTGCCTCGACGACGCCCAAATGGCCGATTTGGAAGCCGTGGCCCGCAGCCTGGACATGGCCGTGCTGGTCGAGGTGCATGACCGCGCCGAGCTGGCGCGCGCGCTGCGCTTGAAGACCCGGCTGGTGGGCATCAACAATCGCAACCTGCGCACCTTCGAGGTGAGCCTGCAAACCACCCTGGACATGTTGCCCGAGGTGCCGGCTGACCGCGTGCTGGTGACCGAAAGCGGCATCCTGGTCCGCGAAGACGTGCAGCGCATGCGCGATGCGCATGTGCATGCCTTCCTGGTGGGCGAGGCCTTCATGCGGGCCAAGGAGCCCGGCGAAGCACTTGAAAAGCTGTTTGGCTGATGGCGCAGCAAGGTTTTGACTGGGCGCAGCCACAGGCCGAGGCGTCCCGGCTACGGCAATGGCCTCCTCGGCTGGAGCGCCTGGCGCCGGGCTGGCGCGAGACGGTGGACGCCTTCTGGGGCGATGCGATCGGGCAGGCCCTGTCAGCCCGTGTGGAGCAGGCTTTGGCGCAGGGCCGGGTGGTGTATCCGCCTGAGCCGTTTCGTGCGTTGGAGCTGACGGCGCTGGCCGATGTGCGTGTCGTAGTGCTGGGGCAGGACCCCTACCATGGTCCTGGGCAGGCCGAGGGGCTGGCGTTTTCGGTGGCGCCCGGCGTGCGGGTGCCTCCGAGTCTGCGCAACATCTTCAAGGAGTTGCAGCGCAGCCTGGGCCTGCCCCTGCCTGCCGATGGTTCGCTGGTGCGCTGGGCACGCCAAGGGGTGCTTTTGCTCAACACCAGCCTCACGGTGGAGGATGGACAGGCGGCCAGCCACGCCCGCTGGGGCTGGGAGACGCTGACCGACAGGTTGGTGCGTCTGGTGGCAGCCCAGCCGCGGCCGGTGGTGTTCATGCTCTGGGGGGGGCATGCCCAGGCCAAGCAGCCACTCATTGATGGCGCAGCGCCCGATGGGCGCCATTTGGTTCTGCAGGCCAACCACCCGTCGCCTTTGTCGGCCTTGCGCTCGCCTCGGCCTTTCATGGGGTGTGAGCACTTTGCGTTGGCCAATGCTTTCTTGGAGGAAACAGGGCAAAAAAGCATGACCTGGTGAAAAAAGTTGATTTGGCTTGCCGATCGTCACCAAAAGGTGGCATAATTTGAGGCTCGCTCCGGAGGGGTGCCCGAGTGGCTAAAGGGGGCAGACTGTAAATCTGTTGGCTTACGCCTACGCTGGTTCGAATCCAGCCTCCTCCACCAGCGAACCGGC
>JACCDU010039955.1_pt1 | contig 12383 bp, 12 predicted proteins | sample 7446081 | NCBI WGS metagenome assembly JACCDU01 (sample SAMN15323447, study PRJNA562643) | freshwater metagenome | isolation source: river surface water | place: USA:Blue River Watershed | collected 2017-08-17 | reverse complement strand
GGTGTCCAACAAAACGTGCTGGTTACCGATTTTTTATTTGCATTGGCTGTGGGCTGCAAGGTAGCCTTAGCACCCGTATAATTGGCACTACCCGAAATAATATCCCCAAAAGCTCTTAACGTGATAATCTGAGTGGTGTCTTTACTGTCAAATCCCGTAACGTCGGTACAAAAAACTTCTCCCGGCTCCAATGTCCAAAAACGAGACCCTTTTTGATACTTCAGTGCTGGTTTGTTGTTGGGGGAACAGTTAATTACCAGAATTTGCAAATCCAAACGAACCGTTGAAATTGCAATTCCATTTCTCCATTCTGTTACTTCGATGGCAACCGCAAAACGTCCAGCCGTTGGCGACATAAACGTGGTTAAACCGTTGTAAGCATCAATACTCGCGATACCGGAATTTCCAAATGGTTTGGTTGCTGAAAATCCGTTACGGTAATCGACATCGATAAAATTAGACATCGGATCCGAACAGGTTGTGATCACCGGATCGTTGTTATCTGCACCTTGCCAAGGAGTAACCAATTTAAACGATAAGGAATCACCATCGGGATCTACCGCACGATTTCTCAACGTTGTGGTATCGTTTCTGCAAATAAATGGAACGGGCACTTCTAGGAAATACGGGGAACTGTTTTGCAGACTGGTTGGAGGAATGGTTGCGTAATAGGTTTGACCTTGGTAGGCAGTACCAAATTGATCCTGTAAATTATTTTGGGTATTTCGGCAGCATCGCTCCCATTTAAGGTGATAGCCGGTAGTTGAATTGGGCAAGGTGATGGTTGTTTCGTAAATCCCTTGTTCCAAACATGCCGACGCAATTTCTGGGCAATTCGTATTTCCAACGGGATCTACTTTCTTACGACTCAACAACTTGATGGTATAATCTGTATAATAGCGCTTATTCCCTCGATAAACGCATAACTTAATATCGTCATCGAAAGGCACTTCATCGGCGGTTCCATCGCGAGAACAATCTCTGTAGGCAAAAATGGTTACGCGGTATTGAGAATTGGTACCATTGTTCCCCAGAAATCGGTATGTAATAAAACCTCCCACCAAGTGGGAAGATTTCGCAGGAGAAACCAAGACGAAAAGAATAAAAATCGATATAAATTTCCTGAACTGTTTCAATGCTTTAAATCAACTACTAAATTAGACATTTTTTTTTGCCTTTTGGTTGTAAAGAATCTTCATTTTTTTGAAAATAAACTAATTTCGCGACATGCATTTCAAACCGGATTGTTTACACTTCCTGGGTCATATCCCCTGCAAACCCCATAAAAACAACGGTTTTCACTGTGAAAACTGTCCCGAATACACCCCAATTGAGAAGAAAATTTTAATTATAAAATTGGGTGCTATGGGGGATGTAATTCGAACAACACCGTTGATTACTCGATATAAATCGTTGTTTCCAAATGCAAAATTCACATGGATTACTCTTTTTCCAGATATTTTACCCAAAGGTGAGATCCATGAAATCTACAAATTGGGCATCGAAGCGAGTTTGTATGTTACCAATACCGATTGGGATATTGCCATCAATTTGGATAAAGAAAAAGAAGCCAGTGCCCTTCTAAAAATGGTCAATGCGAAGGAAAAATACGGCTACATTTTAAGGGATGGTGTAAGTCAACCCGTGAACGAATTGGCACAGCATAAATTCGATACCGGTTTGTTCGATGATGTGTCGAAAGCCAACACCAAAAACTACTGTACTGAAATTTTCGAATTGTGCGGAATGGAATACGCTGGAGAACCCTATTTGTTAGACAATCATGCAGATAAGGGTTTTACTTGGAACCTTCCCACAGATAAAAAAATCATTGGTTTGAACACCGGTTGTGGTGATCGTTGGACCACTCGTTTGTGGAGCATTGAAAAGTGGGTAGAATTGGCCAAAATGATTCAGGATGCGGGTTATTATCCATTGCTTCTCGGGGGAAGTCAGGAACACGATCGCAACTTAGAAATCCAGTCCGGAAGTGGGGCTGATTATTTCGGAAATTTTCCGTTAAATCAATTCATCAATTTGATTGATCATTGCGATGCGGTGGTAACTCAAGTTACGATGGGAATGCACTTAACATTGGGATTGGGCAAACGCATTGTATTGATGAACAACATTTTCAATCCCTACGAATTCGATTTGTTTGATAAGGGAGAGATTGTACAACCTCCAAAACCTTGTCAGTGTTTTTACTTGGGAAAATGCAAATTGGGCACTTCGTGTATGGAAGATTTGAACACTGAAACGGTATTTACTAGCTTGGAGCGAGTGCTGAACAAGTAAAGGTTTTTTCAATTGATTTGGGCGTAGATAATTGGCGTTATTCAGGCAATTTTTGGTGTGCATTCAAAATAATTGAAAATATTTTTTGCACTTTACACCACGAATACTTAATTTTGCACCCTCAATCGGCGAGGTAGCTCAGGTGGTTAGAGCGCAGGATTCATAACCCTGAGGTCGGGGGTTCAATTCCCCCCTTCGCTACTCCGATAAAAAACACCCGCTGAAACGCGGGTGTTTTTTTTATTTGGTGCTATGTTTTCGGTCTATTACGATCGTTTTGAACGTGTTTTGCACTTAATTACTTATACAATTTATAAAATATTTAAATTGGTTAATTGTTTTCTGTTAATCTAGAATGCCGTGTAACGGTTGGACTGTGTAAGTACCCCTTTTTTAGAACGGGATTAGGTTCGGCTTTTCGAGTTTATGAACACTAACGGTTGGTGCTTGGCGAAGGCGGGGAATATTAGTACTAAACTTCATTAGATGCATAATGCTCAAATTTAGCACTTCACTATCACAACCTCCGCTATTGCAAAACGGCTGTTAGCCACCGTTTTTTTTGTCTGTCTGTAAGAGTTGTCAGTGAGTATTTAGTAATTTTTTATAGTCAATCGGGTCGAAGTCAAATTCCAAATGCTTCCTTCCTTCGCAATAATTGACAATCATGTCGAAGTTCTTTGCGTTTTCCTTCGGAACATATAATGTATATCGATTCTCTTCGTCTTCGGTTGGAAATTCCCATACAGCAATTTTATTTTTGCCATCTATGATTTGGATGATTAGTTGGTTTGAACCGTTGTCTGTATTTTGTGGTATAAAGCTTGTCAGATAATATTTATTGTCATTAACTTTTCGAAATGATGTCAACGGCATTGGATACGGTCCATCCATATACCAGTAAACTAAAGTGCTGTCAGTGATAATTCTTCTTCCTGCATTGCCCCAGTCCGATGGAGCATACAAATAGTATTTGTCTTTGTATCTGTAAAGTGGAACCCATTCTGTTGGCAAACCTGAGCGATTAAATTTCTTTAGCTTGCTGGTGAATTTTCCCTTAATACTGTTGTAGTTCATTTCAAAACTTTCTTTGTTGTACTTGTCGAAGCTAAAATTTGTCAGCCGTTGGTAGAATTTGGACTGTCGGTTTTTTTCAATATAAATAGCATGGTAAAAGGTTTTTGTCATTTCTCTTAAAATAAAAGTAGTGTCGTCCGTTTTTTGATTGGATAAATGAATGGGTGCTGTAAGTTTAGAAACTGCCGTGGTGATTGCAGTATCCTTGATTGTTGTCGAATCTCAGAGTGCTGTCGGTGAGTTGCTTGCTGTCGGATTGGAGCAACCTATCCAAGCGAGAAAAACTGTCCAGAAGAGAAATATTCGTGTCATTTTAAAATGGTAAAACGTTTTTGGCGTTTGGCGAAGTTCGCGATTTTCACAACAAATTTTGAAACGGAGCATTGAACCGCCATTTTGCAAACTATTGTTATGCGGTCGTTGTTCTTTCATCTGTCACACAGTTAGTTTTCCACGTTGTAAAATAGTCCGTTATTATTTTATCAATATTCTCTCTAGTCGCTCCGTCCCAATACCATTGATTTTCCGAATAAGATAAATCGTCTTTGGCGAAATAAAGTGAATAGAAGTCATACAAATATTTTTCATAGTCAAGTTCGATGCAAACGTCTTTCAGAGTGTGAAGCACTTTAAAATTGTCAAGCTCTCCATTAAGCGATTTGTCGATGAGGTAGCAAGCATAGTTTTTGATTGTCTGGTCTTTGTCGGAATAGTCGAGTTGCAATTCGTCAAGAACTTTAGTTGTTAATTTCTGCAATTGAAATTGGTTATAAGGCTCAAATTCTCCAGCGAGTATTGATAAGTTTTCGGTGTCGAAACCAGTCATAAGCATTTCAACTGCCCAGTCAACCCAAGTCTTGTTTATGTCTCGGTTTAGGGCTTTAAGTGCTAATATTTCAGTTGTCGATTTTACTGGTTTCATCTCTATCATGACCTATTTTTATATTACCGTTAATGTTTTTTGAAGATGTTTGATTGTTTCGGCTGAGAAATACCAATAACAGTTTTCAGCCCCGATAGGCCCTGTAGATCGAAACATTTTTAAATCAGGAATTATAATCGGACCAGTAATTGTACTGTAAGTGTGATTTCCAATTGTTTTTATTCCAATTGCAGGCTCGTGTACTATTGCTACTGTAGTCATTTTAATTCAAAAATGTTTTGTCGTCCTTACAATGCCATAATACGGTTTTGAGCTTTGCATTGTGGGGGATTTTTAGCATTAAACTTTATTAGATGCACAAAACTTGAATTTAGCACTTCATTGTCATAAAAGCACGAAACTCCCGCTATCGCAAACTCCTTGTTATGGGCTGCCCTTCTTGTCATTCTATTGTTTTTACTACGTTGTTTAAATTGTCTACTACTAACTTGAATACAATTTTATTACTTGGAAGCATTGTTTGTAAGTCAATTCTTAGATCAATAAATGGTTGCAAGGCTTGGCTGTCATTTGCAATTCCGTCAATAACTGAAATTTTAAGTTCATACTTGTCATTGAATTTACTTGCGTAAACATATTTTGTGACTGCGTCGTCAAAGAATGTCGTTTTAGTTAAACCGTCAGCAATTTTATTTACTTCCGTTTCTGAAATATTATTTTTGTCAAATGCAATTTCGTGTTTCATTATGCCAAAAGTCTTTTTCGAAATAGAAGCATTGTCTAAGCTGTCCGAAATAAGAGTAAAGCCAATAATTGGAATAATTGTAATTGCAATTCCAATTAATCCAACTACTATAGTTCTCCACCAGCCAAAATGTAGTCCGCCTGAATTTAAATGTGCTGAAATATTTTGTCCTTGCAAGTGTTGAACAAGATAATATGCAATTGCTGAATAAATTAGAGGAATAATTTGATTAGGAATTTTAACGTTTTCTGGAATTAAGAAAACACCACCAAATACTACGACCGTAGCAATTATTGCATATATCCAAGTTTTCTTTGCTTTGTCTTTGTCGCTAAAAGCTTTAAAGTTTTCGGAAATTAAATATCCTGCTGCTAAAGGTCCGCCAAGAAGTGTCCCTACCCAAATTGCTTTGTCCTTATAAATTTTTTCGGTTGGTGTTTGAATGTCTAATGTTTGTTCCATAGTTGCCTGTTTGTCTTTAGGGTTGCTTGTAACGGTTTGCAGCTTGGCGATGTGGCGGATTTTTATCAAAAAAGTTCAATAGAATTACTACTGCTGAACCTTGCACAAATGTTTCATAGAAGCACTTCAGCCGCCATATTGCCAAACCGATGTTACCAGCTGCCTTTCCTTCTGTCGTCATATTTCACAAAGTAAGGTTACTGGATATTTTTGTTCGCCAAATACTTTCATATGGTTGTCAAGGTCGCTGAAAATACTTTCAAATCTGTCAAATGAAGATTCGTAACCATAACCGCCAAATTTTTTGAAACTCTCTTTTATTCTTAGTTTGCAAACAACTTCAAATTTGTCTTTGAATGAGATTATATCTCGGTGTGTTACGAGATGATAAGAAAGTCCAAAAAAGAAGTTGTCTTGTTTTGCGTAACGCCAAATTTCATCAACGTTTGGTTGATATGATAAAGTCGTTTTGATGTCATAACCTGACCCGATTTTACGACCAGCTATGAAGCAATTTTTAAGGTCGTCAATTGTTGGCTTTGTTTTGCCTTTATAATTTGTTGCGACAAGGTCATAAGTGCATTGTCCACGTTGTTGAGTTACTTTAGCACAAATTACAGCGTAATAGTTTTTGTCGGAAAGTTGAAATGCCAATACATCGTCTGGTTGAAAATAAAAGTTCTTTATTAGCTTATACTTTTTTCGTTTTCTGATTTTTTGATTGGGTTCTGATATTTTTTTTAATAGTTTATCAAGTTCTTTTTGTCTTTTCTTGCCTTCGTTTTCGTCACATTCTTCCGTCCAAACTTTAACTCCCGCCTTTAAATCAATAACTCGTTTGACTTCATTTAGGATTTCGTCCGTCATTTCTCCGATTTCCCAAAAAGCCAAGGCATAAGATGTTACAAATATTTCGTGGTAAAAGTCGGTGTCTGGCCCATAGTCGTCTTTAACAAATGGGACTTCTTTTCTTATGGTTGCAATGTTTGCGTCACTGTCATATAAGTCCATAATTTGGTCATAAGTATCCCTTGCTAAATCTCCGTCAATTATTTTTACTCCGTCTGTTGCCATTGTTTACTGTGTCGTTCTTTAAGGTTGCTTGTAACTTGATTATATACGAAACTAGCACAATTACCTATGATTTCCAAATTGACTGTAAGACTCTGATTTCATTGAATTTACATTATAAAAATTACGTATTATCAATTTCAAAGAATTTACAATACCTTCGTGTATTTTTACCAATTTTGTTTTAATCGTGCAGTTTAAACACACTAAAAAGTAAAATAAAAATGTAATTTTTGCCAATTTAAATATGTCGAGAAACAAGCAGAAATCATATACCAGAACAACATGAACAAACTAGATGTTATTGAAATTCAAAAAAAAACACCCATGTTTTCGTGGGTGTTTTTTATATCGCGTTGGTGTGCGTTGGTGTGCCTATTTTTCAATTTATGGTAAAGTTATTCATACCAAATCTGTTTTATTGAAAATTAATCCAACTATTTAGGGGGCTACAATTTGTTGAGTTAGCTTAATCATTGTCTTAAAGGAAATATCAGGATGCGCAACTTGATTAACTGTCCCAACTACAAAGATGTTCTCTTCTGGACTGTAAAAGGCCAATGCCCCAGAAAGTCCTGAATGTCCAATAAAGTAGGGCACCGCACCAGTTGGGTTAAAAATCCATGGAAGTTTAAACAAGTGAATTCCTATGCCTGATATCATAGGAAAAAAAATTCTATTCCATTCTTGCAATTCACTGATGTACTCCTTCGGAAATATCTTTCCGGTAAAAAATGCTTCAATGAAAATTAGCATATCCCTTGTCGTTGAAACCATTCCACCGTCAGCCCCAAACGATGACATTGCTTGCGGAATGTTCAATTCGTTGGACTTGTAATATAAAGTCTTTGGTGTTCTGTCGGATGTGTCTTGATAGAGATACGTATTTGTCAAACCAAGTGGTTCAATGATATTCCCTTTGCAAATTTCCGAATACGATTTATGTGTTATTGTCTCAATAATTTTCCCTAAAAGTTGAAAATTGGCATCCGAATAGTTTGCTTTCCCTTTTGTTCCAGGTGCAAAAAGCGGTGTCATTCTTTTTGTTCTTTCAATTGCTTGTTCAAAGGTCCAATATTGATCCCTGCCATCTGTTATTTCTTTTTCTAAACTCTTGCCACTTTTTTCTTTGCCTTGAAAGTAGTCCGGAAGACCTGAAGTATGAGAAAGCAAGTGTTTAATAGTGAGTTCATTGGAGTAATCTTTCCCTTTGTAAATGTGCAGTCCTGATAAAATGGATTGATCAATGTATTTACTGATTGTATCGTTAAGACTCAGTTTGCCTTCTGCCCTTAATTGAAGAATTATAGCAGTGGTAAAAAGTTTTGTTGTACTTGCAATAAAATACGGTTGTTCTATGCTCAAATTACCTGATGCCCCTTGCCATGTTAATGTGTCTTTTTTTAAGGCAAAAGTTGTCCCAAAGACTTTTTTATTATCAACTGTATTATCCAGTACGGTTTGTAAACTTTTTTCTTTCTCAGATGTCATTTGTCCGAAGGTTGTCTTCACAATTATAAAACAAATAATTATTGTAAATTTTCTCATCATCGTTTTTTATCATTGGTGATATCAGGCAGCGGCATCACGCAGTTCTGACCCAGGGGAAGAATTACAGCAAAACAGCCGGCCGATGCTACGAAATCCCGCAGGGATTCTTACAACACTTGCAGCCGCTAGCCAACACTACGAAATCCCTCCTGACTTTCTCAACATCTAAATTAGATACGAAACTATTAAAAACATGAATAAATGCTCAAAAATTTCCGAAAACTTAACATCGATTGTTTTGAGTTCTTTTGTAATTGCATATTTGTATTCCAATACGTATTTTTGTTATAAAGACACGTATTATGGTAACTAAGCTAACTTTGACTGTTGAGAAAGCAATTATTGAAAGAGCAAAATCCTATGCAAAAAACACTGGCCGAAGTCTTTCTGAATTGATTGAAAGTTATCTTGAAACTTTAACTGACGAAAGCACTGAGTCAGAATTGTCGCCAAAACTAAAAAATTTAGTTGGTTCGGTAACCCTTCCTGAAGATTTTGACGAAAGTAAAGAATTACGATCTGCCATCGAAAAGAAACATTTAATATGATCAAGATATTTCTTGACACCAACATCTTGGTCGATTTAATTGCAGATCGAAAACCTTTCAGCAAACACGCAATTGAAATTTTCAAAAATGCTGAATTGAAAAAAGCGGAACTTTTTACATCTTCTCATTCTATTGCAACCACACATTATTTGTTAAAGAAATATGTCGATGAGAAAACACTTCGAAGTATCATGCTCAACCTATTAGAATTAGTTCAAGTAATTCATGTGGATCTTGATATAACGAAAAAAAGTTTACTTTCCAATCATAAGGACTTTGAAGATGCGATCCAAATTTTATGTGCTTCATCAATTTCAAACATAAACTACATCGTCACACGCAATATAAAAGAATTCAAAACCAGTGAAATAGAGGTATTAACTCCAGATGAAATGTGCCTTAGATTTAAGCTTCGGGTTGGTTAAATTCGTTTGGTGACGTTATCCGTGCACATGAAGCTTGGCAAACAAAGTCCGGATGCGAGGTGGCTTCGATTTCGGAGATTCTTTTTAGAGGGTTAGTCGATTTTTCTGCTTTTTCAAATTTTTATTTTTCTATTTTTCTCGGGGGATGTTAACGCGAAATCGTTGACAAATTCTCTGTAAACATTTGTATTTATTGGGCTTCCCGCCATTTCGTAGGATGTAAATTCGATTTGATCATTATGTCCCGATATAGTGACATGTCACTATATCATTTTATATTTTTATACTTTATATTTGTCCATGTCGACTCTCTTAAGTCATTGACTTTCGGATATTCTTCCGCGGAACCCATTCCCAAAACTTCGTTGTACAATTTAAAGTTCTCCTCGATCATGAGCCGGGCATTGCCTGTAACTCAAATAGCGAAGCTGTGCGGTGGTAGGGAAATTGAAGGTTTAATTACGTAATAAAGTAAATATGAAAGATGACGAAGATATTACTTACCAATTTTTAATAGCTCAATAGCTCGGAGACATCATTTATCAGCCATAGGGAAATTAATTGATTTGGAGTGATATCAGCACGAGGCGTTTGGCATTCAAAAAAAGCAAAATAATATTAATAAAATGAGAGTATTTATAAGTTGGTCAGGAGAAAGAAGTAGACGAATTGCTGAATTACTTGATGATTGGCTTCAATGCGTAATCCAAGCAGCTGACCCATGGATGTCAAGCAAAGATATTGACCGTGGAGCATTGTGGTTTTCAGAAATTTCAGATCAATTAGCAAATACATCTATTGGTATAATCTGTTTAACAAAAGAAAACAAGCTGAAACCATGGATTCTTTTTGAATCCGGAGCTTTAGCAAAAGGAATTTCATCCAATAGAGTTTGTACTTTTTTAATTGACTTAAAACCAACTGACATAGAAAACCCTTTGGCTCAATTCAACCACACAAAACCAGATAAAGAAGGAGTTTGGGAATTGGTGAGGACGATTAATTTATCTTTAAAGGAAAAGGGACTAAAAGAGACAACTTTAGAAAAAGTATTTGAAACATATTGGAAACAATTTGAAGATAAATTTAAAGTAATACTAAAAGAAACTCCTGATACTGAGCTTGAGGAAGCAAGAAGTGAAAATGATATTCTACTAGAAGTTTTATCTTCGGTAAGAATGATGGATAAAAGGATTAGACGAATTGAGAGTGAAGATAATTACAAGAATGAAAGAGATTTTCTTAGCCTAAATTCAAGAAATGATACGAATAAGAAAATTGAATCAGTAATTCATGACTTTGTACTAAAAGGAATACCTAAAGAAATAATTGAGGATATGTTAATGAAAGAATACAATGTAAATCCAGCTTTAGTGAAAAACCTTATCGAATTATACTCATCAAAATACAAAGACAATATAAAAGTATAAAACTAAACCAAACATGAGTTTGGCGTCAGACAGAGTGATTGGTAAACTTGAATCATTGTACTCTGAAGCCAACCCAAAAGCGTTATGAATCAACTCAAAGATAACCCAAAAAGAAAGAAATTGAATGAAAAAAATAGACCTTCATACACATACTATTTCAACAATAAGCGACTATCCATTTGACTTTGATCTTTCAAAAGTTAGAGAGTATGTTGACAAATTGAGAATAGATGCTCTAGCTATTACTAATCACAACATTTTTGACTTAGCACAATATTTACAAATTAAAAACAGTCTTACAATCACAGTTTTCCCAGGCATTGAAATCAACTTAGAAGGCGGTCATATTTTGGTTATAGCTGATTCAGACGAATTTGAAATTTCAAACTTTGAAGAAAAGTGCAAGCTAGTTTCTGCACTAATTAAAATAAATACGGACACGCTAACTATTGCTCAATTCAAAAACATTTTTACAGAACTTCACAAATATATTCTAATACCACATTACGACAAAAGTCCTGAAATTAGAAAAGCAACTATTGCAGATTTGCAACCTTATATTTCATCAGGTGAAGTAGCTAGTATCCCAAAATTCAAAAGAATGATGAAAGAGCAGAACGGGCTAACCCCTGTTCTTTTTAGTGATATTCGTTTTAGTAGCAGTTTAATTGACTTTCCGACAAGACACACATTTGTTGACTTCAAAGAAATTTCGATAGCAGGAATTAAATCATGTTTTGCTGACAAATCAAAAATCTCACTAACAAAAGAAAGTGGTAATGATTTTTTTCAAGCTACCGATGAAGGCTTAGAATTATCAACAGGTTTAAATATTATTTTGGGTGGTCGCTCTTCTGGTAAAACAGTTACTCTTGATAAAATAGCTGCATCATCGGGAAATGCCAAATACATCAAACAATTCTCACTTCTACAAAATGACGAAGAAACTTTTAATAGGACAAACAATTCTAGGCTGAGTATTTTAAATAACAATTATCTAGCTGAATTCAAATCTGTTGTTGAAGATATTGTTCAAGTGGACCTTAAACAAAACATCCTAAGTATCGAAAGCTATTTAGTATCACTTAAAAAATTTGCATCAGAGAGTGAGAAAAAGGATTTGTATTCGAAATGCTTGTTATTCAGTGAAGAACAATTTTCATTAGAAGATTTCAAAAATCTTGATAAACTTATTGAATCTGTAACAACACTAATTGAAAACAACGAGTATCAAGACATTATATCCAAATACATTTCTCAGGAATACCTGAAAGGGCTTCTAAAAGAGCTAATCCAAAAAGCAATTGTTTCAAAGGTTGAACATGAACAAAAGAAATGGTTAAATTCCATCGTTAACGACGTTCAACGTCAACTAAGAGTTAAAACCACTAGCACTTTTATAGAAAACGTAGATTTTTATAAAATCGCTATGGATGAAATGAAAGTATTAAAATTCAATCAAGTAGTTTCAGAATTAAAAAATCCAAGAAATATAAACCGAGAAGAGTTAGGCAAGTTTTCAATTATTACAACTGCAAAGCCAATTGAAAGTGCTTCGGATTTACAAAAAATTGGGCGTGACAAAAAAACTTACAGCACAGCACTAGGCAAGTATAATGACCCCTATCACTATGTTCAAAAACTAATAGAGACAGGTGTTGAAGATGCAAATCTTTATAAATTCTTCGTGAAAATTGAATCCGTAACACTAAACAAAGACGGATTTAAAGTTTCAGGTGGTGAGCGTTCTGAATTCAACTTAATTCATGAAATAAAAGATGCTACCAAAAACGATATACTTCTAATTGATGAGCCTGAATCTTCTTTTGACAATTTATTTCTACGAAAGGAAATAAATACACTACTTAAAGATATGGCACAACTTATGCCTGT
>JACCDU010019763.1_pt1 | contig 12383 bp, 12 predicted proteins | sample 7446081 | NCBI WGS metagenome assembly JACCDU01 (sample SAMN15323447, study PRJNA562643) | freshwater metagenome | isolation source: river surface water | place: USA:Blue River Watershed | collected 2017-08-17 | reverse complement strand
GACAGAAAGGAGAAAGAGAATCCCAACTTGGCGTTCAGCCTTCTTCGCTGCTTTAGGATCTACATCAGCTTTGCGATGAACATGTTCTGGTAAGCCAGGATCAGTTAACGGAGCAATTTCGTTTGTCATTTTCTATCGCGCCTTTGTTGTGAGCCAGACTGCAATACCAATAAGTAGACCTAGCCCGAGAGTCCAAGCTAGTAAACCTTCAGTTACTGGACCAACTCGACCAAGTGCTGCGCCTCCAAGTGCAGGTTCACTTTCGGCATGTTTAATCCATTTAATGATGGAGAGTTTTTCTTGCGGAGTAATGACGGTGTCGGAAAAAACTGGCATTGCTTGTGGGCCAGTGACCATCGCTTCGTAAATATGTTTTGGTTCTACGCCCATAACACTCGGCGCATACTTTCCTTGGGTTAGCGCTCCACCTTGTCCGGCAAAGTTATGGCACATCGCGCAGTTATTGCGGAACAACTCTCCGCCTTCTGCAGTATCGCCACTTCGTTCCCACGCAAGTTCTTCATTTGTTACCGCGGCAGGGCCGGGAGCAAGTGATGCAACATACGCAGCAAGAGCAGCAGTTTCTTCCTCGGTATAGACCGGCTCTTTACGCATTGCTTGCTCACTCATATCGGCCATAGGCATACGTCCAGTTGCAACCTGGAAATCAACAGATGCCGCTCCTACTCCAATGAGTGATGGAGCGATTCCTGCTCCTTCTGCATTCAGACCATGGCACGAGGAGCAACCACGCGCAAAGATTTCTTTTCCTTCGGCAATGAGAGTTGCCTTATCTGAAGGATTGGTGACCACATTCTCTGATGCTGCTTGCGCAACTGTGTAGCCGAAACCAGCGACGAGCAGCCCAGCAAGTAATAACAAGGGGCCAGCGAATCGATGGCGACGATATCTTGAAATGAATCTCATTTATTGCACCAGGTAAATTGCAGAGAAAAGAGCAATCCAGACAATATCTACGAAGTGCCAGTAGTAAGAAACGACGATTGCTGTAGTGGCTTGGGAGTGTCCAAAGCGACGCGCTTTAGAAACGCGGATCATGACAATCAAGAAAGCGATTAAGCCGCCCGTTACGTGAAGTCCATGGAAACCAGTTGCGAGATAGAAGACCGAACCATATGGAGCTGAAGAGATAGAAAGACCTTCATGGACCAATTCAGCGTATTCAAAAACCTGGCCGCCAATAAAGAATGCTCCCATTGCAAAAGTCAGAGCAAACCATTCGCGCATGCCCCATTTGGAAATCTGTAAAAGAGTTCCAGTTCGCGCATTTTGGAATCGTTCTGCGGCAAAGACTCCGAACTGGCACGTAACCGAAGATAAAACGAGCACTGTGGTGTTCAGTGCAGAGAATGGAATGTTGAGAAATTCCACGCCTTCAGCCCACTTCTCAGGGCCTTGCACCGCACGCGTTGTGAAATACATTGCGAAGAGCGCAGCGAAGAACATTAACTCGCTAGAGAGCCAGACAATCGTGCCAACTGCAACGATATTGGGCCTGTTAAGTCGAGGTGGGGTGGCTACCGCGTTGCTCATAGGGGGGATTATTCCCGATAAGCCTTCGTTTTCGACCTTCCATCGCTCATAAAGAGAGGTCGGTGCGGTGAAACGCATCACGCGCTGTAACCTCTTTTAAACCCCTAGAATTACCAACATCATGGCAGCTGAAATTGAAGAGAAATTAGAGATAGCCCTCTACTCCGATGATGCATCGGTCCGAGAAACAGTAAGAAAAGCCCTTGGTTCGCGGATTGCTCCAGATTTAGCACCCCACACAATTACTGAGTTTGCCACCGGGCCAGCCCTTCGCAGTCGCGTCGATTCCGGCCAAAATTTTGATCTGTACATCTTGGATGGAGAGTCTGTTCCTGAAGGTGGACTGGGTATTGCCAAACAACTCAAGGATGAAGTTTTTAATTGCGGAACGGTTATCGTCATCGTAGGTCGAGCATCTGATGCCTGGCTGGCAGGTTGGTCTAGAGCAGAAGGCGTCATTAGTCACCCGATTGACCCTTTTACCATTGCTGCAACAGTTGCTGACATTCTTCGCAAATCCCGCGTTATCGCGTAGAACTTCATGAACGCGAGCGCTCCCACCTGGGAGAAGATTCTTGCCACCCTTTCTCAAAAGAGAGAACTGAATTCTTTAGAAGCAGAATGGGCAATGATTGAAATTCTTGAAGGACGTACTTCTAGTGAAACTATTAAGGATTTTCTCCTCGCCCTAAATGCAAAAGGCGAGACATCGAATGAGGTCATGGCGCTTGTGAGTGCTATGTACAGCAAAGCCTCACTTATTAATGTTGCAGATCGCGCCGTTGATATTGTCGGAACTGGTGGAGACGGAGCGAATACGATCAATATATCCACAACCGCAGCAATCATCACTACTGCTGCGGGAGCGCGAACAATCAAACATGGCAATCGCGCCGCCACCTCAAAGAGCGGAGCTGCAGATCTCCTCGAGTCTTTGGGTATCAACATCACACTTAATGCCAATCAGGTAGCTGAGTGCGTAAGAAAGATAGGAATTGGTTTTGCTTTTGCACCAACCTTTCACCCTGCAATGAAAAACGCTGCAGCAGCGCGAAAGGAGCTGGGTGTTCCCACTATTTTCAATATCTTGGGTCCACTAGCAAATCCAGCGCGACCACAGTGCGTTGCCATAGGCGTGGCCCGAGCCGAATTACTGAATACTGTGGCTGAAGTTCTTGCGAAGCGAGGCTGCGAAGGTTTTGTTTTTCGTGGCGATGATGGACTCGATGAAGTTTCTTTGAGCACAACCACCACTGTTTTGATTATCAAGGATGGAGAGATTCGTCAGGAAAAATTCAATCCCAATGAAATAGGACTTGAAAGTTTTCCGTTAAGCGCTCTTGAAGGCGGGACACCGGAGGAAAACGCAGCAATTACTCGAGGCATTTTCTCGGGGAAACTGGGTGCTTATCGGGAATCAGTTCTCATAAACGCCGCAGCAGCGATAGCGGCTTTTAAAGGAGATTTTCATCTCGGCGTTGATCAGCAATTTGCGAATGGATATGTCCTAGCAAAACAAGCTGTCGATAGTGGAGCTGCGCTTCAGTTAGTTGAACGTTGGGCAGATCTAACAAAGGAATTAGCAAAATCCTCTTTGTAGCGGAGCGAATCCGATGCTCCGCGAACACGCTCTAGGTTTTGGCGCGCTGAACCTGAACCAAATGTGGGCAAACTCCATTCGCCATCAAGATCAACCAACCTAATTCCGTCCTGGGAGAGATAGCGGAGCAATACTTCGACTTCTTCGTGATGAGATGCTGGGAGAATTTCACCGTTATCAACTACAACATCGGCGGTCAGGGTAAGACTTTCGATGACATCTTTGTAGTTGATAGAAGTTCCTTGCGCAGTACCGGCCAAACGTCCAAAGCGAATGACAACGAACTCCCATAATTGTGGAGATAGAGGAAGAGCCGCAATTAAGTGCGGGACTCGCGTTAAAGATCTAATGCGCTGGCCACGAGCAGTTCCGCGGATAAATGAGCTCAGACGATTACGCAATTCCGCCGCCTCTTCAAACCGCTCTTGTTCCGCCAGTTCTTTCATCCGTTGATTGATGGAATTAAGAATTGTGGTTGCGTCATGATGAAGAGAGACTCGAGTTGTCATGACATGTGAGGCGTAAGTGTCTACAGACTCCTTGCCTACACATGGAGCTCCACATTTCTTCATATCGAAGAGAGCACAGGGACTAGCGCTTTTCATGGAATTGAGAGTTATGCGCGGCGAGCATTGGCGAATCTGGGTAACTTCGTAAATGGCTTCAATTGCGCGCGTGGCTTCTTCTCGACCATTGAAAGGCCCACACCATCCAACATCATCGGATAAACCTCGCTGGCCTCGGACTGAAACTAAACGCGGAAAGCTCTCCTCAGTGATTTTCACCCAGACGGCTTTTTCTTGGAATTTTGAGCGGCGATTAAATCGAGGTTGTTTTTCAGCGATGAGTCGGAGCTCGCGAACTTCAGCTTCGATAATCGTGGGCGTTTCGATGTAATCAAGATAATGAGCCAAAGTGATCATGTCGTGCATGCGCTTGCGAGTCTCGGCTGCTGTGAGATAGGAACGGACTCGGTTCTTAAGATTCCTTGTGGTTCCGATGTAAAGCGGTTGGCGTTGTTCATCTCTAAATATGTAAACGCCCGGACTCGAGGGTAATCCTTCTGATAAGTAGCGTTTCTTTCGTTGCGAATCGGTAATGCGGTTTGAAAAAGTTTTCAGATCCTCAAGAGTAGTAACTCCGAAAGAACCGAGCCGATCCAGAATGCCATGAAATACATCTACAGTTGCGCGGGCATCAGAGAGTGCTCGATGATCTGGATTCGTGCTGGCTCCAAAGAACGCGGCAAGTGTTCCAAGTTTGCAATTGGGCGCTTCATCGCGGGTAACGACATACCGAGCGATACGTGCAGTGTCGATTACTTGAAACTTGGGCCATGGAGTTGCGCATTGCAGCGCAGCCGCCTTGAGAAAACCAATATCGAAAGGTGCGTTATGTGCAATGAGAACCGTATCTTCGGGGGAACCTGCAAATTCAAGGAATGAAAAGAGCGCTTCTCCAATTTTTGGAGCTGCAATGACCATCGCATCAGTAATCCCCGTAAGTACAGTGATAAACGCGGGAATAGGGGATTCTGGGTTAACGAGAGTTTGAAATTCTCCAATGATCTCGCCACCGCGAATCTTTACCGCTCCAATCTCGGTAATTGCAGAGCTGGAGTGCGAGCCTCCTGTTGTTTCCAAATCGACCACAACAAAAGTGGTGTCAATCAGCGCACGACCTATCTCGTCAAATGTGGGTTGCCAGCCAGTGGCACTTTTGTTTGAAGATCCCGTCACGCCTATAAAGATAGAGGGGATGAATGACATTTGCCCTCAATCTCCTTAGGGTTCGGATGTGAGCATTGAAGGCGCGCCAGAAGGCTGGATTGAGGATTTCGTTGCTGAGGGTTCAGGCGAAAAGAGAAATATCGGAATTTTGCTGGTACATGGTTTTACTGGCACGCCTGCTTCGATGAGGCCTTGGGCGCACTATTTCCATGATCGCGGGTACACAGTTTCAGTTCCATTAATTCCCGGACATGGAACAACCTGGCATGACCTCAATCATGTGCGCTGGCAACAATGGCCAGAGAAAGTCGAGAGTGAATTAAAGAAGTTACGCCAAAAATGCTCCAAAGTTTTTATCTGCGCACTTTCTATGGGTGGAGGAAATTCACTCTACGTGATCGCAAACAATCAGGAACTTGTAGATGGGCTAATACTGGTCAATCCAATGATTCATATTCCTGGGATTCAGATTAAATTTGTTCACCTGATTTCACGGATTCAAAAGTCACGAGCATCTGTCGGAGATGACATAAAAAAACCAGGAGTCACCGAATGGGGCTATGACGCGCTTCCTTTAAAAGGCGTTGCGCAGCTCTATAAATATCTCAAACTCGCGCGAGCGTCTTTACCTTCAATCAAGGTTCCAACCTTGCTTTTTCATAGCGTTGATGACCATGTTCTACCAGTCTCCAATACCGAAATAATCATGAAGGAATTGGGGTCTGCGGATAAGAGACGGATTGAACTAACCAATAGCTATCACGTAGCAACGTTGGATTATGACGCTGATCTGATCTTTGAAAATTCAAGGCTTTTTATTGAGGAGAAATGTAAATGAGCGCTAATCCGTTTCTTACTAAATCAACCTTGGAATATGAACTTCCACCATTCGCTCTAATAACCGAAGACCACTATCTCGACGCTTTCTATGCTGGGATGAGCGAACAGCTGAAAGAAATTGACGCGATTCTGGCCAACGTCGACGTTACCTTTGAAAATACGATCGAATCCTTGGAGCGAAGCGGAGCGACGCTTACGCGAGTACTCAATGTTTTCTATAACAAATCTTCGAGTGATACCAATGACCGTATCGATGCGATCGAAGCTGAGATTGCGCCAAAACTAGCTGCACACTCTGATGCCATTCGCCTCAATCCCGAGCTCTTTGCTCGCATCAAGACGCTACGCGATCAATCAAGCGTTTTGAACGAGGAACAAAGTTGGCTAGTGGAACGTTACTTCAGAGATTTCGCTCATGCTGGCGCGGAGCTCAGCGAAGCGAGTCGAAATCGAGTTAAGGAGATTAATGAAGAACTCTCTTCTCTTCAAACACAATTTAGTAAGAGAGTGCTCGCCGATACCAATGATCTCGCGGTTATTGTCGATGATGTTTCTGAGTTAGATGGCTTAACCGCAAATCAGATTGCAGCATGTAAAGCAGCAGCCGAGGCGCGTGGATTAACGGGTAAATGGCTCATCACGATGGTCAACTTCACTGGACATCCATTACTCAGTTCGCTAAAGAATCGTGCGCTGCGCGAAAAAGTAATGCGTAATTCTCTCCTCAAGGGTTCTCGTAAGAATGAAAATGACACCCAAGATATTTTGTTGCAGATGGTCAAGCTCAGGACTGAACGAGCTCAATTATTCGGACTCTCAACCCATGCCGAATTCGTACTGCAAGAACAGACCGCTGGTAAACCGGAAAATGTCCACGCTATGTTGAAGAAACTTGCTCCAGCTGCGGTAAAAAATGCTCAGCGAGAAGGGGAAGATATTCAATCCATTATCAATCGGGAAGCTTCTCATGAGTTAGCAAGTTGGGATTGGGGCTTCTATACCGAGAAGGTGAGGGCTGAGAAATATTCACTCGATACCGCTGCAATGAAACCTTACTTTGAGTTGGAACGGGTATTGAAGAATGGAGTCTTTTTCGCTGCACAGAAACTTTATGGTCTTACTTTTAAAGAACGTCCTGACCTACTCGCTTATCACCCCGAAGCAAGAGTCTTTGAAGTTTTCAATGAAGATGGATCTGCTGTAGGTCTCTATATTGGGGACTTTTACACTCGAGATTCAAAACGTGGTGGAGCATGGATGAACTCGCTTGTTAAACAGAGCAAGCTCCTGAATCAGAAGCCAGTTGTTGTCAATAATATGAATGTCTCAAAACCACCACATGGCGAACCAACACTTCTTTCCTACGACGAAACAACTACGCTCTTTCACGAATTTGGTCATGCGATCCATGGACTTCTCTCTGATGTCACTTATCCAAGAGTCTCTGGAACCGCGGTACAGCGCGACTTCGTTGAATTTCCCTCTCAAGTCAATGAGATGTGGATTCTCTGGCCCGAAGTTCTTGATAACTACGCTATCCATTACCAAACTGGAGAGCGATTACCTCAAGAGTGGGTGGATAAGTTAAATGAATCTGCCACATTTAACGAAGGTCATGCAACCACAAGCTATTTGGCAGCAGCGGTTCTTGATCTGGCTTGGCATTCACTAGATGGAACTCAAAATATTGCAAACGTAGAGGAGTTTGAAGCTCAAGCAATACGCGACTACGGATTGCACTATTCACCTGTACCCACTCGCTATCGCTCAACCTATTTCTCGCACATTTTCGCCGGTGGTTATTCCGCAGGCTATTACGGCTATATCTGGAGTGAAGTTCTTGATGCGGATACGGTGGAATGGTTTAAAGAGAACGGTGGTTTAACTCGGAAGAACGGCGACCATTTCAGAAACTCTCTGATGAGTCGCGGCGGATCAGTGGATTCAATGCAGATGTTTCGAAACTTCCGCGGTCGAGATGCTCGAATCGAACCACTTTTACGTAGACGAGGGTTGCTCAACAATGACTGAGGCTTTGAAGCCTGTTGTTGCTCGAGTTGCAGCGCTTAATTTAAGTTACTTTGTCATTGAGTTTTACTTTGCGCATCGATTCAACTCTGTTGCCTTACTTTCGGATAGTTTAGATTTTCTCGAGGACGCTTCGGTCAATATCCTAATTTTCTTGGCGTTCTCTCTAGCCGTAATCTGGCGCAAAAGTCTAAGTTACATTTTTGCGCTTTTGTTGCTCCTGCCTGGAATTAGCTTTCTCTATAATGCGATTCAGCAAATCTCTGATCCCATTGCTCCAACTGGAGAAGGCATGTCTATCGTTGGTTTAGGGGCGTTTTTCGTAAATCTTTATTGCGCTTTACTTCTCAATAAATTTAAAAACGTAAATGGGGGACTTGCAAAGGCAGCATTTTTCTCTGCGCGTAATGATGCGGTTGCGAACATCCTCATCATCTTTGCAGGGATAATTACTCTGTTCTGGGTAAGCGCGGCGCCGGACCTAGTCGTTGGGGCGATCATATTTATTATGAACGCAGATTCAGCCAGAGATATCTTGCGCGCTGCTAACGCTGAGCATCGAGAGAGTCACAGTTAATGTTAGAAGCCATCTTTTTGGGAATCGTCCAAGGACTTACGGAGTTCTTGCCAATTTCTTCGAGTGCGCACATCAGAATTCTCGGCGAAATCCTTCCTTCGGCTCAAGATCCGGGAGCTACCTTTACTGCAATTATGCAGATTGGAACCGAATGCGCAGTCCTTCTGTACTTTGCCTCTCAGATTAAGGAATTACTCAAAGGGGGAAGGCTTGCTCGTTTAATCCTTGTAGGTTCTCTACCAATTTTCATTCTCGGCTACATCGGCCAGGATTACATTCGAGATAATTTCCGTTCTTTGTGGTTGATCGCTGCAACTCTCATTGTTTTCGGTTTACTCCTTGGCTATTTGGATCACATAGGTAGAAAAGAGAAATCTTTAAATGACCTCACTACTCGAGATGGAGTTCTTTACGGAATCGCGCAATCCTTGGCGCTCATCCCCGGTGTATCTCGTTCTGGAGCAACTATCGCAATGGGTCGCTTCTTGGGGTACCGCCGTGAAGAAGCGCTGCGGTACTCATTTCTCTTAGCAATTCCTGCGGTACTGGGTAGTGGCGCGTATGAACTGATGAATTCTTTTTCTGAACCGACCAATAATTTCTCTATCGGTGAAACCATTGCCGCAACAGCTACCGCCTTTATTGTTGGATACGCAGTTATTGCATGGCTCATGAAATTTGTTCAAACCAGAAGTTTTATGCCTTTCGTTGTTTATCGGGTTGCGCTAGGGGCGCTATTGCTGACTTTGTTGGCAACGGGAACTATTTCGGCTTAAACATGAATACGGGTGGATTTACTTCTCAACAGTTACTGGATGAAGAATCTGCTTTGCAGCTCCCATCATTGAGCAATAGTGATGCGATAGAAATCGGAGAGATTGCAACGTCAATTGCCAAAGAACGTAATCTTCCGATTGCTGTAGAGGTAAGGATTGGCGACTGGATTGTCTATCACGCATCTTTACCGGGAAGTAAGCCCGACCATGACTGGTGGATTTCCCGCAAAGCGCGCGTTGTGCAACTCACGAAGCATTCAACCATGTATGAGCGCGTACAAGCCGAAGAGCGAAGCGCTGATTGGCACGCTGAACACGGGGTCGTAGATGAAACTCATGCGATTCACGGAGGAGGAATACCTTTGAATGTTCGCAAGGCAGGTTTTCAAGGCACTCTTATTATTTCGGGGTTACCTCAAGTCCAAGACCATTTGTTAGGTGTCGAGATACTTACCGAATTCTTGGCTCGCAGGGGTGAAGTGCTTTAGACGTTTTCTTTTGAAGCACTTGCTGGAATCTCACAAGGTGCGCCGTCACAACAATTAGTTTTCATATGGCAATGAGGACAAAGCCACCTGGTTGAAACTGGGTCATATGCTTTGCCGCAGAAATCACAAGGCATTTGGTTATTTGCGCTCATGAGATAAGAATAGGATCCATAGCTAGAAAACGTTGGAAGATAGCCTAGATTGCTTGAGAGGCGTCTCTCTTCATGCGTTGAATGATTACAGGGTAGATTTTAGTACCAGGCATTTTGAGTGATTGGAGAAAAGCTTTGGGCAAGGCAAAGGTAACCACCGTCATGTTCAATAGTGAAAACCCCGAGGTACTGGTTAGCTTTTGGGGCAAAGTATTAGGCGTTGAAGTACATCCTCACAATGAATCAACTGAGCATATTTGGCTTTTTCCAACACCGGGGGAGAATTTCAAATTAGGTTTTCAGCGAGTGGCAAAAAAGTCTTCTGACTCTCAGGAGATTCATATTGATGTAGCGGTAGATGATCTCAATGAAACCGAAGATTTAGTCAAGAATCTTGGCGGCAGTCATGTAAAAACTTCGCGCACTAGTAGTGGATTTGAATGGCGGATCTTAAAGGACCCCCAAGGAAATTCTTTTTGCATCTTCAAAGATTCAGGTCATTAGAACAAACTAGCTAAAGCTTTCAGTGGACGATACTGGGATCGAACCAGTGACCCCTTCCATGTCAAGGAAGTGCGCTACCGCTGCGCTAATCGTCCATTTTTCTTATTTAGTTTTCTTTCAAGTTTAGAACTTATCGAGGTGGAGACGGGATTTGAACCCGTGTAGCGGGATTTGCAGTCCCGAGCCTCGCCTCTCGGCCACTCCACCAAATCTCGAACTTTTCTTCTTATCTCCAAACTCAATTCGTCGAGCGGACGACGGGGGTCGAACCCGCGACCTGAACCTTGGCAAGGTTCCGCGCTACCAACTGCGCTACGTCCGCATTCATCTAGGTATGCCCTAAAAAGACATGCCCTAACGAGAGGGCGAAATCTATCGCACCATGTCGCTTAAGCCCAAGTCATAGCGAAAATTAGGCATCTACAGAGTGAATTCCATTGCTGCGGAGAATCGAAAATGCTTGGCTGGCGGTAGCGTCCGCCAACATGGAATCCTGTTTCTGGATGGGTGGTCGTTTAGCTACTGACCTAGAAACTATTTCACATGATCTCTCGTCACTGCGTGAGCCAGGCTTCTGGGCAGTTGTTGGCAGCTTTGAAAATGATTGGACTTTGGCAAAATTTGGGAGAGTTATTGATTCACCATTGCCTACATTCTCAAAAGAATGGCAGGGGATACCTCTCGACACATGGGAAAGCTCTCTTGATAGAGAGCAATACATGGCGTATGTCGAGAGCATAAGGGCGCACATTGCGCGTGGCGATGTCTATCAAGTCAATGCTTGTCGAACTTTGAAGGCAAAAAATTTTGCCAATGATTCTTTACTCGCACTTGCTCACCGAATAAGTGCAGAAAATCCCGCGCCATTTGCATCGTATATCTCTCTTCCGGGTTTCGAGATTGCTTCAGCTTCACCTGAGCTATTTCTTAAAAGAGAAGAGAACTTCATTCTTTCTAGTCCCATCAAGGGCACATCAGCAACAGAAGATTTTCTTGAGAAGGACAGAGCTGAAAATCTCATGATTGTTGATCTGATTCGAAACGATCTAGGTAAAGTAGCGAAAGTCGGTTCTGTTTCGACTCCAAGGCTGCTAGCGACTGAGGCGCACCCCGGACTTTTTCACTTAGTCTCAGATGTGAGAGCGGAATTGAGCAATGAGGCAGATATGTTCGAAGTACTTCGGGCGATGATGCCGCCTGGTTCGGTAAGTGGAGCGCCGAAGAGTTCTGCGTTGAAAATCATTCAGGAGAACGAAGGTGCACGCGGACCATACTGCGGCGCTATAGGTTGGGTTGAAAACAATAAAGCAGAGATAGCAGTAGGAATTAGAACATTTTGGCAGGGTGACAATCGAGAACTTCACTTCGGAACAGGCGCAGGAATAACGTGGGGGAGTGAAGCTGCTCTGGAATGGGAAGAGACTGAATTGAAAGCCCGTCGTTTGATTGGATTAACTGCATAATGAAGATCTGGCTGAACGACTCTCTTGTCGATCAACTTGTTTTGCCTGCTACGGGAAGCGGTTGGTTGATGGGCGATGGAATTTTTGAATCACTAAGAACCTATGACTCAATTCCATTTGCTCTTGATTTACACATACAACGGCTCTTGAGGTCTGCCGAAGTTATGAAGATTAAAGCTCCTAGTACCGAGAGTCTAGAGAGAGCTGTGTACTCAATTATCGGCGCGAACAAATGCTCGCCTTTCGGGCGGTTAAGAATAACTTTGTTGAGTGATAGCCAACTTGTGATTACTCATATTCCATTTGAAGAAGATAAGAAATTTATAGCACTTGGTCGGCATGACTTCTCTATTTCGTCTCGATTGGCTATCTCGGGACTAAAAACAATTTCCTACGCCGAAAATTCTTTGGCGTTACGAAATGCACACGAACGCGGTTTCGTGGATGTACTTCTAGTCAACGAACGAAAAGAGGTTATGGAGAGCGCTCTAGCAAATCTCATCTGGCTGGAGGATGGCCAATGGTGGACCCCTTCGTTGGAAAGTGGATGCCTGCCCGGAGTCACCCGCGCTCTTTTGGTCGAAAACTTTGGGGTTAAGGAAGGAACTTTGCTAGAGAACGACCTACCTAACGTTTCAGCGCTTGCTATTACCTCCAGCGTGCGAGAAATT
>JACCDU010053586.1_pt1 | contig 12385 bp, 7 predicted proteins | sample 7446081 | NCBI WGS metagenome assembly JACCDU01 (sample SAMN15323447, study PRJNA562643) | freshwater metagenome | isolation source: river surface water | place: USA:Blue River Watershed | collected 2017-08-17 | reverse complement strand
CTTGTGCAGCTTTGGCTTGCTTGTTCAGCTTGGCTTGCTCAGCGAACTTGGTGAAGATCACATACCAAGAGCCCATGCTCATGAGCACCAGGATCAGCAGTGTGCCTTTGGCCACTGCATCGCCTTGGCTCCAGAGGGCGGCCAGGCCGTAGGGGTTCTCTTCCACGACGGCTGCTGCTGCGGCCGCAGGCTCTACCGCTTGCGCCATGACGGAGCCTGCCACGAAAAAAATGGCCAGAAGACTTGTGCGCAGGATGTGTTTTGGCGTCATGGTGATCATGATGAGGTGCTCCTCGCAATGCTTTGAATAATGGTTGAACGGTGAATGGGCTGGATCATTCCAGACGCCAGGTGTATCTCATGCTGGCCCAGGCCTGCTCGGGCTTGCCATCCACCGTGGCCGGGCGGAACTGGCAACGCGACAAACCAGCGCGGGCCGCTTCATCCAGGCGCTTGTAGCCGGAGGATTTTTCGATTTCGGACTGGATCACTTTGCCATCGACCCCGATCAAAAAGCGCAGGCTCACTGTGCCTTCTTCTTCCATGCGACGAGATGCGCTGGGGTATTCGGGCTTTTCGCAATTGGCTGAGTTCACGACTGCCCCTGTTCGGACAGGTTCGGATTTGACCGTCGGGCTTGTGGGTGTCGGAGGGGAAGGAGGTTGAGGTGTGGCTGAAACCGCGGCAATCGCATTGGCAGCAGGCACCGTATTCACAACCGGAACTTCTACGGGCGGGACATAAGCAGGAGGAGGGGGTAGATTTTTGGCAGGAGGAGGGGGCGGAGGCGGTGGAATATCCGGTTTTGTTTCTTCCAGCAAAACCGCTTCCACGGGGCCTTTGATCTTTTTAACGAAGGCTCTCGCCAAACCTGAGTTGATCGCCCAAAAGAGCAAAAAGTGGAAAACCACTACCAGTCCCAAACCGATCAGATGCTTGCCCGGTTTTCTTTGGAGGCTGGCGTAATCGTCCATGTGGTGGAGTCCTTTTGTGTCAGATCTGTGCTGCCTTGAGGCTGTTCAAGATGATTGTAGTTGGCAGAGAGGCACGCAGCGGTCGATGTGATGCGGGGCAAATCAGGGTGCGGGTCTGTAACTCGAATGATTCTTGAAGCCTGTCGCTGGTCTTGAATGTGCATGACAATCCGTGGATTGCGCATAAGTGTCCATTTTTTGTGAATATCCGATCGCCTCACAACCGCCCTGCCATTTCAGTTTTGGTGCTGCCATTGCTTGTTGAACTGTCATTGGGGCTGATGGTGGGCATGGTGGGCACCATCCTGTCTGCACGCATTTCCGATACGGCGGGTGGTGGCTTTGCGCTCGCCAACCATGTGTTCGGATTGCTGTTCATGGTTTTTCGCCTGGTGGGTGCAGGCGTGAGTGTGGTTATTTCACAAAACCTGGGCGCGGGTCACCGTGCTGAAGCGGATCGCCTGGGGCGTGCGGCGCTGGCTTGGGGCACATGGATGGGTGGTTTGGTCGCTTTGTGTGCGGGCTTTGGCGCTGGTGCGCTGATGCGTGTGCTCAATGCACCTCCGGATGTGCTTCTTTTGGCAGTGCCGCTTTTGCAGGCCTTGGCCTTGGCCTTGCTGCTGGATGCCTGGAATGCCTGCATGGCCAGTGTCATGCGAGCACATTTGCGCAACCGTGACACTTTGCTGGTGATGGTGCTCATGCATTTGACGCATGTGCTGCTGGCCTTGTTGTTCATGACGGGGTGGCAGGGCGTGCCTGCAATGGGGTTAACCGGTTTTGCGGTGGCGCTGGTCATCAGCCGTCTGGTGGGCATGGCTTTGCACTTGTGTTTCTGGCGTATGCGTTTGGGATTGCGGCCAGTCTGGTCGGATTGGTGGCGCGTGAACAAAGCCCAGTTGTGGCCGGTTTTGCACATTGGCTTGCCCGGAGCGGCAGAGAGTATGGCTTGGGAAGTGGCCTTCATGTGCAGTGTGGCTGCGGTCGGTGTGATGGGCACACAGGCGTTGGCCACCCAGTCGTATGTGTTGCAATTCAATATGTGGATCCTGATCAGCGGTGCGGCCATTGGCATCACGGTGGAGATGCTGGTTGGGCACATGGTGGGCGCTCGGCAATGGAGGCAAGCACACGTGCTGGTGCGGCGTGTACAGAAATTGGGGTTTTTCATCACCTTGCTGGTGGCTTGTGTGATGGCATTGGGGGCGCCCTGGTTGTTGCGATGGTTCACGCAGGACCCTCGAATCATCGAAGAGGGGGTCACGTTGCTGTGGCTGTCCATCCTGCTGGAGACGGGGCGTACATTCAATCTGATCGTCATTGCGGCCCTGCGTGCAACTGGTGACTCCCGCTATCCGTTTTATGCCGGCGTTGGCTCTATGGCGCTGGTTCTGGCTGGTGGCAGTTGGTTGTTGGGCGTGCATTGGCAGCTGGGCCTGCCGGGTGTCTGGATGGCCTATGCCGCAGACGAGTGGATACGGGGCATGCTCATGTGGCGCAGATGGCTCAGCCTGGGTTGGCTGCCTCACGCGCGAGCGACACACGCCCGCTTGCGGGGCCCGCGGTCATTCTCATCCGAGGCTTGAGCGTCGGGTTTCAATCGGGTTACCAAAATGCTGAGATTCCCCTCAAGATCGGGAATTCTGATGACAATCACGCGAGGAGAAAATTTCCATGAAAAAACAGCGTGCACACACAGCCCACTGGGCTAACCAATTGATTCTGTTGACGGGCTTGCTGTTTTGCATGGCATCGGTGCATGCGCAAGCGCCCGCGCCCGCCACGCTTCGTGCCGAGGTCCACAAACCTTTGACCGCTGCGCAAGAGGCAATGAAGAGCAACCAGATGGACCAGGCTTTGAGCTTCACGCGCGAAGCGCTGGCGGTGTCGCAACTGACACCGGTGGAGCGTGCCTTTGTGATGCGCACGCAGGCTGCGGCTGCGGTACGTGCCAAGAACTGGGACCTGGCCATTGAGTCGCTGGAGTTCTTGGTTACATCACCCGATGTGCCCCAGGCGGACAAGCGCTCCATGCTGGAGTCCTTGATGAATGCTTGCCTGCAAAAGAAAGACAACACCCGTGCGGTCAAGTGGGGACGCCAGTATTTGCAGGACGGCGGCACTAATCCGGGCATTCGATTGGCCATGATCCAGACTTTGTCGGTCATGGGTGAGCACAAGCAGGTGCTTCAGGAGGTGCAGGAAAAAATGCGCCTGGACGCGGCGGCAGGTCAAAAAACGCCAGAACAGGAGTTGCGTCTGATGGCCATCAGCTACCGCCAGCTCAAGGACGATGCGGGCTACATGAGCACCCTTAAACGGCTGGTCAATGACTACCCCACAAAGGCTTATTGGGTGGAAGTGATTGGTCGCATGTCGCAGCAACCGGGTTTGATTCCGCGCCAGGAACTGAATCTGTACCGCTTGTTGGAGCAGACGGGCAACATGGAAGAGGTTGACGAATACATTGAAATGGCGAATCTGGCCATCAAGGCTGGTTTGCCTGCAGAAGCCTTGCGCGTGTTGAGCAAAGGCTTTGATCAGGGCGTGCTCGGGAAAGGTGCTGACGCGGCTGTTCACAACAAACTGCGTGCAGACACACAGAAGAAAACCCAAGAGGATGCCAAAGGCTTCGCGCAGTTGGAAAAGTTGGCCAAGGATGCCGTGACCTGGGCGGCAGTCGCGGATGTCTATTTCTCGCAGCAAAATTGGACTGCTGCGCACGCGGCTTATGCCAAGGCACTGGAGCTGGGTGGCTCCAAACGCGAAAACGAGTTGCGCTTGCACGCTGCGATCAGCTTGTTTCAGTTGGGCCAGAAAGAAGGCGCTCGTCAGCAATTGACGGGCATCAGGGGTGACGCCGTCTGGGTTGACATGGCCGGTTTGTGGGGGATTCTGGCGCGCTGAAGGTCATGCGCGATACCCCACCAGTCCATGTGGCGCGCAGGTTGTTTCTGTGCGCCATTTTTTGATTACTGCGGTATTTTCAATAGAGTTTGCGAGTGAGTAGAAACCCTATTGCAATCGATTGCAATGCCGGGTAAATTGCTTGCATTGAATCCAGTTGTGCACCTTAGATGCACATGCGCCAACCCATGACCCATTTTTTGCACACATCACCACCACGTTTGTCGATTTCTCAAATTGTGCAAATGAACGTTGGGTTTTTGGGGTTGCAGTTCAGCTTTGGCCTTCAGCAAAGCAGCATGAGCCCGATCTACAGTTATCTGGGTGCAGAAGAGGCCACTTTGCCGCTGTTGAATTTGGCTGGGCCCATCACCGGTTTGCTGGTGCAGCCCATTGTGGGTGCCATGAGTGACAGAACGACGTCGCGCTACGGTCGTCGCACGCCTTACTTCTTGGTCGGCGCAATCCTGTGCTCCCTCAGCTTGTTTGCCATGCCTTACAGCTCAGCACTGTGGATGGCTGCAGCCTTGTTGTGGATTCTGGATGCGGCAAATAACGTCACGATGGAGCCTTATCGGGCCTATGTGAGTGATCGTTTGCCCAAGGATCAACACGCCCCAGGCTACATCATCCAGAGTGCTTTTACGGGATTGGCGCAAACGCTGGCGTATTTGATGCCGTCCATCTTGGTATGGATGGGCATGAACAAAGATGCCGTGGGTGACAACCACATCCCGCAGATCACACTGGTGTCTTTCATGATCGGTGGCGTCATTTCGGTCTCGACCATCGTGTGGTCCATCTGGCGTGTGCCAGAGTTGCCTTTGGCCCCTGAACAAAAAGCGCGACTTGCGACGCAAAAGCAAGGCGTTGCGGCGACCCTGCAGGAGATCTGGTTGGCCATACGCGAGATGCCTGTTCCCATGCGTCAGATGGCCTGGATGAAGCTGTTTCAGTGGATGGCCATGGGCTGGTACTGGCAATACGTGTCCTATTCCATTGCCCGAAGCTTGTTTGGCACTTCGGATCCCACGTCCACCGGATTTCGAGATGCTGTCTTGGTCAATGGGCAAATCGGAGGCTTTTACAACGCGGTGTCTTTTGTGACAGCTTTGCTGATGGTGGGTTTTACCAAGCGCCATGGAGCCCCCAAGGTGCACGCCTTGTGTTTGACGCTCTCAGGCATTGGCATGTGGTTCATTCCGCAGATTCAAACGCAAGCCTGGCTGTTCTTGCCCGCCATTGGTGTGGGCCTGGGTTGGGCCAGCATCATGGGGAATCCCTATGTCATGTTGGCGCGCAGTGTGCCGCCAGAGCGCACCGGCGTTTACATGGGCATCTTCAACATGTTCATCGTGATTCCTTTGCTGCTGGGTGGCTTCATCGTGAACCAGTTGTACGACAGTGTGTTTGCAGGTGATCCGCGCAATGTGTTGATGGTGTCAGGCGTGCTGATGGTGTGCGCGGCTGTAGCCACTTTGCGCGTGAAGGTTCCCGATTGAAAGATTTCAACTTGCGGTGATGGCCGCAGGTCAGAAAAGGTGCGCAGGCACCATGACAATGTTTCGTGAATGACAAGAAAATGAAAAACAAGGTTCAGCTGATCACTTACGTCGACCGATTTGGAGGCTCGACACTCTCCCAGCTTCAGGCATTGCTGGATGGCCCTTTTGCGGGCGTGTTTGGTGGCGTTCACTTGCTGCCATTCTTTTACAAGATCGATGGTGCTGATGCGGGTTTTGACCCCATTGACCACACCCGGGTAGATGATCGCTTGGGGGGGTGGGATGACATCAAACGCTTGACGGGCACGGCCGATGTGATGGCCGATGTGATTGTTAACCACATGTCTTCGGAGTCGCCACAGTTCATCGACTATTCCCAAAAAGGCAGTGCATCGGAATATGACGGTCTTTTCCTGACCATGGAGTCCGTGTTTCCTAACGGTGCTACCGAGAAAGACTTGCTCGCGGTTTATCGCCCGCGTCCAGGTATGCCGTTCACTGTGACCACCTTGGCCAATGGCGAGCGGCGTCTGCTGTGGACCACGTTCACCCCACAGCAAATTGATATCGATGTGCACACACCTGCAGGCAAGGCGTATCTGGAATCGATCCTGCAAAAGCTCTCGCAAAGCGGCGTCACTATGGTGCGGTTGGATGCGGTGGGTTATGCGATCAAGAAAGCTGGTGCCAACTGTTTCATGATGCCCGAGACCTTCGAGTTCATCAAAGCATTTGCGCAGCGTGGTCGTGAATTGGGCCTAGAGGTGTTGGTGGAAATTCACTCGTACTACAAGCGTCAAATAGAGATTGCAAAGCAAGTGGATTGGGTCTATGACTTTGCTTTGCCGCCACTTGTCTTGCACGCACTTGAATTCGGCCGTAGCGCGCCCCTTCGAGCATGGCTGGATCAACGTCCTGTCAACGCCGTGACGGTGCTGGACACCCACGACGGCATTGGCATCATTGATATTGGCGCCGATGCTTCTGATCGCGTGAATAACCCAGGTCTGGTGCCGCCTGCTGAGCTGGACGAGTTGGTCGAGCGCATGCACCGCAATTCAAAAGGTGAAAGTCGCCAGGCCACCGGAGCAGCTGCATCCAATCTCGATTTGTACCAGGTTAATTGCACTTTCTTTGATGCGATGGGGCGTAACGAATCGGCCTATTTGGTGGCGCGTGCCATCCAGTTCTTTGTGCCAGGCGTGCCTCAGGTGTATTACGTCGGCCTGCTGGCTGGCGAGAACGATATGGATCTGTTGGCGAAGACCAAAGTGGGGCGCGACATCAATCGTCACTTTTATGCGCGCGAAGAAGTTTTGCAGGCCATTCAAAAGCCCGTGGTTGCAAGGCTGCTCGATCTGATTCGTTTGCGCAATGACCATGTTGCCTTCAATGGTGTGTTCGGTCATGCTGCATCAGCAGAACACTCTTTGAGCTTGTCTTGGACGGCAGGTACAGACTTTATTCGACTGGAGGTAGATTTGCGCTCCAAGACAGGCGTGATTCATTTCAGTTCGCCAACAGGTGAGCAGCAATTTTCATTGCATTGAAGAGACGGGCATGGGCCCTGAACAATCAATACAGAACAAGCCGGTCATTGACGTGACCGGCTTTTTGTCCAACTGGAGCAAGACATGGAAAACAGTAATCGTCAAATTCGAAGCATTGTCATTGTCGGTGGTGGTTCGGCTGGTTGGATGGCCGCGGCATCTTTGTCCAATGCCCTGACACAAGGCTGCGAAGTCACGCTGATCGAGTCCGATGAAATTGGCACTGTGGGTGTTGGCGAAGCAACCATCCCGCCGATCAAAACACTTAACCGGACGATGGGATTGGATGAGTCGGAGTTCATGCGCCGTACGCAAGGTACTTTCAAGCTGGGTATCCAGTTCGTGGACTGGGCCAAGCAGGGGCACAGCTATTTTCACCAGTTTGGCCCGCATGGCGTGCAATTTGACTATTCGCCCTTGCACCAGTATTGGCTCAAAAGCTGCCAGTACAAAGACATGCCTTCGATCGATGAATATTCGATGGCTTGGGCCGCGGCAAGTCGGGGCAAGTTTGACCACCCCAGCCATGACCCACGGCAAGTGACATCGATGTACGACTATGCGTACCACTTTGATGCAGGTCTTTATGCCAAGTACTTGCGGGAGGTGTCTGAAAAGCGCGGCGTCAAACGGCTGGAGGGAAAAATCATCCATGTGGATTTGCGCGCAGGCGATGGGTTTGTAGAGAAAGTTCGTTTAACCGATGGGCGAGAAATCACAGGGGATTTGTTCATCGATTGCTCGGGTTTTCGTGGGCTGTTGATTGAAGAGGCATTGCACACCGGCTACGAAGACTGGAGTCACTGGTTGCCCTGCAACCGTGCGATGGCCGTGCCTTGTGAGTCCGCTGGTGATCCGTTGCCGTACACACGTGCAACGGCACGTGAGGCCGGATGGCAATGGCGTATTCCATTGCAGCACCGCATGGGCAATGGCTATGTGTTTTGCAGTCAGTTCATGAGCGAAGATGAAGCCGCATCGTTGCTGTTGCAGCGGTTGGATGGCAAGGCTTTGGCCGATCCGCGGCCACTGAGGTTCACGACAGGACGTCGGAAAAAATTCTGGAACAAGAACGTCATTGCATTGGGTTTGTCCAGTGGGTTTATGGAGCCACTGGAGTCCACCAGTCTTCATTTAGTGCAGTCGGGTATTTCCAAGTTGCTGGCGTTGTTTCCGGATCGCGATTTTGACCCCATCGTGTCTGATGAGTACAACCGCTTGGGTAACGCTGAGTTCGAACGAATTCGTGACTTTCTGATCTTGCATTACAAACTCACAGCGCGCGATGATTCGCCCTTGTGGCGTTACACAGCTGCCATGGGCATCCCTGATTCGCTTAAACACAAGATGGAGCATTTCAGGCGCTATGGACGCATCGTGACCGATGGCTACGATTTATTCGGACCGTCCAGTTGGCTTGCTGTGCAGTTGGGGCAACTCAATATGCCCGAGCGTCATGATCCTCTGGTGGATCATCGCCGTGTGGATGGCGACAACACACTCAAACAACTTCGCAAAGCCATGAACGCGGCTGCTGACAACATGCCCACCCATATGGCGTTCATTCGTCGTCACTGTGCTGCGCAATGACGGATCCGGAATGACAACGCAAGACACGAAACACTTCAGACCGGCTTACCATTTCACCCCTCAGGCCCATTGGATGAACGATCCAAATGGCTTGGTTTTTCATGAAGGGGTGTACCACCTGTTTTTTCAGTACCATCCCAACAGCTGTGACTGGGGGCCCATGCATTGGGGGCACGCCACCAGTCGTGACTTATTGCACTGGAAAGAACATGAGGTCGCGCTTGAGCCGGATGCGCTGGGCATGATCTTTTCGGGCTGTGCCGTTCTGGATACACACAACACCTCAGGCTTGGCTCCCAAAGGGCAAGCTCCGCTGGTGGCCATTTTCACGCACAGCCATCCGCCATCAGAAGCGCACGGGCTCACGCACCAGCACCAAAGTTTGGCCTACAGTCTAGACGCAGGCCGGACATGGCAAAAATATTTGGGCAATCCAGTGCTCAAAAGCCCTGGCCTGAAAGATTTTCGCGATCCCAAGGTGTTTTGGCATCAAGACACTTCATGTTGGGTGATGAGTGTGGCCGGTGGCGATCACATCGCGTTTTATGCATCACCAGATCTGAAAAACTGGACTTTTCTCAGCCGTTTTGGAGTCAGTGCGGGAGCGCATGGCGGCGTTTGGGAATGTCCTGACCTGCTGTCGTTGTCACTGAATGGGCGCGAACGTTGGGTGCTGCTCGTGAGCCTCAATCCCGGGGGGCCTCAGGGCGGCTCGGCTACGCAATATTTTGTTGGTGATTTTGACGGACAGATATTTATTCCGGAACACGATGACACTCGCTGGCTGGACTGGGGTGCAGACAACTATGCCGGTGTCACCTGGAGCAATACCCCCGGACGTTGTTTGTTCATCGGCTGGATGAGCAACTGGATCTATGCCAACAAGGTCCCCACCGCGCCGTGGCGGGGGGCGATGACTTTGCCTCGTGAATTGTGTCTTCAGGACGTTGCCGGGCGCACATACCTGTGTGCGCCTGTGGCCTCAGAAGTGGCACAAGCCTTTCGCCCATCAGGCCATCTTGGGGGCGATGGGAATGACATGACTGAATTGAACGCCCTGCTGTTTGCTGCGCAAGGTCGATTTCGACTTCACCTTCAGGCCGATGCACGCAGGTCATGGTGCTTGCAACTGTGTAACGAGCTGGGCCAGAGCTGGAGTCTGAGTTATGACTCGGAACAAGCGTTGTATTCAGTTGATCGCAGTCAGGCTCAGTCGATCATGTTTGATCCGCATTTTGTGACGCGGCATAAGGTGCCTCGTTGGAGCTCAGCCGAGGTTTGTGATGTTGTACTGTATGCCGATGCAATGTCCATGGAAACGATTGCGGACAATAGATTGACCTCGATCACCAGCCTTGTTTTTCCTGATTCGCCGTGGACAGCCATGGTTGTTCATGGTGATTTGAAGATAGCGCTATTCACCAAGTGAACGAAAGCATTGAGTTGCAATGTGAAACTCATTGGTAACCCGAAAAATTCGTCATTTATTTGCAACATTCTAGGGTTTTTACCAAATTGCAATCGATTGCAAAACGACTTTAATTCAACTGTCTAGTTTGAAGATTCGACTAGTCCATTCATTCATACCAGGAGATACGATGAAAAAGATCCCCAGCTACACGCCAGTAGCATTTGCCGTGGCCGCTTTGCTGCAAGCGGGCGTTGTCCAGGCTCAAGAGAGTCTGAAACTCGACGAAGTCGTTGTGACCAGCTCTTCGACTGCCAAATCCAAGATGCGCAGCTCTGTTTCCGTGACCGACGTGGATGGTGATGCCATCAAAGATTTCGGCGCCCGCACCGAATCCGAAGTGCTGTTGCTGATCCCGGGTATCCGTACCGAGGCAACCGCTGGTCCTGGCGGTAACGCCAACATCTCCGTTCGCGGTCTGCCAATTTCTTCTGGCGGCTCCAAATACGTCCAGATCCAGGAAGACGGCCTGCCCACCGTTCAGTTCGGTGACATGATGTTCTCGAACAACGACTACTGGACACGTTTTGACAACAACGTTGACAGCATTCAAACGCTGCGTGGTGGCTCTTCATCCGTGTATGCATCGCACGCACCAGGTGCTGTGATCAACTACATGAGCAAAACCGGTAAAGAAGAAGGCGGCTCGATTGGTCTGACCAAGGGTTTGAACTTCAATGAAACCCGTGTGGATGGTGATGTCGGCGGCCGCATTGGTACCGACATGTACTACCACGTTGGTGGCTACTTCCGTGACGGCGAAGGTGCTCGTCAGGCAGCTCCTGGGGCTTTGCATGGCTACCAGATCAAGGCCAACGTGACCAAAGAATTCAACGGCACCAAAGGCTACATCCGTTTGAACCTCAAGGCATTGGACGAGACTGCTCCAACAACGCCACAGACTTTCTTGACAGCGACATCGAGCAATGGCGTCTTGTCCGGATTCGGTAATGCACGTGGTTTCAATGGTCTGTATGACTCGCAGTATTCGAAGTTCAACAGCTCGTTCCCCGCGATGGATCCTGTGACAGGTCAGATTTCTCAATCGTCTTTGACGAATGGCATCACCTCGAAGTCCAAATCGGTTGGCTTTGAGTTCCACAATGAGTTGAACAACGGCTTTACAGTGGACAACAAGTTCCGCGTGTCGCAAAACGCAGGTGCTTTCCAGACGCAATTCTGGGATGTCAAGACATTGAGCAGTGCTCTTGGTGGCATCACAGGTGCCTCGTACGCGAAGTACTTGAACGGACCTAAAGCAGGTCAAGTTGTGACAGATGCAAACTTGGCTTCTGGCTTGGTCTCGACAGGTGGCGCAATCAACGTGCAAACACCTGACATGGGCAACTTTGTCAACGACTTCTCAGTCAGCAAAGCATTTGACTTGGGCAACGGCAACAAACTGAACGCCAAGACTGGTCTGTTCTACTCGCGCCAGAACGTGGTTCAGAAATGGAGCATCAGCACACGCGTGGTTGAAGCCGCATACAACGGTGCTGTAATTGACGTTTTCAACGCTCAAAATGCTGCGTTGACCAACCAAGGTTTGACTGGCTACAACAACAGCTGGGGCGCTGACAGTGCCAAGAACATCAATGAGCAGTTCACCACAACTGCTCCGTACTTGGGTCTGAACCTCGAAACAGGCAACTGGGATCTGGATGCCGGTATCCGTAATGAGCACTTCCGTGGCTACGGCTATGCTGATGTGGGTGCGGCCGGTCCGACTGTGAATGGCTTGTCAACCACGATGGCCACTAACCGTATCTTGGCTGACTACAAGGTCAGCTACAACAACTATTCTGCAGGTGCCAACTACCGCGTCAACAAAGACCTGAGCGTCTTCGGCCGCTACAGCTTGGGCCACCGCGCCATTTCTGACCGTCTGTTGACCACGTCGAACAACTTCAACGCCATGGGTGGTCTGGCTGCTGGCGCGGGTGACATCGCTGTGGCACCTGTTGCGCAGCTTGAATTTGGTACGAAGACCCGTGGCAATGTGGGTGGCGGTCGTTACGCTTTGTCTGCAACTTACTTCCACTCCACGACCAAAGAGTTTGACTACGATCCAACCCGCAACATCCAGCGTGATGGTCCTTACCTGCGCGAGCTGGGCTACAAGGCTGACGGTGTTGAATTCGAATCGGGCTACTCCATTGGCAACTTTGCTCTGAACGCCAACGCTGTGTACAGCGATGAATCGTTCACCAAGAATACTGCCAGCAACACCTATATCGGTAAAACACCTGCAGGTTCTACAAAGTGGCGCTACACCATTTCCCCACGCTACACCTTGGGTGACACTGTGATCGGTGCAACAGCACGTGGTGTTGGCAAGATGTACCTGAACGATGCCAATACGTCATCGGTGAATGGCCATTACATCGTGAG
>JACCDU010394039.1_pt1 | contig 12387 bp, 9 predicted proteins | sample 7446081 | NCBI WGS metagenome assembly JACCDU01 (sample SAMN15323447, study PRJNA562643) | freshwater metagenome | isolation source: river surface water | place: USA:Blue River Watershed | collected 2017-08-17 | reverse complement strand
ACTGGTTCGTCAACAATAACTTCTTTAGATTTCTTTTTCTTAGTTTCAGTAACTGGTTCGTCAACAATAACTTCTTTAGATTTCTTTTTCTTAGTTTCAATAACCGGTTCATCAACAATAACTTCTTTAGATTTATTTTTCTTAGTTTCAATAACCAGTTCATCAACAATAACTTCTTTAGATTTCTTTTTCTTAGTTTCAGTAACTGGTTCGTCAACAATAACTTCTTTAGTTTTATTTTTCTTAGTTTCAATAACTGGTTCGTCAACAATAACTTCTTTAGATTTCTTTTTCTTAGTTTCAATAACCGGTTCGTCAACAATAATTTCTTTAGATTTATTTTTCTTAGTTTCAATAACTGGTTCGTCAACAATAACTTCCTTAGATTTATTTTTCTTAGTTTCAGTAACCGGTTCATCAACAATAACTTCCTTAGATTTATTTTTCTTAGTTTCAGTAACCGGTTCATCAACAATAACTTCTTTAGATTTCTTTTTCTTAGTTTCAATAACTGGTTCATTATTGGAATCATCTAATTTACCATTAGTATTTTCTATAGTTTCAACAAAAAGTATATTTTTGTTAGTTTGTGTCTTTATAGTTGTTATTGGTTTTTTCTTTTTTGTTACATTAAATAGAACTGGTTCTTCTTCTGTTTGTTCAATAATAATTTGTTCAACTTGTTTTTTATTTTTAGGTATTTTAACAGGTTTTGGTTTCTTTTCTTTTACTTCTTTAGGTATACCATATTTATTTTTCATTTTAATAAATAATTCTTGAGCATTAGGATCAACTAATTCTAAAAATTGTAATGCAGGATTCATAATTTGGTTTTCCATATAAAACATATAATTAATAGGTATGTTATTAGCTTTAATATATTCAGGTGTTTCAACAAGTTCTCCTTGTAAATATTTCTTTTTAGGGTCAAAATCAGGTGGAATAGTAACAGCAAATTCAATTCTATCACCAGATTGTGGTTTATTGCCAGGATCACGTTGTCCTATTTTTTCAGCAAGGAACACATGTGGTAACTTTGTCCAATCTGCATAACTTTCTTTTGATTTAAGATTTCTACTTTGTAAAAAGTATTTAATATCATATTTTCCTTGAAACATATCTTCTAAACATTTTTCTGCAAATTCTTTAGCACCATATGGATCTTTCAAATTAATCAAAAAATTAATAATACCACTACAAATTTCTTTAACTATAGGTGAATTATCACGTCTTTTCAAAACAATACCCATAAAATCTTGTTTAAATTTATTAAAATCGAATTCATATTTATTACCAACATACCGTTTTTTTGTTAAAATTAAAAATGGCCAAAACGTTTTTTCATATTCAAGATCATGTGGAAACGGTAATCTACTTTTAACTAATTCACCAGAAAGTTCACCTAATTGAATAGATAAATCTAAAGTAGTTTTTTCAATAATAGGTATACCTCCATTAAAAATTTTCATATTATAGACTCTTTTATCATTTTCAATAGTCCAATAAGGTTGTAACCAATTATCTTTTAATATATTATTAATAAAGTTTTTAATTTTTGTTTCATGTTCAATTTTATATTTATTAAAAGATAATTTTAAATTTATTTCAATAAAACTAATTAATAATTCTTTTATTGATTTATTATTAAAAGTTCTAGGACGTTTAAGTTTCTTTTTAGTTTTAGTTTGTTCAACATTATGTAAATCAGTAGCATGAATCCAATCTTCTTTTAATTTATTTTCTAAAAAGTTTTTAGTAATTCTAGTTATGTTAGTATTAACTTTTTCAATATTATCTGCTAAATTTTCATATTCTCCACAAAAAATAGATTTAATTTTGCTAGTAAAACTATTAATAAATTCTGATGTTGGTTTAGACCATGTAATTTTATTGGTTTCTTTATTATAATAATGATTTTCAATAAACTCAGCAAGTTGAGGGATAACATCCTCTTTTCTTTTTTCTTTAAGATCGTTAAATGTAAGTTTATTTTTTTGAAGTAAATATAATGCCCAATCAAATAATTTTTTTTCCATATTTGAAAAGTTTTTAGTAACAACTTCTTGTAATGTCCATAACCATGAAAAATAATTTTCAAAAATATATTCTTTTGTAAACTGTTTAATTCTATCACTTAATGGCAATATAATTTTATAATCATTGGGAATAGGCGGTGGTTTTAATTTATCTGGTAATGTCATAGATACAATTTTATCATCTGAAAAAAATTTATCAAAAGTATTATTAAATATGGTAGCTTCATCCTCAACCATTAATGGTAAGATAAGTTCTTTTGAGAATTGAATAATTTGTTTAAATAATTTTAATGATTGTGTATTATCTAGTTCTTCACAACTAGATCTAAAACGGAAACAACAAAAAACACTATCAGTATTATGTACGATCATATTTCCAACACCTGCAGCAAAATGATGATTTTCAGTAGTTAAATCATATACATATCCATTATAATCTATTTCTTTTATTGATCTAACACGATGATTATCTTTTAATTTTAGTCCTACTGATATAATAATACTATTGTCATCACCACACTTAATTCTATAGTTAAAATAGTTTCTACTATTTAAATAATTAGTATAATATGATGCTTCTAACATTGTAGGTACATGTATAGAATATACATCATTAATACCAGTAAAATCATTATTAATAGCAATATCACATAATTCTTGATGAAATAATGAATGATTAGTAGTTAAATCTTTTGGACTAATTGTAGTTCTATCAAAATCACCAAGTAATAATGAATGATCATCTGTTACATCAACAAGACCATGATTTGTAGTAATTCTTAATATTTTTTTATTAGGATCAAGTTGATGTCTAATAATACGGTGTATTTTAGTCCAACCTTTATCAGACCATGATTCAACATTATTAAGTTCACAGAACTCTTTTGTTTGTTTTCCTTCTTCAATACATTGTAACCAATTATTATTACCATATTTTTCACCAAGTTGATCAATAGTTAATATTTCAATTTGATTATTAACTTTAATATAAATAGGTGTATATGATGTTACACTGTCGCCATAACGAATAATAGGTTGAAATGTATAATCTTTAATACTTTCACTACAATATTTTTTAATTTTTTCAACTAATTGTTCATCATTTCTTGCTTTTAATTCAAAATCTAATAATTTATTAATTTGTTCTTCATCATTATTAGCATATGCATTTTTTAAACCATTCATTAAAAATGGTAAAATTTCTTCGTCGTATTTTTTAGCAAATAATAACATTTCTCGCCCAGTAGAGGTGGTACAAGCTGCAATATTTCTATTAACAATTGGTGATACGGTAGCACCTAGTTGTCCATATAAAGAGTTAGCAGTAACTTTAACTGCAAGTTGTTGGGCATCAAGAATCATATATTTAAAAGGATCTTTCTCATTTTTCATTAATTTTTTAATAGCTTTACGTTCTTTCATTAAATTATCTAAAATTTTAGGTATAACTGATAATTCATTTCCAATTTTTGCAAATCTACAATATTTTGTAGTACCATCACTTTCTTTAAATGATGCATTAAAATATGTTATACCCTCTAAATTGTCATATGCTGGATCAATAATTTCACTTTCATGACTCATATTTTTTTGTAATATAGATGATGGATATAATGATGCATAATCTTTAGTAGAATTTGCTTCATAATCAATTTGAGGAACAGGGTCAAAAACAATTGCACCTTCATAACTATCTTCTTTAATAGTATTACCGTCTTTATCTTTTTTTGGTTTAAGAACCGGAAATACATAACCATCTTCTCTATATTGTTTTAAAGTTAATGAAAATAGTTTAATACCTTGACCTCTTGAAAAAAGATAACTTAATGGAACAGATGATACATTAGCCATAGCAATATTTTTTGTAATAACTTGTAATTTATTCATTAACAAATTAACAGCCGAACAATCTTTTATACAGTATTTTGCTACAATAGCTCTTTCTTTAGGTCCTTGTTTTTGTAATCTAAAAATATCTTTAGGACCAACATCATCCTTAGCCTGTGTCCAATATATTTTTCCCCCATGTTTTGAAATTTCTAACTCAGCATCTAAAATACTATCTCCTTTAATAATTAATTTTTTTTCTTCTTTATTTATATATGTTACTAAATATTTTTCACCAAGTTCATCTGATACAAACCCTTTTATTACTTCAATATGTACATAATCATTAAGTTGTATATCATTTACATTTTCACATAATAGTTCAAAATCATTATCATCATTTATTTTTTTATAACTTTTAATTGATCCTCTAATAAAATGTGACAACATGGCATCTAATCTATAAGATGTAAAATTAAATGTTTTCTGTATATCTTTCATCAAATCAATATGAACTAAACCTGGTGTATCCCAAAAAGATAAATGATTTTCACCAAGAGCAGAAGATTCTAACTTTCTTTCTTTAAAATTACAACACTTATTTTTTAATTTTGAAATATAACCAACTTCTGTTTTCATATTTAATATTTTATCACAACGATCATAAATATATTTTTCATCAAACCCAAATATATTATAACCTGTAATTATATCACAATCATTTTGATTAATTTCATTAATCCAACTGTCAATTAATTCTTGTTCTGTATCAAAAGAATCTACAATTGTTTCATCATCAAATTTAGATGTATTTTCTAAACAACCAATCCATTTTCTATATGGTATACTTTCGCCTAACTTTGTATAAGTCATACCAATTTGAATAATATTATCTTTTTTTCTATGGGCTTGTGGAAAGTCGCCATCATGTGAAAAACATTCAATATCAAATGATGCTATAATTAATGGTGCATTAATATCTTTTTTGATTGGTGATATATCTTGCCAATCAACAATAAATTCTAATTCACATGTAGACACTTTTTTTGAATTTTTAACTTTTTTATATTTATCAATTGTAACCCAATCACACCCTCTAATTTTTCTAATATGAAAACAACGTAACATTGGCATTAAATTACTTTCATATAATTTAAATGTAGTTGGTTTAGTTGTAACACCATGTATCATAATTTCATTTTCGAGTAAATTAGAAAATTTTTTCATTCCAATACTATTATTAAATACTAATCTTGCAAAATTAAATTCTTTATTATTTGTAAATCCTTCTGCTTTTTTTTTTTTAACTAAATCAATATATTGTAAAGTATCTCTGTGTCTTGACCAAATTTTTTTATTATCAGTACTTTTAAACCATTTTTCCATCTTTTCTAGTTTTTTATTAATTTCTTGTTTTGATAATTTGTCCCATGAATCTGGTAATGATATATAAAAATAAGGTGTAAAACCTGTAACTTTTGTATAAACAGATTTACCATCTTCTGTTCTACCAAAAACATGAATTATATAATCACCTAACGGTTTATGTTCGTCTTCAGTATCAATATCCACTATATCATGATCTTCTACAAAATCATATATTTGAAACTCCATTGCCATACTCATTATACCTATTTAAAAAATATTACTTTATCAATTTTTTTAGTATTTATAGTCTTAAAAATATAGTTTTTTAATAAATACATATTCTATTAAAAAAATAAATAAAATAATAATATGTGTTAATAATAATGAATTAAGTATTTTTATATCCTACATAATATCCTACATATAAATAAAAATGTCATAATTATAAAATTATATTTGTTGATATTTCTACTCCATTTTCATATATTTGTTCATATTTTGTAACTTTAACCATTTCACCATTTAGAAATATAAATATATTATAATCTGTTTTTACACCACAAAGTATGCCATTTTTATAAAATGATTTTGAAATTAATTTTTCTTTTTTATCAAATACTAAATATTCACCATTTATTATACCATTTATTGTAGAATATTGAATATTAAGTATATTTGGTTTATCATAAAAATATAATTTATTATGTATACAATTCTCAATAAGTGTTCTTTCACGATTTTTTAAACAATTACCCATATAATTATAATATTTACATCACTAATATTATTTATTTCATTTTTTTTATAATAAACTAATTTAATCGGTAAATTGTAAAAATTAATTATCTATATAGAATGATGAAAAATAAATAATTAATTGTTGGTCTACTTTTTCTTCAAAAAAGTGTAGCAAAAAATTAACAGCATGATTATATGTTTTTGGAAGTTTGTCTGATTTATTATATAATACTACATTTATTGTACCTTCTGACATTATTTGTTTTAATTCATTATTATATTTATTATTTTTTTCACAATAAAATTCAATTGCTAATTGTAAATGTATAATTTGAATACCACCTTTAATTTCAAATTTATTAATAATATTTGGATCTAATACTTTTAATTTATTATTTTCAATATATGTTCCAACAATATTAGTTAAATAAGTTTGTGACATTTTATATAATTTTTCTGTTAAATTTAATATTTCATTAACTGTAGATAGATCTATTTTATGAGTCATACAATACAAAATATGTTTTTATTTATTTAAAATACAATTTTTTATAAAAAAATGAATTTAAAAATTATAAGTATATAAACATATATTTTATGGAATATTATTTATGTATTTTAGATTTTGAAGCAACGTGTTGGGAAAATAGTGAAAATAAAGAACAAATGGAGATTATTGAATTTCCATCAGTACTTTATAAAGTAGTAGAAAGTAAGTATGAATTAATAAGTGAATTTTCACAATATGTTAAACCAACATTAAATCCTAAATTAACAAAATTTTGCACTGAATTAACAGGTATACAACAAGAAACAGTAAATAATGCTAAAACTATTGATATTGTGTATAAAGAACATATAAAATGGTTAACCCAACATGTTCCAATAAATAGTTATTTATTATTTGCAACATGTGGTAATTGGGATTTGAAAACACAATTACCGAGAGAAATTAAAAATAAAAAATTAAAAAAACATAAATATTATAGTAAATTTATAAATGTTAAAGCAGAATTTGAATATTTTTATAAAAAAAAAGCAGGTGGTATGGTTGGAATGTTACAATTTTTAAATTTAAGTTTAGATGGTAGACATCATTCTGGTATTGATGATACCCGTAATATAGCTAAAATTATGTTAAAACTAATTGACGATGGTCATATATTAGATCAATTTCAAATTATAGATATATAAAAAAATATTATTATTATATAATATGCAACAAGTTCATATAGCTTTAGTTACTTTATATTCAATAGTTATTAGTTGGATGACAATAAATAATACAGAATCAATTGTTAATTATGGATTAGAAACAAATAATTATAATTTAATAGCAATAGGCTATTCTAACTCATATTACGAAACATATCATCATCATGTTATTTTAAATAATTTAATACCTAATACAAAATATTATTATAAAATTGATGATAAAAATGAATTAATTTTTTATTCTCCTAATGTAAATAAAAAAGAAATTAAATTTGCAGTTTATGGCGATTTAGGTGTAGTTAATGGTGATTATACAATCAATTGGTTAAATTCAATAAAAGATGATGTTGATTTATATTGGCATGCTGGTGATATATCATATGCAGATGATGCATTTTTACACAATGGGTGTTTATTTAAATTTTGTTATGAAGAAACATGGGATAAATTCATGAATGAAATACAACCGTTTGCTTCTTATAAACCATATATGGTAGCACCTGGTAATCATGAAGCTGAATGTCATGATCCAAATTGTTTAATAGATAAAAATAAAAGAGAAAAACTTTCAAACTTTACAGCATATAATACAAGATTCAGAATGCCATCAAAAGAATCAGGTTCAAATGCATTAAATATGCACTATTCATTTGATTATGGTTCAGTTCATTTTATTTCTATTGATACTGAAACTGGCTTTCTGGGTGCAGAAGAAGAAACTAAATATGTTTTACCATGTGGTGGTTTTGAAGAACAATTAAAATGGTTGGAACAAGATTTAATAAAAGCAAATGATCAAAATGCAAGTTGGATTTTGGTTCAAGGTCATCATCCAATGTATCAAGGTAATTTTACAGATATAAATTTTCAAAATGCAATGGAAGACTTATTTTATAAATATAATGTTGATGTATATTTTTCTGGTCATATACACTCATACGAAAGAACTTATCCGGTTTATAAAAATAGTGTACAGTATTATAAAACCACTAAATATGAAAATCCAAGATATACCACATATATTATGATAGGCGGTGCAGGTAATGATGAAATGAACCAAGATAAAACTGCTAAAATATTTGATATTTCACCAAATTATAAAATATTAAAAGAATCAAAATTAGATGGTCCATGGACAGCTATTACAGATAAAACAAATTTTGGTGCAGGTTTGGTAACAATATTAAGTCCAACTGAAATGAAATTTGAATATTATAGAACTGATACTAAAGAATTATATGATTCAATAATAATTACTAAATAAGTTTATAAAAGCACCTAACCTCTGCTGCTATTTGAACATTATTTTGATTATATAATGCTAACTAGCACTATTTTTACACATATATATTGGTACTTCAGAGACACCATGTATTATTTAATTTAGTAATACTGTTTCAATTATAAAAAAAATCAATAAATCTTCTTAAAATGTCTTCATTAAATAATGGATCTTTATTTTTAATATAATGAGAAAGTATATTCTCATCAAAATCAATTTGAATTAAATATTTAATAAGATTTAAATCTGTATTAGGTTCTAATATTTGTTTTATTTGTTTCGTTCCAATAGATGCATACTTATTAACATAAATATTATTATGATATATATGTGTTTGGACACGTTTTTTATGATAATAATAAGATATAATTAATATTATTTTTGTACCTGTAGGTGATTGAATTGTATACTCATTATAATATTTTCTTTCTGCTAAATCATGAAAATGTTTATCTTCTAAAATATTCCAACCTACAAATTTAGCACAAAATTCATCATAATTTATTTGTTTATATTCCATAATGTATAAAATAATAATTATTATTCTTTATTAATCAATTTTTTTATTATTGTAAATATAGTATTATTATCTTTATTTTTTTCACAAATAGTAATAAAAATATTAATATGATCATTTTTATTATGTACAAATTCTTCAATTTGTTTTGTTCTAGAATTATAAAATCTAAAAAAATTAAATATTAATATTTAAAATATGTTGTATTTAATATGCATTTACACTATTATTATTATAGTATCGATTTGGTGTAATATTAACTGATGCTATCAAATCTACATTTTGTTTATAACCTTTTATTTTATGTTGTTCAAAATGAAGTAAATCACCTAAATCAAAATCTATTTTATTTTTATTTAATAAATTTTCACCAGACCAGAGACCTTTAATTGACATATTATTAAATAGTTCATTAGATTTTGATGAAACATTGTATAAATAAATTTCATGATCCCACTCCTCAGTTAATTGTGCTTTAGATGATGGTTCCATAAAGTTTTGGAACATTGGTGAATTATTTATATTATTACTATTTAAATTTAAATTATAATGTTCATGATAATGTTTCGTTGGAATAAAAACGTGATCTTTAATTATTAAATTGTGAGAATAACCAAATGGATGATACTCTTCTCTACCTTTTGCTAATTTACATATAATAAAACCAAAATTAGGTTTTGAATAGTGTTGTGATAAAAGATCACTACACCCTTCTGATAATTTAAATATTGATGTATCAACTCTCTTTAGATCATTTAAAGATAACGCTAGTGATACCTGATAACTACCAACTTCAAATACTTTTAATGGAGCACTATTTGTACTTATTCCATTAGAAAAATAACTTTTACTAGGTCCTTTTGGTTTCATAATACATTTAGCACAATCAGTAAATATATCTTTATAGTCTGATAAATCATGAAATGTGACTGTATTTGGAAAAGGTACTGGTAATATCATTGCATTGCCATCGGTTGTATTATCAACTGAATTGCTATAAACAGTTAACTGTCTATTTGTTAATGGTTTGACCGCAACTAAAATTTTAGTTTTGGCAACAGTTTCAACTTGATTACTTATAATACACATTAGCTTAATATATAAATAAATCTTTAAATAAATACATAAAAAGTATTTTGTTATTATTAATTAACTAATTATACAATTTGATTTTTTTGTAGTTTTATTTAATTTTTTTTCATCAAGTTTATCTATATTTTGATTTATTGATCCAAGTAATATTTTAGTAATGTAATCACCAAATGTAAAACTAAATTCTAATCCTTGTATTTTTTGAATTTGTTGTTTTTCACTAGTATAATCATCACATACATCTAAATTTTTAATTTTTTTATCAAGATCATTTAAATATCCAATTGATGCGTCATCGTCTGTACATGCAACAATTGTAATAAAAATTTTATCAATAGGTTTACGATTTTTCAAAACATTCATAAATAGATTCATATTATTTGGTTGTCCATCTGTAAAAACAATTATTAATAAATTTCTTTCACATGATTTTTTCTCTTCTAATACTTCTTGAATTCTTTCACCTAATGGTGTAAACCCATTTGGATGATTTAAAAATTGATGATATGTATATAAATCATCTGAATTAAATATGTTTTTTATTGGTGGTCTGTTCAAATAATAAATATCAATACCATTTGGATCAAATATCGATGCGATATCAGTAATTATTTTTAATGACGTTTGTGCTTCAGACCATCTAGTTTCTACATTTTCATATAATGTATAATCATTATTTACAGGATTATTCATAGATCCAGAATCATCACATATTATACAAATTTCATAGTTATATAATTGTCTTAATTGTAATGCAAAATATTCGCTAATATTATATTTTTTTACTACATATTGAAATCTTACCATATTATCATTTATAGGCGGTGCGGATGGTTCTATAATAGTAGCTATTGGTATTTTATCCATAATAAAAAATATCTAAAATAAACTATTTTATTATCAATTTTTTACAAAATTAATAATACAAATATTATATTAGGTCCAAATAAATTAAATATTACACATAAATTAAAATGACTTAACTAAATTTTTACCACAAACACACTAATTTAATTTTTATTATTCATTATCATCATCAACAATATCATTATCATCATCAACAATATCATTATCATCATCAACAATATCATTATTATCATCAACAATATCATTATCATCATCAACAATATCATTATTATCATCAACAATATCATTATTATCATCAACAATATCATTATCATCATCAACAATATCATTATTATCATCAACAATATCATTATCATCAACAATATCATTATTATCATCAACAATATCATTATCATCAACAATATCATTATCATCATCAACAATATCATTATTATCATCAACAATATCATTATCATCATCATTAACATAATAATTAACTGATTTAAAATTTTGTGGATGTCTACATATAGGGCATTGAATATTATCTATATTATTTCTACATGTTTTACATAATGCATGATTGCACTCAGTAAAAGTAGTAGTTTCGTCAAAACATACACAACAAATATCACTTTTTAGAAAATTAATCCATTCAATTTCAATGACATCTTTGTTTAACATTTCAATACATATTTCAGGACAATTAAATTTTGGCATATAATTTAATTCATGATTTTCTATTTTACAACTTTTAATTAAATTTGCATAATATATTTTTCCATAATTATCTAAAACATGATGAATAATATTTTCATCATAATTAAATAATATATTACATATTTGACAATAATGATAATTTTTATCAAGATGTTTTTCATTAGTTATAAATTTATTTATATTTATTGTAGTATTTACACATAATGGACAACTAATATTATTATTATTTTTATAAATTAAACATGTATCAAATTTACATAACTCACATTTTTTTAATAGTGGTGTAAAATCCATTATAATTAATATTATTTCTTTATTAATTTATAACGCATTTAACCAATCTTTTTGTTTTTCTTCACTAATTTTTAATTCATCTAATGCTTCTTTTACTTTTGCACGAATATCTATATCTGGATCATTTTCATATTTTTTCATTAATGTTATAACTACATTACTAATTTGTTCATTTTCACTAATACCAACTTGAACTTCTTCTATAAAACCAGTTAATGAATTAACCAAACTAGTACTCTTCCAGTAAAACAAACATCAATACCTGATGTAATTTCTTGACGTAAAACTTTTCTCATTTCTATTTTGTGTTCATGAATTTCTGAAATTGCCGATACATAAAACTTGATATTTCTTGATATATATCAAGAAATAATAAAACTTATCAATTAGATTCATATTACTTAATTAATTCAAAAGAACTAATTTTCACATATCCATTCAAAATAAGTCAAGTT
>JACCDU010008254.1_pt1 | contig 12389 bp, 11 predicted proteins | sample 7446081 | NCBI WGS metagenome assembly JACCDU01 (sample SAMN15323447, study PRJNA562643) | freshwater metagenome | isolation source: river surface water | place: USA:Blue River Watershed | collected 2017-08-17 | reverse complement strand
GGGCCCATGGAGAAGGGCACCACGTACATGGTGCGGCCCTTCATGCAGCCGTCGAACAGGGGCTGCAGGGTGGCGCGCATTTCAGCGGGCGCCTTCCAGTTGTTGGTGGGGCCGGCGTCTTCCTTCTTCTCGGAGCAGATGAAGGTGCGGTCCTCCACGCGCGCCACGTCGGACGGGTCGGAGCAGGCCAGGTAGGAGTTGGGGCGCTTGACGGGGTCCAGCTTCTTGAAGGTGCCGGCATCCACCAGCTGCTGGCACAGGCGGTCGTACTCTTCCTGGCTGCCGTCGCACCAGTAGACCGAGTCCGGCTTGCACAGGGCGACCATGTCGGCCACCCAGGCAATCAGTTTCGCGTTTTTCACCCAAGCCGGTGCGTTGAGGCCAAGGCCTTGCATCGCGGGAGAGTTCATGTCCAAAGCTCCTGAAGTTAAAACCTGATTTCCCAAAGGGGGAGGAGCTGAGGGCAGGGGGCCGGGCTGGGCGCCGCCTTTGGGAAATCGGGCTTGTTCAGTCGGCGGGCGGCATCGGGCGCGGGTCGGCTGGGGTATCGATTTTAGGGAAGGCGCCGATTTCCTGCTTCCCGTTACAAGCCAATTCCATGCAAAACTTGCATGAGGTTATGCAGGTTTGATTCGGGGCGAACCGGGGCTGGATTCGAAGTGGGAGCTAAAACGCGGGATCTTCGGCGAACGGGCGCCGAAATGCATTCGGCCCGCCTCCAGATGGGAGGGCGGGCCGACAGGGCAAGAACTGCCCGGGGGAAGGGGTGGCGCTCAGCCGGCCAGGCCGCCAGGGCCTGCAGGGAGCCGGTGCGGGGGCTTCAGGCCAGGTAGATGGCGATGAACGCCAGCAGGAACATCAGCACGCCGCCGGCGATGGGCAGCACGATGGGCATGCTGTGGACGACGTTCTCCACCGGGTCCTCGGATTGGGGCGTGGTGGTTTCGTGGCTGGCCATGGAAGTCTCCTGCGATCCGTTCTGACGGGGTTGTTTCCGTAAATTCTATCCGGCTTGCGGCCGCCCCCGCGCGGTCAGGCCCGCTCGGCCGCGAAGCCGGCGCCGCGCAGCGCCGCCAGCACGGCCTCCACATGGTCGGGGCCGCGGGCCTGGATCACCAGTTCGATCTCCACGTTCTGCGCCGTGAGCAGGGTGAAGGCGCGCTGGTGGTGCACCTCCTCCACGTTGCCGCCGGCGTCGGCGACGAGGGCGGCGATGCGCGCCAGCGAGCCCGGCACGTCGCGCGCGCCCACCCGCAGCCGGGCCAGCCGCCCGGCCCGCACCATGCCGCGCTGGATGATGGCCGCCAGCAGCAGCGGATCGATGTTGCCCCCGCACAGCACCAGGCCGACCTTGCGGCCCTGGAAGCGCGCGGGGTCCTGCAGCAGGGCGGCCAGGCCGGCGGCGCCGGCGCCTTCCACCAGGGTCTTTTCCACCTCCAGCAGCATCAGGATGGCCTGCTCGATGCCGGCCTCGTCCACCAGCACGATGTCGTCCACCAGCCGCTCGATGATGGCCTGCGGCAGCCGGCCCGGCGTGCCCACGGCGATGCCCTCGGCGATGGTGGTCTCGCCCACCGGCAGCTGCGTGTGCTTGACGGCGTTGTACATGGTGGGAAAGCGCAGCGCCTCCACGCCGATCACCTCGATCCCGGGCTTGATCGCCTTGAGCGCCGTCGCCATGCCCGCCACCAGCCCGCCGCCGCCGATGGGCACCACCACCACGTCCAGGTCCGGCACGGCCTGCAGCATCTCCAGCCCGATGGTGCCCTGGCCGGCGACGATGTCGGGGTCGTCGTAGGGATGGATGAAGGTGAGCCCTTGCTGCCGCGCCAGCTCCAGGGCATGGGCGCGGGCCTCGTCCAGGGTGTCGCCATGCAGCACCACCTGCGCGCCGAAGCCGCGGGTGCGCTCCACCTTCACGCCGGGGGTGAAGCGCGGCATGACGATCACGGCCCGCAGTCCGAGGCGGTGCGCGTGCCAGGCCACGCCCTGGGCATGGTTGCCGGCGCTCATGGCGATCACGCCCCGCGGGGCGCCGGCCGCGTCCTGCAGGGCGGCGAACTTGTTACAGGCGCCGCGCTCCTTGAAGGAGGCGGTGTACTGCAGGTTCTCGAACTTCAGGAACACCTGGCAGCCCAGCGCCTGGGACAGCGTGCGCGATTCCACGCAGGGGGTGTCCAGCACCTGGCCCTGCAGCCGGCCGGCGGCGCGGCGGATGTCGGCAAGCTCGATCATGGAGGGCTCCCTTTTCCCCTTTTCCTGGCCCGCAGGATGCGGCCGCGGCAGCCTTCACGCAAGAGGGGGGATTCCATGTAGCATCGTCCCGCGTTATCGTGTGCCGCATCGGCGGGCCCCGGGCTGGCAGTATCCCCGGGCCAGGGGCAATGTTCACCGCCGGTGTGATGGCTGCTGGAGGCTTCCCATGGGCAAGCGTTTGGTCGACGTGCAGGTACTCCCCTCGCCGGGTCTGAAGGACGCGCCGGTGCTGGACCTGATGTGCTCGCACTTCGTGCTCACGCTCGCGGCCAAGCAGGGGGGCAAGTTCAACGTGCGCCGTGACCTCAACGGCCTGCTGTCCCTGGCCGGCCGCCATCTGGTGTGGCCCGTTCCCATGCTGGCGCGGCTGCGCGAGTTCCTCGGCCGCCGCTGCAAGGACAACGAGTTCTGGAATGGCCACGAGGGGCTGGGCGCACGTGAATTCCTCGAGCGCCACGGGACCTGGCGCGGACCGTACGAGGAAGGCACGCTGTTCTTCTACCTGGACGAGTTCGCCAAGGACCAGCCCAAGGACCTGCTGTCCGTGCTGGCCGTCACCGGCGACTGGCTCACGCAGGCCCTGAAGAAGCAATCCACCTTGGTCGAGAAGAACATCGACGCCCTGGCCGGCCTGCTGCAGTTGAACAAGGCCGAGCGCGCCTTGCTCCTGTACGGCACGCTGGCACGGTACCAGCGGGACCTGCGCAGCCTCCTGGTCGAGTTCAAGGTGAACAACGCGCCCGAGGCCTATGCCGCCATCGCGGAGATCGCGGGCGTGAATGCGCAGGACGTGGGCGAGGCCTTGCGCGCCGGTTCCCGGCTGGAGCGCATCGGCCTGGTGGAGAACCTCATCTCCGAGCACAACATCACCGACCTGGCGGACCTGATGAAGGTCAGCGAGAAGCTGCCGCCCGTGCTGATGCGGGAGTACCGCGACGAGGCCGAGCTCATGGCCGTCTTCACCCGCCCCTGCGGCAAGTCGGCGCTGGGGCTGGGGGACTTCGAATTCGTGAAGGAGGACGCGCAGGTGCTGTGCGCCCTGCTGCGCAACGCCGTGGCGCGCAAGGAGCCGGGCGTGAACGTGCTGCTGTACGGCCCGCCCGGCACCGGCAAGACCGAGCTGGCCAAGGTGGTGGCGCATGCCGCGGGGCTGGAGCTGTTCGAGGTGGAGTACGCGGACCGCGACGGCAACTCGCTGTCGGGTCGGGACCGCTACCGCTCGCTGCAGATCGCGCAGGTGTTCCTCAAGGGCAGCGCGCAGGCGGCACTGCTGTTCGACGAGGTGGAGGACGTGTTTCCCCCCATCAGCTCCGAGGCCGCGCAGCTGATGGCCCGGGCCGAGCAGGTGGTGGCGCCGCCCACGGGCAGCGTCAGCGGCAAGGCCTGGGTGAACCAGATCCTGGAGTCCAACCCGGTGCCCACCTTGTGGGTGACCAACCGCATCGAGCAGATCGACCCGGCCTTCCGGCGGCGCTTCGCCTACCACCTGGAGCTCAAGTCCCCGCCGCCCGGCGCGCGCGAGCAGCTGGTGCGCAGGACGCTGGAGGGGGTGGCGGTGTCGGATGCCTTCGTGGCCCGCCTCACCGAGCGCAAGGGGCTCACGCCCGCGCAGATCCGCACGGCGGTGCGGTTCGCGGGACTGGCCCACCGCACCGAGGGACAGGAGGCCGAGGTCGAGGGCCTGATCGAGCGGCAGCTTCGCAATGCCGACCAGGCGCTGGGAACCGCCGGGACGGGACTGGGCGAGCGGCGCACGGTCACGACCTATGACCTGGACATGCTGAACGTGGAGACGCGCTTCGAGGTCCCGCGCATCGTCGCCGCGCTCAAGGCCAGCGGGCACGGCACGCTGTGCTTCTACGGCGCCCCGGGCACCGGCAAGACGGCGCTGGGCGAGCACATCGCGCGCAGCCTGGAGCGACCCCTGCTGGTCAAGCAGGCCAGCGACCTGATGAGCAAGTTCGTCGGCGAGACCGAGCAGCGCATGGCGGCCATGTTCCGCGAGGCGCAGGCGGAGAAGGCGGTGCTGCTGCTGGACGAGGCGGACAGCTTCCTGCAGGACCGGCGCGGCGCGCAGCGCACCTACGAGGTGACGGAGGTCAACGAGATGCTGCAGCAGATGGAGCGCTTCGACGGCATCTTCATCTGCACCACCAACCTGATGGACCGCATCGACCAGGCGGCGCTGCGGCGCTTCACCTTCAAGATCAAGTTCAAGCCGTTGACCCTGGCGCAGCGCGAACGCATGTTCGTGGTGGAGGCGCTGGGCGGGGACGAGGCCGGCCTGGCGCCCGCGATCCGCTCGCGGCTGGCGCGGCTGGAGCAGCTGTGCCCGGGCGACTTCGCGGCGGTGAAGCGTCAGGTCACCCTCCTCAACGCGCAGTTCGGCGCCGAGGAGTTCCTGGAGCAGCTGGAGGCGGAGCACCGCATCAAGCCCGAGGTGCGCGAGGCGCGCAGCATCGGGTTCATGCAGTAGCCCTCGGGCACTGCCCCGCGACGACTCAGGTCCTGGGCTTGCGGGGGCTGCCTGCCGGTGCCTGCGCGGTGGCGCCCTCCGCTGCGGCGGCTGCTGCCGCGCGCAGCTTGTCCTTCTTGCTCGGTCGCTTGCCCTTGATGCCGCCCGTGCCGTGCGGCAGCTTGCCGGGCCTGGCGCCTTGCGTCGGCGCGTCATCGGCGGGCGGGGCTTCCTTCGGTTCGAAGCCCGGCACGTGCTCCCGCTGCAGCCGCAGGCCCTGGCGCTTCTCGATCAGGCGGAAATGCGGCTCCGTCTCCGCGCTGATGAAGCTGACCGCCAGGCCCGCCGCGCCCGCACGCCCGGTTCGGCCGATGCGGTGGGTGTAGTCCGTGGGCGAGCGGGGCAGGTCGTAATTCACCACCACCGGCAGGCCGGGGATGTCGATGCCGCGCGCGGCCAGGTCCGTGGTGACCACGATGTCCCAGCCGCCTTCGCGGAAGGTGTCCAGCACCTCGGTGCGCGCGCCCTGGCTCATGTCGCCATGCAGGGGCGTGGCGTACAGGCCGGACTTGTGCAGCTTCCAGGCCACGTGCTCGGCGGCATGGCGGGTGGCCACGAACACCAGCACGCGCTCCCACCCGCCGGCCTGCTGGCCTTCCTGGAACAGGTGCTTGAGCAGCTCGGTGCGGCGAGGCGCGTCCACCTGGATCGCGCGCTGCGCGATGTCGGCCACGGGCTGGTCGGGCGCGGTGATCTCGATGCGCACCGGCTCGCGCAGCAGCTGGCCGGCCAGGGCTTGCACCTCGGCCGGGAAGGTGGCGGAGAAGAACAGGTTCTGGCGGCGCGCGGGCAGGGCGGCGAGCACGCGCGCGAGTTCGTCGGCGAAGCCCAGGTCCAGCAGGCGGTCGGCCTCGTCGAGGACCAGCGTTTCCACGTCGGACAGTGTCAACGCGTTGTGGTCCATCAGGTCCAGCAGGCGGCCGGGCGTGGCGATGACGACATCGGCGCCGCCGCGCAGGCCCATCATCTGCGGGTTGATGGACACGCCGCCGAACACGACGGCGACCTTGGGCGGGCGCTCGAAGCTGCGGCCCAGGTCGCGGAACACCTCGCCCACCTGGGCGGCCAGCTCCCGCGTGGGCACCAGCACCAGGGTGCGCAGGACGCGGCGAAAGCCGGGCGTCGTCGCCGAGGGCTTGCGCGCCACCAGGCGCTCCAGCAGGGGCAGGGCGAAGGCGCCCGTCTTGCCGGAGCCCGTCTGCGCCAGGCCCAGGACGTCCACGCCACGCAGCACCTGCGGGATGGCCTCGGCCTGGATGGGGGTGGGCGCGTGAAAGCCCAGGTTCCCCGCCGCACGGGCGAGGGCCGGCGAGATGCCGAGGGAGGTGAAGGACATCGATGGATTCAGGGTGCGCGGTGCAGCCGGGGGGCAGACAGCAGGGCGTGGTTTTCCTCGATGGCCATGTCCACGTCGCGCCAGCGGCCGGTGAGGTTGGCTTCGTCCATGGCCTTCTTCAGGGCGTTGAGGTCCTTCACGCTGGGCGCGACCTTGATCTGGGCGATCGCGGCTGCGGTGTTGCCGGACCTGAGCACCGTCATCACCTTGGCCGACCATTCGTTCTTGCTGCGCACCACTGCCTTTTCATGTTCCACGGAAGATGGGCCTGATTGTCCGCGAACACGGGCCGCCTGTGTGGATGGGTTGGCGATGGGGCGGTACCATCGACCATGGTTTCCGCTGACTTCAAGACCCTCCCCCTGTCCCCCGCCATCCTGGCCAACCTCGAGCGCCTGGGCTACCTGGCGATGACGCCCATCCAGGCGGCCAGCCTGCCCACGGCCCTCCTGGGCAAGGACCTGATCGCCCAGGCCAAGACCGGCAGCGGCAAGACGGCCGCCTTTGCCCTCACGCTCCTGGCCAACCTCAACCCCCGCCGCTTCGCGGTGCAGTCGCTGGTGCTGTGCCCCACGCGCGAGCTGGCCGACCAGGTCACCGCCGAGGTGCGGCGACTGGCCCGCGCCGAGGACAACATCAAGGTCGTCACCCTGTGCGGCGGCGTGCCGCTGCGCGGGCAGGTGGCCTCGCTGGAGCATGGCGCGCACATCGTGGTGGGCACGCCGGGGCGTGTGATGGACCACCTGGACCGGGGCACGCTGCACATCGACGCGCTGAACACCCTGGTGCTGGACGAGGCCGACCGCATGCTGGACATGGGCTTCTTCGACGACATCGCCAAGGTGGCGCGCCAGTGCCCGGCGCAGCGGCAGACGCTGCTGTTCTCCGCCACGTACCCGGAGGGCATCGCCAAGCTGGCCAGCCAGTTCATGCGTGAGCCCGTCACCGTGAAGGTGGAGGCGCAGCACACGGGCGGGCAGATCGAGCAGCGCTGGTACGAGGTGGGCGAGCGCGAGCGCATCGACGCGGTGAGCCGGCTGCTGCTGCATTTCCGGCCGGAGAGCACCCTGGCCTTCTGCAATACCAAGGCGCGTTGCCGCGACGTGGTGGCGGCGCTGCAGGCACAGGGCTTCCACGCGCTGGCGTTGTATGGCGAGCTCGAGCAGCGCGAGCGCGACCAGGTGCTGGTGCGCTTTGCTAACCGCAGCTGCTCGGTGCTGGTGGCGACGGACGTGGCGGCGCGCGGCCTGGACATCGCCAGCCTGGCGGCGGTGATCAACGTGGACGTGACGCCGGACCCGGAGGTGCACGTGCATCGCATCGGCCGCACGGGCCGTGCGGGCGAGAGCGGCCTGGCGCTGAGCCTGGCCAGCCTGGACGAGATGGGCGCGGTGGGCAAGATCGAGCAGCTCCAAGGCCGCGAGAGCGAGTGGCATCCCCTGGCGGAATTGACACCCGGGCCGGGTGGTCCGCTGGTGCCGCCCATGGCCACCCTCCACATCCAGGCCGGCCGCAAGGACAAGATCCGCGCGGGCGACGTGCTGGGCGCGCTGACCAAGGACCTGGGCTACACCCGCGAGCAGGTCGGCAAGATCGACATCAACGAGTTCTCCACCTACGTGGCGGTTCAGCGCGGCATCGCGGCGCAGGTCGCCAGCCGGCTGAATGCGGCGAAGGTGAAGGGGCGGGGGGTGAAGGTGAGGGTGCTGGACGGGGCGTGACAATCACGCATGGAGGTCATCCCGTGTCCGTCTCCGATCTGCTCGACCCGCTCCTCGATCCCACCCACAAGGGCTTCCCCCACCACAGCCCGCCCCTGCGCCGCTCGCAGGTGGGCGCGCAGGGCTGGAACGTGCTGGCCGGGGACTTGCCGCTGCCGCTGGCGGTCATCCGGCGGGATTCGCTGCAGCACAACCTGGGCTGGATGCAGCGCTATGTCGAAGGCCAGGGCCTGGGCCTCGCGCCGCATGGCAAGACCACGATGTCGCCGCAGCTGTTCGCGCAGCAGCTCGACGCGGGCGCCTGGGGCCTGACCTTCGCGAACGTGGCGCAGGCGCGCGTGGGCGTGGCGGCGGGGGCGCGCCGCATCCTCATCGCCAACCAGGTGGTGCAGCCGGCGGACCTGCAAGGGCTGGCCGCGATGCGGCGCGAGCACCCGGGGCTGCGGGTGTGGTTCCTCCTGGATTCGCCTGCGCAGCTCGCGCTCATCGAGCGGACCCCGGCAGGGCCGCCCTTCGAGGTGCTGCTGGAGCTGGGACTGGCGGGGGGGCGCACCGGCTGCCGCACGCATGAACAGGCCCTGGCGCTGGCCCGCCTGGCCCACGCCAGCCGCGCGGTGCGGCTGGCGGGCATCGAGTGCTACGAAGGCCTGGCCGCCACGGGCGATGACGCGCAGGACCGCGAGCGCACGCACGCGCTGATGGACCGCGTGGAGGCCATCGCCCGCGTGTGTGACGGCGAAGGCCTGTTCGACACCGAGGAGGTCATCGTCAGCGCCGGCGGTTCCGCCGTCTTCGACCTGGTGGCGCCGCGGCTGCGGCCCGCGCTCGAGCGCCGCGTGCAGGGCGTGCTGCGCTCCGGCTGCTACCTCACCCATGACGACGGCACCTACCGGCGCATGGTCCATGCCCTGAACCGCCGCATCGGCTGCAGCAACGCCAGCGGCCTGCGGGCGGCCCTGGAGGTCTGGGCCGTCGTGCAGTCGCTGCCCGAGCCCGGCCTGGCGATCCTGGGGGCGGGCAAACGTGATGTGTCGTACGACGCGGGCCTGCCTGTGCCGGTGCGCTGGTGCGCCGCGGGCAGCCGCACGGTACACGACGCGCCGGCGGCGTGGACCGTTTCGGCGCTCAACGACCAGCATGCCTACCTGCAACTGGGCGAAGGCGCAGCGCCCCTGCAGGTGGGCGACCGCGTGGCCCTGGGCATCTCCCACCCCTGTACCACCTTCGACAAGTGGCGCTGGATGGCTGTCGTCGATGGGCGCTACGACGTGGTGGACGCCCTCACCACCTGCTTCTGAGGGCCTCGGGCCGCGGGCGGCGAAGCCCGGGCGTCACTGCCCACGTTCAATCGAAATCGAACAGGTCGCCCAGGAAGCCGTGCTTCTTCTTGCGGTAGTAGCCCGGGGCGCCGTAAGGCGGCTGCCCGGGGTAGGGCGGGGGTGGGGGCGCGTAGGCCGCCGGGGCCGGGGCGGGCGCCTGCGCGGGGACCTGGGCTGCCGCGCGCTCGATGAGCTTGTCCAGCTCCCCCCGGTCCAGCCACACGCCGCGGCATTGGGGGCAGTAGTCGATCTCGATGCCGCTTCGCTCGGCCATCGTCAGGGGGACGGTCTTGCACACAGGGCACTGCATCGTGGGGCCTCCTTGTCGTGAAGCACGGATGGTCGCACTGCGCGAACAACCTCACCCGCCACGGGAATTGTGCCGCCGCGTTCGCTGCTCGACCAGGTGGGATGGGGTACCATCGAGCGGCTGACGTTTCACAAGACCCTGCATCTCCAGGTCTGTCTCCTGCTCCCGCCTGACGGCGAGCCGCCGAATCTCCCCTCGATGACTCTTGGCGTTCGCACCGCGCTGCCCTGTGCCGCGCGGTTCCACCCACTGCGCAAGGCCGTCGCGCCTTGCGGGCGATCCGCAAGGGATCGAACCAGGACCTGTCATGGCGAAAGAAGAACTCCTCGAGATGCGAGGCCGCGTGGCCGAAGTGCTGCCGGACTCCCGGTACCGCGTCGTGCTGGAAAACGGGCACGAGCTGGTGGCTTACACCGGCGGCAAGATGCGCAAGCACCGCATCCGCATCATCGCGGGTGACGACGTCACCCTGGAACTGTCCCCGTATGACCTGAGCAAGGGCCGGATCATGTTCCGGCACCTGCCGCCGCGCACGGGCGCGCCGGGCGGCCCCGGCGGCCACCGCCCCGTGCGCCGCTGAAGCGGCACACGCGCTATCCTCATCACCATCCGGACTAGCAAGGATGCCGTGATGAAGCACTTCCTCCAGGCCACCGCGCTGGCCTTGGCCCTGGCGGCCCCGCCCGCGATGTCCCAGGCCCCGGCCGCCACGGCGGCGGCCCCCGAGCTGCACCTCGACGCGCAGGCGCGCAGCCTGGTGGACAACGACCTCATGACCGTGGTGATGGCCGTGGAGGCGCAAGGCCCGCGCGTCCAGGAGTTGAGCCAGCGCGTGCTGGCCACGCTGCAGCGTGCGGCCGCGCGTGCCCGGGCCTTGCCCGGGGTCGACGTACGCGTGGGCGCCCTCGGCACCCAACCCGTCTGGGGTCCCAAGGGCCGCACCGGGGACTGGCAGGTGCGGGGCGAGCTGGGCCTGGCCTCCACCGACGTGGCGGCCCTGGGGTTGCTGGCCTCCGAGCTCACGACGGACCTGCAGATCGCCTCGGTCAGCTTTTCGCTGTCGCGGGCGCGCAGCGATGAGGTCGAGGCCCGGCTGATGACGCAGGCGGCCGAGGCCTTCCGCCGCAAGGCCCAGGTCATGGCCGGGGCCCTGGGCTTCAAGGGCTATGCGATCAAGTCGGTGACCCTGGCCCAGTCCGGCCACGCGCCGCCGCTCCGGCCCGTGCCGATGCTGCGCAGCGCGGCGGCCGTGGCGGAATCCGCCGTGCCGATTCCCGCGGAAGGCGGCAAGACGGAGGTGGTGCTCACGATGAGCGGGTCGGTGGAGCTGCGCTGAAGGTCACCATCACCACCTGCAGCCCGCAGGGGCCGATGCGTGCGAGTGCGTGGGCGATGGCGGCGTCGATCCAGGCCGGGTCGTTGCCGAAGGCACCCCCGCCGAGCCGGGTCAAGTAGACGATGGGGCAGCCGGTGCGCGCGTGGTTGATCATGCCGGCGAGCAGCGTCGCCTCGTAGGCGGCTTCCAGGATGAGGGTGGCGATCCGCTGCCAGTGCTGCGGCCCGAGGTGCCGCTGGTAGGCGATGGGCAGCGCCGAGCAGAAGGCCTGCGACACCACATGGCCTTGCGGCTCGAGGTCGGTCACTTCCACGTCCCAGTGCAGGCCGATGCGAAGCTGCGCCTTCAGGACGTCCCGATCGCCCGCGCTGCTGGCGGCGAGGGTAGCGTCGACCTGTGACAGTCCCTGCGGCGTGAACATCGGGTAGCCATTGCGCATCGTCCACAGGCGGTTGCCTTGGTTGCCCAGGCGCTCGCCGATGCCAGCGAGGGTATCGACCTGGCGCTGCGCGGTCTGGCCGGCGGCGCCGTGCAGGGGCATCAGGTAGTTGCGGTAGATCGTGGCCGCGCCTGCCGCCATGGCGCAGGCCGGTCCCTGGGTGTGGTCATGCGCGTAGCGGGTGACGCCGTGTTCGGGCGTGATGTCGGGGCCGACCATCTCCAGCAGGTTGAACTGGGAGGCGACCTGGAACAGCGCGTGCGTGTTGGCCGGGTCGGCGTGGAGCTGGCGGACGTCACCGCGAAGGTGTTGCAGGGCGAGGGGCGTGGCCTGCTCGGGGCGGGGCAGGGCTGCGGCTGCGGCGCGCAATTCACCGAGCGGCTGTATCTCCAGCCTGCCGACCCGCGGGCGGCGGGCCGTGTGCGCGGACACCAGCCGGCCATCGGCCTCCATCAGGTGGGCCTGCGTGGCGGCGTGGCCCTGCTCCTTGAAGCCCGTGATGCGTTCGAACCAATCCATGGCCGTCCTTCAAGTGTTGACCCAGCGCTGGTAGGTGCGCAGGTAGCGCTCCTGGACCGAAGTTTCCACGGCGCCGGGGCGGGCCTTGCGCACGCGCTGCAGGGCGATGCCTGCTTCGTCGCCCAGCTCAATGAGTAGACTCGCCGCGATGGTGCCCGCGCGGCCCAAGCCGCCGCGGCAATGCACCAGCACCTTGTGCCCCGCCTTCAGGGACTCGATCGCCTGACGCATCGGCTGCGCTGCCAGCGCCGCGAATGCGGCGCCGGGCGCTTGCAGGTCGGGGATCGGCAGGTGATGCCAGGCCATCGAGCGCGCCCGGACGGCCTCACCCAGCTGCGGCACGCCCAGGGTGTGCAGCTCGTGCGGCTCCACGAGGGTGATCACCGACCGGGCGCCCCAGCCGGCGATGACGTCCAGGTCGAGCGACAGGTCGCGGGCCCAGGGCGCGCCATGGACGCTGTCGCCGCGCTTGCCGGGGCAGAAGGTGATGCCGATCACGCCGGGGGCGTGGGGATGGCAGGGCAGTTCGTCGATGCGCAGGGGGTGGGTGAGGCTGGTGCGGAGGGAGGATGGCATGGACGGATTGAAGGGTGTGCGAAGCTCATGGGACGAGCCTGGGACTTCGCGGTCAAGAGGCC
>JACCDU010059146.1_pt1 | contig 12390 bp, 10 predicted proteins | sample 7446081 | NCBI WGS metagenome assembly JACCDU01 (sample SAMN15323447, study PRJNA562643) | freshwater metagenome | isolation source: river surface water | place: USA:Blue River Watershed | collected 2017-08-17 | reverse complement strand
CGACGAGCAGGTGGTGGGCGGCATCTGCGTCAAGCAAGGCCTGCAGGACAGTTATGAACACACCTGGCGCTGGAACACCGACAAGCCGATGTGGCAGTCGCTGGAGGAAAACGACCCATGGGTCATGTGGGGACCCAACACCATCCACACGGTCGGCTTTGAGCGCAAGTTCAGCCAGCGCCCTGGCAATCTGACGGTGGTGCGGGTGCCCGGCCGCACCCACGACCCCCTCAATCACCCGGACGAGCGCAACAGCCTGACCCAGTGGCTCAATCAGCGTGTGCCCACCCCCCTGGTGCCTGGCGCCAATGGTTTCAATTACGAAAGCGTGCTGCCCATGATCCATCAGCGTTTGCGGGAGCCGCGATGACCGGCTGCTTGCCGCGCCTGCACACTCTCAAAAGCCTGCTGACAGGCGGTCTGGCGGGCCTGGCCCTCAGCGCGCCTGCGGTGCACGCCCAGATCACAAGCCAGGACTGCCGACCGCAGGCCCAGGGCCAAATGCAGATGGTCCCCATCCGGGGCAATTTCTACACGGTGCAAGGCCAGGCGGGGGGCTTCGACCCTTGCGAAGCCACGGTGCGCTACCGTGTACCGACCACAGGCCAGGCACCCCTGATGATCAGTGTGCACGGCGGCGGCGGGATCGCGGACGTGCGCGCCTCGGACGAGGCCTTCCATGCAGCCGGCATGGCCACCCTGGTGTTTGACGCCTACGCCATGCAGGGCCTGCCCGGGCGCAGCTCCCTGTTTTGGGCGCGCTCGGTCAGCAACGAGGCGCGCCAGCGCATGATCTACGCCACCGCCCTGGCCGCCTACGAATGGGCGCGCCAGCGCCAGGACATCGATGCCCGCCAGATTTACCTGTTTGGCGTGTCCAACGGCGCCGCGGTCGTGGCCAATTTGGCGGCGGTGGTGGACCCGGCCCATGTGCGTGGCGTGATCGCCGAGGGCATCACCCCGATTGGACTGGGCCTGCCCGATCGCATCCGGGTGCCGGTGCAGCTGTTGTTTGGCCGACTCGACGATTTTGGCAGCCCCGACCCCGCCATGCTGCGCTGGGACCTGAGCGATGACTGCCGCCTCAATGCCCTGGTGGATGGCGTCCCCCCCGGGTCGGCCCGGCGTTGCAACGCGTCGACGCCCGGTCAGCGCATCCCCAGCCCTTTGCAGTGGGTCGAGACCGTGCGGCGCCACGGCGGACAGGTGGAGGTGGTCTACATCGAGGACATGGCGCACAACGCCTACTTCGGGCCGCTGCGCCAGCAGCGCGCCACCTGGGCCTCGGGCCAGACCTACGGGGCCTCGCTTGGCGCCACCGAAGCGGCGCGCGCGCGTTTCTTCAACCTGATGCGCCAATTCATCGCGGCGCAGGCTCTGAAGCCTTGATCTTGGCGATGCGGCGCCACAGCCGCCCCGTCCACTGCGCCAGATCGTCCAGGTAGGTGAAGACCACCGGAATCACCAGCAGGCTGAGCACCGTGCTGGTGAGCAGACCGCCGATCACGGCGATCGCCATGGGCGAGCGGAAGCTGGCGTCCGCCGTGCCCCAGCCCACGGCGATGGGCAGCATGCCGGCGCCCATGGCGATGGTGGTCATGACGATGGGGCGGGCGCGTTTGTGGCAGGCGTCCATCAGCGCGTCCCAACGCTTCATGCCCTGGTCGCGGCGCGCCACGATGGCGTATTCGACCAGCAAGATGGAGTTCTTGGTGGCGATGCCCATCAGCATGATCAGGCCGATCAGGGAGGGCATGGAGAAACTCTTGTCGGCCAGCAGCAAGCCGACGAAAGCGCCGCCCAGCGACAGCGGCAACGCCGCCAGGATGGTGACCGGGTGCAGGAAGCTGCCAAACAGCAGCACCAGCACGATGTAGATGCACAGCACGCCCACCAGCATGGCCAGACCAAAGCTGGCAAACAGCTCGCCCATCACCTCGGCGTCGCCCACCTCGACCACGCGCACGCCCGGCGGCAGGCTTTGCAAGGCGGGCAACTTTTGCACGGCCTGCGTGACTTCACCCAGCGGCATGCCCGAGAGCTCGATTTCAAAGTTGATGTTGCGCTGGCGGTCGTAGCGGTCGATCACCGCGGGGCCGCCGCCCATGCCCACCTGGGCCACCTGGCCGAGCATGACCGGGCCGCGGCTGCCAGGCACCATCAGGCGCTCGAGCTGGGCCGGGTCGCGCCGGCTCGCGTCATCGAGCCGCACCACGATGGGCACCTGGCGCTGCGCCAGGTTGAGCTTGGGCAGTTGCGCGTCGTAGTCGCCCAGGGTGGCCACACGCAGGGTGTCGGCCATCGCTGCGCTGGTCACGCCCAGGTCGGCGGCGCGGGCAAAGTCGGGCCGCACCGTGACTTCCGGCCGCACCAGGCTGGCGCTGCTGGCGATCGAGCCCAGGCCGTCGATGGTGCGCAGGTCGCGCTCGACCGCGCGCGCGGCCTCCAGCAGGGCATGGGGGTCGTCGCCGGTGAGCACCAGCACGTATTTCTCGCCTGAGCCCCCCAGGCCCACCTTGGTGCGCACGCCCGGCAGTTCCTGCAGGGCCTGGCGGATGCTTTGCTCGATCGGCTGTTTGCGCGGTCGCTCACCGCGGGGGCTGAGCTGCAGCGTGAGGGTGGCGCGCCGCACCTCGGGCGCGCCGCCCGCGGCAAAGGGGTCGCTGCCCGCGCTGCCCCCGCCGATGGTGGTGTAGACGGTGCGCACATGGTCCACCCTGGCCAGCCGCTCGCGCGCCTGCTCGGCGATGGCGCGGGTCTGGGCCAGCGTGCTGCCCGGCGGCAGCTCCAGGTGCACCTGGGTCTGCGAGTTGTCGTCGGGCGGGATGAAGCCGGTCGGCAGCAGCGGGATCAGCATGAGGGAGCCGACAAAGAACAGCGTGGCCGCCACCATGGTCACCAGCCGGTGCCGCGTGGCCCAGCCCACCCAGACCATGTAACGCGAGAGCCAGCCCGGCTCGCGCTCGGCATGCACCACCGGCTTGAGCAGGTAGGCGGCCATCATGGGCGTGAGGGCGCGCGCCACCACCAGCGAGGCAAACACCGCCAGCGAGGCGGTCCAGCCGAACTGCTTGAAAAAACGCCCGGCAATGCCGCTCATGAAGGCCGTCGGCAAAAACACCGCGATCAGGGTAAAGGTGGTGGCGATCACCGCCAGACCGATTTCGTCGGCCGCTTCCATCGCCGCCTGGTAGGGCGTCTTGCCCATGCGCAGGTGGCGCACGATGTTCTCGACCTCGACGATGGCGTCGTCCACCAGGATGCCGATCACCAGCGACAGCGCCAGCAGCGTCACCACATTGATGGAAAAGCCCAGCCAGGCCATGCCGATGAAGGCCGGGATCACCGACAACGGCAGTGCCACGGCCGACACAAAAGTGGCGCGCCAGTCGCGCAGGAAGAGCCAGACCACGATGACGGCCAGGATGGCGCCCTCGTAGAGCAGCTTGAGCGAGCCGTCGTATTCCTCGGCCACCGGCGTGACGAAGTCGAAGGCTTCGGTGATCTCCAGATCGGGGTTGGCGGCGCGGTAGTCGGCCAAGGCCTGGCGCACCAGCGCACCCACCGCCACCTCGCTCTCGCCCCGGCTGCGCACCACCTCGAAGCCGACCACCGGCCGACCGTCGAGGCTGGCAAAGGCGCGCGGTTCGGCCAGGGTGTCGCTGACGCTGGCGAGCTGGTCCAGCCGCACCCGCGCGCCGCGCGAGGTGGCCAGCTCGATGCGCCCGACCTCGGCGGCGGTCTGTACCGTGGCCAGGGTGCGCACCGGCTGCTCGCCCTCGCCCAGCTGCATGCGCCCACCGGAAGACTCCTGCTGCACCTGGCGCAGCTGGCGCGAGACTTCGGCGGCAGTGATGCCCAGCGCCTGCATGCGCGCCGGATCGAGCGCCACCCGTACCTCGCGCGTGACCCCGCCGACCCGGTTGACCGCACCCACGCCGCGCAGCGACAGCAGCTTGCGCGTGATCTCGTTGTCCACCTTCCAGGACAGGGCCTCGTCGTCGAGGCGGCTCGAACGGATGGTGTAGGCCAGCACCGGCGTGCCGGCCAGGTTGAGCTTTTGCACCACCGGATCGCGCAGGTCCGAGGGCAGGTCGGCCCGGGCGCCCTGCACCGCCGAGCGCACCTCGTCGAGCGCTTCCTGCACGGGTTTTTCGAGCCGGAACTCGTTGGTCAGGGTGACCACGCCGTCCTGCACCTTGGTGGTGATGTGCTTGAGGCCTTGCAGTGGCGCGATCGCGTTTTCGAGCTTGCGGGCGACATCGGTTTCGAGCTGCGCAGGCGCGGCGCCCGGCAGGCTGGCGGTGACGGTGATGGTGGGCAGGTCGAGGTCGGGAAAGTTCTGCACCTTCATCGAACCGTAGGCGATGAAGCCGGCCACCGTGAGCAGCACGAACAGCATCACCGAGGCGATCGGGTTGCGGATCGACCAAGCGGAAACGTTCATCATGGCCGGGCCTCAGCGCGCCGCAGCCGGCGCATCGGCCAGCCGAACCGCATCGCCGTGGTTGAGGAAGGCGCCGCCGCTGGCCACCACCTTCACCCCCTGCGGCAGGCCCGAGAGGACCTCGATCTGCCCGCCCTGCAGGCGACCGGTCTGCACCTTGTGCTGGGCCACACGCTGGTCGGCCCCCACGCTGAAGACGTAACTGAAGCCGTCGCGCACCACCACGGCGCCCTGCGGCACCGTGAGCGCGCTGCTGCTGCCCAGCACAATCTCGCCACGCGCGAACATGCCCGCCCGCGCCGAGCCCAGCGGGCCATTCAGATCGACATAGACCAAGGCCTGGCGGGTCTGCGGATCGACCGAGGGCCCGACCATGCGCACCCGGCCCGACAGGGCCTGGCCGCTGGCGGCCATCAGGCGAACGGCCGCGCCGGCCCGGATGTCACCGAGCTCGGCCGCCGTGACTTCGGCGCGCCACTCCAGGCGGCCCTGGCGAATCAGGCGAAAGAGCTCCATGCCGGGGGCGACCACCGCGCCCACCGTGGCCTGCCGCGCCGAGACGATGCCGGCATCGGGCGCGCGCACCTCGGTCTGCGCCAGGCGCTGCTGCTGCAGCTGCACCAAGGCGCGGGCCGACTGCACCCGGGCCGCGGCGGCGGCCTCGGCACTCAGCGCCTGCGTCAGCTGCGCAGCACTGAAAAAGCCCTGCTGCTGCAGGCTGCGGGCGCGCTGGGCCTGGGCACTGGATTCGGCCGCCAGGGCGCTGGCCTCGGCCAGCGTGGCTTCGGCCTGGGCCAGTTCGGCGCGCACGGTGAGCGACTGCAGGGTGGCCAGCACCTGGCCGCGTTGCACCCCATCGCCCACGTTGGCCCGCACCTCGGCGATCTGCAGGCCCTGCGCCTCGGCGCCGACGATGGCCTCTTGCCAGGCGGCCAGCGAGCCATTAGCGTGAACGGTGCGCTCGAGGGTGGTCGATGTGGGCGTGGCCACCTGCACCGTCAGCACCGGCCGGGGGGCCGTCGCTGGCGGATGGGCCAAGGCCGCCGGGGCAGCCCACAGGGCCGCCAGGCACAGGCAAAGCGGCAGCGTCTGCCGCCAGATCGTCGGGGTGTTCATGTCTTGGGGGAAATACGACAAAAGTGCGTCAGTTTAGCCCCCTGTCCCCCCGGCTGCACCAGGGCCCAGAGGTCTCCCCGAACGGCCTCAGCTTGAGGCTCAGAAGGCCATGGCGTACAGGCGAATCACCACCGCCAGGCCCAGCATCCAGACGATGGAGCGCCAGCTGGCGCGGTCGGCCACATAGCAAGCGATGTAGAGCACACGCAGCGCCACAAACAGCCAGGCCCACTGCGCCACTTGAGCGGCATCGCTGCCCGCATGCAGGGCCAGCAGCACGGCAGCGGCAAAAAAGGGAAAGGCCTCCAGGCTGTTGTTTTGGGCCGCATTGGCCCGGGCGCGTCGCCCGTCCTGCTTGGCCAGCCAGGCCCGGGGGTCGCGGTTGTCGTAGTCGCGGGCGCCCCATTTGGCGATGCCCGCACAGACGATGGGCAAGAGGCCGGCCACCATCACGGCCAGGGCGGCGCTGCTCATTCGCGGCCTCCGTCACCACCCTCGTTGCCACCCCCGTTGCTGACAGCCGGGCTGTCCTGGGCGGCCGCACTTGGCTGGCCCGGGCGGTCCGGAAAGCACATCTTTTCGCCGTCCCATTTCTGCCCGCACCAGCAATAGCCCTCGGCATTGATGATGCAGGTCCCGGTCCCGCAGCAGCGCTCGTCGTCCACCATAAATGATCCTTCCAACGGTAGGGTTGCTTTGGCATCCAGCCTATCACCCCGACAGCCCCGCACAAACCCCCATGCGGGACAGGCCCAAAATTTGTATGATGACCTGACGAATTTACAGGAAACCCCGATGCAACGCCGACACCTTGCCCTGACCCTCGCCAGCCTGCTGGGCCTGGCGACCCTGCCCCTGCCGGGCCATGCCCAGAACTGGCCCGCGCGCCCGATCAAGCTGGTGGTGCCCTTTCCGCCCGGTGGCCTGATCGACAACATGGCGCGCCTGGTGGCGCCGCGCCTGTCGCAGGAACTGGGCCAGCCCATCGTGATCGACAACAAGCCCGGCGCGGGCGGCAATCTGGGGGCGGGCGAGGCCTCGCGCGCCGCGCCGGACGGCTACACCCTGCTGATGGCCTCGCCGCCCTTGACCATCAACCCGGCGCTCTACAACAAGCTGCCCTATGACCCGCGCAGCATCGCGCCGATCGGGCTGCTGGGCCGCGTGCCCAATGTGCTGGTGGTCAACCCGGCCTCGGGCCTGCAGAACGTGGCCGAGCTGACGGGCCGCATGAAAGCCCGGCCCGGGCAGCTCAACTACGCATCGAACGGCAACGGCACCTCGCTGCACCTGAGCGCCGAGCTCTACAAGAGCCTGGCAGGCGTGTTCGTGACGCACATCCCCTACCGCGGCGCCGCCGCCGGGCTGACGGCGGTGATGGCCGACGAGGTCAGCTTCATGTTCGACAACCTGCCCTCGGCGCTGGGGCTGATCCAGGGCGGCAAGCTGCGGGCGCTGGCGGTCACGACACCCCAGCGGAGCAGCGTGCTGCCGCAGGTGCCGACCATGGAAGAAGCCGGCATCAAGGGCTACCAGGTGTTCGCCTGGTTCGGCCTGGCGGCACCGGCTGGCCTGCCCGCCGCTGTGCAGCAAAAGCTCGAGCAGTCGCTCGAACGGGTGGCGCGCCACGAAGAGGTCCGGGCGGCCATGCTCAAGGCCGGTGCCGAACCCACCTGGCTGGGCGCGCAGGCCATGGCCGGCTTCATGCAGGCCGACACCGCGCAGTGGAAAAAGGTGTCTGAATTCGCGAAGATTTCGCTCGATTGAACCGGCTGCCCCAGGCGGGCCGCCAAGGAGAAGCAAGATGACAACGGTGGGACTGATCGGCCTGGGCGCCATGGGTTCGGGCATGGCGCAGTCGCTGCGCCGCGCCGGCCACACGGTGCAGGTGTTTGATGTGCGGCGCGAGGTCGCCGAGGCCTTCGCCAAAGAGGGCGGCGTGGCCTGCGCCAGCCTGGCCGAGCTGGGCGCGGCCTGCGATGTGGTGATTTCGGTGGTGGTCAATGCCGCGCAGACCGAGGCAGTGCTGTTTGGCGAGGACAGCTGTGCCGCGCACATGAAGCCCGGTAGCGTGTTCGTGATGTGCTCCACGGTGGACCCGAACTGGTCGGTTGCGCTCGAAGCCCGGCTCGAGGGCATGGGCCTGCGCTACATCGACGCGCCGATTTCGGGCGGTGCCGCCAAGGCCGCCAGCGGTCAGATGACCATGATGACCGCCGCCAAGCCCGAGGCTTATGCGCTGGCCGAACCGTTCCTCAATGCGATGGCCGGCAAGGTCTACAAGCTCGGCGACCGGGCGGGCGCGGGCAGCCAGGTCAAGATCATCAACCAGCTGCTGGCCGGCGTGCACATCGCGGCCGCCGCCGAAGCCATGGCCCTGGGCCTGCGCGAAGGCGTGGACCCGGCTGCACTGTACGAGGTCATCACCCACAGCGCGGGCAACAGCTGGATGTTTGAAAACCGCATGGCCCATGTGCTGGCGGGCGACTACACGCCGCTGTCGGCCGTCGACATCTTCGTCAAGGACCTGGGCATCGTGCTGGATGTGGCGCGGGCCAGCAAGTTCCCGCTGCCGCTGTCTTCCACCGCACACCAGATGTTCATGCAGGCCAGCACGGCCGGCTTTGCCAAGGAAGACGACAGCGCGGTCATCAAGATCTTCCCGGGCATTGAACTGCCGAAAGGCCAGGCATGAAGGTCCAAGCCGGTTTGAAATTGGGCTGCATCGCCGACGACTTCACCGGCGCCACCGATCTGGCCAACAACCTGGTACGCAGCGGCATGCGGGTGGTGCAGACGATTGGCGTGCCCACCGGCCCGCTCAATGTGCCCGTCGATGCGGTGGTGGTGGCGCTCAAGTCGCGCACCATCCCGGCGGCCGAGGCGGTGGCGCAGTCGCTGCAGGCCCTGCGCTGGCTGCAGGCGCAAGGCGCCGAGCAGATCTATTTCAAATACTGTTCGACCTTTGACAGCACCCCAGAGGGCAACATCGGTCCGGTGACCGAGGCGCTGATGGACGCGCTGGGCACCGACTTCACCATCGCCACCCCGGCCTTTCCGGACAACGGGCGCACCGTGTTCAAGGGCTACCTGTTTGCGGGCCATGTGCTGCTCAACGAGTCGGGCATGCAGAACCACCCGCTCACGCCCATGACCGACCCCAACCTGGTGCGGGTCATGCAGGCGCAGACGAAACGCCCGGTGGGCCTGATCGAGCACACCGTGGTGGCGCGCGGTCCGCAGGCGATTGCCGAGCGCATCGCCGCGCTGCGCGCCCAGGGCGTGGGCGTGGCGATCGTGGACGCCACCAGCAACGAGGACCTCTTGCGCCTGGGCCCGGCCCTCAAGGGCATGCCACTGGTGACGGCCGGCTCGGGCGTGGCCATCGGTCTGCCGGCCAACTGGAGCCTGGCCCCTTCGAACACCGCGAGCCAGTTGCCCCGCGCGCAAGGTTTGCAGGCCATCGTCTCGGGCAGCTGCTCGCAGGCCACCAACCGGCAAGTCGCTCACTTCAAGGCGCAGGGCGGGCCGGCGCTGGCGCTCGATCCGCTGGCGCTGACGGGCGACACCGAGGCGCTGGTGGCGCAGGTCATGGCCTGGGCGCAGCCGCTGCTGGGCCAGGGGCCGGTGCTGGTGTATTCCACCGCCGAGCCCGAAGCCGTCAAAGCCATCCAGGCCCGCCTGGGCGTGGCGCAAGCGGGCGCGCTGGTCGAGCACGCGCTGGCCGCCGTGGCGCGCGCCTTCGCGCAAGCGGGCGTGCAGCAGTTGGTGGTGGCCGGTGGCGAAACCTCGGGCGCCTGCGTGCAGGCGCTGGGCATCACGCAGTTGCAGATCGGGCCGCAGATCGACCCGGGAGTGCCCTGGTGCCATGCGCAGGGCAGCGCAGGGCCCTTGCACGTCGCGCTCAAGTCCGGCAACTTCGGCACCGAGGACTTTTTCTCCAAAGCCTTTACAGTGCTGGCATGAGCACCACGCCCCTGACCGAAGCCCAGGCCCGCGAAGACATTTGCCGCGTCGGGCGCAGCCTGTTCGAGCGCGGCTTTGTGCATGCCACGGCGGGCAACATCAGCGTGCGGCTGGACGATGGCTTCCTCATCACGCCCACCGACGCCTGCCTGGGCTTTCTCCAACCTGAACAACTGGCCAAGGTCGGGCTGGACGGTGTGCAGATCAGCGGCGAGCGCGCCAGCAAAACGCTCACGCTGCACCGGCGCATTTACGAGGCCGCCGGCGAAACCGACACCGGCACGCGCTGCGTGATCCACACCCACAGCACGCACCTGGTGGCGCTCAGCCTGAACGCCAGCGGGCCCGAGCTGCTGCCGCCCATCACGCCGTACTTCGTGATGAAGGTCGGCCATGTGCCGCTGCTGGCCTACCACCGCCCCGGCAGCCCGGTGGCCGCGGACGACGTCGCGGCCTTGATCCGGGCCTATGCGGCTCGTGGCACGCCAATCCGTGCGGTCATGCTGCCGCGCCTGGGCCCCAATGTGTGGCACGACAGCCCGGCCGCCGCCATGGCCACGCTCGAAGAACTCGAAGAAACCGCACGCCTGATGCTGCTGGCACCAGGCACACCGCCGCTGCACGACAACGACATCGCCGAACTGCGCGCCACCTTTGGCGCGCGCTGGTGAACCCAAGGAAACACCATGCCCCGCTTTGCTGCCAACCTGACCATGATGTACCCCGACCTGCCCTTCCTGGACCGCTTCGAAGCGGCGGCCAAGGACGGTTTCCAGGCGGTCGAGTACCTGTTCCCCTATGCCTATCCCGCGGCCGAGCTGGCCGCACGCCTGAAGGGCAACGGCCTGCAGCAGGTGTTGTTCAACATGCCCCCGGGCGGCGACACGCGCGAGGCCATGGTCGGTGCCTGGGAGCGCGGCGAACGCGGCACCGCCTGCCACCCGGGGCGCGAGGCCGAGTTCCGCGCCGGTCTGGCCTGGGCCTTCGAGTACGCGCAGGCGCTGGGCTGCCCGCGCGTGCACACGGTGGTGGGCGTGCGCCCCGCTGGCGTGAGCGCCGAGCAGGCCGACCAGGCGCTGGTGGCCAATTTGCGCTGGGCCGCGCAGCAGGCGCAGGCGGCGGGCCTGGACCTGATGCTCGAGCCCATCAACACGCGCAACATTCCGGGCTTCCATTTGCAGCGCCAGGACCACGCGCACGCCATCCTCGAGGCGGTGGGCGCACCCAACGTGAAGGTGCAGATGGACCTGTTCCACTGCCAGATCGTCGAGGGCGACCTCTCGACCAAGATCAGCCAGTACCTGCCCACCGGCCGCGTGGGCCATTTCCAGTTTGCCGACGTGCCTGCGCGCCACGAGCCCGGCTCGGGCGAACTCAACTGGGACCACCTGTTTGCCCTGATCGACCGCATCAGCGCCGAGACCGGCTGGGATGGCTGGGTGGGCTGCGAATACATCCCGGCCGACACCAGCCCTGGCGGCACCTCGCGCGGGCTGGCGTGGATGCAAAAATACCGCTGAAGTCTGCTGAAGTCCGCAGGATCGCGGCCTCTGGCCGCTTGCACAGGAGTCCCCCATGAACGCCCCCCTGCACCGTGAAATGCCCGACAGCGCCGTCGACAGCGCCAGGGCGCTGGCCGACGTCACGCAGGCCTGGGACCACACCATCCTGAGCGAATTGAAGCAGTACATCGCGGTGCCGGCCAAGTCGCCCGCCTTCGACGCCGACTGGGCCGCACAGGGGCACATCGTCACGGTGCTGCACCAGGCCGCCGACTGGGTGCAGGCACAAAAGGTCGAGGGCCTGCAGCTCGAAGTGATCCAGCTGCCGGGCCGCACCCCGGTGCTGTTCTTCGAGGTGCCGGCCACGCGCGCGGCGGGCGAGGGCAGCGGCCAGACGGTGCTGATGTACGGCCACCTGGACAAGCAGCCCGAGTTCAACGGCTGGCGTTCGGACCTGGGGCCCTGGACGCCGGTCTACGAGGACGGCAAGCTCTATGGCCGCGGCGGCGCCGACGACGGCTACGCGGTCTACGCCAGCATCGCGGCGGTGCAAGCCCTCAAGGCGCAAAAGACACCGCACCCGCGCATCGTCGGCCTGATCGAGACCTGCGAAGAGTCGGGCTCGTACGACCTGCTGCCCTATGTGGACGCGCTGCGCACGCGGCTGGGCGATGTGGGCCTGGTGATCTGCCTGGACAGCGGCGCGGGCAACTACGACCAGCTGTGGCTGACCACCAGCCTGCGCGGCATGGCCAGCGGCACGCTCAAGGTCGAGGTGCTGACCGAAGGCGTGCATTCGGGCGACGCCTCGGGCCTGGTGCCCTCGAGCTTTCGCATCATGCGCATGGTGCTCGACCGGCTCGAAGACAGCGCCACCGGCCGCCTGCTGCCCGCGAGCTTCCATTGCGAAGTGCCTGCCGAGCGCCTCGCGCAGGCCCGCGCCACGGCGGCGATTCTGGGCGAAGAGGTGTACAAGCGCTTTCCGTGGGCGCACTACGACTGCGGTGGCGCCACCAGCTTTGCCCTGCCCACCACCACCGACCCGGTGCAGGCCTTGCTCAACCGCACCTGGACGCCCACGCTGAGCGTGACCGGGGCCGAAGGCTTTCCCTCACTGAAAGACGCGGGCAATGTGCTGCGGCCCTATACCGCCTTCAAGCTCAGCCTGCGCCTGCCGCCCCTGGTGGACGCGGCGCAGGCGGTGGCCGAGATGAAGGCGCTGCTGGAAGACAATGCGCCCTACCAGGCCAAGGTGACCTTTGAATCGAACGGCGGCGCCACCGGCTGGAACGCACCCGACACCCTGCCCTGGTTCGAGCAGGCGCTCAACGCCTCGAGCCAGGCGCACTTTGGCGCGGG
>JACCDU010512809.1_pt1 | contig 12393 bp, 12 predicted proteins | sample 7446081 | NCBI WGS metagenome assembly JACCDU01 (sample SAMN15323447, study PRJNA562643) | freshwater metagenome | isolation source: river surface water | place: USA:Blue River Watershed | collected 2017-08-17 | reverse complement strand
GGTCGGAGTACTTGCCGATGATGTCCTTGAGCTTCCAGGAGGACAGGTACTCGCCCGCGTCCTCGCGCAGGTGCAGGATCACGCTGGTGCCGCGCTCGGCGCGGGTGATGGTTTCCACCTCGAAGTCGCCGGAGCCGCCGCTGGTCCAGCGCACGCCCTCCTCGGCCTGGAGGCCGGCGCGGCGCGACTCCACCGTGATCTTGTCGGCCACGATGAAGCCCGAGTAGAAGCCCACGCCGAACTGGCCGATCAGCTGGCCCTGCTCGGAGGCGGTGGACTTCTGCTCCGCGCTCAGGCGGCTGACGAAATCGCGCGTGCCGCTCTTGGCGATGGTGCCCAGGTTGTCGATGGCCTCCTGCTGCGACAGGCCGATGCCGTTGTCGGTGATGGTCAGCGTGCGGGCGGCCTTGTCGAAGCTCACCCGCACCTCCAGGCTGGGCTGGTCCTCGTACAGGGCGCTGTCCGCCAGCGCCTCGAACCGCAGCTTGTCGCAGGCGTCCGACGCGTTGGAGACGAGCTCGCGCAGGAAGATTTCCTTGTTGGAGTACAGCGAGTGGGTCACGAGGTGCAGCAGCTGCGCCACCTCGGCCTGGAAGGACAGGGTCTGTTTCTGGCTCATCGTCGTTTGGGGGAAAGGATCTGGACCAATGGAATGGAGAAAGGAAAGGCGAACGCCTGGGCGCTCGCAAACACCAATGCCCGCCTTAGATGAGGCCGCCGCCGGCGGTTTCAAGCGCCGAGCCAGAAAAGTGACAGGGCCAGCGTGACGTAATGCCGGGTTATGCGTGCCTTGACTGAATTCACCCGCCTGCGGACTGCCTGCGCCCGGGGTGCCCGGGACGCCTTGCCCGCCCTGGTCGCTGCCTGTGCCCTGGCTGCCGCGACGCCCGCCGGGGCGGCCGACCAGTCCCTGGGCGTCACCGCCCGGGTCACTGCCACCTGCAGCTTCACCGAGGCCTCCGCCTACCTGCTCTTCCCGGAGATCGACCCGTCCGGCAGCGACACCTACGTCACCACCACCACCGTGCGGGTGCAGTGCACCCGCGGCACGCGCCTGAGCCTGCGCGTGGGCGGCGCCACGCAGCCGCCGATCCTGCGGCAGATGGCCTCCCTCGGCTTCATCAGCCACACCCCGGTCGAGCTGCCCTACCGCCTGGACTGGTCCACCGGCCCGGAAACCACGGGCGGCTTCAGCGCCAGCGCGCAGGAGTATGTCGTCACGGTCACGGGCACCCTCACGCCCGCGCACTACCAGGACGCCGCCGACGGGCATTTCACCGACCGGGTCACCCTGGAACTCACCCCCTGAACCGGCCCGGGGCGTCAGGAATTTAACACTGGGGTATTCATAAACTGCCGCAGCCGCTTGCCTGCGGCGCTGCCGGGCGCGCCGCCTGGCGGGCATGACACACCAACTCAAGGAGGGTCCCCATGAACCAACGCCTGATCGCCTCGCTGGCCGCCGTGCTGCTCGGCGGCGCCATCGCCGGTGCCGCCCGCGCGGACACGGCCACCGTCACCACCACGGCCACCATCCTGCCGACCTGCAAGTTCCGCAGCGTGCCCACGGCCCTGGCCTTCCCCGACATCGACCCCGCCAGTGAGGTCTCGGTCACCCAGGACCTCACGGTCCAGTTCTCCTGCACCCGGGACTCCGCCGTGAAGTTCGCCGTCAACGACAAGCAGACCGGCTCCATCGACGGCACCCTCACCAACGGCGCCCACAGCCTGGGCTACAACGTCACCTGGAACGGCCCGGGCAACCTGACCTCGGGCGGGCTGACCAAGGGCCACAGCCAGGCCAACTGGGCCACCGTGACCCTGACCGGCACCATCACCCGGGAAGCCTTCCAGGACGCCGCGGCCGGCGGTTACACCGACGCCACAGGCCTGAAGCTCAGCGTCAACCCCTGAGCGCCGTGCGGGCCGGACTGGCTGCCTTGCTGGCCCTGGCGTTGACCCAGGCCCAGGCCACACGGCCCGCCCACGCGGCCAGCGAACCCTGCAGCTTCCGCAGCCGCACCCTCACGATCAGCGTGCCTGCCCTCCAGCCCGACCAGGCCGGCGACATCCAGGCCACGGCCGCGGGCTTCGAGGTCGGCGACTGCGTGCCGGCCCTGCTGCTGCAGGTGCGGCTGGACGACGGCAGGCATGCCGCGGGCGGGCGCCGCCGGATGAAGCACGCCACGCAGGAGGCCTACCTTCCCTACGCCCTGAGCTGGAACCTGCCCGGCGCCAGGTCCCTGGGGCAGCCGCAGCCCCTGCGCGGCCCCGGCCGCGACCGCTACCTGCGGATGGGCCTGCGCCTGCACCTGCAGGGCGCCGCCCTCGCGGACCTGCCCGCGGGCGACTACAGCGACAGCATCATCCTCACCGTCACCCCATGATCCCGCGCCCTCCCTCAACGCCCGGGCACACGCCTGCCGACCGGCTGGCACGCGGCCTGGCCGTCGCCCTGCTGGCCGGTGCCGCGCTCGCCGCCCGCATGGCGGTCGCCGGCGAGTTCGCCGTGCACCCCATGCGGCTGGAGCTGGGCGGCGGCATCCGCAGCAGCGCCCTCACCCTGCGCAACGACGACACCGTGCCCTTGTCCTTCCAGGTGCAGGGCATGGAATGGACGCAGGACGACGACGGCCAGGACCGCTACCAGGACGCGACGGACCTGGTCTATTTCCCGCGCCGGCTCACCGTCGCGCCCGGGCAGGAGGCCGTGGTGCGCGTGGGCCTGCGCCAGGGTGTGGTGCCAGTGGAAAAAGCCTACCGCCTGTTCATCGAGGAGCTGGCACCGCCGGCACCGCTGCCAGTGCCGGGCCAGGCCCCGAAGATCCGCGTCATGGTCCGCTTCGGCGCGCCCCTGTTCGTGCGCCCCGCGCAGCCCGTGCAGCAGCTGCTGCTCGACGGGCTGGCCCTGGCCGAGGGACAGGCCCGCTGGCGCCTGCGCAACGCAGGCAACCAGCACGAGGCCTTCGAGCGCATCGCGCTGCGCGGATTCGACGCCACCGGTGCCGAGGCCTTCGCCCTGCCGCTGGCCGAGCGCTACCTCCTCGCCGGCCGCACGCGCCAGTTCAGCATTCCCGTGCCGGCGCTGGCCTGCGGGCAGCTGGCCCGCCTGGCCGTGGAGGTCACGACCGACAAGTCCGAGGTCCGCCAGCAGGTCGACCTGGGCACGCCGTCGTGCCGCTGACCGGCCGCGCGATGGCCTGGGCACTGGTCCAGGCCATGGCCGGCGGGCTGGCGGCGCCGGCCGCGTACGCGCAGGCGCAGGCGCACGCGCAAGAACGGGCGATCCCCCTCCACGCCGCGCCCATCGCCGCCCCGCAGCCCGTGCCGATGGTGCTGGCCGTCACCCTCAACGGCGAGGCGCGGCCCGACCTGATCCTGCAGCGATTGGCCGAGGGTCGACTGCTACTGCGCCGTGAAGACCTGCCCGCGCTGGGGCTGGCGGTGGTCCCGCCCACCGCCCTCGTCATCGACGGCGAGCCCTACGTGGCGCTGGAGGCGATCGACGGCCTGCAGGCCGACCTCGATGAGCGCACGCTGGCCCTGCGCCTCACGGCCAAGGCCCCCCTGCTGGGGCGCCGTGTGCTGGACGCGCGGGCACCTCGGCATCGCGCCCTGCGGGTGGACAGCCCGGGGGGCTTCCTGAACTGGGCGCTGGCGCACAGCGCGCAGCGCAGCGCCCCGGACGGCCCGGCCACCCGCGAGACCCGCGCCTTCCTCGAAGCCGGCGCGCGCCAGGGGGGCTGGCTGCTCTCGGGCAACGGGCAGACCGTCACGGCAGGCGCCACCCCGCCCGCCACCGACCCCGCGTCCAGCGCCTTGGCCGCCCCCTCCGGCCGGCGCTTCGTGCGCCTCCTCACCACCGCGCAGCGTGACGAGCCCGACACGCTGCGCCGCTGGACGCTGGGCGACTTCTTCACCAGCGCCCCCGTGCTGGCGGGCAGCGTGAACCTCGGCGGCCTGGCGCTGAGCCGGCACGAAGGGCTGGACCCCTACCGCCTGCGCTACCCCCAGGGCACCGTGCAGGGCCAGGCCAGCTTGCCGAGCGACGTGGAGGTCTACGTGGACGGCCAGCGCGTGCGCACCGAGCGCGTGCGCCCGGGCGAGTTCGAGATCCGCGACATCACGGCGCAACAGGGGGCGCGCGCCGTGCAGGTGCTGGTGCGCGACCCCTTCGGCCGGGTGCGCCAGTACGACTATGCGCTCTACACCAGCGACCAGCTGCTGCCGCGCGGTGACCACGACTACCAGGTCGCGCTGGGCGCCTTGCGACGCCACTACGGCAGCCGCAACGCTGACTACGGCAGCCCGGCCTTCAGCGCCTGGCACCGCTGGGGGGCCCGCGACACGCTCACGCTCGGCGGCCACGCGCAGGGCCGCGCCGGCCTGCTGAATGCGGGCGTCACGGCTACGGCCACGCTGGGCGCGGCCGGCGTGCTCACGCTGGGCGCCGTGGCCAGCGAGGCCGGCGGCCTGCGCGCGCGGGCGCTGCTCGCCCAGTACGGCTACTACGCCAGCCGCTGGGGGGTGGGCGTGTCGGCCCGCCATGAATCGCCGGGCTTCGCGATGCTCGATGAATCACGCACCCTGTCCCACCGCGCCTGGAGCGCCGCGCTGCAGGCCAGCCGAACGCTGCCCGACGGCGGCACGCTGTCCTTCAGCCGGCAACTCGCCACCGCCCACCCCGCGGACCGGGTGCGGTTGCCGGCCGGCTGGCAGCTGGCCACCAGCGAGCCCCGGCGCGACTCCACCCTGGCCTATGCGCGGTACTGGCCCTCGCTGCGCGGCAGCCTGCGCATCGCCGCCAGCCGCCTGCACGACAGCCGCGGCCGCCGCAGCGAGATCACGGCAGGGCTGGTGATGTCGCTGGAAGGCGCGCGGCTGCTGTCCACCAGCCTGCGGCAGGACAGCGCGGGCAGCGCGCAGTCCGTGCAACTGAGCCAGCCTGTGCCCCCCGGTGAAGGCTGGGGCTGGGAGGCCGGCGCCGACCGCGAACCGGTGCCGGAGGGTGGCGGTGCCGGTTCCCGCACACGCTGGCATGCCATGGCGCAACGCCACGCCCGCCACCTGCAGTGGCGTGGCGAGTTGCAGCGCCGCACCGGCGCAGGGGCCACCGCCGACGAGCAGCGCCTGTCCGCCAGCGGCGGCATCGCCTGGCTCGGTGGCAGCTGGCATCTCAGCCGTCCGGTGCAGGCGGCCCATGCCCTGGTGCAGGTGGGCGAGCTCGAGGGCGTGCCGGTGCGCGTGAACGGCCTGGCGATGGGCGAGACCGACGCGCGGGGCCGCCTGTTCGTGCCGCAGGTGGGTGCCTGGCAGGAGACGGAGTTCGCCATCGACCCGCGGCGCATCCCCATCGACCACACCGTGCCGCGCATCCGCCAGCGGGTCCTGCTGCCCGAGCGCGGCGGCGCGGTGATCGACTTCCAGGCGCGGCGCCTGCAGGCCGTGGTGGCCCGGCTCCTGCGCCCCTGGCGCCCCGGGGACGCCGGCGCCGCCCGGCCCGTCCCCCTGGCGCTGGCCGTGGTGCGGCTGCAGGCGGGCGGCCAGGCCATCGAGACAGCCACCGGCCGCGAGGGCGAGATCTACCTGGAGAACCTGCCGCCCGGCAGCTACCCCGGCGAGGCGCTGGGTGGCGCGGGCGAGCCGCCCTGCCGCTTCACGCTGGCGGTGCCGGCCAGCGACGAGGTGCTGGTCGACGCGGGAGACCTGCGTTGCGAATGATCGACCGGGCAACTGGCCGAAACGTCGGCCTGAACCCTCTGCCTCAGGCTCAGCCTGCGGCGCGGCTCAGAACCGCTCGCCAGGCGACAGGTACCGCCACTGCCCCTGCGGCAGCTGGCCCAGCATCACCCGGCCGATGCGCACCCGCTTGAGGCCGATCACCTTGAGACCCACCAGCTCGCACATGCGGCGGATCTGCCGCTTGCGGCCCTCCTTGAGCACGAAGCGCAGCTGCTCGGGGTTCTGCCAGTCGACACGCGCCGGCTTCAGCGCATGCCCGTCCAGGCTCAGGCCATGGCGCAGCTTCTGCAGCGCCGCGGCCGGGAACGCGCGCTGCACATCCGCCGCCACCTCGCCATAGGCCACGCGCACCAGGTACTCCTTCTCCACGTCCGAGTCCTCGCCGATGAGCTGGCGCGCGACACGGCCATCCTGCGTCAGCACCAGCAGGCCGGTGGAGTCGATGTCGAGCCGGCCGGCGGGCGCGAGGCCGCGCAGCTGGCCGGGTGCGAAGCGCAGGCGCGAGGGGTCGCCGCGCCAGTGCGTCTGGCCCTTCACCAGGCTGGCGGCCGGCTGGTGCCCATCCTCGGCCTGGCCGCTGACGTAGCCCACCGGCTTGTGCAGCAGGATGGTGACCTGCTGCTGTTGCTGGCCGCGCGCGGCCGGGTCCACCTCGATGCGCGCCTGCGGCCCCACCTGCAGCCCCACGGGCGCGACGCGGCCGTCCACGCGGACCCAGCCTCGGGCGATCCAGTCGTCGGCCTCGCGGCGCGAGCACAGGCCGAGGTCGGCCATGCGCTTGTTCAGGCGGACGGTGTCCGGGCGGGAGGGCGGTGCGAAATCGTTCATGGGCAGCCGGGGATTATCGTTTTCCCGGGGCGCACCATCCAAGGAAATGGCCAGGAATTCAGGTACTTTTGTATTCAATGTAGCTATCATGCAGGCCCTGCCACCCATCCCCGGAGGCCCTCGCATGGACATCCCGATCCGAACCGGCTACGCCCCCAGCAGCCCGCGCAGCAGTGACAGCCCCACGGGCAGCGCAGCCCCCCTGCAAGCCGCAGGCGTCACCGTGCCCGTGGCGTGCATGCAGATGGCCCCGGCCTCCACTGGCCAGCCCGATGCCCGCGAGGCCCAGGCCCTGCACGGGCGCATCGGCCCCGGCGTCGCGGCCGACGGTCCCGGGCACGCGCTGGACATGCGCCGCGTGGGCCGCAATGCCCTGGTGTCCGCCCTGGCGCAGGGCAGTTGCTTCGGCCTGGCCTTTTCTCTGAACAACTACCTGCGCGCCACGGCCCGGCCCTTGATCAAGCAGTTGGCGGGGTTCTGGTCCCCGGTCCTGGCGGGCTTCCTCACCTCGCCCGCGGAGACCGCGGTGCGGCGGATGACGGGCATGAACCCCACGGCCCCGCCGGAGGGCTCGTCCGGCATGTGGCATGACGCCATTCCCTCCGTGGTGCTGTTCGCCATCAACAAGGCCTATGCCACCTCGCGCCGGTTGCCCAAGTTCGCGCCAGGCACGCCGGCCGGCATGGCCACCACCGTGGTGCTGTCCGTGATCGGCACCGGGGTGGCCGGCGCGCTGGGCGAAGCCGCCGCGCAGAAGGCGGGCGGTCGGCGGGAGCAAAGCCCCCTGGACACCCGGGCCACGATCGAGCGCGGCATGGCGCGGGCTGCCACGCTGGTGCCCATGGGCGCCACCAACCTGTATGCCGCGCGCCACCTGGTGAACAAGGGGCAGTTGCCGCCCAACCTCGGCCTCAAGCCCCTGGGCGTCGGCGTCGTGGGCTGGGCGGGGCGCAACAAGCTGGGCGGCTGGATCAGCCAGCGCCTGGGCCGCACACCGGCCACGCAGCCGAACGCGACGCCCCCCACCGCCGCACCGCTCCCGTCACCCACACAGCCCCAGCCGCAACCCCTCGCACAGCCCCCGGTGCAGGCCCAGCCCCCCCTCCACGCACAAGCCCAGGCACAAACGCAGGCACCAGTCCAGACGCAGGCCCCGCCACTCAGCCCGCCGCCACATGCCCAGGGGCACGCGCCCGCCGGGACGCGGTGACCGGCCGTGCAGTCCGACGCCGACTTCCGGGCCCTCCTGCGGCGCGCCGGCACGCACCTGGGCCTGGACGGCCCGCAGGCCGACCAGGTGGTCGACACGCGCTGCCTGCGGTTCGCCGGCGTGACCTTTGCCCTGCACCTGGACGAGGACACCCGCCAGCTGGAAGCGCGCGGCGACTGCGGCCTGCCCGATGCCTGGCAGGAGGAGCCGGCGCTGCACCGGCACCTCCTGCAGCAGGCGCTGCAGGAGGACATTCCCGGGCTGTCGTTCGGCCTGCATCCGGCCTCGGGGCACGTGGTCGCGCGCGCGCGCCTGTTCCTGCCCTGGGTGGACCCGGACGGCTGGCTGCTCGCGGGCCTCATCGCCACCACCGCAGACCGCGTCCTCGAACTGCGGGAAAAGTTCTCGTTCAGCGCGTCGGAGAATACGTAGTTCCCGAGGGGCGTCCCCCGACATTTGGACTAGCATGGAACGGTTACAACCCGGAGTCTCCCCTTCATGAAGACCATCCTGAAAAGCATCCCCCTGGCCCTGCTGGCCGTGACCGGCCTGGGCGCGCAAGCCGCCGACTACCCCGTCAAGGACAAGCCGATCACCATCGTCGTGCCCTTCACCGCCGGCGGCCCCACCGACCGCGTGGCCCGTGACCTGGCTGAAGCCATGCGCAAGCCCCTGGGCGGCGTGAGCATCGTCATCGACAACTCCGCCGGCGCCGGCGGCTCCATCGGCGCCAACAAGGTCGCCAAGGCCCAGCCCGACGGCTACACCCTGCTGCTGCACCACATCAGCATGGCCACCATGCCCACCCTGGTGCGCAACATCCCCTTCAAGGTCGACAGCGACTTCGAGTACCTGGGCCTGATCAACGACGTGCCCATGACCGTGATCGCCCGCCCCACGCTGCCGGCGAACAACTACAAGGAACTGGCCACCTGGATCAGCCAGAACAAGGGCAAGATCAACCTGGGCAACGCCGGCGTTGGCTCGGCCTCGCACCTGTGCGGCCTGCTGTTCCAGAACGCCCTGCAGGTCGACATGACCGCCGTGCCCTACAAGGGCACCGCCCCGGCCATGACCGACCTGATCGGCGGCCAGATCGACCTGATGTGCGACCAGACCACCAACACCACCTCGCAGATCGAGGGCAAGAAGGTCAAGGCATTCGCCGTCACCACGCCCAAGCGCCTGGCCACCCCGGCCCTGAAGGACCTGCCCACGCTGGACGAGTCCGGCCTGAAGGGCTTCCAGGTCACCATCTTCCACGGCCTGTACGCGCCCAAGGGCACGCCCGCCGACATCCAGAAGAAGCTGAACGACGCGCTGAAGGTGGCCCTGAAGGACCCCGAGTTCATCAAGAAGCAGGAAGGCCTGGGCGCCGTGGTCGTGAGCGACCGCCGCAGCGAGCCCGCCGAGCACAAGAAGTTCGTCGCCGCCGAGATCGCCAAGTGGAGCCCGATCATCAAGGCCGCCGGCGTCTACGCCGACTGAGCCTCGCCAGCCCACGACAAGGCCGCTCCCCGGAGCGGCCTTTTTTCATCCCGCCGCACTTCGCGGGGTTGGCGCCGCGTGGAGCGGCCCTCACACGCCCCAGACGATCTCCCGCTGCGCCTTCTCGCAGCGGTGCAGCATCTCGATGAAGGGATGGGCCCGCTGGCGCAGGCCGATGGCCTCGAACTTAGGCGCCGGCTCGCCCTTGGCACGGGCCTCCTCCAGCGCGGCCTGCTGCCGCGCCTCTTCCTCGGCCACGGCCTGCTCCAGCGCGCGGACCGCGGCCGCCATCTCGGGCGGCTGGATGATGCCGGTGGGGCCGGGGTCCTTGCCGATGATCTGCAGGACGTGTCGGCCGTGCGGCTCGAGCATGATCAGGTCGCCGGCGGCCTTGGACTTGAACTTGTACAGCATGGAGGATCGTCAGGAGTCGGTCGGGCCGGGGTACATGTAGCCCCGGTGGAAGGGATAGCCCGATTGTGCGCCGCGCAGCGGGCCGGTGCCCATGTCGCCGTCCGGCCGCGTGGCCAGGACCTGGTGCAGGGACACCCAGCCTCGCTCGAAGCACATGGCGCTGCCGGCCAGGTACAGCCGGTAGGCGCGCAGGATGCGGCCGGCCCGCTCGGCGCCCGCCTGCGCCGATAGCACCTGCATCGCCTCGCCCGGCCGTGACTCAAGGGCATCGGACCAGGCCCACAGCGTGCGCGCGTAATGCGGCCGCAGGTTTTCCAGGTCCACCGCCTCCAGCCCCTGCTGCGCCATCTCGCGCAGCACATGGCTCACGTGCAGCAGCTCGCCGCCGGGGAAGATGTACTTCTCGATGAAGTCCCCCATGCCCGCGCCCAGCTGCGGGTTGGCCGTGCCGCCGGCGGTGATGCCGTGGTTCATCACCAGCCCGCCCGGCCGCAGCAGCCGCCGCACCTTGGCGAAGTAGGCCGGCAGGTGGGCCTGGCCCACGTGCTCGAACATGCCCACCGAGGCGATCTTGTCGAAAGGCTCGGCTTCTTCCAGGTCGCGGTAATCCACCCTGTCCATGCGCACACGGCCCTGCAGGCCTTTTTCCTCGATCAGCCGGTTCACGTGCTGGTGCTGATTGCGCGACAGGGTGATGCCGCGCGCCCGCACGCCGTAGTGCTCGGCCGCCCACAGCAGCAGCCCGCCCCAGCCCGCGCCGATGTCCAGGAAGCGTTCGCCAGGGCGCAGCATCAGCTTGCGGCAGATGAGGTCCAGCTTGGCTTCCTGGGCCTGGGCGAGGGACAGCTCCGGGCTGCGGTAGTAGGCGCACGAGTACACGCGGCGCGGGTCCAGCCACAGGGCGTAGAAGTCGTCGCCGACGTCGTAATGGAACTGGATCTGCCGCGCGTCCTGCTCGCGCGTATGCAGGGCCAGCGAGCGCGCGCGGCGCAGCACTTCGGCCCACCAGGGCGAGGGGCCGGTGACGGGGGAGCCGGGCAGCAGGTAGGCGGCGGCCTCCATCACGTCGCGCATGCGGCCGTCGATCTCGACACGGCCCTCGACCACGTCCTGGGCCACCTGGCCCACCTGGCCCGCCGCCAGCGAGGCCAGGGCCGACCAGTCATGGAACCGCAGCGTGATGTCGGCATCCGGTGCGCCCACCTGCCCGCCCGTGGGCAGGACCACCGCCATGCGGACCGGGGCGCTCTCGATCTGGGGCGCCAGTCGTCGTACCAGAGCTTCCATGCGGACCATTCTGGCGAACGCGGCGACTGAGCGTCAATGCGCAGGCCTGTAGGACAACATCCCGCCTTCGGCACGGCGCGGGCCCGGGACGCCCCGGTGGCTGACGATGCACGCGCAACGAGGCCCCTGTTTGCCCACCGCGTGACCATAATCATCCGCCATGCCCGCCTACTCCTTCGAAGCGCTGGACGCCCAGGGCGCCACCCGCCGCGGCGTGCTCGAGGCCGACACTGCCCGCGCGGTGCGCAGCCAGCTGCGGGCGCAGGCGCTGGTGCCCCTGCAGGTGCAGCCCGTGGCCGGCGGTGCCCGCGGGGACGCGGGCACCGGCTGGGCCGCGCGCTGGACTGTGCGGCCGGTGTTCACGTCCACCGCCCTGGCCATCTGGACGCGCCAGCTCGCCGGGCTCATCACCTCGGGGCTGCCGCTGGAGCGCGCCCTCACCGCCCTGGCCGAGGAAGCGGAGAACGACCGCGAGCGCGCCCTGGTGGCGGCCTTGCGAGCCGAGGTCAACGCGGGCTCGTCCTTCGCCCGCGCGCTGGCGCAGTTCCCGCGGGAGTTCGGCGAGGTCTACACCGCCGTGGTCGGCGCCGGCGAGCACAGCGGCCAGCTCGGCACGGTGCTCGAGCGCCTGGCCGACGACCTGGAGGACCGCCAGGCCCTGCGGGCCAAGCTGGTCGGCGCGGCGCTTTACCCGGCCATCGTCACGGGGGTGGCCATCGTCATCGTGCTGTTCCTCGTCACCTATGTCGTGCCCCAGGTCGCCAACGTCTTCGCAGGCTCCAAGCGGGCCCTGCCCCTGCTCACCAAGCTCATGATGGGCATCAGCGCGTTGGTGCGCGACTGGGGCTGGCTGATGGGCGCCCTGCTGGCGGCGGGCCTCGTGGCCCTGCGGCTGGCCCTGCGGAATGCCGCCTTCCGCGAGCGCTTCGATGCCGGCTGGCTGCGGCTGCCCCTGGTGGGGCGGCTGGCGCGCAGCTACAACGCGGCGCGCTTTGCCAGTACCCTGGCCCTGCTGGCCGCCGGCGGCGTGCCCATCCTGCGGGCCCTGCAGGCGGCGGGCGAAACGCTGGGCAACCGCTCCATGCGCGCCGACGCCATGGACGCCCTGGTGCTGGTGCGCGAGGGCGCGCCCCTGGCCTCGGCACTGGCCCAGAAGAAGCGCTTTCCCGGCCTGCTGGCCATGTTCGCCCGCCTGGGCGAACAGACCGGCCAGCTGCCCGTGATGCTGCAGCGCGCCGCCACGCAACTCTCGGCCGAGGTCCAGCGCCGGTCGATGCAGATGGCGACGATCCTGGAGCCCCTGCTCATCGTCGTGATGGGGGTGGTGGTCATGCTCATCGTTCTCGCGGTACTCTTGCCCATCATCCAACTCAACCAGTGGGTACGCTGAATGGCGGTGACGCTGCAAGACAAGCTGGTGGTCG
>JACCDU010968456.1_pt1 | contig 12394 bp, 12 predicted proteins | sample 7446081 | NCBI WGS metagenome assembly JACCDU01 (sample SAMN15323447, study PRJNA562643) | freshwater metagenome | isolation source: river surface water | place: USA:Blue River Watershed | collected 2017-08-17 | reverse complement strand
GATCCTCGCCGGCTTCGCGTAGGTGGGGCCACAGATCGCTAAGGGCTAGCTTCAAGATGGCTGCACCGGCTCCCTGGATCGGCGTGTTACACCGCGTCGTAAGGCGGTTCAGATCTCCGGGCAGATACCTCCGCATCCCTGTCCCAGGAATCCTGACCTCAGCCCACTTATCTCCTTCAGTCTTATTGGCGACGTCAGCATTGCTACGCTGCCACATATGAATACCTGGATAGGTCCTATGGAATGTGTCTCTAATTACTTCTGCTTCCTCTAAGGTCATGGTAATTCCCATGGCGCCAGCATAATCTCGTAATCCTTTTGCCCCACTTCCATAAAGTAAACCGAAGTTTGCGCTTTTGCTGACTTGGCGACGCGCCTTTAGCTCCGCTTCATCTATAGTATCTTCGGGATAGATTGCCTTAGCTGTAATGGTATGAAGATCCTCACCATCCTTGAATGCCTTAATCATGCGTGCATCCTTACTTACGGCCGCGGCTAGTCGCAGCTCCATCTGACCAAAGTCAGCTACCACGAAGCTCCACCTATCGGGAGCCTCAGCCGCTAAGCGGAACCCCTTATCCCGAGGAACTTGCTGAAGATTCGGTTCTCTGCAACTCATGCGCCCTGTATCAGCCCCTAATTGGAGATAATTTGCGCGGATAAAGCCGTCACTATCTTGATGTTCTAGTAGTGCACTTACCATCTGCCGCCTTTTCTCTGCTCGCTTCCAAGCCAGGTAAGTCTGAATAACAAGGTGATCAGCTGCGTAGGACCTAAGGGCCTGCCGAGACGCTGATGGCTTGCCAGTTTTACCATCAATGGGTGTCTCTCCAAGCAGTACCGTAAGCTTCCCAACAAGCTGCTTAGGAGAATTAAGGTTAAATCCTGCCTCAACCTTAGTACCGGCACGCACACTGCCGCTTGCCTTGGCTCTTAGGTTGAAGGTTCCGTCAGCATCCCGGGGCAGCTTGTGCTCGGTCGGCATCGCCTCGTCTAACTGCTCCACAAACGCTGTGCCAACCCGAGCAATCTCATCAACGTAGAACTGTTCAAGTTCCTGCAGCTTCTCCCTATTAAATGGAAGCCCCATCCTCTGCATGTGTGCAATAGGTTGAAGCACACTGCACTCAAGCTCATAAGCCTCAGTCAGTCTCCCCTTACCTAGCCGCACAAGCAGGGCCGGGTACAGCTGACACAGAATCTCAACATCCTTAGCTGCGTATACCAGCTGAGCATCAGACAGTACCGGCTTAGACCAGTCAGACTTCTGCTCTTCCTTGCTCAACTGAACTCCTAAATACCGCTCAGCTACAGCGGCCAATCCATGTCTTAGGTTTGGGGTGCCATTACTTACCAGTCGAGAGGCCAGCATCGTGCAGTGTACCTCTCCTACCAGGTCAATCTCGTGTTCTTGTAGCCACCCTAAATCGAAAACAGCGTTATGGGCTACCCAAGTGCGCGGCGTCTTAACCCAGTCCCTTAGCTGCTTCTTCTCCTCCTCTTCCAAGGTCCACCAGTCGATCACGACTTGAGGTCCCTCCTCAGCCGCAAACTGCAAAAGACGCAGACCGCCTGGAACAGGCCTAAGTCCTGTCGTCTCAACGTCAAACGCCAGTGTCTTTGCATCAGCCAGGACACTAAGATTTTCGGTGCCAAATAGGATGCTCATTAGTTCAGAGTAGGGGTGTCCAGTCGATAACAGCACGCTGTGTGCGCTGCGCATGTACGGCCTTAGGAACTATCTGTAAGTCCGCGTAGTCTCTGTGGTAGTCCTGCCAAGCCTGCGCCTGCTTGGGATCGGCAAAGAACCGCGAGGTATCAGCAGTAGACCACCCAATAAGAATGTCATCAACCATAAGCTGACTACTTACTAGCCAGTCGTACAGCAGCTGCTCAAAGGTGCGTGGGTACACGTGATCAACTTCATGACCAGGCCTACGCAGCGGTGCAATCTGCCTCTCTACCTCAAAACGAGCTGCAAGCCTGAGTTCGCTAAGTCTGTCATCCCTCTTCTGAATAGGAGCAACATTCCCCTTAGTCAGAAAAGGCAGCAGCTTAGTCCAGCTAATGTCAACAACACGTCCATCTAAGTGCAGAATAGCAATCTCCTTAGTCGGCCTTGCTTTTGCTGGGTGACTTATCAGGGCTGTAGAGACGATGCCCCCTCCTGCGGTCTTTTCTTCCCAGTCTGGGTGGAGCCGCAGCAGAGCTAAGACGGCAGCGTCCTCTACCGGGTGTCCGAGGGGTGTTGCCTCACGCACTGCGCGGACGTGAGCTTGAATATCCGCCTTTGTGCGGAACACGCGCCCACCTAGCGCATAGCACTTGGCGTCAGCTTCTAGGCCAAGCTGGACAAGGCGCGTCACTTCGCGGCTCTCCGGCCTGTCCTCCTCCTCTGCTCTACGGCGGATGATCTCAGCCAGCTCAGGCTCCAAGTAGGCCTGGATCCTGGCTCGTTTTCGGGTCGGCATAGGCGATCCAGCGACGACGTGGCCACACTACACGGGGTTGCGAGTTGCCGCAACTCCCCCTATGGTGCCCAAGCCCTTCGAACCCGCCATGGTGGATTGGACAGAAGCTGAAACCCAACTCGCTCACCTGGGCATCACGGCCGAGGAGGGCTTCTACATCAGCCTGTTTCCACCAAAGACCCGCAACGGTGAGGGCAGCTTCAACCTGGCGCAGCAGGGCGCCATCAGCAAGGACGACATTGAGCAGCGTCTAAGCAAGCTGCCCGGTTACGGCTTTGGATACATCCCGAATTGGGGCGGAACTAAGGACGCTGAGATCGCCTACTGCCGCGCCCTCTTCTACGAAGACGACAACCCGAACAGCTCCCAGGCAGAAAAGAAAGAGCAGTGGCAGGCAGCAGGCTTGCCCCACCCCTCTCTGCAGATCTGGACGGGTGGCAAGAGCGTCCACAACTACTGGATCCTTGAAACCCCTTGCAGCGGCAACGAGTTCCGCCAAGCTCAGCGGCTCCTCTTTCGTCACGTCAAAGCCACAGTCGAGGGCGTAGAGATCGACACGAAGCTTTGCAATCCCGCTCGGGTGATGCGCCTAGCCGGGGGAACGCACCCCGAAACAGGCCAGGTGAGCCGCGTTCTCAGTGCCACCGGTGAACGGTTCCCCCTAGACCGCTTGGTTGCGCTGCTCACACCAGCTGAGACTCATGAGTCTCGCCCCAAGGGTCTACTCAGCTCCGCTGGCCGTTCGCACGTAGGCCACGCACTCCCAGTCACCGAACCTCCCAAGAAACGAAGCGCACTGCCCGAGCGGGACATCGACCCCAAGGCCTACGCCGCATTCCTCAAGTCCCAAGAGACCTACGACCTAAACCACAAGCCTCAGGGCCCTCACTACAGCTCCCTTCCCTGGGACCGCAAGATCCGCACCCTGGTCTCCGCTCTGCCGTACTGCCCAGAACGCCTCGAGCCAGGCAGCGGAACCTACGGCGATGCCTTTGCGATCTACGCAGCCATCGTCAACGAGTTTGGGGCTGAGCAGGCCGTAAGCATCGCCATACAAGCCAACTGGTCGACGCAGCACTGGAATCTCGAAGAACAGGCAGAGGCGATCACGCGCAGTAGCGAATCTCGCGAAGGCGAGGCCTACAAGCGCATCTACCACGTCTTTGATACGGCTGAGCTCAACGGTTGGCCGCGGCCTTGGCCCGTACTTAGGGAGCTACGTCGAGATAAGCAGACGACAGAGGATGACGAGCTTCTCAAAGAGCTACGCCGTAGTAGTTTTGTGCAGTGGTCTAAGTCCGCTGCTGCTCATCTGACATTGGACGCCGTATTTCACCCACGCATCGCCGAACTCCTTGGCGGGAGAGCTGACGCATTCCCTGTGGCTCACACAGCCATGCTCGCGCCCTTCATGACGACAATGGCTGCGGTTATGGGTAAGCGCTATCGCGTTCAAATCAAGGAAGGCTGGAGGGAGCCCTGCATCTTCTGGATGGGCACCGTAGCGCCGGCCTCATCCCTCAAGACCCCAGTAGCCAACCAGTTCCTAGGCCCGCTGCTCACTCTCGATGCCCAGGACCAACGCTCATACAAACGCGAAATAAGCAAGTACAAAGCGAAGCCCAAGGAGGATCGCGAAGACGCCCCCGAGCTACCTAGGCAGCGTGTTGTGATCGACGCAACGCTGGAGGGTCTGTGCACTCTGCTGGAGCGGGAGTCTGTGCATGGAGTCGTCAGCTTTCATGACGAGCTGGCGGCATTCATTGGCGACATGGACAAGTACCGCAGCAACAACAGCGATCGCGCTCACTGGCTAAGCATGTGGAGTGGTGGAGCTATCAACATTGTGCGCAAGGGATGTGATCCGATCATGGTCGATCGCACCGCCGTAAACGTGTTTGGAGCGATCCAGCAAGACAAACTTACGGAGCTGCTCCACGGAGACGACGCAACTGCCAAAAGCGGTGATGGCTTCTGGGCTCGCTTCATCTGGATCGTCCCAGCCTACGTCTTCCCTAAGCAGAACCTTAGTGAGGTCGAGATAACAAAAGACTTGCATGACTTGATCTATGAGTTGGATACGTCGATTGGAAAGCATAAGGTTGTGCATCTAGAGCCTGATGCGTGGCAGCTTTTCGCACTTACTTGCGACGAGTGGAGTGCTGAGGCTGACGTGACCTACGCAAGCCGGGCAGCCTTCCTGGGCAAGATGCGCGGCTACCTGGCCCGTACGGCAGGGCTGCTCCACGCCCTCGACTACGCGGCCAGCGGCCCGACTGAAGCGATGCCAGAGCACATCAGCAGAAGCGTCATGGAGCGGGCTGTGGTGCTCTGCCGTTACTTCATCTGCCAGTTCGATGTTCTGGCTCCTCAGGTCGGCGGTGGAGACCTCCCGCGCTGGGTTGTCCGCATCGTCGGCCTGGCCGAGAGCAACGGCACCGGCGTAGTCACTCACCGCGACCTGGTGCTCAAGAAGTGGGCCAAGGACGGCAGCGAGGCTCGCCAGATGCTCGAGCGCCTCGTAAGTGACTACGGGGTGGGGAAGCTCGTCCGTGCTGTCCGCCGCGACCAAGTCCGCTGGCAGCTGGGCAGCCAAGCAACGTAAGAACGTGGCAACTGAGCTGCTTCGCAGCTTAGCTCTCAAGCAGTGGAGCCAGCTAAGCGGTTTGGCTGAGCTGCTTTGCAGCTTACACCTAGGGCTAAGTGGGAAGTCTTGTGTGTCTCAGCTGAGACAGGGCTTATTTTGTAGTACCGCCTGCCGCGTTGCTGAGCTGCTTCGCAGCTTACACCCTAGAAATCGGGACTGTCAACCCGTGAAAACTCACGGGTCTAAACGCGACCCGTGAATCGCCAAACCGACTGCAGCAGAGCGGGTTTGATACAAGCCGTGAAGTGCAGAAGCGTGAGCCGCTAGGAAGGAAAAATTTCGGGTCGCGGGGGTGAGACCTATGAGACTGACAGTTGAGCAGGAGAAAAAAGTTTCACGGGTTTCACGGGTTATTCTCTTTTTCTCTCTAATCCCTCTCTATGACTAGGTTTTGCTTCTAGCCAGACCCGTGAAACCGTTGCTCACGGATCGTTCACGCCTTTCACGGGTCATCATTGCGCCACTCCGCCTTTCCTTGCATGCTCCTTTCGCGGATCTCAGAGGGCAAAGCACTGCTCCGCTGAGTCGTCGATCAGGCCGTACGATGAAAGGGCAGCGGTGCGCTAACACCCTGCCCCTGACCAACCGCACTACCGGCTGATGACACGACGCTACAGGGCGCTGCCCTCTACCGCAACATTGTGGGATCTTTTTGACTACAAACCTTTGACAGGTGAACTAATCTGGAAAAAGCAAGTTAGTAGTCGTGCTAAAGTCGATACAGTAGCTGGCGCGTACAACGGAAGGAACGCACGAGAGATACAGATAAATCAAAGCAAGTATTTAGCGCATAGACTCGTATGGACATGGGTAACTGGAATAGATCCGATCACATCATTTCTAGACCATAAAAACCGAAATCCTAAGGATAATAGATTCTGGAATCTGCGTTTAGCCACACAAAGCCAAAATATGAGCAATGTTGCGCATAGCAACCCTACAGGTTACAAAGGTGTACAGCGTATACGCAATCGTTACACTGCTAGGTTGCGTATTGATAATAAAGTGACTTACTTAGGGAGTTTTGCAACAGCCGCAGAAGCTGGGGCTGCGTACACAGAGGCGGTGACGACCTTACATGGCGAGTTTGCGTGTGTACAGAAACGTCAATAGGCACCCCACTTTTCCGCGTCTCACCACGTGTCCGACGAGTCTCACCTGCTCTCCTGTATTGCATTCCCGCCCCTACGCCGCTAGGGTTGCCAAGGCACCGCCTCAGGCATCCGCCACTGGCACCGCCCTCCACAAACGACACCTCTATGGCTCTCCTCTCCAAGAACGCCCAGGCCGCTGTAGCCGGCTCCGGCGGCGGTTATCTGAATCCAAGCAAGATCTCCAGCGGCTCCTCCGTTCGCTTCGCTCTCCTGAGCGACGAGCCGCTTGAAATGTATGAATGCTGGGGAGAGGGGCCAGACGGAAAAGCTAAGCCTTTCCGTTTCGCCCAAGAACCTTCCCCTGATGACATTGCAATCGAACTTGGTGAGTACACCCGTCGCTTGAACCGTGAAGGCACTGGTCCTGAGCCAGTCAAATTTGTGATTGCGCTGCCTGTATACAACTACGATACCGCAGAAGTTCAAGTGATGAGTCTTACACAAAAGTCCATCATCCGCGAACTTGACGGCATCTCGCAGACTGATGACTACGAAGATATTCTTGCAACTGACTTTACTCTAAGTAAAGACGGTACTGGTCTAAATACTGAGTACAAGCTGCTGCCAGTTCCTCGTAAAAAAGGTTCAGATGCCGTTATTGTGGCTAAGTGGGAAGAAGCACGAGCTGCTGGTTTTGACATTACGCGCTTAATGGCTGGAGGAAACCCGTTTAAGTCGGAAAAGCCGTAAGTAGCTTAGCTCCCTTTACTTAGCCCTCGGTCTCCTGACCGGGGGTTTTCTGTATAGTTGTGGGGCAGCGGTGTGCGACCACCCTGCCCCTGACCAACCGCACAACCGGCTGATGAAAAAAGCATACAAGCTTCTGCCTAGTTCAAACGAGCTTTGGGAGCACTTTGATCTTGACCTATGGACAGGGGAGCTTCTCCGAAAATCTATTGTCGGTTTGCGCGTAAAACATAGTCCTTTTGGATCTGTATCTTCTAAGGGGTATATCTATGGAATGCACAAGCGTAGTACTTATTACGCGCATAGATTAGTATGGTGTTGGGTCCATGGAAACGATCCAGGTTTATTTGAAGTCGATCATATTGATAGAAATAAAGCCAATAATACACCTTTTAATCTTCGTTTAGTGGCTGCCAGCGATCAGGCAAAAAATACACCAGTGTATAAAAATAATGTTTTAGGACTTAAAGGGGTTAGAAAACTAGCTAAAGGAACAAAGTACGCAGCTCGTATTAGGGTAAACGGCGTACTAAAGCACTTGGGATGCTATTCGACTAAAGAAGAGGCTTCAGAGGCCTATAAAAGTGCTGCTGATTTTTATTTCGGCCATCTTGCGGGTGCGTCTCGATCTTGATTTGTGGTAGTATTTAGTACTGATGTGATTCCCCTACCGCAATGCACACCGCCTTAAACGAGCTAAATAAGTGGAAACTTGAGCGTGATGATATTTCAGACCCAGGGGGTCGTATATATAAAGATCTCGAAGGTAATATATACTATAGTGTAACCCGCATCCTTAAAGAAACCAGCGATAGCAAAGCTGCCCTGGAGGCCTGGATGGCCCGTCTAGGCGAGGAGCGTGCTCTGCAGGAACGAGATACCGCAGCTGAGCGAGGCACCCGCACCCACAACGCCGCGGAGTACGTCCTGCGCACTGCCAAGCGCATGGCCGAAGCCACCGCCAAGCAGCGCGGCAGCCTCTACGTCAGCCGCGAGGGTCTCCCCTGCTCTCCCGCCCCCCTCACCCGCTGGGCCATAGGCAAGGTGCTTCCCAACGCCCCCAAGGTCGGCCTAAGTGCTAATGGGTATAAGCGGTCGCTTCTTGGTTGGATAAGCGAGAACATCACTGCCATAAATGCGATCGAGTTCTCAATTCACCACCCCTTAGGTTTCGCGGGCACCGCAGATTTCTTGGGCTACGTGAACGGCAAAGGACCTTGCGTGGTCGACTGGAAAACTTCCTTCAATCGCCGCTCCGAAGCCCTCCTTACCGACTACTGCGACCAACTAGGCGCCTACTCCTTAGGACTGCGCCACCTAAGCGGTCTGCAGGCTAAGGGGGGTGTCATTGTGGTGGCACGTCGGGCAGGCCCCCCAGACATAAGAGAGCTAAGCGAGTTGGAACTAAGGGGTGCTGAGGTGCGCTTTGCCGAGCGCTGCGCTAAGTATTTTGATGGTTTGGCGGTGCAGGGGCTTGACGGCGTGGCTCCTTAGATTGCTTGGTAGCTAAGCCGCGACGCCACGTATGGCCGCCTCGTCTATTGAGTTCGACGTCAACGCTCTGATCGGTCAGCTCAGCCTGATCGAGTCCACCCAGATCAAGTACGCCGGCACTCGCGCCATGCAGCGCCTCGGCTTCGCCCTAAGGGGAGAGCTGGCCAAGTACATGAGCGGAACATTCGAAAATCCCGTACCGTTCACACTTTCATCTCCCTTATACAAAGCCGATGGCCTAGAAGTACGCATCTCCATCAGCCGAGAAGGCTCTAAGGGTCAGGACCCAGCCCGATACCTGTATCCCGTAAGCACCGAAGACACAGCCGGCTCCAAGCCCGCTTACATAACGCGCTTCACCAAAGCCTTACGCCGCAAAAACATAATCGATTCATCTTACTTTGCAGTGCCTTGGAAGGAAGGCCGTGCAGTCCCCCTTAACTCTTACGGCAACGTCAAGCCAGGCTTCTATCAGAGCGTCCTAGCTGGCCTGGAACGCTACGGCGTTGCTGGTGCCAAGCGCAGCAAGCAGGCTGGCTATCAATTCTTTAGTGTCCCCGACCGTCGCATCGGCCCCTCCATCCGCCGAACCTCCTCGCTGCAGCCAGGCATCTACCGCGTCAAAGGCACACAGCTCGACTTCCTGTTCGGCTACGCCCGCCGCAACCCCATCGTCCGCACCTCCTTCGACTTCGCCAACTTCACCTTCCGCCGCGCCGAAGAGATCCTCCCCACCATCCTCAGCAAGACCCTGGCCGACGCCATCAAATAAGCACGCAACTAAGCGGCCGCGCAGCTAAGCAGCCACGCAACTTACGCCGCGACGCAACTTAGAATGGGTGGGACCGCGGCATTCCGGTGCCCGGTCCCCGGACCATCGCAACCAAGCAAAGAACAATGGCCAGCTCCATTCAACCGCATTCCAGCGACTGGGATCCCTCTCAGTTCAAGCTCCAAGCGGATGGCACCTTCCGCATCTCGATCCGCGGCATGGCTGCCATGGCGGGTGTGGACGACGGTGCTCTCAGCCGCAGTCTCAAATCAGCTGCTGCCGAGAATGCCCTTCCATGCGCCAGATCTCTTCTGGCACAAGGGTTCTGCCCCGCTGCCGTTTCGACCTGGGGCGAGACAGGTGGGATTCCCGAGGACGCCGCTCCCTTCATCCTGGAGCATTACGGCATCAATGCCACCAGCCCCTCTGCTTAGGCCAGGGCAGTTCTGCTGGCCTTCAGCCGGGTGGGCATCAATGCCTACCTGAAGGAGCGCCTCGGAGTGTCCCACGTGCAGGACACTCAGCCGGCCGCGGCCCCGCTCCCTGCCGAGGCCATGCTCTCCTTGCTGGAGCGCACCGTCACTCTGATGGACCGGTGCGGTGGAGCTGACGACCGCGACCAGCTCCTCGTCAAGGACCTGGCCCGCAACACTCTCCTCCGCGCCGCCGGTGGCGTCGCATTGCTCCCACCCTCTCCCGACGACGAAGAACTCACCATCTCCGACGCTTGGCTCGAGCTCACTAAGTCACCCATCGACAAAGGCCAAGCGCCGATCGTCGGCCGCCAAGTCGCCTGCCTCTACCGCGAGGAGTTCAAGCAAGACCCTCCCCAGCGCCAGCAGTACGTCGACGGCGCTCCCCGCAAGGTCTTCAGCTACCGCCGTAAGTTGCTAATCGACGCCATGAGTCGCCTGGGTCTCCGCACCCTCGACTTCTAAGCACCCACGCGACGTAGCAGCCAAGTGGCGTGGTAGTCAGGCAGCCTGGCCTCCACGCCCTCATATTACGTTTCCTTACACCCACCAACCCCCACTACCCTTAGCGCCCCAGATGCCCTACACTCTGTCTCAGGTCAGACCTCCACACAACCTGGCCCCCACGTACCCCTACCCCTTATGTCCATCGCCTCCCTACGCCAGCAGATCCGCGAAGCCGACGCGGCCTACCGCAGTGGCGCTCCCCTGATGACCGACGCCGAGTTCGACGCCCTGGTCAAGGAACTGCGCAGCGTGGCCCCCCACGCCCCCGAACTCCTTACCCCAGGTGGCGGCACCGCCCTGCTCAGCCTCCACAACGAAGACCCTGACGAGTTCATCGATTGGCACGCCCAGCTGCCCTCCCCTGGCGTCGTCGTCCAGCCCAAGATCGACGGCGTCGCCCTAGGTCTTCGCTACATCGACGGTGTCCTCACCGCCGCCTGGACCCGCAGCGGCAAGTGCGCCCTAGCCGTAGCCAAGCTGGTCCGCAGCATCCCTAAGACCATCCAGGTATTGCCGGGTCTGACAGCTGATGGTGTCGTCGAAGTCCACGGCGAGCTTTATGGCTTGGACTTCAAGCAGTCAACCCCGGCCGCGGCCCTCCGCCGCAAGCAGCCCAGCGGCGAAGGCCTCGCCTTCACGGCCTACCGCCTCCAAGCCCCCACCCTCCCCACCGAGCTCGCCAGCCAAGCTGCATTGGCGCGCTTCGGCTTCGACTGCCCCGACACCCTGCTAAGCACCAAGCCCCAAGAAGTCTTAGCGCTGCACAGCCGCTGGCTAAGTGGGGAGCTGTTCACCTCGTGGCCCACCGACGGCATCGTCATCAAGGCCCTAAGTCACTTGGACCAGGCGCGGCTTGGTGCTACCGCCCTAGCTCCCCGCTGGGCCCTAGCCCTCAAGCGGTAAGCCCGCCACGCTGCCACGCCCCTTAGCTACCACGCCGCTTAGCTGCCACGCCCGCTTATGCCACGCCGCCTCCGCGGAATCTGCTGTCCCGACTGCGGGCACGCCACCACCGAAGTCCTAGAAACCCGCCTCAGCGGCGACTCCTTCCGCCGCCGTCGCCACTGCCCCAACTGCAACGCCCGCTTCACCACCTACGAGTTCCACGCCGCCCAAGTAAGTAGCTTGTTAACGGCCCGCCAAGAATGCGTAAGTCAGAGTGAGCACGAAGACCCTAAGTCGGTGTCGGTTCGTGCCTACCACGCCCACATAAGCTCGATCGCCAGGCAACTCGAGCGACTAAGGCGCGAGTTAGTCGAGTCCATAAGCGGCGACGCAGCTTAGCCGCCACGCTTCCAGGCAGCTAAGCAGCTTGAGACTCACGAGTCTCACGTCCTAGGCCGGCGTAGCCACCACATGCCTGGCGCTCCGCTGGCCCGCCTTAGTTGCCCCACTCTCCTGCTCCCCTGCCCCTCTACTACCCCAATTCCCGTGACAACCTACGCCGTACTTACCCCAATCCGCCAAGTGAAGGAGGGCTGGCGCTTCAAGGTCAAGTCTCCCAACTGGCCCGAAGACGAATGGCTTACCCACACCTACGCCACCAAGGAGCTGGCTAAGTTGGGACGTGATGGCTGGCTAAGTTATTTTGTGGGAAGGCATGTGAGTGTGCGGAGCAAACTAAGTGGCTAAGTTGCGTGGGGCGTAAAAATTTTGGGACTTGCGGGGGGCCGGTTCTTGATCTTTTCCCCCTAACGCAGAAAAATTTTGGGACTTGCGGGGGGCCGGTTCTTTAGACTCTTTTTTCCTTACACACGCCACGCCACTTATTCGCCTACACTCTCCCTACCCACCAAGCGTGGCGCCCGCTCCCGCTCCCCCGCTCGGCCACGCACTTCTCCCCACAACGTGACCACATCATAACGATAGCGTTGATACACCGATGCAATCGCAATTTCCGAGATAAGCTATAAGCAAGCCGCGGGATAGGCTACATCGAATGTAGGATTACCCGATTTCGCTATGCTTACCTCCAACGGAGCTGTAAGCGAGCCCCGCCAGGATTCCCGCATTAACTATCCAAACCGCGTGGCTGATCAGGAAGCTCAACCGCGTCGCCGCTAAGTGAGCTGAACCGCGTGGCTGATCAGGAAGCTCAACCGCGTCGCCGCGTGGCTGCCTGGAGAGCACCTCCCTAGAGAGGTGTCGCCGCGTGGCTGCCTGGAGAGCACCTCCCTAGAGAGGTGTCG
>JACCDU010517259.1_pt1 | contig 12394 bp, 29 predicted proteins | sample 7446081 | NCBI WGS metagenome assembly JACCDU01 (sample SAMN15323447, study PRJNA562643) | freshwater metagenome | isolation source: river surface water | place: USA:Blue River Watershed | collected 2017-08-17 | reverse complement strand
GATATGATTTTGCCATGCAAATTCCATTACCTCCTGCTAATGTTAGGTTGTTAAAAAATTCACTAACCTTTACGGGTAACGACATTTTCCACGTGCAGCGCACGACGGGAATGGTTGTGGTCGAAGATTTTTATGATGGTGCGGGACTTTTCGAGGCTTATCTTTTGCCCCCTTTTGCTATTTGGCGTAAAGAAGCAGTGGCGGGATGGGATGCTAAGCATAAGCGGATGATGACCTCACGGGCAAAATATTTTATTGTCGAACTCTTTGATTCAAATAGCGATTACTCTTATGGCAAAGTTGGTTCGATTATAGAGTTTGTCTCAGACGGGAGGGGGAAGGCAAGCACTAGGAAGTTCTTTACCTACGCTAAAGACTGGATACGTTACATGACCCAAAGAGTGAGTTTGGATGGTCAATTGAGGTGGCACTTTTACCAGAAAGAAGCCGTTGATGAAATGCGGCGTATTCAAGAAGCGAGGTTGAGGGCGCAAGAGGATAGGAAGGCTAACTTGAGTGTTGAGAGCGATATGTTAAAAGTTTTAAGCACTTTGTTGGCTGACCTTCCTTCTACTTATAGCAAAAGCATTGAGGAGGACGTACAGGGCAAACCAGAGGGTTACATCCACACTGACCTTTACACGGTCACGTTGACCATTAGAAGGCGACCAAGAGATTTATACAACGAGGATGAGTCTAAAAGGCTCATTATACGATAGGAGATTGCGTGGCGATTCCATCTGATGATTTTAAGGGATTTAAGACAAACAAAACTTTTCTCGCCCCCGCCTTAGAGATTGCCGATTTGAACGTTTTAGATAGCGGGCGTTCTATTTTAACAGCTTGGGAGCTTAGCGATTCTGAGTTAGAAGAAATTATAAAGACAAAAACAATCTACGTTGCGATTTTAGGGCAAAATTTACCACCCTTAGCCGTAAGCACAGACTTACTAGGTTTGATTGAACTAAATCCAACGGTGTAGGAGTTGAGAAATGTTTGGGAGTAAGAATAAAAATACCCTTGAAATGAAAGAGGGGGCAGCCGTTATGCTAGTTCCCCTTGGCGCACCCACGATTTTATATCTTAATGAGGGGTATTACATTGTTTGTAAGGAAGGCAAAGCTCATGAAGGTTTATCGGGTAGCCAAAAAATAGAGTGCGAGGCTGATGCAGAAATCTACATTAGGCGCATAGCCGAAGTGCGCTTTAAGGAGATTGAATACTTAACAAAACAACTAAACGACTTAGCGAAGATTAAGGAGTTAAATTATACCCCTAACCTTTGGGAGCAGTACGAGAATCAGCTTAGGGATAAAGATTCTTTGAGGCAGTCATAATGGAAGCGCATAAGGGTTATGCGAGAAAAAACAGGACTGACTTTTTTACAGGTGAGGCGATTTATACGGGGGAAATGTATTACAAATGGACAACTCGTTTCGGTTCGCACTTTTCCAAACGGAAACCTTCGCAAAGAGAAATGCGGGTTTCCTTAGCTTTACGCGCCTTGTATAGTGCCGTAGAAGACTTGGAGGGCTTAACTGAACTTAGTACCAACGAGGAGTTTATCGAAGCGGGTCGTGTGGCTTTAGGTCGCACAGATGAGGCGTACGATTACTACAAATCTAAAGGTGAACTCACAGGGAAAGGTCCACTTTACATACTTCCTTCTAAAGATTGGCTAGAAAGGATTAACACTTTTAGGGAAGAAACAAAGAGCTACTTGGTAGCCGTCGCCTTTGAAGATAATTCTTTAGCGAGGCTTAGGTTAAGAGATATTCTTTTGGCTCACTTACCAAAGATGGGGGAATGATGCGAGATATTATTCAGGAAATAAAAGATGATATTGTAGCTAAGAATAAGGTGTTGCAAATTCCAAAAGATTCTCAAGCTGTTGTTTTGGCTGCGAACTTTCCTTACTACAAAGCGGTAGTTTTAACCAGAGGTTCTGATAAAGAGTTAGGGGATGTGTTCTATGAATTTCAAAACGCACTTGTCAGCTTAAAAAAGATTTCCAAAAGGGGGAAAGAAAGTTATGTTTGGGCAAGTTCGATGTACGAGAAGATGCTTCACATACTTGTTGAATTAGCCAGGATGGGGGATAGGTATGCCAAAAAAGAGAACAACCCCCAAATATAAAGTACAAAGTAATGTCCAACCCTTTAAGCCCATCCTTTTTGTTGGCGATAAAAAAACCTACAATCGTTACAAAAAGGCGAAAGAGCTAAGGTATGGTGAAATTCTGCACGTATCACACGTTTTTGAAACTTACGCTTATAGACCCAACGAATGCTACGTCGTGATTGGGCAATGGATGGAGGACGTTATACAAAGCATGATTTCACAAGGCTTTGTCCTTGGTTACATGGAAACATTAAACGAAGAGGAAAGGGCAAAGTTGTGGGAGAAAAAACCGATGTCACCCCTTTGGGAAGAACAGGTTAAAGTTGGCTACACGAATCTTTTTATTCCCATCCAAGAATTGGAGAAACATGTTTTTAGTAGTTCGTTTTATCCTTTGGGTGAGTATGAAGTTGTAGACACAATGGTGGTTCGCCGCAGAGAAGTCGAAAGTTGGGGGGTCAATTTTAGGCTTAAAGGCATGGGGAACCTACCAAAAGAGATAGCACCCCACCTTTTAGAAGAAGGGAATAAGAACTGATATGAAAAATGATGCGAGGTACTTTAAGGGGAGTAGAGCATTTAGGGAAAGGAATAAAAAGTTTTTTGAAGGAGAGGATTATAAGGGGGAAGATTTAGTTTACATCTTTGAATCACTCGCCCCAGGCTTAAACGCCCAAAAGCAAGCAGACAGAAGCGGTATCTACAGCACCTTAAAACGCACCCTACAGCTTTCTTTTTCTTCTGGTCGGTCTTCAAAGTTACCTGAGTATCCACTCAAGGGCGTTGATATTCATATCCTGACAAGGCGTAGGCGGCTTTTGGAGGACGAGGACAACCTAAGAGCGGTAGCAAAGCCTTTTTTGGACATCTTGCAGTCCTTGGGCATCCTACGCAATGATGGAATGCAGTATATCGGAAGAGTAGAGGTGGAACAAGCAACCTTTTTGGGTGATAGCGAAACAATCATTACCCTCAAAAGAAAAAGTCCGTAGTAATTTACGGACTTTTCGTTAGGGAAAGCCTCTCAGCTTACTTTCTATACTTTCCTTGTTACTCAGGAAGTGGTTTACTTCCCGTTTCTTCACCATCATCATCTATAGCACTGTCGTCCGAAGGAGCAAGCTCCTCGTCAGGAATACCGTCTCCATTCACATCGACAATGGGTGCTGTACCCCCCTCGGCTTCGGTGCTATCTTCTGTTGGCGTTGTAGTGCCTACTTGTTCGTCAGTAGGCGTGGTTAGATTTTCGTCTGTCATCACAGACCTCCTTAGATAAATTTACTGCAAGAAATAATGTATCACGGAAATCCTGAAATGTAAAGACTCGTGATACATTATGGGTATAAAGGAGGCAGGGAGTCTTATGACAGACGAAAATCTAACCACCACCGAAAGTATTGCGTTAGAGCAAAGGTGGCAACTTAAACACGATGATTTGTTTATCGTCACCATTACAGGTATCGCCGCACTTGGCGATGACAGAATAATTATCACCTTTAAGTCAGAGCATGTTAATAAAGATTCTGGGCAAAAGTTTGAGAAATTTCACACGCTTTTAAGAAGTGAGTTTTTAGAAGAGTATACCAGGCTTCCCGATGAGGTTTAAGAATGGCAAGGTATAATCAAAAGTACGATTGGCATAAGGCTAACTGGAAAGAGCCAACAGGGGTGATTGCTGAGAAGTTAGGGTGCGACCCAGCTATCGTTTCAGCCTACAGAAAAAGACATGGTAAAGCTAAGGGTAAAGATGCCAGAAAGACGAGGTGGAAAAATGGAAAAGGATAAATTTTTTGTCGCCACAGTAAAAGTCGGCGGCTATATTCAACAACATTTTACAATCGCCCCCAATGCGGAGTTTGCCACGAAGCAGCTAGGGGAGAAGTTCGAGATTCAGAATCAAGGCGCACATGAGACCTTACGCTATGAACTCTTAGGTCTCAAAGAAGAAAATCCGCCTAAGTTTTTATTTGGCGAACCTTTGATTTATAAAGGCTCTTTGGTTGTTGTCAGGAATTTTTTTAGGACTGCGGATGGTTGGCAATATGAGGTTGGTGACGCTGCTACAGATTACCGAAGTGTCGTTAGTGAACCCTCTTTAACAGTGCAATCAAGGGGTTAATTTTATGCCCTAAATCGAAAGTAGTTTATATGAAATGGATTTTAATTATTGGCGCAATGATGAATCTGGGGATTGCAACTTATTATGTTTTTAATCGTGATTTTAGTAACTTTTGGGAATACAATATGTATGCCCTTATCCTTTCGGGTTTAGGTGGATTATACGAATACCTGAAAGTAATTTTGGAGGCAAAAAGTGATACCTGAACCGCTTGGTGAGCGTATCAGTAGCCTTTTTCAAAAGCAAAAAGATAAGGGGCTTGATAGTAACGAAACTACTGAGCTAAGTCTTTTGTCAATGCGCTACGCAGAACTTAATAGTGAGCAAAATTTGGCAAGAAATAAAAGACCAACCAGAAAGAAAAAGAAGGGGTAGGGTATGAGTAAAGAAAACGGGTATTTGGAAGAACAGTTAAAGATGCTCGGAATTGACATTGGGTCGGGCGATTTTGTTGAAAATTCAACAAACATGGTCGACCTTGAAGCTATTATGAAAGAGGCAAGCGGGAAGATGAAGGAGAAGTCTATCGAAGGATTGTTATGGGTTTGGCAGCCTACGAGCGACGTGTCAGATTACAGTATGCCTTTGGTCACCTTTTTCTTTAAGGCAGCTATAGAACAGGCAAACTTCTACGTTGAAACGTTAGCTAAAAATTCGGGAGAAGATGCGTGATGAAACACCAGCATAGTGAGATTATCAAGCTCTGGGTGGAGGATACCAGCAGAGAGCTTAGGATACTTGACCCTATAAGGGGCTGGATAAAAGTAGACGCTCAGCGTGAACCACCTCAATTCCTTGAGAGTAATAGTTACTGCCTAAGTTTGGGAAACAAAACAGAAACTTTCCAAATAGAAATTAAAATTCCCAACTCTTTAACAAGCGTAGAAAACAGAGCTTATGTTTTTATCCCCAATCCAACCTCAACCTCTTCTTATGAGGGAATTCATTTTGATGATGGTAGTGACAAACATGCGTGGCTTTTACGTAATGGTTTGATTTACGCCACGTCCGAAGATGCCAAAAAAAGGGCTTTTTCAATGCGTACTACTTCTGTTAAGGAGGGTGATGAATGGTTTGAAAGTCCCGCCAAGAAAGAGGGCATTATTTTTAGCGAATGGTCTTCCGTTATTCGCTCACCCAAGCGAGGTGAGCCATGACAGAAAAATTGCTCAAGTTAGCTTTAGAGTCTAACCAAGAGGGTGAAGCCTTAGCCGCATTTAAGGCTTTACGCAGAAAAAGCCTTGAGGAGCGTAAAGCCTTAACGGTAGAGCAGAATACCTTAAAGCGCGATAGCTTTGATACTAAGGTGGCTAGAATAAACGAAATGGTAGCTTATCAACGAGGGGTGGAAGATGGCAGGAGGTATGTGATTCAGGAGGCGGAAGCCAGGATTCAGAGGATGAAGAATGAATCCTCTAAGATGTATGAACTTGGGCTGAAGCTAGGCAAACAGAATGCTGATAATGAAAAGTATTTCCAGGGGAAAAGAGATGGGTACGAGCAAGCAAAGGGGGAAGCTACCGAACCTACAGTAGAAAAAAAAGAGCAAGGACCTGAAGTTCAATGGGGCGTGCCACATTTCACCTCATTTCGTCACCCCAGATTTTGACCTTTTTAGCAAAAAAGAACAAAGAGGTTATCCCGGTATCCGTTGGGCGGCAAAAGAAAAAAGAGACCATTCCGCTTCTGTGCCAGATTTTTTAATAAGTGACCCTTCGGCTGAGCGTGATAAATCAACTGATTACATGATGAAAGGTAAAGATGGCGCACAGTACAAAGCTAAAGACGGTAAGTGGGTTCGCGCAGAAAAAGCAAAGGAGTAGCGAGATGATACAAACAGACATCACTAAAGGAAGCACTGTGACCTATAAGGGCAACAGTTATACCTTCACAGGCTTAGGGAAGCTCAAGAATCCCACAACGGGTCAGTGGGTGCAGTGTGCGCTCTATAGCAACAATAACGAAAATTTTGCTAGAGAACTCGCTGACTTTAGGTCAAAGTTCAGCCTAAGAAATAACCAGCCAGGAAAGAAAGAACTGTGATGCGCGAGGATAATAGTGTGGGGTGTCTTACTCACCTCACACGCGGAGATTATTGGCACGAGATGCTTAACCCTATTTTGCTTGTCGTCAACGTTAATCATAAAAAGGTAGAGTACATAAAGCCTAGCGTCGAAGGGGATAATTACGTTTGGAAGGAAGACATTCATGAAATCTCAAGGGAAGACTTTTCAAAGAGATTCTTTTACCCCGAGGATTCAGGTAACTTGTGGGCAAGATGCGAAAAGGCTTTGTTCAAAGAAAAATTAGACATTTGGGGTATAGGTAAAGGGGGCGACAATGAAACGTAAAGTTAAACTTGGTAGGGTTATTTGTATATTTGAATCTTTTGAAGATTGGGACAAAAACGTTACCTCAAGGCTTTCTAAAAGTAATACATCAGACAGAAGAAGACTCTTCCTCTCTATGGACGGTTACGTAATGACCGAAGATTACGATTTCAGGGAAGCCGAAAAGCGCAACGCTTACCCCGTTATTGCCTACGAAGTGCTAATCGTAAATAGGTAAGTGTATGACCGACCAGGATATTCTTGATTTTTTAATGGAAGAGGGCGACTTCATAGGTGAGTGGATACCCAAAACACTTATCCTGAGAGAGTTTAGTCACCTTATAGATGAATGCAATTGGAGTCTAAACCGCCTCACTCACCAACGTCTTGTTTCTAGGCGTGAACTTCCAAGCGGGGAAGTTCAATACTCACTTATCAGTGAAGACGAATGGGCAGGACTTGTAGACCAAATAGATGATTGGACGGACATGGGCATAGAGAGAAGGAGGGAGGCAAATATAAGAAAATTTAGAAAAAGATACCTAAGAAAAGTTTAACCCCCACCCCCTACAGGAAAGACGGGGGTACTTTTTGATAAACCTACATGATTTAGAGCAAAGATAATCACATAGCACGGTTCACCCCCATGAAATGAAAGAAAACAGAGAGAAAAACAAGCAGAAGCCATAAGAAACCTTTAATTTTCCCCCTGACGAGCAACTTAAGATTTGACAGAAATTACAGATAGGCATGTACGGGGGATGAGCCTCCTCCCCAAAACGATAAAGACCCCCGTCATCGCCGCGACTAAAACCCCCACCTTAATTTTTAAGGCATTCCAATCGCCTGCTACCCCTGTGAAAGTAATCACTAATACTTGTGAAAAGAATAATTTCACCTGATATTTCCCGAAAGGCTGCTTCTGTGACTTTTCCATACTACCTAGGAATACTAGAATTGAGAATGAAAGTACAATCTTTGTATACAAGCGGATGTAGAAAAGTTGTTTGCCTTACGAATCATAAGTAAAATGAACTTTTTCTAAGATGTCAGACACACGATTATTAAGTTTTGGTAGGGATTTGCCTATTATGATTAAGTTCATGGCATATTTGGCACAAATAAACGCAAATATGCCATTCTGGCATTAAGTGCAAGCCCATTTGTATTAGTGTTTTCATGGTCACGATGTGATGACGATGTTTTGCAGTTCTTCCGCACTCACAACATTGTATTTTGCCGTCAGGCTTTGGATATTTACGCTTATAAACGCTACAAGCCTTATCACGAGCTTGCTTATATTCTAGGCTATGAACTAGCAAAGGTTTTTTCTTAGTCTCACCCAGAATTGCTAGCGCGTTACTAGATGCCTTTTGTTTTTCCCACAGTGCCTTAGTTAGTTTTTGTAATTCAATTTCCCTAGAAGTCGGTATCAAACCCGTCAAGAATTCACCCTTTTTGAAATTTTTAATTCTCATAATCTATTTTACTTCAAAGGTGCTATTTTATCAAGCAGGGCAAGCGGTTGTGTCATTTTTCTTTTGGTCGGCTATTGCTTAGAAGATGAGAAAAACTACCTTAAATGATACCTTAACGTTAATAAAGCTGGATTAGAGCTTGACATTGTATGACATTTGTGTGTAAACTGTTATTCAGAAAGCGAAAGAGCGAACAGGAAAGCGAAACGAAGCGCAAAAAGTTGCAACTTCCCACCTAATCTACTCTTAGGAGTCAGACAAAATGGAGGAAAAGCGAGCGCGGGATTAAGTGGAACTGTAAGCGCATAGAGTTTTCTACAGTCCAAAGCAGCAGAAACGAGTAGTTTTCTTATAGATAGCCTACTATCTAGGGTATAACGAAAGTGATTCACTGAATCCTATAGGGTTTTCGCCAGATTAGCCAAGAGGACTGTAACCCAACCATCACACCTTAGAAAGAGTGGTCTATGAAGCTGTTAGTAATTCCTAGGCGGATGAAAGCACCTCATAGATAGGGTATTTAGGGCAGCGAAAGCATAAGTGATGCACCATTACATGATTAGTTGTTGACTGTTGAGCGTTCATCAGAATGCGTCTGAACCGTCTTCTATCATCCAGTAAGGCAAAGATAGCCTAAAAGCTAGTAGTAGCTACTTTTAAGCGATTCTACAGCGTTATGAACTGTTAGCAGGATGAAAGATAAGCTAAAGATAAAACACGGCGTAACAGTCCTGTAATGGTCAAGTGCAGCAAGTCTTACAAACTTGCTGATTAAAGTAAATTGAGAGTTTAACAATGACTGGATGATTGAGAAGAATAAAGGATTATAGGGGAAGCTGACGAATGTTAGTCAAACCTTATCACCGATAAGTTAGGACAATGCCAAAGTGACCTACATGATTTTATTATCCTCTTAATCATCTAGCTTTATCATTTGTTTACTAAGCAAGCCACTTAAATAATTAGGTGATGCCGATTTTTTTACTACATTATTTATACTAAGCAAAAAGATACACGTTTCAAAAACGCCTATTTTAATAAGTCTATTTTGCATATATACATTTCAATATACATTTTGTTTACTAAACAAGCTATGTATTTAGTAAACAATGGGAAGTTAAATCTAGGAGTGTCGTGCGAACACTTAATAAGCGCACAGAAAAGAGTAGATATGTTACAGACAAATAGGCTTGACGCTCGTGCCTCTTTCCTAATGGAAATGAGGGAGGCTAATCAAAAGCATGTCAACGAGATAGCTAGCAAGGTTCAGGCGATTGGAAAGGCACAGTACAAACGGCTTAATGGTGAGTTGTGCGTTTGGTGCAATGTCTTAAAGGGTTGGGTGAGGGTATGAGTGAGGGTAGATTAGTCTTTTCAGGCGTTGCTAACTTGCCAGTTGAAAACGCGGTCAAAGTTATCTCATGTGTTTATCACACAGACCCAGGGCATGGTTGGTTAGCAGTCAAGGGTAGCCTGCTTGCTGAGCTAGGCATCGAGAGGGAGATAACCTCATTCTCTTTTATGCGTGGTGAAACAGTCTATTTAGAAGAGGACGGTGATATGTCTGCATTCTTAGATGCTTGTCATGCTAAAGGCTACCGTGTCGAGTTTAGGGATAGCTACAGGGATACATCACCTGTTAGAAATTATCCCCCTTATGAAGAGCATTGGCTTGGCAAGCCATTGGCTGAAAAGGACATGATTAGCTTGCACGGTCATCAGGAGAATTACAAGGTAACAGAAAGGACGGCAAAGGGTTACATCATCGTTGGTGAGTTGTCAGGGGTACGTTACAAGCTACCCCTAAAGGACTATCCAAAGTATGTAGAAAAGAGGTTAGGGGACAATGGCAAAGAGTAAAAGGCAGGACAAGGGCAAAAGTGACCTGAAAATGAGCCTTTTGGTCAAAAATATCAAAACTGTTTTATCACTCGCGTCAGATGAAGAGTATACCAAGGGTTACACGTGGTATGAGGATGCCTATAACTGGTCTCTGTCTGTAGCAGAAAGACATAAAACATCAGTTTACTGTGTAGCCGCGATTCTTTCGGCTTTATCCCCTAGCGCAAAGTGGGAAAGGAACAAAGGGGACACGCTAACTGTATTATCTGCTGTCGAGAATGGCTTGACTCCTGATAAGTACAAAGTGACAACTTACGGCTTTAACAAGGTTAAAGCGCACATGATAGCCTTGGAATGCGGGGTCTTAAACAGAGAGGCGTATGAGCATTTTCTATCCTACTTCGTAAACGGCACGAAAACTCAGAATTTCTACTAAAACATTGCGTAACGCGATACTGAGAACGCACTCACAATTGACGGTCACGCCATACATATCGCCACACTTGGCTATAGACGTGTGGGGATTACCGCCTTAGACAAAGGCGCATTTAACAAATATGACTTGCTCAAAATTAAAGAGGCTTACAAAACTGTTGCAAAGCAGGAGGGATTAGGACCTCATCAGTTGCAAGCGATTACATGGGAGGTTTATAGGGGATTAAGTTTTAGACGCGGTGCTAGCGCGTAGAAAGCAGGTTTGACATGTACCAAGCAGTTAAGATGACCTTAACGGGTGTATGGTTTTTCGTCAATGGAGATGATGCGGAAGACATCCTAAACCTATTTGTACCAGATGGTGAGGCTGATGAGAATACTATCAGCTTATCCTTTACGGCAAACGTTGAAGATGAAACCCTAGAGTGCATCGTGCAAGCAAGTAAACCCTTTGAGGACGATTACATAACATGGTTACAAACTGCCATAAATACAGTTTTGGTTAAACATCTTATCTGTGAAACGCTAGAAGAATGGTCAATAGTGAAATGCTTAGCTTGACATTGTATGTTAGAATTGTTTAATATATCCTAGTGGTCACTGATACCACTCAAAAGTCAGTAGAGAGGCAGTAAGCTATGGTTATTCCTTCAGTAATAAATCAACGCGCAGTAGGATTACTAGAACTTTATTTCAAAAATGATTCAAAACGCTTTCCTAAAACTTTTAAGAAAGTGCAGTCATGGCAAGATGAAATGCTGAAGAAGGGGAAGAAAAATCAGAAGCCCCTTATCGTCAGGTATTTAGCACGGAACGAAATGAGGCTTGCAGCTAAAGAGTATCAGGAGAGGTATGGAGAAGAAGACGAGGTTAGATACTCGAAGGCTGACATACACCAAGCTAGTGACAATATCGTGGATTACATACTAAGTGAGTTATCGCTAGGGAATAGGTGGGGTTAGTATGCCAAAATTCGCTGTAAGTAGTGACAAGTCGATTAACATTTTCCATTTAGAAAAGGATGCACTTTCCGCTTATGAGGCGTTGGGTGAAGAGAGCAAGGCTCTTTTTCTGATAAGTGATGAGCAGTTTGGTAACGGGCTTTCTGTACTCTTCAAAGATATGGGCGTAATCAAGATGGAGTCACACCGTACAAGCGGCGGCTATAACCTTGACATAGTTAATGGTCAATGGCTTTATAGCAAGCAGTACAAAATTGAGTACAGGGAAGGCGAAAGGGTAAAAATTTACTAGAAAATAGGGGATGTGAAGATGTGGTGTGACGTATTTAACACAAATGGGGATTGGCTTGATTACAAAAAGTTTCTGATAGCGCATTTTGTCAGGTCTAGCGGTGCTTATAGCGTATGTGTGTTTTACAGATTGGTATGGTATCCAATCTTAACAGATGGACAAGGCGGTTCGTACATTTTAGTTTTAACTTGAAGAAAAGAGGTAGAAGATGAAATATAAATGGGTTGCACCTTACACGAAGTCTAAAGTTTACGTCGATGGTCTAGGGGATTTACTATTATTGCATTACGGCGATAGCTTGACGCTCAAATTTAACCACACACCCAGCTACGATGAAACGAGAGAGGGTTTACTTACCCCCATGCCTTTTACGTACAGAGGAATCGAATACGCGGTGGATATACACCTTAAACTTTCCGCTAAAGGTTGGGTTTTGGGGTATGACAACACCATGCAACGAATAAGTTGGCGAAAGACAGCGAGTAAAACGGTAAAGGAAAAAGTGTTAGAAAGTGTTACAAAATGGGCAAAAGAGCATGGTCATGAGGGTGTGAGTGACGCGCTCGAAAGAATTAGAATGCATGACCTGCACATTATAGAAGAGGATTTAATCAAGGCGCGTGAGGCTGTCGCTGACTATGAACAGGCAATGGCTAAGCTAGAAAATGGCGGTGTACTTAATCGTTCACCTTATTTATGGGAATTGGAGAAGAATAAATGAGAGTACCTCCACCTGAAGAACCAAGGCGAAAGCTAGACATCTTTGACTGGCTTATCATTGCGGGGCTTATCATGGCACTCCTAGCAGGTCTAGG
>JACCDU010678475.1_pt1 | contig 12395 bp, 12 predicted proteins | sample 7446081 | NCBI WGS metagenome assembly JACCDU01 (sample SAMN15323447, study PRJNA562643) | freshwater metagenome | isolation source: river surface water | place: USA:Blue River Watershed | collected 2017-08-17 | reverse complement strand
CTTTAGACACTTCGTCGTCTGCGCGACGGCGTGCGTTTTGCACTTCGGCTTGGCCGCGGATGTATTGGTCTTGCAACTCGGTCACTTTGGCTTGCAGGGCAGCTACTTCGGCTTGGGCTGCGGCCAACGGGTCTAGGGCGGCGGCAGGTTCAGCTGACGCAGGAGCTTGGTCCGCTGGGGCCATACCGGCCATGTGTGAAGCCAAGTGTGCGGCTGCGGTATCTAGGTTTTCTGTAGGTTCTGACATGCTTTGTAGGGCTTGTTTGGGTGATATTCAGCAGAGCTGAGGGCATCCGACCCTATTTCAAGAGGGGTTTTGTAAAAAATTTGCAGGGACAAAACAAAGCGGGGCAGCGCCCCGCTTGTGATCGGCAGCCAAAAAGCTGCCGTTTGGTCTGTTTATTCGAGGCCGAGCAGCTCGACGTCGAACTTCAAGGTGGCGTTCGGGGGGATCACGCCGCCCGCACCACGGGCACCGTAGCCCAGCTCTGGTGGGATGATGAGGGTGCGTTGGCCACCAATTTTCATGCCTTGCACGCCTTCGTCCCAGCCCTTGATGACCATGCCGGCACCCAGAGGGAAGTCAAACGGGTCATTGCGGTCGCGGCTGGAGTCGAATTTGGCGCCTTGCTCGCCATCTTTGTAGAGCCAGCCGGTGTAGTGCACGCTCACGTGCTGGCCTGCGGCGGCTTCAGCGCCGTCGCCTACCACGTTGTCGATGTATTGCAGGCCGGAAGGGGTCGTGTTCATGGCAAATCCTTGGATTGGTCTAATAAATGCGTAACCGTAGAGTGTACCCAGTGAGGTGCCTTTCAACAGCTTTGATTCTTGATCCCTGACTCAGGCCTTTCATGATGGAAGAGAATGAGTCTTTCAATTCATTCTGTGGAGATGTCCCATGCAAGCTCGTCGATGCTTTATTTCTCAGTTGTTTGCTGCAAGCCTGTTGGCGGGTTGCGTGATGTCTGTACAAGCGCAGAGTTTCCCCACCAAGCCTTTGCGCATCGTGGTGCCATTCGGTGCTGGCGGTGTGGCTGACCTGACAGCGCGCACTGTGGCGCAGCAAATGTCTGAAAACTTGGGGCAGTCCGTGGTGATTGATAACCGTCCAGGCGCGGGGGGCATCGTTGCTGCAGACTTGGTGGCCAAGTCTGAGGCTGATGGTCATACGCTTTTGTTGATGTCCAATGCCAATGCGGTGAGTGCTGGTTTGTTCAAAACCTTGCCGTTTGACCCCGTGAAAGACTTCACGCCTGTTTCATTGATGGGTACGTTTGACTTGGCCATCGTCACCAGTGCTGAGTCTCGTTTTCAAACCTTGCCAGAACTGCTGGCTTGGGCCAAAGCCAACCCCGGCAAACTCAACATTGGCAGCATCAACATCGGCAGCACGCAGCATTTGACGGCTGAGTTGTTCAAGTCTGTGGCCGGTTTGGATGCGCAAGTCGTGCCTTTCAATGGCACGCCTGCGGTGATGACCGCTTTGCGTGGTGCCCAAATTGATGTGGCTGTTGAGGTGCTCAGTCCTGTGTTGCCGCAAATCAAAGGAGGTGCTTTGCGTGCCTTGGCTGTGACAGGCCCTAAGCGCAACGCTGCTTTGCCGCAAGTGCCCACTGCCAAAGAGGGGGGCGTGCCTAACTTGGTGTCCACATCATGGAATGGTTTGGGCGTGCCCGCCAAAACACCGCAAGCCGTGGTGGATCGTTTGAACAAAGAAGTCAACGCCGCCTTGCAAAATCCAGCGGTTCGTCAAAAACTGTTGGATCTCAATGTCGAGCCACACCCCAGCACCGTGCCCCAAGCACAAGAGTGGCTGCAAACCGAAATCAAGCGTTGGGGTGATGTGATTCAACGTGCGGGCATTCAAAAACAGTAATTCAGCATGCACATCAAAGAGTCCGAAGTTGAAGTGACGGCTATTCGCGCCCAAGGCGCGGGTGGTCAAAACGTCAACAAGGTCTCTAGCGCCATCCATCTGCGCTTTGATGTGATGGCGTCGTCTTTGCCTGAGGATGTGAAGGAACGGCTGATGTGCTTGCCAGATCACCGCATCACCCAAGACGGGGTGGTGGTGATCAAGTCGCAAGAACACCGTAGCCAAGACATGAATCGCATCGAGGCATTTGCGCGTTTGCATGATTTGGTGGATAGCGTGGCTAAGCCACCTAAGAAGCGTAAGCCCACCAAGCCCACTTATGCCTCTAAGCTACGCCGCTTGGACAGCAAAAAAAAGACCTCGGCGATCAAATCGAACCGAGGTCGGGTGCTGTAACAGCTTTGGGTGGTTAGGCTTTGCGCAAGAAGCAAGCCTTGAGCATGTAGTTGCCCACGTCCATCTTGCAGTCCACTTCGTGATCACCGCCAACCAAGCGAATACTTTTCACCTTGGTGCCCATCTTCAGCGTGGTGGATGAGCCTTTGACCTTGAGGTCTTTGATCAGAACCACAGCATCGCCGTCTTTCAGTACCGTGCCATTGGCATCTTTCACCACGGCTTCGTCTTCGTCGTCTGCTGCGGCGACAGCCACCATCGGCCACTCATGAGCGCAATCGGCGCACACATAGTTATCGCCGTCTTGGTAAGTGTTTTCTTGGCCGCATTGGGGGCACGCTGGAATGGTGGACATCTTGTTGTTTTCTTTCAAAGGGGAGAAGTATAAATTTTGAGTCAGTGTTCAGCGTACTTGCAGCTTGATGCCGTCCGCAGAGGCCAGCATGATTTCGCCCACTTCGCAAGCATCTGCAAAACCGTGTTGCTGGAACACCGCTAGAACTTCATCCACGGATTCAGGAGCGCAGGCTACCAGCAAGCCGCCGCTGGTTTGTGGGTCGCTCAGCAAGGCTTGGTCAATGTCATTGCATTCGGGGGCGAGTGCAATTTCTTTGCCGTAGGCCGACCAGTTGCGGCCCGATGCACCCGTGAGCATGCCTTGCTCAGCGAGTTCGCGCACACCGTGCAGCAGGGGCACTTGGTTCATGTTCAGTTGGATGGTCTGTTGGCTGCCGCGCGCCATCTCAAGTGCGTGACCTGCCAAGCCAAAGCCAGTCACATCGGTCATGGCGTGCACGCCCGCCATGGCTGACAGGGCTGCACCCGGTGTGTTGAGCTTGGTCGTGTTGGCAATCATTTGCGCATAGCCTTCAGGTGTGAGCGCGTTCTTTTTAAGCGCGGCAGACAGCACGCCCACTCCGAGTGGTTTGCCCAAAATTAAACGGTCGCCCACGCGAGCATCAGCATTGCGCTTGATGCGCTTGGGATGCACAAGACCTAAGACGACCAAACCGTAAATGGGCTCAACCGAGTCAATCGTGTGCCCACCCGCAATCGGAATGCCAGCTTCGCGGCACATGCTTTGACCGCCATCCAAAATTTTGCCAATTGTCTCGGCCGGCAGCACATTGATGGGCATGCCAACCAAAGCCAATGCCATGATGGGCGTGCCGCCCATGGCATACACATCGCTGATGGCGTTGGTAGCGGCGATCCGACCAAAGTCAAACGGGTCATCCACGATGGGCATGAAGAAGTCGGTCGTGGCAATCAGCGCTTGCTCGTCGTTGAGCTGGTACACCGCTGCATCGTCTGCGGTTTCAATGCCCACCAACAACTGCGCAGGGATGGGCATAGCGCTGGTACTTCTGAGAATTTCGCTCAACACGCCCGGTGCAATCTTGCAGCCGCAGCCACCGCCGTGAGAGAGGCTGGTCAGACGAGGAATGGCGGGGGAGGGCGATGAACTCATGGCGGGCTTTCTTAAATAGTCTCTGATTTTGCCAGCTACAAGGGCAAACCCATGGTGAGAGCACTTTTTGAATCAAGTAGGCTGTGGTGCTTTTAAAAGAGGGACTTGGCATGCGTTTTCGATGGTGGCTGTTGGCTGCATTTTTTCCACTCATGGCGCAGGCCTCGCCACAACTGCGTTGCCACTTTGAGGTGAATGCCGAACGTTTTGAGCACAGTTTTCACCCTGTGTCTGATCCCTACACCGCTACTAGCGTGAACTTGGCGGATCGCTTTCGTTTCAAAGCGGTTGTACTTGGCGACGACACACGCGTAGAGTTGATCAATTTGTATGTGTTCTACCATACAGAACGCCAACCCATGATTTTGCAGCACACCAAATATGTGACTCCGCAGGCTGAATCTGCGCCTGCTGCGAATGCTTTGACAGGGCGCGTGGCTCTGTATTCCCCGTTTTTAGGCAAAGAACTTTTGTACGGCTGTGCTTTGCATGAGGTGACGCGATGAAGTTGGTACCTTGCTCAATCGTCAAGTTGGCAGCCTTGTGCGTGAGTGCCTTGCTGTGCATGAATGCGACCATGGCTCAAACAGCTGAGCCAGTTGTATCAGTGGTCTTTGCTGGCGACATCATGCTCGAAGGCGGGCCCGACCGTGCCATTCGTCGTGGCCGTGACCCTTTTGCGGGTGTGGCGCATGTGTTCAAAGGCGCTGACATCCGTCTCGGTAACTTGGAATGCGTGGTGGCCACTGTAGGTTCGGTGGAACCTGAAAAGCCCAATGTGTTCAGAGTGCATCCGCGAGGCTTGAAGTATGTCAAACGCCACTTTGACGCAGTGGGTTTGGCCAACAACCATTCGGGCGACTATGGCCCTCAAGCCTTTGCGCAGATGCTGGGCTTGCTCAAGCAATCAGGCTTGGGCTATTACGGTGGAGGCCTTGACCTGAAAGAGGCGCACAAGCCACTCATCCTAGAGCGCCAAGGCTTACGCATTGCCATTCTTGGTTATGACGAGTTTCAACCGCGCAACTTCGAGGCCGACCATGACCGACCTGGCGTGGCTTGGAGTGAAGACGAGCAAGTGGTCCGTGACATCAAAGATGCGCGTCGTGTGTGGAAAGCAGATGTCGTGATTCCAGTGATGCACTGGGGTTGGGAAGAGCCGATCGCCAACGCACGTCAACGCGCGCTAGCGAGGCTGATGATTGATGCTGGCGCAGATGCTGTCATTGGCGGTCATCCGCACCAGTTGCAAGACACCGATCAATACAAAGGCAAACCCATTTTCTATAGCTTGGGTAACTTTGTGTTTGAAGGCTTTCCCGACAAAGTCAACAACGTGGCTTGGGTGGTGCGTTTATCGGTTGACCGTCAGGGCGTGCGCGCTTGGCAGGCGCATCAGGTAGATATCGACAAGCAGGGATTACCGCATGCAGCAAAGCGTGCAATCCAAGAAGTGACACTGCGCTGACTTGTCTAACCAACACTCGCGCAAGTCGATTTTCTTGATTTTTCGTTTTTTTTTAGGTAGGCGCCAAGGCCTTCAGCCATTTTGTAGCGGGCAAAGGCCAACGCGCCTGAATGGCTTGTGCTTTTTGTTGCAGCATGTCTTGATCAAACGGGCGAGGTGTGCGAAACGCCATCACGATGGTGTTGCCTGCCGTGGTGGGCTTGAATGCCCAAACTGCATCTGCACCAAAAGCTGCCTTGATTTTTTGCAGGCTCGCTCCGTAGCTCATGGCATGACCAAATAAGTTGACCGTCATACAGCCTTGCTCTGTGAGCATGTTTCGGCAGTTGCGATAAAACGCCTCTGTATCAATGACGGGTTGGGCTGCATCTTGGTCATAGAGGTCGACTTGCAGTGCATCGATTACTCCCTGCCATTGCGCTTGTGCAGCAGCTTCGCCCGCATCGCCGCAAACTACGTTGAGCTTGGCACTGTTTTCAGGCAATTTGAACCAGCGTCTGCATGCGTCTATCACTTGGGGGTTCAACTCAACCGCCGTTGTTTGCATGTCTAAGTGATGGCCGCAAAACTTGGTCAATGAGGCTGCGCCTAATCCCAGTTGCATGGCGTGCAAATGTTTGACTTGATCGATGTCCGTCAACAGCAGCCAAGCCATCATGCGTTGCACATATTCGAGGTGAATATCAAATGGCGTGTTGATCTTCATGGACCCCTGCACGGCAGGGGTACCCAAATGCAAAAAACGCATATCGCCGTAATCTGCAAACGTCACTACAGGCAAATCCCCATGGTTTTGCAGAACTTCGCCGCCACTGAACGCTCGTGCTTGTTTTTTGGCCATCCATATGCCAGTGCCAATGGCCAAGACGCAAGCGAGCAATCCCAAGATCCAATCAATGGGGGTGAGGGCGGCATCGATATCGTTTAAAAAGTCCATGTGAATGAGCACCGATGAATAAGAAAAAGCCCCTGCACGTGAATGCAGGGGCTTAACTTTTGGCTCCTCGACCTGGGCTCGAACCAGGGACCTACGGATTAACAGTCCGGCGCTCTACCGACTGAGCTATCGAGGAATGCAGCAAGTATAGCGCATTTTTTGGGTGTTTTTCAGAGGTGAAACACAACGGTTGCACGAACTGTTCTTGGTGCGCCCGGATACAAGAAATACTGGCCATATTGGCGCGGCGATTCGCGCCAATACTGTTTGTTGGCTAAGTTGTTGATCGCCAATGTCCAGCTTGACGCCACGTTGTTGATTTTGATGTCGTAGTGCGTGGTGGCATCAAATGTGGTCCAAGCGGGCAGGCGGATATCGCCATTTTCTGTGACGTTGCGCTTGCCTTCATGTGACACGCGCAGGCTAGAGCGCAAACCACCGATGCTCGGATACCGATACTCGGTCATGCCGCGCAAGATGTATTGCGGCACATTGATGGGGCCTTGGCCGTTAAGGTCGGTTTGGATGACGGCGTTTTCACGTTTTGCATCTAGCCACATGGCGCTGCCGCTCAAATTCCATTGGCTCAAATTAGTCAGACTGCTGAGCTCTAGGCCTTGGTGATGGTTTTGTCCGTCCATCTGAAGCGTGCATGAGTTTGGATTGTTGTTGCAACCCAGGCCATTTGTTGTTTGTGGGCGTTTGATGTCAAACCAAGTGGCTTGCCAGAAGCTGTGTTGGTTTTGCCGTTTGAAACCTACTTCGCGTTGCGTGCTGCGCAATGCTGGCAAAGGTTGACCTGCATTGGTGTAGCTGGAAATTTTGGGCGTTGCTTCGGCCTCAAGCCCATTGCCATAGCTGACGTATACCGTGTCGTTGGCGTTGAGCTGCTGGCTCAGTGCGACCCAGGGTGTGTTGACGCTCCGTGTGTCTTGTACGTTAGCAGTGCCGTTGGTTTGCACACTTTGACGGTTGAGTTGTGTGAATCTGAGCCCTAGCCATGCAGTGGTTTTTTGACTGAGTCGCACGCGGTCGTTCAACGCAATTTCTGTGTTGTAGTCCGAGTTGTTGGTCATGGGGCCGCCTCGGCTGTTGGGCGTGGTGTTGGGGATCAGGCCGCCGTTGAGACTGTTGGTCGTTCCGACCAATTCATCGGTATGCGTGCTTGGCATGCGATTGATTTGGCGTTGTCGCATCACACTGACCTTGAAGTTGTGTTCAAGACCCGCCATCAAGTGCTGACCGCGCAAGTCCGTTTGAATCACCTCGTTGTTGCGCCGTTCGTTCTCACTGCGGTAGTCGCGGATTTCGAAATCGCCGTTGGCACAAAACCTGTCAGTGGGTGCGGTGGGACACCCAGATGCATACACCAACCGGTCATCAGCGCGCAGATGTTGTATGCCGGCTTGGGTGGTCCAAATCCAGTTGTTCTCAAGCTGATGACGCCAACGCAATGTGCCTGTTTGACCATCAAACACGCCCGGCTGTGAATTGGGCTGGCGTGTGATGTTGCGAGTGCCATCCACCGTTGGGTGCAATGCGTTGGTTCCTGCGCCAAGGAGGCTGTAGAAATTGACGCCGATTTGTTGGTGATGACTTTGCTCAAATTCCCACTCAAGGCGATTGTTTGAATCGATTCGCCAGTCCATGGCCAAAGCCAAGAGGTTGCGGTGGCCTTTGGTGTCTCGAATGTATGGATCCAGATCTTCGTGTGCCACGTTGAAGCGGTAGCCAAAGCTGGCGTCTTCACCGAAACGTCCACCTAGGTCTGCACCCGATAGACGGTTGTTGCCGGGGCCGTAGCTCAGCGTGACATCGCGTATGGTTTTGTCAGCGCTGCTCGGTGCGCGTTTGACCACATAGTTCACCAAGCCGCCTGGTGCACTGGTGCCAGATTGAATGCCACTGGTACCTTTGAGAAGTTCAATCCGCTCTTTGTTGTCCATCGGGATGATGGTCTCGGCAGAGATGGGCAAGCCTTCGCGGCGGTAGTTGTAGCGGTTGTCGAGGGCGTAGCCTCGCACACTGAGTTTGTCCCAATAAGCGGGGAGGTTGTAGCTGTCACTGACTGAGGCGTCTAGTCGCAAAGCGTCGGTGATGCGTTGTGCGCCCGTGTCACGCAAGGTAGCGTTGTCAAACGCTGTGACGCTGATCGGCAGTTCTTGTTGAGACGCCCCATCAAAGCCAGAGACTCGGATGGGTGGCTCGGCAATGATGGTGATTTCGCTGGGGGCCTGTTGCGCAAAAGCAGATGAGGTCAGGGCGATACAAAGTGCAACTGCGCTTTGTATCGGAGAGACTTTCAGGTTGCTAAACTTCGAGCGCATCTAGCAATTTTATTGGATTAATTACATGCGAAATTGCACAGTGGCCCTGAGTGTGCGTGGCGCTCCTGGGTAGAGGTAGTAGTGACCAAATTGCTTTGGAGATTCGCGCCAGTAGCGCTTGTCCGCTAAGTTATCAATTCCAAGTGTCCATGACGTAGCCAAGCTGTTGAACTTGGTGTCGTAATGGGCACTTGCATCGAGTGTCGTCCATGCTGGCAGTTGAACGCTGCCATTTTCGGTGACTTGGCGCTCGCCCTCATGTGACAAGCGCAAACCTGTACGCAAACCCGGAACGCTGGCATAGCGGTATTCGACCATGCTGCGTAAGACAAACTTGGGCACGTTCAGCGGTGTTGAGCCGACTAGGCTTGGGTTTTGTGTGACGTCTGCAATTTCAGCGTGCATCCATTGCGCGGTTGTTCCGAGTTTCCATTGGCGTTCTGTCCAGTTTGCGCCGAGCTCGATGCCGTGGTGGGTTTGCTTGCCATCTAAGTAACGCTGAAAATAACCAGGGGAGATCACTTCGTCATGAGTTAGTGGGCGTTCAATTTGAAAGATTGATGCATTCCAGCGAATCGCATGCTGTTCAGCAATGTTTCGAATGCCGAACTCAGATTGCCGACTTCTACCGACGCCTAGGATTTCACCTGCATTTGCATAAAGCCCTGAGCTGTTAGGTGTTACGTTTTGCTCTATGCCATGCCCGTGGGATGCATAGAGTAATACATGATCCAGCTTTGTTGACACGCCGATCCAAGGCAAATTGATGCCACCTCGCATATTGCTTGGGTTTGTGTCAGCAGTTGGTGCATTTTGCGAGCTCGATTTGTTGAAGTCAACATGCCTCAATCCTGCCCAAAGCGTCGTTTGTGCAGTCATTTCAATTCGGTCTTTCACGCTAATTTCGGTTGAATATTCGCTTCGATTTGTATTGGCAAACTGTGGGTCAGGAGCTGCTGTTGAGTTACTCCAACCACTCACATTACCGTAGCCTGCTGGATTCCATGCTTGCATTGGTGGAAATCTGTCGAGCTGTCTTTGTCGCGAAATGTCAAACGTTAAACCATGTTTGATTGAACCTACAAGAACGTCGCCTGACAGTTGGGTTAATAGTGCATCTACGATACGGCGTTCTTTTTCGCTGCGATAGTCATCAATTTCAAATTTCCCATCGCTTGTAAATTGGTTGCATATTTGATCTGCGCCATAACAGTTGTAGCCAAATCCATAAGTCAACCGGTCATCGGTCTTGAGTCGTTGCGCGCCGTATTGCGTTGTCCAACGCCATCCAGCATCCAGTTCTTGACGCACGCGCACAGAACCCGTCAATGCATCAAACACACCGGGCTGTGACCAAGGCTGTCTTGTCAAGTTGATGCGTGGGTCCACTGGCGCAGGCAGCACGCCACCCAGCAAGCTATAGCCATTGATGCCAATTTGCTCACGGTGCGACTGCTCAAACTCAAAGTCAATCACAGTGCCTGGTTTCAAGCGCCAGTCCATGGCCAGTGCCACCAAGTCACGATGACCTTGTGTGTTGCGAATGTAGGGATTGAGGTCTTCATGGGCCACGTTGAAGCGATAGCCAAACTCAGCCATTTCGCCAAAGCGTCCGCCCAAGTCAACGGCAACTGAGCGGTTGTCGCCTTGGCCGTAACTCAAGGTGACGTTTCGAATTTGTTGTTCAGCACGGCTAGGCGATCGCTTGACCACGTAGTTCACCAAGCCGCCTGGTGAACTGGTGCCTGCTTGAATGCCGCTGGTTCCTTTGAGTAGTTCAATGCGTTCTTTGTTTTCCATGGGGATCATGGTTTCCGCGCTGATGGGCATGCCTTCTCGGCGGTAGTTGTAGCGGTTGTCCAGCGTGAAGCCGCGCACGCTCAATATGTCCCAGTAGGCTGGCGAGTTGTAGCTGTCGCTGACCGATGCATCTAGGTGCAAGGCGTCAGATACGCGGCGTGCGCCAATGTCTTCTAGCGTGGCATGGGTGATGGTGGTGGTGGAGAAAGGCAGCTCTTGCGCTGGCACATCACCAAAGCCTGACACGCGCGCAGGCAGCTTGTCGGTAATGGTAATTTCAGTGGGATTTTGTTGCGCCCAAGCGGACGCACACGATGCGATGCACAACACAACAGCTGCGCGAACGCGAGTTGCTTTTAAAAATGGCGAACGGTTTGCCATGACGTTTCCTTTAACGTGATGGCAGGTCGGCTGACTTTGTAACGAGTGAATGCTCTTGTGAGTGAAGAGCCTCGTAATAAGACCAAGCTTCCCTGCGCGAGGATTACCTCAAGTCCTTGCGGACTTTGAGACCCGATTTAGGCGGATCTCAACAGGTTCAAAGGGACTTTCTCAGTCGAAGTCAGTGACGGCTTCAACACCCCTAGCGAATGCGTTATTTCTAACGCGGTGTGTATTTTATGCGAGCCCGAGCAGGCGATGCAGTTCGGTCGACGTTGTCGTGTATTGCAGCAAGGTCTTTCGTGTGGGATGCACGATGGCGGCCGCACCAAAGGCGGCGAGGGTGGCTTCGTGGAAGCCGCACAGGATCAGTTTTTTCTTGCCGGGGTAGGTGTTGATGTCGCCCACGGCAAAGATGCCGGGCACATCTGTGGCGAAGGTTTCGTTGTTGACCACCAGTTGCTTGCGCTCAATTGCCAAGCCCCAGTTGGCGATGGGGCCGAGTTTGGGTGAGAGGCCCAAGAATGCCAACACATGTTGTGCGGGGCGCTCAATGGTTTGACCATCGGGTGTGGCTACTTGTAAGGCGTGCAGCTGATTAGCCTTGCTCAGCAGGGCAGTGGATTGTCCGATTTGCAGTTGCAGCTTGCCGCTTGCCACCGCATCACGCATGGCTTGCAGAAGTATTGGCTCGGCGGCGAATACATCGCGGCGGTGCATCAGCGTCACGCTTTTAGGTGGTTGTGCTTCGAGTGTGAGTTTCAACGCGGCTGCGACTGCAGGCTCTTCGCCGCCCATTACCACCACATCTTGGTCCGCAAAGCGCGCGGTATCGCTCAGGCGGTAGTGCAGGTACGTGCCTTCTAGTTCAGCAGCACCTTCTACGCTCAGCTTGCGCGCTTGAAACGCGCCCACACCAGCGGCAATGATCAGCACCTTGCAAACAAAGTGCAGGCCAGTGGACGTGCGAACAGAGATATGCCCATCGTCTTGTCGTTCGACTTCGGTCACTTCTTGGTTGAGGTGAAACGTGGGTGCTAAGGGTTTGATTTGCGTTTGCAGTTGCGCTACCAACTCACGGCCCGTGCACACAGGGATGCCGGGAATGTCGTAAATAGGTTTGTCTGCGTAGAGTTCAACACACTGGCCGCCCGCATGGGGCAGTGCGTCAATGATGTGGCTGCGAATGTCTTGCAGCCCGAGCTGAAAAGCCTGAAACAGGCCCACTGGGCCTGCGCCCACGATGACGGCGTCAGTATGAATCGTGGCTGCCGTCACCGTATGTGCCGTCATGGGCTATTTGCGCTGAAGTGCTTAGCGCTTGAGTTCGGCGAGCTTGCCGGTTTTGTCTTTCCATGCATCCGCATCGGCCATGGGCGCTTTGCGCTTGGTGATGCTAGGCCAGCCGATGAGCGACAACTCAGCGTTGAGCTTGGTCATGTGCTCTTGGCCTTCTGGCACGTCTTCTTCGGCGTAGATAGCGTTCACAGGGCACTCGGGGATGCATACCGCACAGTCGATGCACTCGTCTGGGTCGATGGTGAGGAAGTTAGGGCCTTCGCGGAAGCAGTCGACGGGACAAACGTCCACACAGTCGGTGTACTTACATTGGATACAGGCTTCGGCGACAACGTGCGTCATGACAATTCAATCGATGGGTAAAAAAGAGGGCGCAGCAGCGGGAGCTGCGCGCCAAGCCTTTGATTTTAAACGGGATTCAATACGGGGCTAGAAGCTGG
>JACCDU010205270.1_pt1 | contig 12395 bp, 10 predicted proteins | sample 7446081 | NCBI WGS metagenome assembly JACCDU01 (sample SAMN15323447, study PRJNA562643) | freshwater metagenome | isolation source: river surface water | place: USA:Blue River Watershed | collected 2017-08-17 | reverse complement strand
AGTCTTGGTCCTGGTTATGAGCGGTCTATTTAAAAATGGCAGGGGAGGAAGGATTCGAACCTTCGCATGCTGGAATCAAAATCCAGTGCCTTAACCAGCTTGGCGACTCCCCTATGGTTGTTACGTTTCCACCATTAAATTCAAATGCGGGTGGTTATCTAATCCTCTAACTATGAAGCCTATTGTGTCTTGAGGCTTTTTTTCTAAAATTTCTTTGCCAATATCCATCGTATTTAAAGGGATAAAAATGCATGATCCTGAACCCGTCATTTTTGCCTGGCCAAATTGGTTTAACCAATCAAAAGCAACGGAAATGCCTTTAAATTTTTTTAAGACTCCTTTTTCTAGGTCATTGGCCAAATTTTTTAGGTCCAATTCATCGGAAAAGCCTGCTATTTTCAATGGAATCCGGTCTTTTGTCAATTCAAGTGACTCAAAAACCTCCCTTGAAGAAACCCTTTCATTCGGGGCTATCACAAGGTAATATCGCATAGCGATAGTGAAAGGCGTGAGTTTTTCCCCTATACCTTCAGCCCAAGCATTTTGGCCAAAAACAAAGAAAGGGACATCAGCCCCTAATTTAAGGGCTAATTCTTGGAGCTCTTTTTGACTCAGATTGCATTGCCATAGGTCATTTAAGGCCATAAGCGTCGAAGCAGCATCTGAACTTCCGCCACCAAGACCACCCCCCATCGGAATATTTTTTTCAATAAAAATATCTGCTCCCGACTGATTCTCGCAAAAAGGTTTTAATATTTGAGCCGCTTTGATTGTTAAGTCATCATATTCCTGAATCTCATGGTGATCGGAAATGCGACGTATATTCCCAGATGTATTTGTTTTAATAAAAATATGATCATAAAGACTAATAAGCTGGAAAACTGTTTGGATGTTGTGATAGCCATCAGTTCGCTTGTTAACGACATGAAGAAATAGATTTAATTTAGCAGGCGCTAAAAATTTCTTAAATCCCATACCTATCAGTTCATTTGCCTGCAATGTTAATAATCTCTTCTACAATAAAATTAAAACTGAATGTACCTTGGGATATTGATATTTTAGATGGAATAGTCAGTTTGTCTTGCGTCTTAAATGCATTAATTACAATCTTCCATTCATCGTTATAAAAATGCGTAGCTCGATTCAATTGATTATCTTCTTTGTGCAAATCTTTAATCCGCTCAATATGATTTGTAATAAGATTTCTAAACAAGTCCGGTGAGATATTCTTTCCGAATAAGGCTTGTATGTAATGATCAAAATCATCTCCAGATAAAACTTTTCCATTGCTATCAATGATCTTTTTTTCATTGGCTGAGTAAATGATTTTTGCTATCTGATTATTGAAAGGTGTAAAAATATCAATTTCATCTTGATTGTTTTCATAGTGCCAAATAAGTCGACCCGAACCGCCCTTAGAGTCAATAGAATAGGAGAACTTAGCTTTTATAGAAAATTGTTCAATGAACTGATTTTTATTCATTGCTTGAGACGTCTCAATTGAAGGTGTATGAGATTTAAACATCTCAAATGGATCGTTTAAAGTTGCGCATGCAGAAAGAAAAAAAGTTGCTAAAAAAGTTAGAACATATTTAAAATTCAATTGATAGCCAACTCTTGAAAATTAATGAAGTCTTTTGAAGGTTTCTTTTAAAATTTCGTTATCAGGAAATGATTGAAGTGAAAGATCCCAGATATCATTTGCTTCCTTTTTTCTTCCTTGGGCCCATAAAATCTCACCTAGGTGCGCGGCGATTTCAGGATCAGGTTGCACGTCATATGCTTTTTGAATAAATGAAAGCGCTGAATCTAGTTTGCCCAATCTATAATAGAGCCAGCCCATGCTATCTAAAATGTAATGATTATTAGGCGAAATTGACAAAGCAACTTCAATATATTTTTTAGCGTCTTCTAAATTGATATTACGATCCGCATATGAATACCCTAGGGCATTGTATGCAACAGCATAATCAGGTTTGATTTTAATAGCTTCTCTTAAAAGCTTTTCCATTAAGTCATATTTTTTTAATTTGTCGGCAAGAAGCGCATAATCAAATTTAAATTCAGGTGAATGAGGGAAGTTCGATGCCTCATTTTGCATAATTTGAAATGCCTCTTGGTGGCGATTAGCTCTGGTGAGAAATGACGCCTTTGATTGAATGATGGTTAATTTTTCATCAGGCGAATTTGGTTTGAGTTCGTCTAAAAAGCGCAATGCTTTATCAACGGATTCTTTTTTTGCAATGATTTCAGCCGTGATTAGTTTTGATTCAATAAAGCGAGGCCCATTATTAATTTTATTGAGCCAAGTGATTGCTGCTTCGCTTTGATTTTTTTTGTCTGCTATCTTCGCAAGATAGACGAATATTTGATCTTTATCCTTGGGATTTCTTTTTAGGCTTTGCAGGAAATATTTTTCCGCAAGATCGTAATCTTCAAGCTCTATTGACAACAGACCCACAGCGACTGTAATTTCTGCTGAACTATTTGCAGTATTTACAAGCTTGATGAATTCAGTTTTTGCTTCATTAAACTTTCTACCATTAGTGAGTAATTTTGCATATTCCAGCCTTACTTCGCTTGATTTAGGATATTTGTTTAAAAAATCACTGAAAAAAGCAAGGGCTTTCTCAGGATTTTCTTGGGCTAAGATTTGCCCTTTGAACAAAATAGGCATTTCCCAATCTGGCTTAATTTGATTTACAGAGGCTATTTCTTTTTCATATGTTTTTTGATCATTGTTTAACCAGGCAGCGTGAGCCACAGCAAAATGTGCCTCAGCTAATTTGGGATAAGGCTGAGCTAAATCTATGACAAGTGTCAATACAGCTTTTTTATCGGACACTCTGGAGAAAAGACTATTTAAATACAAAAAACCACCCGCTCTTGTTTTTTCTTTAAGTAAAAGTTTTTGAAGAATTGGTTTGGCCTCATTGAGTTTATTGTTTGCTATAAGAATCTCACTGAGGACTTGTTGTGCATCAATAGAGTCTTTATTAAGCTCATTCCAAATTTTAGAAGCTTCTAAAGCTATAACGCCATTTCTTGTATAGCTAGTCAGTCTCGTAGCGCGTTCGGCTAAAAGTGCGTTATCTGTTTGCTTTGCTAAATCTAAAAAAAGTTCGCTAGCAAGATTAAGTTCGCCACGCTGAGAAGCAATTTCAGCCAATAAGAGCTTAAAAACAAGATCGGGATTGGTATAATTGTCAATAGAGCTAGATGGATCAGGTTTAGCATTAGCAAGCGCGCCAAAGGATAGAAGAGTAAAAAGTGAAAATATTCGAAGCAGATGCATAAAGTTTCCTGAGATTTGATTTCTTCAATAGTTTAAACTAATTTGACTAATTATTAGTCTGATAACAATGATGTGATGGTTAATAAACCAAAACAATATTTTTAATATGTATAATCTATGATTCATTTTTTCAATAAAAATTCAAAAAAACATCTATGTCGAATTTAACCCTAGAAGCTATTGAGCTAACACGTCTTTTTGGTGGCCGTGAGGCTGTTAAAAATGTAAGTTTTCATTTAGAAAAGGGTGAAGTTTTAGGCTTTTTGGGACCAAATGGTGCTGGTAAATCTACTACCATGCGTATGCTCACGGGTAATTTAGCTCCTTCGATTGGTACGGTAAAAATTTGTGGTATCGACATGATCGAAAATCCTAAAGAAGCAAAAGCATTGATTGGCTATTTGCCTGAAATGCGACCTTTATATAAAGAACTTACGGTTGACGAGTTTTTAACTATTGCTGCTCGTCTTCACAAGGTGCCTAGTAAGCAAATTAAAAAAGCTGTAGATATTGCAAAAGAAAAATGCGGTTTAAGCCACATGAGTAAGCGATTAATTGAAAACTTATCTAACGGATATCAGCAGCGTGTAGCTATTGCTCAAGCTATTATTCATAATCCATTGGTTGTGATTTTAGACGAGCCAACAGTAGGTCTTGACCCAATTCAAATTAGAGAAATTAGATCTCTTATTCGGGAAATAGGTCAAAAGCATAGCGTTATTTTGTCCACACATATTCTTCCTGAAGTTGAAATGGTTTGTGATCGTGTGCAGATTATTGATAAAGGTAATTTAGTATTTCATGGTTCTATTGACGAATTAAAACAACATCGACAAGGAAATAAACTTTTGGCAGGCTTTTCAAAAGCACCTCCTTTGTCAGCGCTTAAAGATATTGAAGGTGTGACTAAGGTTGAAAAAGTTGAGGCAGATATGTATCGCATACATTTTAAAAACAAACAATCACCGTCAGAAGCTATCGTGAAACTGTCAGTGAAAAATCGTTGGGGGCTTTATCAAATTGCTCCTGATCAAACAACCCTTGAAGATGTTTTTGTACAATTAACTGAAAAGAAACAAAAAAATTAAACACATATGAGTGGCAACCAAAAATGATCTTAAATATTGCAAGAAAAGAACTTAAAAGTTTGTTCGCGTCACCGATGGGATGGATTATTCTCGCGCTTCTTATGATGGCATTTGGAAGTTATTACCTTACGGGGGTTAATAATTACTTTGAGGTAATGTCAGGTGCAATTCGGCCTGCAGAGCGTGTGGGCGTCACTATATTTGTTGGGCAAACAGTTTATAGTATTGCTTCTTTTATTATGCTTTTCGCAGTTCCTCTTCTTACAATGCGACTTATTAGTGAAGAAAGACGAAGTCAAACCTTACCATTTTTATTCAGCGCACCCATTTCACTTACTGAAATAGTTCTAGGAAAATTTGTAGGCTTAATTGTTTTTTTAAGTATTCTTGTTTTTTATATTTTTCTTATGCTCACAACGCTTAATATTTGGGCAGATATAGATTTTGGTTATCTCATTGCTAACTCGATAGGCCTTTGGCTGCTTGTAGCAAGTTTTTCAGCGCTCGGTATTTATTTTTCAAGCTTAACCCAACAACCTATTATTGCTGCAATATTAAGTTTTATTTCTCTTTTTGCATTAATGATTATGGAACGTTTTTTTGCAAGCGATCCTAATCATTGGTTCTCTTACTTGTCACTTATGAAGCATTTTCAAAGCTTCTCAAGGGGCCTTATTGATAGCTCAGATTTAATGTATTTCTTTTTATTTATATCAACATTTTTAACATTAACGATTAGACGTCTCGATGCTGACAGGCTTCGTGGATAAATATTTATGAAAATTAATTCAAAATTAAGATTACAAATTCTCATTCAGAATAGTTTTTTTGTTGTTCTATTTGTTGTTTTAGTATTTCTTTTGGGTTTTCTTGCAAATCAATATAAATATTCAAAAGATATTACACAAGCCAATCGAAATACGCTCACCACCGGAAGTATCAATGTCCTTAAACAAATGAAAGGACCAATTTCACTAACCGTGTTTGCATCTAAAGATGATGTAAATAATGGAGATACTTTTAGACAAGGTATTATTAATTTCATGACCAGGTATCAAAGAACTAAACCTGATATCAATATTAAATTTATCAGCCCCATAGAAGAGCCAAAATTAGCGCAAGAAATGGGAATTAAGGTAGATGGTGAAGTTGTAGTTGAGTATCAAAAAAGATCAGAGCACATCAACCCTCCTTTTGCCGAGCAGGAGATGACCAATCTTTTTATGCGTTTATCTAGAACCAATCAGCAAGCTGTTATGTATTTAGATGGTCACGGCGAAAGAAATTTAATTGGACTTAAAAACAATGACGTAGGTGAATTCGGTAAGCAATTAGAATCCAAGGGCTTTAAATTTGCCAATCCAAACCTTGCTGTAGAGTCAGAAGTGCCCTTAAATGGTTCAATGCTAGTAATTGCTAGCCCACAAAAAAATATTTCAGCTGTGGAAGCTAAAAAAATTAAAAAATTCCTAGAATCTGGTGGGAATTTACTTTGGCTTCTTGATGATAATAACTTTCATGGCTTGGAAGAGGTGGCTTCATATCTTGGACTCACTGTTTCAAATGAACATGTAGTAGATCCAACAGCAAAAGTTGAAGGTGCCGATGAAAATGTATCCTTCGCATCCTCCTATGGTGTGCATGCAATCACTAAAAATTTTATGCTAAGAACGCTCTTTTCGAATGCGCATGAAGTGAGCGCCAAAGGCACGTTAGAAAATGGATGGGAGGTTAGTAAACTTATCGAGGTTTCTCCAAATGGTTGGTTAGAGTCTTCACAATCAAAAGCAAATCAAAAATCAACTTTTGATAAGAATAATGACAAACCAGGCCCCATTAATATTGCAGTCGCTCTTCAAAGGATTTATGGTAAAAAAGGGCAAAGAGTTGTTGTAGTTGGTAATGGAAATTTCTTATCTAATACATTTATTACGACAGGTGGTAATTTAGATCTTGGTATTAATATGATTAATTGGTTGTCAGGAGACGATAATTTAATCTCTATTCAGCCTATGCCCTTAAAAGATGTGAATGTAACTATTCCAAATGATAACACTTCTGTTTTGGTTGCCTGGACAGTATTCCATAGCTTCCAGTATTTCATCCCACTCATTATTTTTGTTTTAGGAATTTTTTTCTGGTTTAAGCGCAGAAAAGCTTAGAATTGAAATATGAAAAATCGTTGGTTAATTAATATTATTTTGCTTGTGATTGTTTTAACGATTTCTCTTTTTCTAGCTCTTAAACCCCCACAAAAAAAACAAACAAAACAATTTGAAGTCAGCACTTTTAATTTAAGTGATTTTGATGCTCTTAAGATTGATTTTCCCTCTAGAGCATCTGTTATTATTAAAAAAAATAATGAAGCCTGGGATATGCTTGAGCCGATCAAAGGTCGCGCAGATCAATTTTCAGTTCAAAAAATTATTTCTATCGTGGCAACATCTAGTAGTGAAAAATTACCATCAAATGACCTGTCTAAATATGGCTTAGATAAGCCTACCGTTAAATTAAAACTTCAACATAAGGGTGCAGAAGAAGAGTTTATTTTTGGTACATATAATTCCGTCACGGAAGATCAATATCTTTTATATAAAAATAACGTATATCTTATCAGTGGTTCTTATTCAGAGGCCGCATCTACTCAGCCTATAGAGCTTATTGATAAATCACCTCTAAGTAGAGCAGAGCAAGTTAAAGAATTTGATTTTTCTCGTCTTGAGCAATGGCAATCTAAACGCTTAAAAGTATCACGCAGTAATAACGAATGGAAAGCCAATGACGGCAACTTGCTTAAACAAGACGAGATGGCTGAATGGTTTGATATGACCTGGGTTAAAAATCCTGCAAGATCAGTAGAAAAGTATCCTTTAGATTTAAGAATCCCATACAAGAGTTTTGATATTCGCACTGAAGACGGTAAAAAAATTACTTTTTTACGCGTGCAAGAATCTCCTGAAACTCAACTATTTAGGGTTGACGAGGGTTTGCTCTATCATTTCGGTAGTGATATTGGGTTTACGATGATGAATCCACCGATTGAGCAATCTAAAAAATAAATTTATTTATGCCGGAACTTCCTGAGGTTGAGATTACCTGTATGGGACTTCAGCCCATACTTAAAAAATCTATCAAAGATATTATTGTTAGAAACGCTTCTCTAAGATGGCCAGTTCCGTCGCATTTAAAAAAAACACTTTCTAACAAAAAAATATTAAATGTTAAAAGACGTGCCAAATATATTCTTATTCAATTTGAGAATGGCCATCTGATGATTCATTTAGGCATGTCCGGACGACTTGAAATTTTAAGTAAAGATATTTCTCCGCATAAGCACGATCATGTGGATATTGAATTTCACAACACAAAAAATATTTTAAGATATACAGACCCTAGAAGATTTGGCTCCATACTTTGGGTAGATAGTGATATTAACCAGCACTTTTTGATATCAAAATTAGGCCCCGAGCCCTTGGAAAAATTATTTACTGAAAAATATTTATTTTTAAAAACACAAAATAAAAAAACTACTATAAAAAATATTATTATGGATAGCCATATTGTTGTAGGAGTTGGAAATATTTACGCAAGCGAATCATTATTTAAGGCTGGTGTACTTCCAAGCAGAATAGCTCAGGACGTCACATTAAGTGAATGCAAGAAGATCGTAAAATATATCAAAGAAACACTGCATAAAGCTATCGAATTAGGGGGCAGTTCACTTAGAGATTTTTATAATGTGAACGGACAGTCCGGGTACTTTCAACAAACATATGCAGTGTATGGAAGAAAAGGGAAAGCCTGTCGCAAGTGCAGATCAACCATTGAATCAATAATTATTGCGCAGCGATCAAGCTTTTTTTGCCCTAAATGCCAAACTTAATTATTGATTTTATCTGCTTCCTTTATGATTTTAGGAAGCAAAGAACCTACTATCATCCCAATAATGCTATTACCCAAGCCTATAAGTTGTGGAGGTAATGGTGCATGGTCACCGAGAAAAAATTCAGCAAATAACCAAGACCCTATTCCTCCAATAATAGCCAATAAAGCTCCCTGACTATTTGCTTTTTTCCAAAATGCACCAAACACAAGCGGGACAAATGCGCCCGCAAGTGTAATTTTATAAGCTGACTCAACCATTTTAAAAATTGATAGATTTGAACTGAGTGCATAAAGTAAAACAATAGAAGAAAAACATACAAGTGTAATTCTCATAATTTTAAGTAAATGCTTATCGCTAATTTTTGGAAAATACCCTTTTACAATATTTTCTGCAAAAGTAATGGAAGGTGCTAAAAGTGTAGCTGATGAACAACTCATAATAGCTGATAAAACTGCTCCGAAAAATATTACCTGAGCAAATAAAGGCATGTAATTAAGCACAAGCATTGGTAAAACGTGTTGTGAATTTCTATTTACAAGACCATTAAAATATTCTGCGTCAATTAAAGTTGCTGAGTAAGCAATAAACATTGGTACAAATGTGAATGTAAAATAAATTAATGCACCGAGTATCGAGCCGTATAAGGCAATTTTTGCATTTTTCGCAGATGTAACTCGTTGAAATACATCTTGTTGAGGAACTGATCCCAGCATCATAGTAATCCATGTCCCAAAAAAAGTAACCCATGTCCAAATATCACCTTTAGGAAAAAAATCTAGTTTATGATTAATGGCAGCACTTTCAATTACAGGACTAATTCCGCCCGTTAATTGAGAAATTGCATTTGCAATATAAAGAAGCCCACCAATAACCATGATCATTTGAATAAAATCTAAAATAGCCACAGACAACATACCGCCAAATGTGGTGAAAGTAAGTACAATTAATGTACCAATAATCATACCCATTTGCTCGCTAATAAATTGATCTGTAATTAGATTAAATATTAAACCAAGCGCCTTAATCTGTGCTGCCACCCATCCTAAGTACGAAATAACAATAGCGATAGTCGTTAAAACCTCAATGGTTCTGTTGTATCTGGCTTTATAGAAGTCACCTAAGGTGATGATATTTAATTTGTATAATTTAGAGGAAAAAAATAAGCCGGCAATAATCAAACAAAGACTTGAGCCAAAGGGATCAGCTACAACACCATTTAATCCTTCTTTAACGAAAGTTGATGAAACACCAAAAATGGCTTCTGCGCCAAACCATGTAGCAAAGACGGTTGCAGTAACTACAGGAAGCGGAAGGTGGCGACCTGCCACGGCATAATCTTTAGTATTCTTAACGCGAGAAGAGACAAAGATGCCGATTCCAATAGTAACTAATAGATATAGAGATACAAACCAGATAAGCAATTACTGCTTCCTTAATTTATTTAATAAAATAAAACAAGATCACTAAATTTACCAATAAAGTAATTCCAATGAAAGTGATTATGATTTTAAACCAACGAGTTTGATTACTCTGAGACTTTAAGAAGCTTTCAAAGTCATCTTTTGTCATGACGTTTTTATTTTGTGAATTACTTTTTTCGAGAAATTCATGAATGAGTCTAGGTAATTTAGGCGTGAGATGAAGCCAATGAGGAAATTCATTTTTTAAGCTTTTAATAATATGTTTAATACCTTTTTGTTCCGACATATATTTTTTTAAAAATGGGGCAGCTGTTTCCCATAAGTCTAAATCAGGATCTAGGTTTCTACCAAGACCTTCTACATTTAAAAGTGTTTTTTGGAGCATTGTTAGTTGGGGTTGAATTTCCATATTAAATCGTCTAGAGGTTTGAAATAACCTAATGAGCAAACGTCCAAACGAAATTTCTTTTAAGGGTTTATTAAATATAGGCTCACATACCGAACGAATAGCATTTTCAAATTCATCAATAGATGTATCCTTAGGAACCCATCCAGACTCGATATGAGCCAGAGCCACATCATGATAGTCACGCTTAAAAAAAGCTAAAAAATTACGTGCTAAATAGTTCTTATCGTTCTCACTTAAAGAGCCCATAATTCCAAAATCCATAGCAATATAGCGTCCATCATCAGCCACTTGAATATTGCCAGGATGCATATCTGCATGAAAAAAACTATCCCTAAATACTTGGGTAAAAAATATCTCTACACCATTGCGAGCAAGATCTTTGATGTTAATTTTTTTCTTACGAAGTGTTTCGACATGACTGATTGGTGTTCCATGCATTCTTTCCATCACCATCACGTCTTCATTGCAAAAATCCCAATAAACTTCTGGTACGATAAGTAATTTTTTATCTTTGAAATTTTCACCTAAGCGACTGCAATTTGCTGCATCTAACATAAGATTTAATTCGCTCTGCACATGCTTATAAAATTCAGCAACCACTTCTCTAGGTCTTAGGCGCTTTCCATCAGACCAGATTAATTCTAGTAAGCGAGCGATAAGATATAAAAGCTTAATGTCTTTATCAATGACGTGCTTGATATTGGGCCTTAATATTTTGACTGCAACATCTTTACCGTCATGGAGTGTTGCAAAATGAACTTGTGCTACTGATGCGCTTGCTATTGGCTTAGTATCGAAAGATTTAAAAATCTTATCTAGTGACTTGCCATACGAGCCCGTAATAATTTTTTCGGCATCTTTATATGGAAAAGGAGGTACTTGATCCTGGAGCAAAGCTAATTCATCAGCAATGTCCAAGGGAATGAGATCTCTTCTAGTAGATAACAGTTGGCCGAACTTAACAAAGATAGGGCCTAAACTTTCAAGCGCAAGCCTAAGTCTTGTTCCTCTATTTTTATTATGTGGCCTAAAGAAAAAGATTATTGAGATAAAGCTAGCAAGAAGATTGAGCTTTCGATTGAATATAATAAACTCCTCAAGTCGATACTTAAGGAGTATGTAGATAATGTAAATAAGCCTAATATATTTCATAGTTTTTGAAGTCTTTGCTCTAAGCGATCAACATCAAATCGCAAGGTATCAACTTCTTTATTGAATTGATCAACCAGTCTTTTTTTTGCAATAAGTGGTTTTTCTTCGAGCCAATATTCTTTGAAGGTATCTGCGATATTGAATGATGTTTCTTTTGTGGTTTTAAGGATTTTTTTTCCTAGCTTTACAAGATGATAAGCTGGAATATCTCCAATCACTTCACTTAAATCGTCTTCATAGTCCCATTCAATATCTTTTAATGCGCTACTTATTACTGTTGCAAAATCTATATCACCTTTAATTTCAATATTTGCTTTTTTATTACCGCGCATCAGCTCTATAGCTGATGATATAGATAATTTAATTTCTGCATCATAATTATCAATACACTCCTTGTATTCTGGAATACCGTCTTCATTCACCCTGAATGCATAATGAATCGGACCAACAACGAATAAAATAGATTTTGATTTATGTTTGGAAAAGTCTTTTTTTAACCATTCATTTTGTTGAAATAAATGATTGGTAAGATTTCTTTTTATAGTGTCAATGATCAAAATTTGTATCCCATGTGAATTGCGACGACGCCCGAGGATAAATTAAGGTACTCCACTTTAGAGAATGACTCTTCCTCCATCATTTTTTTTAATAATTCCTGGTCAGGATGCATTCTTATAGATTCAACAAGATATTGATAGCTTGATTCATCTTTGGCAAATAATTTGCCTAACTTTGGTAATAATTTAAACGAGAATTGATCATAAAAAAATTGTAATGGTTTCCATATTTTTGAAAATTCTAGAATTAAAATTTTTCCCCCTGGAGATAAAACACGATAAATTTCTTTTAGCGCCTTCTTTTTATCTGTCATATTACGAATGCCGAAACCAACAGTGACACAATCAAAATAGTTATCCGGAAATGGAAGGGATTCAGCGTCACATAGGATGGAGGGTATAAAGATACCTTGATCAATTAATTTATCACGCCCAATATTTAACATAGATAAATTGATATCTGAATGAATCATTTGACCTTTAAAGTTGGCTGATTGCACCCCAATTTTTTTTGCAAGAAGAATAGATAGGTCTGCAGTTCCTCCGGCAATATCTAGAATGCGAGCATCTTTCTTGATGTTAGATGT
>JACCDU010062923.1_pt1 | contig 12397 bp, 12 predicted proteins | sample 7446081 | NCBI WGS metagenome assembly JACCDU01 (sample SAMN15323447, study PRJNA562643) | freshwater metagenome | isolation source: river surface water | place: USA:Blue River Watershed | collected 2017-08-17 | reverse complement strand
AAATATCCCGAAAGTAAAGTAATGGAATGCCATAAAATTTTATGCCATTAATTTATTAATAATTATAATTGCGTATTTGGTTTGGAATTAAAAAATGAACCACATTGTAAAGATGTTGGTAGTTGGGGAAAACCCGGTTCAACTGGTGCAACATGGGACTCCGGTCCAGAACATTTATAATGGAAAAATGTTGCAATGAGACTTGGTAATGAAGTTTTAAAACATAGTCCCCATATTGTTTTAGTTGTATAAGGAATTAGCAATGATAGTTCTTATGATTATTATTGTTATAGTTATTGGGGTAGTCATTGGAGGGAATCAAAATTAAAAAACAGTTGGATTTGGTTTAATAAATAAAACAAATTCGCAGTTAGTTGTCATCCATATGGACCAAGTGTTGCACCAACAAAAGAATAATTTTATCATTAAAATTTTCCTTGGAATATGTATGATTATCTTGATTAATGTATGCTTTTTATGCACAAAGAACGTCATGCTCCAATGTTAGTTACAGAATGGGGTGGAAAAAGTGATAATGGTGCAGACTTAAAATATCAATATATGTTAGCAAATTATATGAAAGATTTAAATATTGGAGGATTTCATTGGTGTTGGTCAAGACATAGTTCTGATACCGCTGGTGTATAGATATTAACAAATAATGGTTTTGATATAGATTGGAAAAAAATGGATTATATCAATAAAAGTTGCCCTTAACCAACATATGTTAATTTTAGATCATGTGTAAATGCTCAATAAATATAATCAAGAAGTTTAGATTTAAATATGTTATAATTGGAACTTTAATCAGACAAATAAAGCACAAAAAAATAAGAACAAATAATATAAAATATTTAATCTTTATAAATTAATGATAATACGGACCAATTGGAAATACCTGAAATATAAAAACCTTAATAAATGAATGATATTGATTTTTATTTACCTATGAATTTTAAAACTAAAAATAATCAATTAACAGTTAATGGTAAAAATATTAATATAATTGGTATTACTTGGTATGGTTTGGAAACAAAATAATATTTAGATTTATGTAATTCAATGTCTCAATATTAAAACATTTTAAATTCATTAAAATAATTAGGTTTTAATTATTTAAGAATACCAATTTCATTAAATAAATTAGATGTATAAGATATACAATAAACTGATTCAGAATACATAAATTATATCAAAACAATTGTAAAAACGGCACAAATTAATGGATTTTTGATTGGTTTTACTATATATAATTTTATACATGGTGATAATCCAACGCCAATATGGAAAAATATAAATTATTCAGAAGTTGATATTTCAAGAATATTATCAAATTTTGGTTTATTTCTTAGTGTATATCCAAATGTATTATCATTGGAATTATTATCTGAACCTCAAAAAGAATGTAAATGGAATAGTGGTGAATTAAATGACGATTATGTTTTGGCAGTTGAAAGGATTGGAAATTAAATACTTTCAAAAAATAAAAACATATTAATATCTGTTGTTGCTCCATAAGAAACAGGATTTTCTAAAATTAATGAAATCCATATTGATTTGGCATATGAAAATTAAACAATATATCTTTAAAATATTTTAGAAGGTTTTCCCTTTCCATTTGATAATGGAGAAATCTATAATAATAGATAATTAAAAACATTTTTGGATGAAAAATTTTAATATTTTATTGGTGAAAATGGAAAAGCATTATTATCAATAAACATCGACTGTTCATTATAAACATAAAATCATATTAATTATACTTATTCAATTATTAATTGGTGTAAATAAAATAATATAATAGTAATATGTAATGATATTAATTTTATTGTATAGGAATTATAACAACGAATGGCAATGGATTATTTTGATTATGGAACAAGATTTTCATTTACTAAAAAACTTTAAAATCATTAAATTGGTTATGACGACCCGGATCTTTAATAAATATTAAAGAAGCGTGTAGAAAACGGCAAAATAATTGCAATCCCAGATATTGTTCATTCATATATTCCCAATCATAAAAATCATTTATTCAAAGAAGTAATACCTGTTGATATTGAAAAATATAATAAATTTTAAAATAAGGGTTACCCTAACCAGTCAGAAATAAATAAACAAGTATAACAAGTATAACAAGTATAACAAGTATAACAAGTATAACAAGTATAACAAGTATAACAAGTATAACAAGTATAAGAAAGAGATATTGAATTAAATGTATTAATATAAGATAGATCATTAAATATATTAAATGATTGGGAAACAAAAATAGAAATTTAAAATATTATTCTTCATAACTGGATAAATTAAAAAGGGGTATAACACGAACTTCATGAAATTATTATTAAAAATATTTCATAAGAAACATATACAGATATTTATTTTGAATTAACTCCTGCTGATATGATTAAATAAACATGGGAAGTAGAAACAGAATACACAGAAGAAGGGACAATAATATTGTCATTTAATAAAATATATAAATAAAAAACTAAATTTTATCCAGGCAATTAATATAAATTTGGTTTCATTTCTCAATATTCTACACCGCATTTAAGTATTTAAAAACTTATTGAATGAATAATATATATATATTATTTTTAAAATTTTTTATGAATATAAATATAAGTTTAAATATAAAATTATAAAATAAAATGATTTTTCCAATATTTTTTATTCCTATACCTAGAAGAATTCCACCAAGTGAAATGCCAAAAAAGTAATAAAGAATTTTAATACCAATTCATAAAGATAATAAATCTCCTTAAAGATATATAACAGAAGAATAATATTAAGAATTATTTTAAGAGGATGAATGTGAAAATAATAATGAATAAAAAGAATAAAAAGAATAAAAAGATTAAAAAGATGTTAAAAATTGAAATTTCAAATAATTTCAATTTATTATAAAAAATTAAATTCATAATTTTAATAATTCATATAAAAATATAAATCAATAATTTTTACAAAATGTAAAAAACAATAATATGTATATAAAATCAAAAAATCTGTTGAATTTATTATTTAACTTAATTAATCATAGTTAATATTAGTTGGTATAAATATACCATTATTATATTAATCATTTGTATATGTTATTTTTCCATATATATATTATGTATATTAAATATTATTTATAAGTGTTTTTTATTATTTTAAAAAAATAATACGCATAAATATTAAAGACAATACAAATGAAACTATGATGTCAAATAATAATTATATTATATAATGTTTGTTTTTAAATTATTTTTTTTTATAATAAATCATAATAATTTGATTTAGAATAATATATGACAATGTAAAAATAAATATTTTAATCAAATAAAACATTTAGTATTTTGTTTCATCATATTAATTGTCAATAATAATATTACTATTTAATGTCTATTAATATTATTAACTATTTATTTACATTATAGTTGTACGAACATCTTAATACACATTATTTGAAGTTAATATAAGTTAAATATAATAAAATGAATAAAATGAAACAAATGCAATACCTATTGCATTTTATAAAATTATTAATAACAATATTTAAAACATTTTTAGTATTTGTAATTAAATTATTTTAGTATTTGTAATTAATCATGAAAAAGTTATAAATTTCAATTTTAATTTTATTAATTTTGTTTTTTTTCTACTTTTATTTTTACATTTTTAGACTTAATTGGTTATTTTTTAATTTTATATGGTTTATCTTGTTTAATATTATTATTTGATAATTATTCTATTTAATATAATCCTTACAAATATGCATCACAAATATCATCTTTTTTTGAATAATTATTTATTTAATTCCATATGTCTTATTATTCGTATTATTTACATAAAAAATATTCAGTATATTTTACTCCTAAATATTTATTCTTCTTATATTTAGAATTGATTTGTGAAGTATCAAAAAATTCAGAACCATTATATATAGATAATTTACCATATGGACTAACCATATAAATTCCTAAAATATTATCATTATTTTCAAGATATTTTTTTGAATTAAAAAATGTCCATACTATGTCTTATACCATTTTCATACGAGGTTATTTAATAACTGGTTAATTTTCAATAGCAATATAATATTATTCTTATTATTCTTATTATTCTTGTTAATACACATTTTAATTGTAAAATTATTAAAGGCATATTAATAACCTTTGTGTTATTATAGAAAAATCTGTTGTACTTTTTTAATTATCAAAAATATCAATTATACCATATTTTAATAATTATTTATTTTCAGTTTTAATAAAACAATAAGACATATTACGAATACCAATATCAAAACTTAACATAGTTGAATTATAGTTCATTAAAAAATAATTTTTTAATCAATATTTTTGATTATTTTTTATATTTAATATTATTTTAATTTATTGAATATTCACGGAATATAACATTCAATATTTGATAATTATTTTTTAGTAAATTCTTATAATGTACTTATTTTGGCAAATTATTTATATAGAACACTTAATATTATATTGTTTTTATATACTGCCTATAATAATTATTATAATGTTAAATTATATTTTTTTGTTTATTTTTAATTCATTTATATTTATTCTTGTTATTCTTGTTATAATTAACATGGAATATCACCTTCTTATTCTTCTTCTTCTTAAATTGATGTTAAAATATTTTATATCTTATTAGTATATTCCATATACTAATATTCAGTATCCATATATTCGGGAATAATTCTAAAATTTTTTGTTGATAAATATTGTAAAAACATTTTTAGATTCATAATTGCGGTTGTTTTAAAAATAAGGGGACTAATAATAAATATTTTTAATGTTGGATGATATTTTTATGATAATGAATAATATGTTATACAATCATGAAATTTAAAAATCATTTATGCTATAAATTCAGATAATTAATTTCTTGCTATTTCTACATTTTACATATAGTTGTCTTCATTTTCATTTGTTGAATTATCATAAAAATATTTATAAATTTTTTTATTTATTTTTTTAATTAAATTTTTATTATTATCTTTTGATTGGTCATAAAACAAATAAAATTAATATATATTATGAATATCAATATTATCAATATAATTATATATATTATTTAAAATTTTATAATCGGTAACATAATATAACAATTCTCTCATATATTAACTTTATGTATTGGTTTTAATATATTCTAAAAGATTTGTATTAATAAGTTTCATTATATGTTAATCTTTAAGTATTGGAACTATTGTATCAACAAAATATTTTTATAAAACAAGTTATTGAATTTGTTATTTATCATGTTGAAAATAATCATAATTTTCCAAAACATATAAATGATTAAATACAGATTATAGACTTAAAAAAATTTACTTTTTTTTGTCTTTTTTTTCAACATTTTATAACTAATTTTCCATATTTATTAAATATTTAAATAAAATAAAAGATTAATAATATTATTATTGTCTATTAAATTGATTAATCTTTTAATTAAATAGTTATTGAATATTTAAGTATATATTTATTTTTATTTTATATTTCAATTTTTATTATATGATTATTCATATACTACATTCATCTTTTAGGTTTTATATAGTTGTGTCTGAATATTTAAAATTATTAAATTTAACTGCTAATTTTTTTTCTGATTTTTCACAAAATTTTTCATCAATATTTAAACTTTTATTAATATTATTTAACATTTTACATAAAAACTTTCTCATTTATCCATATGTATATAACACTTTATAAGAAGATGATTCAATATTTGATTAATATCTATTAATTAGTGTTTTTCCATATATTTCACCTTCATCAAAATGAGTTTTAATTCCGTCGTCAATAAATTTTATTTTTTGTTCAACAAATGATTTGAAATTATTAATACAATCATCAAACTCAAATTTTTTGAAGCAAAAAATTAATTTACCATGATAATCGCTGTTTAAAAATTTACTACTATCTGTATGTGTAATTTCTTTCCAATATTAAACAGTATTTTCGTCCCAAACTGTGTGTGAAGCAATGTATTATAATCCTTCAACTACACTTTTTTCTAAATCTTATCTTGATAATTAATAATCTGGTCTCTTAATTTTTTTTAAGTTAGATACTTAATTGTCTCCAAATTATTATAAATCGTATTGGTTTATATATGATTAATATATCGCATATTGTATCTGATTATTATTAATATATTTTTCAATAATAAAAACATGTCCAGGGAATTATTTTGAACTTTATTCTCTACCAGTTTATGGGTCTGTAAAAACACCATTTGTGAGTAAAATATAAAAAAATTCACGCTTTTTGTTATTTGTATTAATTTTTGATAATAATTCTTATTTTAAATTTTAAAATACCATATTATTATGAAATATTTTTTCATTTTCATCAGATTTATTTTTAAATCTGTGTTATATATTACCAACATCACAAAATTCACTTTATTAGACGGAATTCATATTTCCAATAATAAATGTAAATATAATTGCGGTATTTAAACATTTTGTATATTCAAGTTATACATAATATTGAGGAATTTCAACAGTCATTAAATGAAATAACGGTTTTAAACATCCTTAAAAAATATCTTTTAATTAATTATTACATGTTCCTTCTTATGATTTATTCCCATTTTAAAAAGTTTAACGCTTACATTGTAAATTATTTACATTACTCACAATTGTTGTTGTTACAGGATTAACATTTCTTGTGATATTTTTATTTTAAGAATTTATATCAACGGTATTTTACTATAATTATGATAAATTTTTTTATTTTTTTAAGTTTTTAGAGTTTTTTAAATTATTCATATTTAATTAACCTTACTAATATCAAAAATTAATATTGTTATTTAATATTTAAAAAGAATAAAAATAAAAAAATTTATATTTAGACAACTTTTATTATATTTTTTCACAATTATAGTGCGGAATTATCAACAGCTGGTGTTTCTTGTTCTATTTCTACAACAATTGTGTGTTATAGAGATAAGTTTATTACATCAGATTAAACTCGTGCGCTGTATAAATTATCTTTAAGATTTTCAAAAGCGGTCATTAATTCACTATTATATGAATATTCGGGAATTGATGTATATGTTCCACCTGTATTTACAAGTGTTGCCGGAATTTAAATATAAAAAGAATTAGAAACATTATTTAAATGTTAATAAACTTCAACAATTTAATATCCAGAATGATTATTAAAGAAAGTTCTAACTAAATTCATTTGTGCAACTGTATAGTTTCCAGTGGCATTAATTGGTATAGACGCTTCTGATATAGATACTGGTCCAAGTGGTCTTTATTCTGTATCATCAGATATTGTTCTTGTAAAATTTCCATTTTAATCCATTTAATAAGTACAACCATCATTTCCACCAACTGTAATATTAGTATTTACAAACCTTACCAAATCTCCCATAAAAAATTGATTTACTTCAAATGGTTTATTTAATGCTACTTGTAAAGTACTAAATGTTGTTACTGTTGTATTATTTGGATTTGATATATCATTTGTTTATGCACCAATAATATCTACCATTTAATAATCATCATTTTGATTATTTTTATATAAATCACCTGATGCATTTCTAACTTCTACTTCAAATTGCTATAATTTATCTAAAACACTGCCCCCATAATTTATTTATTCATCACTTGTATTTGTATATACTTTTGTGTTTCTTCCTCTATAATGTTCATTTTAAGCTTAAAATGTTGCTATTACGGTATGATATTACTGTGGTGTATTGTTTTAATTTGTATTATTTACATTTCTAAAATTAATCATAATTCCCTATTCATATGCATAATTATAATTCTAAAAATAATCACGAAGATTTTCTAAATGAGTAACATCTCCATTTTCAACATAACGACGTTAATCAATTTCAGTCGGAACAACTATTTTTAATATTCTTAGTTTTTTGACTTTTTCAATTTCTTTATCTAATATAATTGTATATTAAGAACGAGATGGATATGCTTTAAAGTTTCTACTTCCAGAAAACAGAGCAACATATTTTTTAACAATTGTAAATTATGGTGGAATTAGAGGTTTAATAATATTTTCTAAACCGCCACCACTTCCAATTATGTCATCAGGATTTTAATTTTATCCTTCACTGTTAAATTTAGCAAATTCTTCTTCTTATTGGTCTAATAACATTAAACGATTTTAAAAATCTTTTTCTGTTTATTCAAGTAATGATTGTTATTATTCTGAATTCATTTTTGCTTAATCTTCTTTTGTAGCAATTGGTGTTAAAAGTCCTTGTATTTATTATTAATCATTTTAATCATAATTTATTTATTGAAATTATCGTGTATCTAATCTATTTGGATTTATTTCTTAATTTGTCATTGGAATAAAATCTTCATATTATCTATCTTGTTAAAGTTATTAAAATCGTTCTGATATTTCATCTGCTTTATTTGGTTCTTTTGTAGATTAAGGTTGTTGTTCAGTTTATTGTTTTGGTACATAATAAGTTTCAATATGATTACTCAATTATTATAATGTATAATTAAAAACTTATTTGTTTATTTGTGGAATATTTATTGGAATTTGGTTTTATATATAATGTTCTTTTAAATCACTCAAATTTCCATATATTACTTATCTTACTTGTTTTGTTGGTAATTGTCCAGCATATTGACCAAAATCATTCAAGAGTTATTATACAATGTCTTTTTCAATGTTTTAAAAATTTTATACACTTAATAATTATTTTATTTCTGCCATATTTATTATTTAGATATTATTTAATTTTTAATTACCATGTAATTTTATATAAATATATATAAATTTATATTATTATAATAATATATAAAATATTTATAATGGAAGAGTTAGGATAATTATTAAAATTATTTGAACCAAGTTATGCATTAAATATATGGTTATATAAAAATAAAATTCGTAAAGGATTTTTAATTGAAGAGTTGGATAATTAAAAATAATTAAATTATTTAAAAAAAAATTTTAAAAATAATTATATAGTATCTCCACATAATTCATATATCGTAGGAGATAATTAATATTTTCCTCTTTTATAAAAAAATTTACACGAGGGTCTTTCCAAAATTTTAGATTATTAATCATATAATTATAGTGCATTTTTGGATAAATCAACATTAAAAGATAAATACATATGGAGAGTAGGAATTATGTTGAGAGATTATAAATAAAATAATTCTTTTTATGAAACCCATATACTATATTCGGTAAAAACTTTTAAAAAAGATTTTAAAAAGAATTAAAAATATTTTATTAATTTTAGAGAAAATTACTATAATTTAATATAAAAAATTAATAAAAATAAATAAGATGGATTATTGGTTAATTAATATGAATTAGGAAGTATGATAATTATGTATAAAGAATTTAATACATATAAAATTAATTTTATATGAAAAAAAACATTAAATATAAATAATATATATTCACAATATAATTCAATTACATTCAGAACATTCCCATGTATTATGTTTAAAATTTGGTAATATATTCCATCGAACACCTCCTGTTCTTTCACAATCAGGCGTGTGTCTTCCAATTCCACCACATTCGGAACATTCCCATGTATTATGTTTAAAATTTGGTAATATATTCCATCGAACACCTCCTGTTCTTTCACAATCAGGTGTGTGTCTTCCAATTCCACCACATTCGGAACATTCCCATGTATTATGTTTGTCGTTAAACATTTTAGTTAATTATATTATTAATATATAATAAACAAAATCTTATCTGTATGAATAAAAACAAATATAAAATTCAATTTTTATTTTTTTAAAATTTTTAAATAATTAAATATAAATTTGTCAATAATTTTTAATAATTAATTCTTCAACCTTTGTTCCAGAATTGGTAGTATTTGTATATTATTTTGTTTAAACATTTTAAAAAGATATTGTTTATTCATTTTCAAAAATTTCACGATTAATTTCATTATCAAAGTTAGACATCATAAACTTAGAACGAGTTTTTACAAAATCAAAAAACTTTTAATGATTAAATTCATTTTTACTATATGATTAAAATGTTTTTTTATCAGATGATGAATTATATGGTGGATCAAAATACCAAAAATCATTTTCTTAATTATTATTATTTTCAATTAAATTTTCATATGAACAATTTTTAAATTATACATTGTATTAATTTAATAAATAATGTAAATTGAAAACATTTTCAATATCAAAATATTTTTTTATATTTTTTTCTTTGTTATACTTTCCCCATGGAACATTAAACCCCCCTTTTTAATTTTCTCTGTATATTCCAGAATGGCATGTTTTATTTAAAAAAACAAACAAACAAACCATCTAAATGTCTTCTTCTTATGTTCTTTTTTTTATTTATTTTAACTCATTAAATTTTTCTCTTTATTTGTAAAAATTTTAAGATGTATCGTCACATAATATTTATTCAAAATTTAATAATAAATTAACTGGATCACATTTAATATTATTATATAATTATATAATACAATAATTAATATCACCACAAGTAATATTTCCATTTAATTATTTTTGATTATTTTACAATTACATTAATAAATTTATTAAAACACTTCCTCCTCCTAAAAATGGTTCATAGTAATTATTAATTAATATCGGAAAATTTGACATTATATTGGTCATTTATTAAGTTTTACCCCCTGCCCATTTTATTAGTGGTTTGACTTTTTTAATTTAAAATTATTCATCATTTTTAATATTAATATTTTTTAATTATTATATTAATGATTCAATATTCATATTTAATATATTATTGTTAATATTTTAATATAAAAATTTTAAAAATTATTTAAATTCTAAACATAAAATATTATTATTATAAAATTATTTATTAGTTTAATCTTATATATATAAAATATTATTATTCATTATTCTTTAAAAAGATTAAATACATTATTAACCATCATAATTATTAATCATATCCGCACACATTATAATTAGTATTTATACTTTTTTATTTGGATACAATCTTTATTTTTCATCTATTATTTTAGAATATTTATACAATGCTCCATATACTTTTTCGGGAGCAGTTCCGTTGCTTCCTCTTTATGAAGAGGTTGTATCAAAATATCTTAAAGATTTTAATTCACATATTAATACTTATTAATCATCTTCATAATATATGTCTGGTATAATTTATTTTTAATATTATTATAATTAAATTTTTTTATTAATAATACAATTGTTTATTTTTAAAATATTTTAAAAAAATTCAAAAGTAAATTTTTCAGCAAGTTTTCCTATATTGTTTTCAATTTTACAATTAATTATAGTTTATAATTATTTTAAAAAAATATCTTCATCTTATTTGGATTATATTTTTGTTTATTCAATATTTCCAATAAGATAATTATATATGGTATAATAATAATTATTCATTGTATAAAATATTTGTCAAAAAAATCAAATTAAAACAATATATATATAAATAATAATTATAACTAATTATATTTTAGAATTGTTTATAAAAATCAATTTTTAATATTATTATACATAAAAATAATAAATTAAAATTGGTAAAATAATGAGTATATATTATAAAATCAATGATGACAATAATTTAATCTGTGATACAAGAAAAACAGATATTCTGATTGATAGTAGAAACCATATAGATACATCATAAACTTCTGTAAAATCTTCAATTTAACATTTTGATAATTTAAAAGTAAATATTGAACCACTATACAATGTTGTCAGAATGGAATTGATATATTATTATTTGAGATTTTTTGATACAGAAACGGGGTATGCTAATCCATATGTAAATTTGTATTTATCAGATTATGGAAGAATAGTTAATAATTACGATGGAACAAAAACAACTTATGTAGAAGATTTTTTGGGTTCATTAGATCCACCAATTCCAAATAAACCAATAATGTAAAAACCTTTTGCAATATTACCATTAGAAACATCTATAATTTATCCAACAAATTATCATTCAACAAAAGCACCATATATAACAAATACCGATAAAATGAACTATGAAGTGTTTCCATCTGATAAAAATGTTGGTTATGAAGCTAAAAATTTTATACCTCATAATTTTAAAATTGTTACTGATTATTCAACACCAATTGATAGAATTACCAGATTTGATATATCACTAAGAGATTTTTAAGGAAATTTATTATCAGAATAAACAAGAACCCGGGCAGCATCAGACGATGACATGAATTATTTGGTATTAATGCTTTAAATTACAAGTAAAGTATGAAAAAAAATCCATTAAAATTATTTCATTTAGATTAAAGTTATTTTTCAAACCATTGTAATTATTATATTGTTTCTTTTTATTATTCATTTCCATATTTACTATAAAATTTTTCAATAGTATTATTTTTTTAATATTTTTTTAACATTGAATATGCTTTTTACAATACAACTTTT